>ENA-OWZO01000160-OWZO01000160.1-human-gut-metagenome-genome-assembly--contig:-NODE-160-length-52375-cov-22.892030_pt1 | contig 52375 bp, 41 predicted proteins | sample MGYA00249260_ERZ652115 | MGnify/ENA primary metagenome ERZ652115 (study PRJEB26925, sample SAMN05827127) | human gut metagenome | biome: ENVO:2100002; feature: ENVO:00000062; material: ENVO:00002003...
TGTTCAAGGGAGCCGATGCACACCTGCAGTTCGTCCTGCTGACGGGAGTCACCAAATTCTCGCAGGTGAGTGTGTTCAGCGGGTTCAACCAGCCCAAGGACATCAGCATGGACCGCCGCTACGAAGCGCTCTGCGGCATCACACAGGAAGAGATAGACCGTTATTTCCCGGAACCCATCGCGGAAATGGCGGATGAATATGATTTTACGCCGAAAGAAATGAAACAACGTCTCAAGCTGCAATACGATGGGTATCATTTCAGCAAACAGATGACAGACGTATATAATCCTTTCAGCCTGCTCAATGCATTAGACAGCCAAAGTGTAGATGATTACTGGTTCCGTTCCGGCACGCCCACTTACCTCATCCGGCTTCTCACCCATTTCAATGAGAACCTCAACGAACTCACCGGAAAATACTACCGCCCGGAGGAGTTCATCGACTACAAGGCGGATGTGGAACAGCCCCTTCCCATGATTTTCCAGAGCGGATACCTCACCATCAAGGACTACGACCGGGATTTCAATACTTTCCTGCTCGACTTCCCCAACAACGAGGTGAAGAACGGCTTCCTGACCATGCTGGCCGCCTCCTACCTGAAGTCAGCCACGGAAACCGGAGGATGGATACGCAATGTGGTAGTAACCCTGCGGAAAGGCGACACGGACACCCTGCGCACCCTCTTCACGTCTTTCCTGGCCAGTATCCCCTATACCATGCGACGCAAGGAGGACGAAACCGAACGCGAGCGCTATTTCCAGTACACCTTCTATCTGATTATGCGAATGGTCAGTGTCTACACGGTCTATGTGGAAAAGGTACAGAACCAGGGACGGGTGGACTGCATCGTGGAGACGCCGCAATATGTCTACATCTTTGAGTTCAAGCTGGACGGTACAGCCGAAGAGGCTCTTCAGCAGATAGAGGAAAAAGGCTATGCAAGGGAATATGCCTCCGACTCCCGCACGCTTTACAGGATAGGGGCCAGCTTCTCTTCCGAAACCGGCACGATCGGCGACTGGAAATGTATATAAGAATGGACCAATCAACTTGTCATAATGATGATACAACAAACCACTTTCACCCTCCGGCCGCGCACCCGCGGCTTTCATCTGGTGACGGACGAGGTGCTGAGCCACCTGCCGGCACTGCCCAAGACCGGACTGCTCAATCTCTTCATCCAGCATACCAGTGCCGGACTGTCTATCAACGAGAACTGTGACCCGGACGTACGGAGCGACATGGAAAAGATATTCAATAACCTGGTGCGCGAACGGGAATCCTGGTACGACCATACGCTGGAAGGCTGGGACGACATGCCCGCCCATGCCAAATCGACCCTGGTGGGTGCCAGCCTGTCCATCCCGGTGACCGACGGACGACTGAACCTGGGCACGTGGCAGGGAATCTACCTCTGTGAGTTCCGCAACCACGGCGGAGGGCGGCGCATCGTGGCCACCCTCATCGGAGAATAACACGGAGGAAGGAATACGGTCGGCACGAAGGTTCTCGTCGCGGAAACATTTTCATCGGAGAATAACACGAAGGGAGGAATCCCTCGTCAGAAAGCGGGCTGCGGAGCGGAAAGGCTGAGACTGTCGGAGAAACATTTTCCGGCTTCTCCGGTCAGCACCACCCGCGACAGGTCGATTCCCTCGGCGGCTGCTTCCGAAATGACTCCCTTGGCGGCCATTCTGCGGGCCACCAAGCGGAAATGTCCTTCCTGGTTCTCTTTCAACCGCCCGCTGGCATCAAACGAGCTGCGGAAATGCTTCGGCTTCGGGATGATGGAAGCCAGGTAGATACATTCCTCCAGCGTGAGTTGCGACGGACGCTTCCCGAAATAGAATTCCGAGGCTTCCAGCAGACCGTAGATTCTCGGCCCCCATTCCGCGATGTTGAGATACACCTCGAACATCCGTTCTTTCGAAGTCAGCCGGTTCTGCTCAATCAGCCATACTATCAAGGCTTCTTCCAGTTTCCGCGCGATGTTTTTGCGGCGGTTCAGAAATACGTTCTTGACCAGCTGCATGGAAATCGTGCTTCCCCCACGGGCAAAACGGCGGGCTTTCAGGTCGTAGGCCATGGCCTGACGGATGGCGTCGGGCAGGAAACCCTGGTGATAGAAGAAACCGCCGTCCTCACTTTGCAGCACGGCCATGCGCATCAGCTGGGGTACACTGTCGAGCGGCAGGAAGTGGTTCCACGACGGTCCGACCGGAAACGTGCGTACCGGCACTTCATCCTCGTAGGCGGTATATTCAAACTCTTCCGACATCTTGCTGAGATTGGTCGTTCCGTAGCCCAGAATCCGGAAATGCTCCGGACGCAGGTCGGAATGGAACTGCAGGCTGTCGGGACAAACCAAGTCGGCATCCAGTCCGAAATCATAGGACAGATTGCCTGCCACCCGGATGCCTTCCAGGTTCTCGAACAGACCGTGGGGTAAGGAACCGAACAGCTCTTCGGCCGGGAAAGAAGGTTTGTGGATGGACGCAATCAGATGGCCGGGCGGTTCCAGACGCAGGTAGGGATGAAACTGCAGACGGTTGAAACGCACCGTACTCGCGCTGTCCAGTTCCAAGGCATGCGGCTCCACGTTCAGGTGGAAATCCAGTTCCCCTTCGTCCAGGTTGATGCGCTCCGGCGACAACCGGCGGTGGAACACGGCCAGTCCGTCCACTTCCGTTTTCCCGGACAAGACCAGTTTCCCGTTCTCCTTCTGCTGGGTGAAACTCAAATAGAGGCGGTTGAAAGACACCTCTGCCCCGAACCTGCGACGGATATAAGGAACCATCAATTCCGGAGCCTGAATGTCTACCGACACCCGTCGCTCATCGGCATTGATTTCACCTTCGGTCTGCCAGTGCTGCGTGCATGCACCCTCCACGAAAGTGAGCCGACTCTGGAAACGATGATGGTCGATGTGGAACTCCGGCACGAACAGGCTGACCGAATCACTGTCCTTCCGCTCCCGAATCCGGAGATTGGTAAGGCGTCCGTCGGAAGGCAGCAGACGGAACACCCCGTCGAGCACCAGTTGCACCCGCTTGTCGTATCCCGCATGCGAATGGTCCTGCGGGGCCTCCTCCCCTCCCGTCCGGCTGCGGAACAGAAAGTCGTAGTTGGCCGTCTGGTTCTCCTTCACGAAACTGACCGTCAGGCCGTCCATGTACACGTCGCGTACCTCCACATTACCCTTCAGCAGTTGCCAGAAGCCCAAGTCGAACGCCGCTGAACGAAGGGTCAGCAACGTATCCCTTCCCTCCGGCACCACCGACAGCCCCCCAAGGGAAAGCCGTCCGGTTCCTTCAAACCGCAGACTCTCATAATGTACATCCAGCCCGTAGCGTTGCTCCACCTGGGCGATTTTCTTCTCCGTCAGCCTGTTCAGGATGCGGTTGCGGAAAATCCACAATCCGCCGGCCAGCAGAAAGAGGCACACCAGCAGGCCCGCACCCGTATAAATCAGTATCCGTTTCATAATGTTTGCGTCTATGCCACAAAGGTAAAAAATATTCGCAGAAAACCTTCGGAAATTTTCATCGCATAGTCCACAATTTCAAGCCGATAGTCGCACATTACAAGACCTCAGTGAGAAAACGCCCTTCTCCCGTTTGCAGCGGAAGGCAAATCGGCGTATTTTTACTTCGTGTGAAACGGATGTACCTGATTCATTCAATCTCTCTTTCCAATTCCGTTCCGTATGCTCCGGCCCCTTCTTTTTATCCGTTTCACCAGGCTCCGGAACCGTACGGAACGTTTTTTATGCATAAGAATCGGGACACCCGTCATGGATATTCCAAAAGAAATCGTAACTTTACAGCATAATCCATTTTTATTAACTAAAAAACTTTAGAATTATGGCTAGCAGAAGATCATTGAAAAAAACCGTCAATTATATCACCGAAGTGGCAGCAGGACTCTGCCTGGTAGAATCGGCTAATGCCACTGCAGAAAAACGCGAGGCTTACAGCCAGCTGTTCCTTCAGATTATCAACTTGCGCAACGACATCATCAGCCGCATCAGCCACACGGAACCGGGCAGCGTGAAACTGTTCTACAAGAAGCTGAGAACCGACTTCAATACGGAAGTGGACAACGTGTTCAAGAAACTGGAAGAACTGGCCAAATAAGTGCGCATGAAACAAGCCATCTGCCGGTTTATCTACCACAAACTGCTGGGCTGGAAAGCGGAAGTGGATGTACCCGACTTCAAGAAGTGCATCATCTGCGCGGCCCCGCATACCACCAACTGGGACCTGATTATCGGGAAACTGTTCATCACGGCCGTAGGCCGCCAGTCGGGCTTCCTGATGAAGAAGGAATGGTTCTTCTTCCCGCTGGGCATCCTGTTCCGGAAGATGGGAGGGATTCCCGTGCACCGCGACAAGCGTACTTCCATGGTGGACCAGCTGGTAGAACGGATCAAGAAAAGCGATACGTTTCACCTGGCCATCACCCCGGAGGGCACTCGCTCGGCCAATCCGGAATGGAAAAAGGGATTCTATTACATCGCCTTGGGAGCTCAGATTCCCATCGTGCTGATTGGAATAGACTATGAGAAAAAATGCATCAAGGCGGGGAAATACCTCATGCCGACGGGCGACATTGAAAAGGACATGAAGGAAATCAAGTCGTATTTCAAGGATTTCAAAGGGAAACATCCCGAGAAATTCACCGTGGGAAACATCGACTGAAAACGTATGCGAAAAACGCTTCGACGTTTACCTTAAAACGCAAGTGCGTTTCAACTAAAACGCTTCGACGTTTGAAGGAAAACGCAAGGACGTTTTGAATAAAACGCTTCGGCGTTTCAGTCCAAACGCAAAGGCGTTTTGAAGAACAAGAAAAGCTGCTTCATTTTCAACAGGTTGAGGCAGCTTTTTTTGTGGACTGATGGTTTACCTCCCCCCCACAACTGCCGAAGTCTTACCGGCAAAATAACAAAACAAAGCTGCAAACCCCACAGAAGCAAACAGAGGGGCCGTCTCCGATTGCATAGAGACGGCCCCTCTGTAAATTTTATCTTCCCTCGAAAATTGGACTTACAGCAGCGAAGCGATGTAGGCCTTCATTTCGGGAACTGCCTTACGAGCCTCCTGATACAGCTTGTACTGTGCCAGCGTGCGCACGTAATTGTGTTCGGCGTACTTCGTCTGGTAATAGGTATCCCCGTTCAGATAGTCGGCCAGGAAACGCACGGCCTGCATGTAGGGGAACAGCATCACGGCATAGGGCAGCATCTCGATTTCCAGCGGAGTGAGGAAGCTCTTGGCCGATTCGATGTATCCCTTGGCAAAGGCCCGGAAGATGTCCATATTGAAATGGATCTTGGTCAAGTCGGGCTCGTCTTCGGGAGCGGTGTTGGCTGCCGAGCGCAGGAAATCACCGAAGTCGGAGAACACGAAACTCGGCATGGTAGTGTCGAGGTCGATGACGCACAACACATGGCCGTTCTTGTCGAACAGCATGTTCGATACCTTGGTGTCGCAGTGGCAGATACGTTTCGGCAACTTGCCTTCGCGATACAGACGTTCGGCCGCGCACATCTCGTCGGCATCCTTTTCGATATCGTCTACCAGCGACTGCACCTTCTCCAGACGTCCTGCTACATTCTGGGCCACGGCTTCCCGCAACTGCTTCATGCGGAACTCCATGTTGTGGAAATCGGGGATGGTTTCTCCCAGCTTCTCCGGCAGGTCGGCCAGCATGGCTTCAAACTCGCCGAACTTCAGGCCCACCAGGTAGGAAGACTCCGGTGTCACGGCCTCCAGCGTCTGCGATTCGGGAATGAACACGCACACACGCCAGTAATGTTCCCCGTCGAAATAATAAGTCTTTCCCTCGGCGGTAGGCAGGAAGTGAAGCACCTTGCGGTCGATGTCGGTCTCATGTGCCTGTTCCAGTTTCTCCCGGATATGGCGGGTCACACACTCAATATTGTGCTGAAGCAGTTCCACATTCTGAAAAACCTGATGGTTGACGCACTGCAGAATATAGTCGAACTCTTTCGGGTCTGCCGTCTGCACCTTGTAAGTCCGGTTTATCAAGCCGGATGTCAAAGGAATGATTTCCCCTACCTTTCCAACCCCTGGAAATTGTGAAATAATTTCATTAAGCGATTTCATGGTTATCAAATAAATTATGTTTATAATATCATTTAATTAGAATCTATACTTTATAAGGAGCATTTTCAAAATATTCTAATTTTTTCCACTGCAAAGATAGGGAAGTTTTTACGGATAATTGTCATTCAACTGTCATATTTTCTTTAAAATCTTTGCAATATCACAAAAAGTTTATAGATTTGTGCCCGTTAAAAAACTAAACTCTATGAAAGCCACCATGAAAACACTGGCAGCAATGCTGATTTGCTGCGTTATATCTGCCTCTTTGTATGCAGAAAAAATTCAACGACCCGATAGTGAAAACTATATAAAAGGTGTAGAAGCGCTCAATGAAGGAGACCCTGCCACGGCCTATACTTACCTGAACGCTGAAATCAACGAGCATCCGGACAACGGTTACGCACATTGCTACATGGCACTGATCTGCAACTTCTGTCAGGATACCAAACTGGCACTGAAGGCGCTGAACTCCAGCCTGGAGCTGATTCCGGAGGCTGACAAGGAATACCGCTCGTTTGCACACTACTCCAGAGGCGTGCTGCTCACGAACCTGAAAATGTGGGACCGCGCCGAAGAGGACCTGAACGAGGCTATCCGCCTGAATCCGCAGGACGTGGAGAACTACAAGTCGCGTGCACAGCTGTATCTCGAAACCGCACGCTATGAAGAGTCGTTCAACGACCTGACCCGCGCACTCGAGCTCGACAGCAAGGCCGATGTGAACGACCTGGTACTGCAGCTCATGGCTGTAGCGCCCAACAATGACCTGATGGAACGCATCACGGCCACTTACCAACAACTTGACCAAGTCACAATCCATTAATATCAATCCTAAGACTTGGATTTTTCTCTGAAAGCCATCTCACCCCCCTGAGATGGCTTTTTTCATTTGCAGGGAAAGGAATGATTTACTACATTTGCAAAAAATCGGATTTTACTAACATTTTATCAATAAAACAAGAATGAATCGAACAAAAGGGCATCCGAAAGGACTTTATCTTCTCTTTGTAACGGAGATGTGGGAACGCTTCAGTTACTACGGCATGCGCGCGCTGTTCATGCTCTACATGGTGCAGGCGCTGCTTTTCGACAAGGAAACAGCTTCACAGGTATATGGCAGCTACACGGGGCTGGTGTATCTCACCCCGCTCATCGGCGGATACATTGCCGACCGCTACTGGGGCAACCGGCGGTCTATCGTGGTGGGGGCACTGACCATGGCCATCGGACAGTTCCTGCTCTTCCTCAGTGCCTGCTATTTCCATGAGGTGGCACTGGCCAAGTACCTGATGTTCTGCGGACTGGGACTACTGATTCTGGGCAACGGCTTCTTCAAGCCGAACATCTCGACCATGGTGGGACGGCTCTACACGCCCGACGACAACCGCAAGGACTCGGCCTTCACCATTTTCTATATGGGGGTGAACGTGGGTTCAACCATCGCCCCGCTGGTGTGCGGACTGGTGGGCAACACGGGGCATCCGGAGGACTTCAAATGGGGATTCCTTTCAGCCTGCATCGGCATGCTGCTGGGGGCCACAGTGTTCCAGCTCTTCAAGAACAAATACATCTGCGACCCTGACGGGAATCCGGTAGGCACGGCGCCCCAGAAAGCCGTCGCAGACACGACTTCCGAAAAGGACTCACCGAAAAAGACGGGCACCGGACGTACGGTCCTGATGATTGCCAGCACGCTGATTCTCACCCTGCTTTTCTCGGTCAACTGGGGTGCGGAGGGTAGTTCCCTCTTTGCCGGAGCCGACTGGATCGGCTCGCTGATTTATGCCACGGCCATCGTGATGCCTGTCATCATCATTACCGACCATTCGCTGAACCGGAAGGAGAAGGTGCGCATCGGGGTGATTTACATCATCGCCTTCTTCGTCATCTTTTTCTGGGCGGCCTACGAGCAGGCAGGGGCCTCGCTCACCTTCTTCGCCGACGAGCAGACCGACCGCCACATCGGCAGCTGGGAGATGCCGGCTGCCTATTTCCAGTCGTTCAACCCCATCATGATTGTCACGCTGGCCCCGATCTTTGCCGCCGTATGGTCGTTCCTGGGCAAGAGGGGCATCGAACCGAGCTCTCCGCGCAAGCAGGCCATCGGACTGGGACTGCTGGCCTTGGGTTACCTGTTCATCGCTTTCGGCGTGAAGGATGTGGAACCCGGCGTAAAGGTCAGCATGGTGTGGCTCACCGGCCTCTACCTGATTCATACTATGGGCGAACTTTGCCTGGCACCCATCGGCCTGTCGCTGGTCTACAAGCTCTCGCCGGCCCGTTTCTCTTCCCTGCTGATGGGCGTGTGGTACCTCAGTACCTCGGCAGCCAACAAGTTTGCCGGACTGCTGAGCGGCTATTATCCGGAGCAGGGCGTGAGCAAGAGTTTCATGGGCTACCCCATCGAGAACCTGTTCGACTTCTTCATGCTCTTTGTCTTCATGAGCGGGGCTGCGGCCGTAATTCTTTTCCTGCTCTCCGGCAAGCTGAAGAGAATGATGGAAGCGTAAAGCGTGAACCTCCTGTAAAACGAAACGATCAGGCGAAACAAGCCGTCCTCTCTCCGGAAACGCGCTTGTTTCCCCATAAAAAGCCAGCCCATTCCGCCGATTGCCAGACATGACGGCCACACAACCAAATGAAAAAACGGCTTGGCGGAAATAAGCATCCGATTGGGCAAAGCATACAAGAAATCCTTCCGCTTTTCACCTTGGCGCAAAGGTGAAAGGCGGAAGGATTTTTTACTAATTTCAAACCTCACAACTACTGAGAAAACTGTTGAAGACGACGATTCCCCAAACAATAAAGAGGGCAAATAAGACAGCAAAATAAGGTCAAGCCTGGCCCGACCTCCTACAGAGCACAAAAAAGGCCGCTCCAGATTTTATTCTGAAGCAGCCTTGTAGAATTGTATTTCCGGAAGATTCCGGATCAGCTTATTTCATCAGCTCTGCCAGTTTGGCTTCCAGGTCTTCCCCACGCAGGTCGCGTGCCACGATGGTTCCGTCTTTTGAAACCAGCAACGTAGCCGGGATGGCACGGATGCCATAGAGTCCGGCAGCTTCACACTGCCAGCCCTTCAGGTCGGACATCTGCGGCCAAGTGATGTTCAGGTCCTTGATGGCCTTCTTCCAGCTTTCAGCGTTGTTGTCCAAAGACACACCTACCACACCGAAACCTTTTGCCTTGTATTTGGCGTAAGCAGCCACTACGTTCGGCATTTCCATGCGGCAAGGTCCGCACCAGCTGGCCCAGAAATCAATCAGCGTATAGTTGTTGGCAGCCACGAAATCCGACAGCTTCACCGGATTGCCTTCCGGCGTATTCAGGGTGAAGTCGATGAACTTCTGTCCCACAGCCGTCTTGGCTACCGTTTCCACATATTCCTTCAGAGCCTTCACTCTCTCATCGTTGGCAAAGGCAGCCGGAACCTTCTCCAGCAACGGTTTCACCTTATCCACTTCGAAAGAAGAGCTGAACATGGTCAGCAGCTGCACACCGGCTGCGCTGCCGATGTTTTCAGACACCAGCTGATAGATACGGTCCAGTCCTTCGGTTTCCTTCTGGTCGAGCACCTTCATGATGGAATCACGCTGTGCTTCCGTGAGCAGCGTATCACCTTTTGCCTTCTGATACATGTCGTTCATTTCCTTGCCGATGCGCTGGTATTCGTCCATGAACTTCTGGTAAGTATCATTGTTCGGAGTACCCGATACGCGGCTTTCCATCGGGCTCAGGTTCACCTGGATGTTTCCTTTTTCCACAAATACCATGGTAGCCATGCGGGTATCACCCTTCATGTAAGTCACATAACGGGATACGGCTACTGAATCCGGATTACCCTTGAACTCAAACGTTCCATTCTTCACTACGACAGAATCGAGGGCCTCAAAGCCTTCTGCCGTCTGTTTCTGCAAGAACACGGTGTCGCCATCGGCTGCACCTTCGGCTGTACCTTTGATGGTAAAGCCTGCCTTTTCCTGACAAGCAGCCAGAGACATCAGTCCGGCTGCAGCAAATACTACAAATTTTTTCATCTTGTTATTATAGGTTTTGTTCCGATTTGAAAATAACGGGGCAAAGATAATCGTTTCAGGGAAAATGCCTCTATTTTTACAAAAGAAAAAGTAGACAGCACAGCAGATAAGCGCCCCGGCACACCTCATCGGGCAGTCCGGCATAGTGCGTCAGTCCGCTGAACATCAGCGAAGAGAAGAACAGGGTAATGAAGAGCAACACCACGAAATACGTGGCCCGGCACTTGTAGAGATGGGCCATGCCTTCCACCACATCGCGGTCGCTCAGATAGGAGTCGGAAGCAAAGCCATAGACGATAGACGGCAGAGCAATGCCCAGCGAACACACGCCCCACAGTCCGTCGGCCAGCGGAGAACCCGCCAGCGTACCGATGGCACTGCGCACCACATTCCACGGGCCGAAAGCCAGCAGAACACAGAGCCCCGCATAAGCCAGAAACGTCACCGCCGCCAGCCCCAGCGCCCGCTTCTCCTTGCGGGAAAACTTGCGCGTGCCGCCCGCCATCCTCCGGCAGGCATTCCCCAGTCCCGAATGGACAAACAGTCCCACCCCGAAGAACAGGCACACCACCGCCTGAAACACCGGCGAAAGAAGGTAGTCGTCGAGGAGGGTACGCAACAGCCACCGCAACCCTTCGTCGCTCAAAAGGCTGCGTACCCCCTCCCATTCATAGATGCTGCCCGTCCACGACAGCAGGGCCGTGAGCAGGAACAGCAGCAGGAAGCAGGTGGCCGGATGCAGACTGAATCTATTCTTCATCAGGTTCCAGGTTATCAATATCGAGGATACGGAGCTCGAACGCCCGGGTCACCAGCCGGCAAGCATTCACCCCCGTCCGTTCGTCGGGACGGAACAGGCGGTTCACCAGCTCGTTCTGCCGTTTCTCGATGGATTTCACGCCGAAAGGCATCCCCTTCAGGTTGGTAATCATCTCCTTGGTATATCCCAGTGCCAGATGACGCAACAGGCGCTCGTCGTATTCATCGATGTCATAGTCGATGATGGCCTCCTGCCGGCGCTGTTCCACCTCGACCGTCTGCATGAAGCGGGCCACAATCTTCTCCAGTATCGGCTCGTTGAACACCAGTTTCTTGCCGTCCATCACCGCCTGCACGTCGGTCGCCGTCAGCAGTTCGCCCGTCTTCAGGATGATGCCCACAGCCCCCGCCCGGAGCGCGTCCACCCACAGCTTCTCGTTCAGAATCTCTCCGGTGAAGATGAGCACCTTCAATTCCGGCCGTTCCCGGTGCAGACGGGCACAGATTTCCACGCCGATGGTAGTGGAGCCCCCCAGTCCCAGGTCGAGCAGCACCATGTCGGGCGTACACGTCTCCATCAGTTTCCAGAACTCCTCCTCGGTCATGGCCGTGCCAATCACCTCGGCATTCGGTATCTCGTGACGGAAAATCTCTTCCGTTCCTTTCAATTCCAGTTTGACATCTTCTACGATGACCACCTTAAACTTCTCCATATTGTCTTGACTTTATGTGTTTTCAATCAGTTATTTCTTGTTTCGTTTCGGCAAGGTGAACCACACGCTGAATCCCTTGCCTCCGGGACATGGCGAGGCATTGATGCGGCAGCCCCTCCGCCCGCCATACTCGTCGTGGTCGCGGATAATCTGCTTGCACACCAGGTATTCCGTGCCCGAGAGATGCGAGCCGTCGCCCGAAGCACACATCCGGGCCTTGTCGGGATAGAACAGGGCATTGAGCACTTCCTGCGGGTAGGTGCGGCGCATATCGATAAAGTCCACCCGCACAAATCCGTCTTCCTCCTTCGCCTCCAGCCGCAACGTGCCCGAAGCCTCATACCGCAGCGCCTCGTCCATCAGGTTCTCCAGCAGGAAAAGCAGCAGCACCCGGTCGCCCGTCACCCACAACGGCGGTACTTCGGCCTGCCATTCCAGGGTGAAGTTCCGCTTGCGCATCGCCTTCTTCAGGTATTTTCCGGCCCCTTCGGCCAGTTCCTCCAGACTCACCTCCGTGCGGCGGAAAGTCACTTCCTCCAGCTGACGCGAGGCACACGAACTGAGCAGAGTAAAAATATCCTTGTAGTATCCGACCAGTTCCGACATATTCTCCAGCAGTTCCTTCCGCTGGGCTGCCGTCACGTCCCCACTCAGGCGGTCGGCCACCTGCTTGATGCGGCTCGGATAGTAAATCGTTTCATGCTTGATGGTAGACAGACAGTTGTCGAGCACCATGTTCTGCACGTGCAACTGGTTTTCCTCGAAGAGGGAACGGCGGGCCTCATCCTGCGCCAACTCAATGTCGTGGAACTTCCGGTTGACCCGCACCACCACATTATACAGCATCACCGCCAGGTAGTTGCATACCATCTCCACCAGCAGACGGTCTTCCTCGCGGCTGTAGGCACGGGCCAGCTTCAAGGCCAGTACCCCCACACAATGCTTCTCGCCCCCGGTCTCCACCCACAACGGCAGATAGCTCCATTTCGTGGCACCCGTCCACTGCATCTGTCCGGTGTCATAACACCGCTGCAATCGTTCGCGCAATTCCTCCTCCCCTTCTTCCGGTGCAAAGCAGACGGTCTTCAGGCGGCAGGTCTCCTCGTCGTACACCGCCAGCGCCATATTCTCCAGCAGAATCATCTCGTTCAGCTCGTTGAACATCCGGCGGACCACCCTCTCCAGCACCTCATCGCCCAAGGCCTCCGTGCCCGATGCCGCCGAGAAGAGCGTCCGGTTCACCACGAACACCTGCTCCATGTTGTAGCGGTAATGCAGCCGATGACGCAGGTAGAGCGCGTAATATGCAATCAGGCAGCCGCACACCAAGAGTACGAACAGCGACAAGGCAATCCGTTTGTTGCTGGCCGAACGCTGCATCTGCAAGCAATACTCCTCAAGCGAGTTGTCCTTGCTCAGCCGCTTGTAGAGCGACGCATAAGCCGCATTGTTGTAACGGTACTTCCGGAAATCCTTCACGGCCAGAGCCGCCACCGCCGCCTCGTTGCGCACGTCCAGCAGGATGAAGTAGTCCGTATCGAACGACTCGGCCAGCCAGTCGAGTTCCGCCCCGTCGCCATCCCCTTCCAGCCGGAGCAACGGCCCGTTCTTTCCCGAATAACGAAGGTAGTGAGCATTCATATAATACAGCACACTGTCGGCCAGTACCAGTGCCGTGGCATGGTCGCCCTGCACGTTGCACTCATACACCCAGTTGGCATAGTCGTTGGCAATGGCCAGCAGGCTGTCGTAAGGCGCCACCTTTCCGCTGTCGGCCACAGGCACCACCGGTTTCCGGCCGGAAGAACAGGCCACTCCCACCAGCAGGCAGAAGCCCAGCCACAACAGACCCGCCATCCGCCGCGCCCCCTTCGGCAAGCGGAACGAGAAACGGCTGCCTTTTCCCAGCGTACTCTGTATGTCGAACCGGCAGACCGCGAACACACTGTTCGTCTTCCGGTATTTCTCGATAATTCCCTTGCAGTTTATCAGTCCGAACCCGTGTCCCTTCTGACGCTGAAGCTCCGCCGCATCGGCCGCCGTCTCCATACCGATGGCCCCGGAGTCGTACACCTTCTCACCCAGGATACGCGAACGGTCCTTCTCCGAAAGCCCCGGTCCGTTGTCCTCCACCGCAATCTCCACATAATCGGGAGTTTCCTCGGCCGAAAGACTCACCCGTCCCCCTTCCTGCGTGTACTTGCGGGCATTCTCCACCAGCGTATTGATCATGAAGAGTGTCAGGGCCTTGTCGGCCTTCACGCAAGCCGTGGTCTCACCCACCGTCAGCGTCTGCTTCTTCAGTTCAAACGAACGGCGTCCCTTGGCAAGGATGGCAAACAATTCCTGCAGGTCGAAGTTCTCGATGTGGAGGCTCAGCGTACCCTGCCGCATCTTAATCCACAAGGCCAGTATATCGTTGTATTCATTGATTTTCGTCACCAACTCGTCGATGTACACCAGTTTGCCGTGCCGCACCGCCTCCGGACTGTCCGAAGAAAGACTCCGGAGCTTGCGCACCTCGTTCACCATCCGGTCGATGTAGGGCACAATCCCCGTCACGATGGACAGACACGCCTTCTTCACCTCGTTCTGGCGCTTGTTCTCCATGAGATGCAGCTCGTGGAGATACTGCTCCTTCTCCAGCCGCTTCTGCTCCTCATCGAGCGATACCAGGTTCATGCCGTGCTCCAGCGTCCAGGCCAGATAAGGCAACAGCAGCCGGATGAGGGCCTGTTCCTCCTTGCGCACGGGGGCCGCCAGCCATATCCACAGCCGCCCCACCGTCACCGGCTTGCCCGGCGACTGAAGTTCGAACACCTGCGGAGTGCCCTTTTCCTTATCCGACGGGACTTCCTCCGCCTCCCCTTCTCCGTCACAGAAGGTAATGCACACGTCGCGCACCCCGAACAGCGCCTTCAGTTCCGGCTTCATGACCTCGGCCACCGCTTCGGCCACCTCCTCCCGGCTCGTTGCCGAGGCGGGAACCGCTCCCGTAATCTGCTGGCAGAGCCCCAGCACCCGCTTCAGTTCCGTGAGGTACACCGTATTCTTTTGCCGCCACGAACGGTTCAGCCAGACAAACAGCACCACCAGCACCAGGAACCCCGCGGCCACCAGCCACAAGAGCACATTCAGCTGGCCCGTCTCCTTTTCCAACGCCGCATAACGGCTCTCCAGTTCCTTGTCCTGCCGCGTGTAGTCCAGAATATCCAGGTACACGTTGCGGTTGTAGTCCGACTCCGCCTTGCAGCCCATGGCCGAATACGTGCGGCTCAGCTGTTCCCGCAGACGGGCAATCCATTCGGGCACCGTATTGATGCCCTCGTCGTTAATCCACTGCAGCTCGATGGAAGTCGTCCCCCCCGGCTGATACGCCTGCAGACGGTCGAGCGAATCCGTGCAATGATAATATTTCTCGTGATGCAGATTGACATAATTCAACGCCTTCTTCAGATTGACCAGCGCCTTTTCCGGCTGTCCGGCATAATTGTAGAAGGTAGCGATGGTACGGTATGTACCCGAAATCTGGTACCAGTCGCCATAACGCTTGAACAGTCCCAACGCCTCCCGGGCAAACACCAGCGGCAAGCTGTCCACCGGCAGACTCTCCGGGTTGACCAGCCGCAACAGCCCCGCCCGCTTCTCGCTCAGCAGTTCCCGGTTGCTGCGGAACACCAGCAGTTCTGCCATAGCCTGCAAGGCATTGGCCTCGAAATAGATATACCCCCGGGCCTGCGCCACCTGCAGACACTGCACCAGGTAGCCGAACTCCCCAAGCGTCACCTCCTCGCGGGTAGGTGCCTCGTACATGCCGCCCGAGCCCCGCATATACACATAATACAGCCACTGCGCCGTGTCCGCCTTCAAGGCTTCTTCGGGCACCGCATTGATGGCCTCCAAGGACTCCCTGTCCTGTTGCAGATAATAATAATAAATTCCTGAAACGATATAGAACTCCGAGACCGCATAGTTCAGCCGTCCCTCCAGCCCGTTCCTTTCCAGCGAAGAACGGTCCTCGTCGATGCGCCGCAGACGCTGCATCGCGCTGTTGTGATAATCATAAAACTCCTTGTTCATGGACGTGCGCTGGCAGATTTTCATCATCCCCACATCGGCCACCAGCCGTTCCAGCTCGTTCTTGCTGGCTTCCGAGGCCTTTTGGAACAAACGGGCCGCATGCTCGAAGTCCATCCGCATGAACGCACAGAACCCCATGTTGTTCAGGGCCTCCGCCCGTCCCGACGCATAGCCGTCGGACCACTTCAAGGCTTCCGTGGCCGCCCGGGACGACAGCGACAAATCCTTGTAGCGCGCCTCATACGCCACCCGGTTCAACGAGTCCACCCGGACACGCTCCCCATGAGACAGCCGACGCTGGCACGAAGGCCACAGCATGACGCACACCAGGCACATCAGCCCCCACATCCCTATCTTCCGAAAACCTTCCTTCATACACGCACGCGTTCAAATCCAGACAAATGTACGAAGTTCCCCTCTAAAAACCACCCCGCCGTGTGATAAAAAAACAAAAGAGAGATTGCAGCGTCCGCACATACAGGCCGGCATGCTGTAATCTCTCTCCCTCAGACATGAGTCCGTCTTGAAAACTATTTATTTTTTTGACTCTTCCAGAGATACCTTTCTAAATTCTTTCAAAACTTTTTCCAACTCCAAGGATGCCTTGCGGGCACGAGTGCCTGCAGCTTTGTTACCTTTTTCTGCCTGCAATTCAGCATCAGCTACCAAAGCGGCATTCAATTCTTTGATCTTTGCAATTAATTCGTTCATAATTCTGACTATGATTTTTGATTAAACATATTCAAAGTAAATACAAATCCCTCAATGTGATACTTTTACGAACTCTTTTTTTGCAAATTTTAATAGAAAAATCCCCACTTGACGTATTTATACAGACTTTATGGTCAGTTTTATGACAAATCGTGTTTCCGAAGTCACCCGATAGCGGTTGTCCACCCGCTCATTCACCAGCCAGACCACGCGTTCGCCGTCGCACACCACCAGCTGGCGCTCCTTTTCAAAACGGGAAAACTTTTTGTCGCGCAAGTAGTTACGCACCGACTTGAAACCCTTCATCCCGAAAGGAATGAACTTGTCGCCCGACCGCCATTTCCGCAGGGTCAGTTCGCCCTGCACGGCTGCCGCATCCACATACACCACCTTATTATTATCCCGCGGCACTGCAAACGGAGGCTCCACCTCCATCCGCTCCTGCCACAGCTCCGGCAGGCGTTCCGTGTCTTCCCCTGCCGGACGGCGCACCAGCCGGTCGCGGTCGACCAGCAACGTCCATTCCCGGCTATGGAACATCCGGCCCGGCTCCCCGTGCAACGCCCGGAACACATCGTCCACCTGCGCCGCATTGAAGCCCATCGGATGCAGCAGTTCGAACAGCAGGTTCTTCGCCCCTGGTTCGCGGCACAAAGCCGGAATGTCGATGGTCTCCCCGTCGGGCATCACCCGCTGCCGGGCCTCTTCCAGGGCCTTGTGATACACCACCGCTACGTCGGACAGGCGCCGGGCCGTCTCGGCAATCGTCTCGCTGACCGAAGGGTTGAGGGTTTCCAGCAGCGGAATCACGTGCAGCCGGAGCTTGTTGCGCATGAACTCGTCCTGCAGGTTCGTGCTGTCGGTCACATAGTCCTGTCCCAAGGCCGACAGATACTCCAGAATCTCCGCCCGGCTCACGCACAAGAGCGGACGCACCACCTCGCCGTTCACGGGACGGATGCCCTGCAAGCCGTCGATGCCCGTGCCCCGCACCAAGTTGAGCAGGAACGTCTCCACACTGTCGTCGCGGTGATGGGCCACTGCCACCACCTTCGCCCCGCAGGCCCGGAGCCGTTCGGAAAACCAGCCGTAACGCAATTCCCGCGCCGCCATCTCGATGGAGATGCCCCGCGAAGCCGCATACGCCTTCGTATCGAAGTGCGTCACCTGCAACGGTACCCCCAGCCTTTCGGCCAGGCCGCGCACAAACCGCTCGTCGCGCACCGACTCCTCCCCGCGGAGGTGAAAGTTACAATGAGCCGCCTCGCACGCATACCCCAGCTGGAGCAACACCCGCAGCAATGCCACCGAGTCGGCCCCGCCGCTCAGCGCCACCAGCACCTTGTCGCCCCGGCCAAACAAGTGCTTCTCTTCGATAAACTGACTGACTTTCCTTGCAAACATGTTGCAAACTTAGGGATAAAATGCGAAAAACGTTCCCCTGAAGATTGTAATTTAAAAACGGTCTAAATAACTTGCGAGAAAGAAAGCAATGCCGTATCTTTGCAAATGAAATAAAAACGATGCAAACAACATGAAACTTTCGGAATTGAAAACAGGTGAGAAAGGCGTCATTATCAAGGTCCTCGGACACGGAGGATTCCGGCGCCGCATCATCGAAATGGGGTTCATCAAGGGAAAGACCGTAGAAGTGGTGCTGAACGCCCCGCTCAAGGACCCCATCAAATATAAAATCATGGGCTATGAAGTCTCCCTCCGCCGGCAGGAAGCCGACATGATTGAAATTGTCAGCGAAGAGGAAGCCCGGCACACGATGGAAACCGACACCTACCATGAGCCCATCTCACAAGGCATCCCCGTGAGCGACGAGGTGATGCGCAACATCGCACAAGGGAAACGACGCACCATCAACGTGGCGCTGGTGGGCAACCCCAACTGCGGAAAGACCTCGCTCTTCAACGTGGCCTCGGGCGGACACGAGCACGTGGGCAACTACAGCGGCGTGACCGTGGATGCGAAGGAAGGCTTCTTCGACTTCCAGGGCTATCACTTCCGCCTGGTGGACTTGCCGGGTACGTACTCCCTCTCGGCCTACAGTCCGGAAGAGCTCTACGTGCGCAAGCACATCATCGAGGAGACCCCGGATGTGATTATCAACGTGGTGGATGCGGGCAACCTGGAACGCAACCTCTACCTCACCACCCAGCTCATCGACATGAACGTGCGCATGGTCATCGCCCTCAACATGTACGATGCCTTGCAGCACAGCGGCAACCAGCTGAACTACCACAAGCTGAGCGAACTGCTGGGCGTGCCCATCGTGCCGACCATCAGCCGTACGGGCGAAGGCATCGACAACCTGTTCCACGTGATCATCGGCCTGTATGAAGGCATCGACTTCATGGGACAGAAAGACGAAATCAAGAACGAAATCCTCCGCGAGTTCCGCGAATGGCACGATGCCTACGTGCCCGACCACAAATACAAAGGAGCGGAAGACAACTTCACGGCCAAAGGCTTCATCCGCCACATCCACATCAACCACGGACCGGAAATCGAACGGAGCATCGACGCCGTGAAGAAGGAAATCAGCAAGAACGAGAACATCCGCCACAAATACTCCACCCGTTTCCTGGCCATCAAGCTGCTGGAGAACGACAAGGACATCGAGACGCGCGTCATCGCCCCGCTACCCAACGGCAAGGAGATTCTGGCGGCCCGCGACAAGGAGGCGGAGCGTCTGCGCCAGCTGGGCAACGACGACACCGAACAGTGCATCGCCGATGCCAAGTATGGTTTCATCTCGGGTGCCCTGAAGGAGACCTTTACGCAGACCAACCACGACACGGAGACCTTCACACGGGTGGTGGACAGCATCGTGACCAACCGTTTCTGGGGCTACCCCATCTTCTTCATCTTCCTGTACATCATGTTCGAGGGTACCTTCGTGCTGGGTGAATACCCGCAGCGACTCATCGAATGGCTGGTCGCCCTCATCGGACAAGGAGCCGAAAAATTCCTCAGTCCGGGCCCGCTGAAAGACATGATTGTGGACGGCATCATCGGCGGTGTGGGAGGCGTCATCGTGTTCCTGCCCAACATCCTGCTGCTCTACTTCTTCATCTCGTTCATGGAAGACTCCGGCTACATGGCCCGTGCCGCCTTCATCATGGATAAAATCATGCACAAGATGGGACTCCACGGCAAGTCGTTCATTCCCCTCATCATGGGCTTCGGCTGCAACGTGCCGGCCATCATGACGTCGCGCATCATCGAGAGCCGCAAGGCCCGGCTGGTCACCATGCTGGTGAACCCGCTCATGTCGTGCAGTGCCCGTCTGCCCATCTACCTGGTGCTGATCGGGGCTTTCTTCCCGGGCAAGGCCAGTCTCATCCTGCTGTCCATCTACGCCATCGGCATCCTGCTGGCCGTACTCATGGCCCGCATCTTCACCAAGTTCCTGGTGAAAGGTGACGACACGCCCTTCGTGATGGAACTCCCGCCCTACCGCATGCCGACGGCCAAGGTCGTGCTGCGCCACACGTGGGAAAAAGGAAAGCAATACCTCAAGAAGATGGGCGGCATCATCATGGTGGCTTCCATCATCATCTGGTTCCTGGGCTATTATCCGAACCACGATGCCTACGCCACACAGGCCGAACAGCAGGAGAACTCCTACATCGGCCAGCTGGGAAAGGCTATCGAACCGGTCATCGAACCGTTGGGATTCGACTGGAAGATGGGTATCGGCATCCTGTCGGGTGTAGGCGCCAAAGAACTGGTGGTCAGCACACTGGGAGTTCTCTATACAAATGACGACGACATCGACTCAGTGAACCTCTCCGAACGGATTCCCATCACGCCGCTCGTGGCCTACTGCTACATGCTGTTCGTGCTGATTTATTTCCCGTGCATCGCCACCCTGGCCGCCATCCGGCAAGAGTCGCGCAGCTGGAAATGGGCTGTCTTCGCCGCGGCCTACACCACCGTGCTGGCCTGGATTGTCGCCTTTGCGGTGCACCAGATAGGAAGTTTGTTCATTTAACCCTAAAAACCTACCCCTTATGAGTATGCAAGACCTTTTCGTATATATCATCGTAGCCGGCTGCGTGCTTTGGAGCGGCCGACGCTTCTTCCGTCAGGTCATCCGGCGGAAAGGACAGGCCGGCGGATGCGGCTGCACCGGTTGCAGCGGATGTACCGGATGTGCCCTGCACAAGGATTTGGACAGCCTGAAAAAACGCACTTGCGTTTCAGATAAAACGCTTTGACGTTTGAATCAAAACGCCTTTACGTTTCAGGTAAAACGCACTTACGTTTGAATCCAAACGCACTTACGTTTCAGACAAAACACCCTTACGTTTTCCATCAAACGTAAGGGCGTTTTTTATGCATTTAAATCACCATTGATTTTCAATTAGTTACGATTCCGCCAACCGGTTCTTTCACTCCCGGGTCACCACCTCCACGCGGCTCAGCGTATGGTTCACCCGCTCCACATGAATCTGCGTGGCAATCCGTTCGCGCAGGGCCTCCACGTGACTGATGATGCCCACCTTCTTGCCGCCAATCTGGTGCAGCCTTTCGAGCGACTCCATCACCGTGTTCAGGTAGTCGCTGTCCAGCGTGCCGAATCCCTCGTCGATGAAGAGCACATCCACCGACAGACTCTTCCGGTTGAGCGACGACAGTCCCAAGGCCAAGGCCAGCGACACCAGGAAGCTCTCCCCACCCGAGATGGTGGAAGTGGGACGCTTCACCCCACCCTGGTACTCGTCGCGCAACAGGATGGTCAGTCCCCCCGGCGGACACTCCATCCGGTAGCGGTCGGTCAGGCGGCTCAGGTAATGGTTGGCCCCGGCCAGCAACTGGCGGAGCACATAACTCTGGGCAATGTTGCGGAACTTCTTCCCGTCGGCACTGCCGAAAAGGGCGGCCACTCCCGCCCAGCTGTCCACTTCCTTCTGCTTGGCCTCTATCCGCTCCTTGAGCTTCCGGATGCGCTGCAAGCCCTCTTCCTGATGCGCCAAAACCTGCGCAATGGCCCCCAGACGGGACACCTTCGCCGTCAGCGCTTCCTCCCGGCGGGCCATTGTTTCTTCCACGACCTCCGGCGTCACCGCCTCCCTGTCCTGCGGACGCTGCGCCCGATGCCCTTCCAGCTCACGGGCTACCCGCTCTTTTTCCGCCCGGCACGCAGCCAGTTCGTTGTCCAGTTTCTGCAAGGTACGACGGGCCAGCTGTACTTTCTCCACCTCCAGCCCCGCCAGCTTCTCCAGGTATTCACCCGAGATTTCCGGATGGGCCGCCAGGAAGGCTTCTACGCCCGCCCTCTTTTCTTCCGCCAGCTTGCGGGAAGTCTGCAAGGCCTGACAGGCGGAAAGCACCGCCGCATGCAAGCCATTCCACCGGGCCGGAAGTCCCTCAGGACACGGACCGTCGGGCACCGCTTCCCCGTCTGTCTCTTTCCAGGCCGGAAGCACCGTCCAGATGGACAGCCGTATCTCCTCCACCTGATTCTGCTGACCCGTGAGCGATTCCACCTGATGCGCAAGTCTTTCCTTCTCTTTCTGGCGTTCCACATAACGGGCCACTTCCTCCTGCAAGCGGGTGATGAACTCCTCCCGGCCAGTCTGCCAGTCAGCTTTCCACGGAACGAAGGTCACCAACGCCTGGCCTTTCTCCACACACTGGGAAACGGTGAGCTGCTCCCGCGCGAGGGCTTCCTCCAGCATGCGGAGTTCCGCTTCCAACCGTGACACGGCCTTGTCGGCCTCTTCCACCTTCCGGTGCCACTGCTCCCGGTCGGCAGTCAGCGCCTCGCGTGCCTTGGTCAGCCCGTTCAACCGCTGCTGCAGTTCCTCGGCCTGCTGCCACTGGGCATCCAGCCGGGCGCAAACCTCCTGCTGCGCCAGCAACGCCTGTTCCACCTGCACCATCCCGTCGGCCGTCTCCGTCACCGCGGCCACCAGCGGCTGCTGCTTCACCGCCGCTTCGGCCTGCCGGAAAGCCGCTTCCGCCGCCGTTTCCTTCTTCGCTTCCATCGCCTCCTGCCGCGTCAGGGCACGCACCTCCGCCTCGGCCCGGGCCAAGGCCGCCAGTACCTCATCCGCCCGGCGGGCCTTTTCCGCCAGCAAGACACGCACCGGCTCCAGCAACGACACAAAATGGGCCTCATTCTCCAGGTCCTCTTCCACCGGACGGCCACAGACCGGACACACATCGCCTTTCGACAGCCGGGCACGCGCCTCCCGCGCCCAGTCCGTACACGCCATCTGCTGCTTGTCGTACACCTGCTGCACTTCCTCCTTTTCCTTGCGACACACCTCGGCCTGTGCTTTCAGTTCCTCCACCGCCTGCTGCTGCCGACGGCCCTCGTCCTGCAAAGCCTTCCGGTTCTGCTGCACCTCCAGCCAGGCCTTTTCCTTCTCCATCCGGAGCGCCAGTGCCTCCCGCAACGCCTTCCAGTCGCCCAACCGGGCCTCGGCTTCCTGCTTCTCCCGCCGGAGCGTCTCCGGCTGCAGGGCCTCCAGCTGTGTGCGGCAGGCCGTGACTTCCGCCTGTTTCTTCTCTTCTATCTTCCGGGCCTCTTCATACGCCGCCGAAGCCTTCTGACGTGCCTCAGCCATCTTCCGCTGCTCCGCTCCCTTACGGACCTGCTCCTTCCGGCAATCCTCCGTCACCTGAAGCGCCCGCCGAATCTGGTCGGACAAGGCCGTGAGCGACTGCACCGCCTCGTACACCGGCACTTTTTCCTGCACCCCTGCGAGGAAGTCCTCGCACGCCGCCAGTTCCTCCCGGCTACGGTCGCGCATCCGCTCCAACCGGACATATTCCCCGTTCAGGGTATGATACTTCTGCGCCAGCCGGGCCAGTTCCTCTTCCGATGTGCGGATGCGCAGCTGCAAAGTCGCCTGCTCGGTCCACTGGAAACGCACGTCGGCCGTACGGTCCCAATCCTCCAGCAACGCCTTGTTGCGCCTGTAGCCTTCCGACTCCACCCGTTCCGTCACGGCCTGGAGCGCCTTTCCGGCCTCCTCCTGCGCCTGTACCAGCTTCTGCTCGTCGGTCATCCACTTCCGCAAATCCTGCCATTGCTTCAGCTCCTTGCGGAGTGCCGTAGCCTCTGCCGTCACTTGCGCCTGTTCCACCTGCAACGCCGCCAGCTCTTCGTCACCCAACAGTACGATGCCGCCCGTCTGCGCCTTCAGTTCCTGCAACTCGGCCTCCTTCTCGGTCTTCATCACATAGATTTCCCGGCTGATGCGCGAATAGATTTCCGTGCCCGTGAGCTTCTCCAGGATGTTCGATTTTTCTTCCTCCTTGCTCTTGAGGAACTTGGTAAACTCTCCCTGCGCCAGCAGCGTGGTCCGGCAGAACTGCTCGAAGGTGAGGCCGATGCGCCGTTCAATCTCCGCCCGCGTCTCCGTCGACTTGTTGGTGAGCGGGGTACCGTCCTGCAAGGAGAGGGTCCACACCACTTTCTGGATTTTTCCACCCGCCTTGTTGCGCGCCCTTGCCACGCTCCACACCGCCTGCAGGGCCTCCCCCGCGGCATCCGTGAACCACAGTTCCACCTGCGCCGACACACTGTCGCGCCGCATCAGCATGCGGGAGTCGTCGATGCTCACGCCTTCCGTCTGCCCTGAGAAACTGTCGTTCTCGTCCTGATAGCGTTCGTTGGCCGCCTGTTTCAGGCGGGGCGTGGTGTTGTAAAGGGCCAGGCACACCGCATCCAGCAGCGTGGACTTACCCGCTCCCGTCGGTCCGCAAATCAGGAAGATGGAATCCTCGCCCAACGGCCCGTGTGCAAAGTCGATGCACGCCTTCTCGATGGAAGCAATATTTTCGATAATGAGTTTCTGTAATTTCATGCGTTCTTATTCCTCTTCTTGGGTCTGCACCCGTTTCACTGCCTCTTCCAGCAGGTCGAGCATTTCCGGCGAAATGTCGCGCTGGAACCTGTCACGATAATAGATGGCGGCCACCTGCGACGGAGAGAAGGTCTGCAAGCGGTCCACGTCGAGTTCCGTCGTGTCCTCGGTCGGTTCCGCCGTTTCCCGTTCCCACTTGTAGCGGCAGAAACGGCACTGCTTGCCGCGGGTCAGCTCGTAGGCCCGCTCCATGCAATAGGCCGGAGGCACGTCCTGAATCCGGACATGCAGCTGCACGTACAGCTTTTCTTCGTCGGGAAGGGCCTGCAAGACTTCCAAGGCCTCTTCCAAGGGAACGGCCTGCGCAGGCAGCACCTTCAAGGGCCAGAGGTTCCGCACAGGGCACGTACGCACTTCGGGCACGGCACCGTGTGCAGCCAGTTCCACCACGCTCACGGAATGGCCGTAACTCTCGTCGAAACTGACAGGCAGCGGGGAACCGCAGTAGCGGGCCCGTCCGCCGGGCAAGGTCTGCGGGAAATGGATGTGTCCCAAGGCCAGGTAGTCATACCCCTCGCCCATCAGACGGATGTCGGTATAGTCCATGCCACCGCGTCCGTCATCCTGTCCGGTAATGTCGCTTCCCGTCACGGCCAGATGGGCCATCAGCACCACCGGCAGTCGGGCCGCGTTCCGTTCCGCCACCCGGTCGAGCAAGGTCTGGATAAAGAAGCGTTGCCGGTCTTCACGCGGCACCTCCTCGTCCAGAGACGGGAAGTTCTGCGGATAGACATGAGGCAGGGCCACCACATAACCCTTCGGCTTCCCGGCTTCGTCCTTCACCTCCACGAGATGACGCTCCAGGTCCACCTCGCCCGCCTCGTTGCGGCAGATGGAGCCCACCACGGTCACCCCGGCATACTTCCATAGGTTGCGGCTGATTTCCAGCTTGGAACTGCTGTCGTGATTGCCCGCCGTAATGACAATCTGCATCGACGGACACGTCTCGTGCAAGGCCACCAAGGCATCAGTGTACAACCGCTGGGCAGCGGCAGAAGGACTGCAGTAATGAAACACGTCGCCCGACACGAGCAACGCGTCGGGCTGTTCTGCGGCCACCCAGTCGCGCAGCTGCCGGAGGAAATCCCGTTGTTCCTCGCTCCGGTCGTAATCGAACAACTGCTGCCCCAGGTGCCAGTCACTGGTATGTATAATTTTCATCCGGCTTACAACGTTTTAGGGGGATAAAGGGTGTTCCACCACGTCGGGTCATCCTGCAACCATTTGGCAAACCACGCGAAGATGGTGTTCTGCCACTGGATACGCTTCTGATAGTCCAGAATGTGATGGTCTTGTCCGTCCACTACCACCAAGGCCGTTTCCCGTCCCAGCAGTTTCAGGGCCGTGAACATCTGGATACTTTCGCCCACCGGCACATTGGTATCCGCCGAGCCGTGGAGGAAGAGCAGCGGGGTGTGTACCTTGTCGGCATTGAACAGCGGACTGTGGCCGACAAAGAGTTCCGGGTTCTGCCACGGATAGCTGTTGGCGGCCGATACCTCGCTGTAGGAATAGCCCCAATAGCCTTCGCCCCAGTAGCTGGTGTGGTCGCTGATGCCGGCATGCGAGATGGCAGTGGCAAACAAATCGGTCTTCGTCTGGAGGTACTGGGTCATGAAGCCGCCGTAGGAAGCGCCGATACACCCAATCTTCTTGCCGTTGACAAACGGATGGGCTTCCACAAACTTGCGGGTACCTTCGATGATGTCGTCGGCCACATAGTCGCCGAAGGTGTTCACGTGACGGGCAGAGAACTCCTGGCCGAAGCCGGTGGCTCCGCTCGGTTCCACCACATAGACCACATAGCCCAGGGCGGCATACGCATGCTGCGGATAACGGCTGCCGAAATCCCGGCTGGTAGGGCTGCATCCGCCGTAATAGTTCACAATCATCGGGTATTTCCTGTTCGGGTCAAAATGAGGCGGCAGGTAGTAGCGTCCGCAGATGGTATCGCCCCGCGAATTGACAAAATCCCAGGCCTTACATTCGCCCAGCAGCACGTCCTTCAGTTCCCCGTGCAAATCTTCTTCCAGCTTCGAAGCATCCTTCTTCAAATCGACCACATACAGGCGGTGCGCATTGGAGGCACTTTCCCCGTAGAACGACAGGGAAGACGCCTGCTCGGCCACGGAGAATCCCAGTACCATTTCTTCGGGCACGTTCACCTTCTCGATGTGTTTCTTTGCGGGGTTCAGACGGAACAGCGATACGCAGTCGCGGTCTTCCGCATTGAAGTAGACACAGTTGTCGGCCGCCGACCATACCGCCTGCATCACGTTCGGGTTGAACGTTTTGGTGAGCGGTTCAATCTGCTTGCTCTGCAAGTCCATCAGGTAAAGCTGGATGTCAATCATGCTCGGGGTCTGCCCTTCCTTCACGTTCTTGCCGATGCCTCCCAGGCACTCCGGCGAACCGGCCAGCAGCACCTGACGACCGTCCGGCGAGAAAAGGGCATTGGTCAGGAATCCGTCGTCTTTCACCAGCTCTTCCACCTGTAAAGTCTGCACGTCCATCTTGTAAAGCGAGAACAAGGTGGTCGGACGCTTGCCCATGCGGTGGTTGGAAGCCATCATCAGGATAGACCGCCCGTCGGACGAGATATCGGTGGCCCACACGTTCTTGTAACCGAAGGTCAACGGCTGGCAGACCCCCGTCTTCACATCGAAACGCGCCAGATAGGTACGGTTGCGCCATCCCGGCTGACGGTCGTCGGGGTCGATGAACTCATAGATTTCCTTCTTCTCTTCCGGGCCCTTCTGCACCAAAGTAAACAGCAGGTAGTCTTCCGTGGGGGCTACCCGGAAACTACCTTCCGGCAGGTGGCTCACCCACACTTCTTCCTGTCCGGAAGCAGGGTCTACCGTTACCAGCTCCCGTCCGGACACGCCTTGACGTACATAATAATATTTGGCGGAACGCGGCATCCAGTGCAAGGCCTCTTCCCGGGTGGCCAGCACCTTGCCCGTCTTCAGTTCCTTGACTTTGGTCTGCGAGGTGGTCTTTCCGCCTTCCTTCGTCACCGTGTACGAAGTAATCAGGTATTTCCCGTCGGCCGACAATTCAGTACCCGTAATGCGGGTGCCGTGCAGCACATCGGCCAGGGTGAACAGCCGGCCCTGTTCGGTGCGGAGACTGAACACTCCGTCCTGCTTGGCATCAAGGCTCACTTTCGGCACGTTCTTCTCACCCGGCACGGAAAGGTATTTGATGACCACCTGATGAGTAGCCGGATCCAGCGACAGCGAAGTATCTTCCACCCGCTTGCCGTCCACGTACACCTGGTAGTGGGAAGCCCCCTCCACCTTCAGCGACACCTGGCCGTAGTGCGTGTTCTCCAACACGAAGCCCATAAGGTGGAGGGCATAGTCGGACGAAGGTGTCAGCTGTCCGGCCTGCTTCACTTCCGCTCCGTCGAGCAAGGCAAACGACACCGGCGTGTCCAGCAGCGATTCCGCTTTCCACGATTTCGAATTAACATCCACACTGTCAACCTGATAAGGTTGCATCAAAGCATACGGGCCTGCGTACTTGAACGAGGTCACCTTAATATTTTCGGCATTCACCAGCATGGCTCCACAAAGAGAACATGCTATAAAAAATTGCTTTTTCATCTCTTTTTTTCAGTTTATTGCCACAAACATAATCAAAAATCATCATTTTTTGTGTATGTTTGTAAAACATCTCACGAAACCGTTATGAAAAAAAAGTGTAGTTTATACTTTCTTTCCCTGCTGATGCTGGCAGGATGCAGTTCGGTGCCCCTCACCGGACGCAAACAACTGTTGCTGGTTTCCGACCAGGAAGTGCTGTCTTCCAGCCTGACCCAGTATAACGACTATATCAAGACCGCCCAGAAATCGACCAACGCGGCCCAGACGGCCATGGTGGTCCGGGTGGGGAAAAACATCGCCGCAGCCACGGAGCAATACCTGCGCAACCACGGACTGGCGGCCGACATCCAGGAATTCTCCTGGGAATTCAACCTGGTGAAGAGCGACGAGGTGAACGCGTTCTGCATGCCGGGCGGCAAGATTGTGGTGTACGAGGGACTGATGAAGCTGGTTTCCTCGGACGATGAACTGGCCGTGGTGCTGGGACACGAGGTGGCCCACGCGGTGGCCAAGCACAGCAACGAACGCATCAGCCAGCAGATGTTGACACAGTATGGCGCCCAACTGCTGGGACAGAGCCTTTCGGGCAAAAGCCAGATGATACAGACCGTGGCCAGTACGGTGTACGGCATCGGCTCGCAATATGGTGTCACCCTCCCCTTCTCGCGCAAGCATGAGTCGGAGGCAGACTACATGGGACTAGTGCTGATGACCATGGCGGGCTACAATCCCGACAAGGCAGTCACGTTCTGGCAGAAGATGTCGGCCAGCTCGGGCGGGAAAGTACCCGAATTCATGAGTACGCACCCCAGCGACGCCCGCCGCATCAGCGACATCCAGAAAGAACTTCCGGCCATCAAGGCCCAGTACGGAACTAAAAAGTAACCCCTAACCACATCATCAGCCATGAAAAGAATTGTCATCGCACTTTTGGGCGTATCGCTGCTGGCCGGCGGATGCGGCACCACCCAGCCGGCACGCACAGGAGCCATCGTAGGAGGAGCTGCCATCGGAAGCAACGTGGGAGGCGCCATCGGAGGACTGGTGGGCGACTCGCGTCACGGCTGGAGGGGGAGCTACAGAGGCTCTGCCATCGGAAGCATCATCGGCACCTTGGCCGGAGCCGCCATCGGGGGTGCACTCACCACTCCCAAGTCGCGCGACACGGACAATCCCCAGGAATATCCGGAAGAACGCCCCGTGGAACAGGGGTATGCCGAGCCTTATGCGTCCTCGTCGGCCCTGTCGGCCCTGCACATCCGCAACCTGCGGTTCATCGACGACAGCCGCGACCACATCCTGAACGGTGGAGAGAACAGTAAAATCATTTTTGAAATCATGAACGAAGGCAGCGAAACGGCTTACAACGTGATTCCCAGCGTGACGGAAATCAGCGGGGCCAAACAGCTACACATCTCGCCCTCCATCCTGGTGGAACAGATTCTGCCGGGCAACGGAGTGAAATATACGGCTACCGTAAGCGTGGGCAAGCGTGTGAAGAACGGCACGGCCACCTTCCGCATTGCGGTGACCGACACCCGCGGACAAATCTACGACCGCCAGGAATTTACCTTGGAAACGGCGCGCTGACCTTCCCCAACCCATTATCTGAATTAGACCACAATGGAAAAAGAACAATCGTTATGTAAAGAAAAGACACACGTGGAACTGAGCGAGCCCAAACACTACAAGGTGGTGTTCCACAACGACGACTTCACCACCATGGGCTTCGTCGTGAAGGTGCTCCAACTCGTGTTTTTCAAATCGCAGCAACAGGCCGAGGAGCTGGCCATGCAGATTCACATAGAAGGACTGGGCACGGCAGGCATCTATTCTTATGACATCGCCCAATCCAAGGCACAGAAAACCACCCAGATGGCCCGCGAGGAAGGATATCCTCTGCGACTGACTGTAGAACCTGAAGACAATTAAACTGTAAAGAACCAATGAGTCAAATCAAAAAATCTGTATATGTAGACAAAGCGCTGTCATTTGCCCAGGGACTGGCATTCCGTTACCGCCATGAGTTTATCACCCCGGAGCACATCCTGAGCGCACTTTTTAACCAAGACCCCTTTGCGGAAGCTGTGGAAGAATGTTTCTGTCACATCCCGGTGATGGAAGAGGAAGTAGACGAATACCTGGCCCAGAAAATGGAGCATGTGCCGGAAGATACAGACTACAAGCTGCAATATTCGGTACAGTCGGAGCTGCTGTTCCAGAATGCATACGGCTTTGTAGAATCATCGGGGGCCGAACTACTGGAGGTGCCCCACTTGGTGCAGGCCATGTTGCTGTTGCCCGACTCGTGGGCTGGCTATTTCCTGAAAAAGCACCTGAAAGAACGGATTCCGGAATTCATCAGCCAACTGGTGGTCATCTATGGGGATGACTTCTGCTTGGAAGAGAACATGACCGACACGGAAGAACAGCACAACCCCTGGAAGAATGTCCTCACCTGCCTGAACGACGAACTGGACAAGCACAATCCGCTGATTGGCCGGGAAAAGGAACTGGAACGCACCATCGAGGTGCTGTGCCGGAAAGAAAAGAACAACCCGCTGCACATCGGCGAGCCGGGGGTGGGAAAAACGGCCCTGGCCTACGGACTGGCGGCCTGCATCGAAGCCGGAGAGGTGCCCGAACGACTGAAGGGCAGCCGCATCTATGAGCTGGATTTGGGAAGCCTGCTGGCCGGCACGCAATACCGGGGCGAATTCGAACAGCGCCTGAAGAGCATCATGAAAAGCCTCGGCGAGGAGAAGAAGGCCATTCTCTACATCGACGAGATACATAACCTCATCGGGGCCGGACAAATCGGCGAAGGTTCGATGGATGCGTCGAACATGCTGAAACCGTACCTGGAACAGGGGGATATCCGTTTCATCGGCTCCACTACCTACGAGGAATACAACCGGTACTTCTCGCGCAACAAGGGCATGGTGCGCCGCTTCCAGCAAATCGATATCCAGGAGCCCAGCATCGACGAGACGGTCCGCATCATAGAGGGACTGAAGCAGAAATATGAAACCTATCACCACGTGACCTACGAACCGGAAGTCATCGAATATGCCGTCAAGGCAAGTGCCCGCTACATCAGCGACCGCTTCCTGCCCGACAAGGCCATCGACCTAATTGACGAGGCCGGCGCCTACCGGGAAATCCATCCGACAGCCGACGGCAAGCAGACAGTCGACAAGAAGCTGATTATGGAGGTGCTGTCGCGCACCTGCAAGATTGATGCCCAAGCCTTCAAGGAGGAAGACAATGCTTCGCTGGAGGCATTGTACGAACGCATCGCCGGACAGATTTACGGACAGGACGAAGCCATCAGACAGGTGGTGGAGGCCGTGCAGATGGCCAAGGCGGGACTGCTGGACGAGAACAAGCCGCTGGCCAGCCTGTTGTTCGTCGGTCCTACGGGAGTGGGAAAGACGGAAGTGTCAAAGGTACTGGCTTCGGAACTGGGCATCCCGCTGGTGCGTTTCGACATGAGCGAATACATGGAGAAGCATACCATCGCCAAACTGATTGGTTCACCGGCGGGATACGTCGGCTACGAGGACGGAGGTTTGCTGACGGATGCCATCCGGAAAACGCCCAACTGTGTGCTGTTGCTGGATGAAATCGAGAAGGCACACCCCGACATTTTCAACATCCTGTTGCAGGTGATGGACTATGCGGTGCTGACCGACAACAAGGGACGGAAGTCCGACTGCCGCCACCTGATTCTCATCATGACCTCGAATGCGGGGGCACAGTATGCGCATCAAGCGTCCATCGGCTTCAACAGCCATGTGACGGTAGGTCAGGCCATGCTCCGCCAGGTGAAGAAGACCTTCAAACCGGAATTTCTGAACCGTCTGTCGGCAACCGTGGTCTTCCACGACATGAGCCGGGAAATGGCCGTACAGATACTCGACAAGAAGCTGCACCAGCTGGACGAAAAACTGGAACGCCGTCATGTCTGCCTGCACCTGACACCCGAAGCCCACGAATGGCTGCTCAAGGAAGGCTTCAAGCCGGAATACGGAGCCCGGGAAATGGACCGCGCCATCGCAGGCCATCTGAAGCCGCTGCTGATGCGGGAAATCCTCTTCGGCTCGCTGAAGCAGGGAGGCGACGTCACCGTTACCGTAGCGAACAACCAACTGAGTATCCTCTCATAATCTGTACACCATGGTTTTCCAACTGACTAAAAGACTGGCTTTTCCCGACCCGCACTGGGGAGACCCCGACGGCTTGCTGGCCATCGGGGGCGACTTGTCGGTCGACCGGCTCATCCTGGCCTATTCCAACGGCATCTTCCCCTGGTATGCGTTCCGACAGAAGGTCATCCAGTGGTGGTGCCCCTTGCAGCGTTTCGTCATCTTCCCGGACGAGATTCACATCTCCCACTCCATGCGCACGCTGATGAATAAAAACACGTACAAAGTGACGTTCAACCAAGCCTTCGAGGAAGTGATAAGGAACTGTTCGAAACTCCGCATCGACGAGGAAGGAGCCTGGCTGGGCGAGGAAATGATTGAGGCTTACATCCGGTTGTACGAACAGAATCTGGCGGCCAGTGTGGAAGTGTGGGAAGGCGACAAGCTGGTCGGGGGACTGTATGGCGTGACCCTCGGCACGTGTTTCTTCGGCGAGAGCATGTTCTCGCTCGTGCCCAGTGCCTCCAAGCTGGCCCTCATCCGGCTGGCCCAACTGCTGCATGCCCACGGAGGCACCCTCATCGACTGCCAGTTTGAAACGCCCCACCTCAAGTCGATGGGCGGGCGTTACATCAGTTACGAGGAATACATGAAATATTTGAGAGCAGAATAAGAATGACAGCTATAAAAAAAGTCCGGTTCCCTTGCGAGAATCGGACTTTTTTATGAATGACTGTAAGTAGAATCTGATTAATAAGCGCGGGCAAACAGTACACGACGTGCAGAAGGTTTGCCAGTCACCATATCCACACCCGGAGTCAGGCTTTCTTCGTCGGCTTCGAAAGGCAGACAGCGGATAGTAGCCTTGGTTTCTTCCTTGATGCGGTCTTCCGTTTCCGGTGTACCGTCCCAGTGAGCCAGGATGAATCCACCCTTCTCAATCTGTTCCTTGAACTCATCGTAAGTATCTACCTTGTAGATATGTTCGTTGCGGTACTTCAACGCCTTCTGGTAGATGTTCTGCTGGATTTCTTCCAACAGGTTCTTTACGTATTCTTCGATACCTTCGCAAGAACGGGTTTCCTTTTCCAGTGTATCACGACGCATGATTTCCATCGTGTTGTTTTCCAGGTCGCGGCCACCCATTACCAGACGTACAGGTACACCCTTCAGTTCATAGTCGGCAAACTTGAATCCCGGACGCTTGTTGTCGGCGTTGTCGTATTTCACGGAGATGCCCATGCTGCGGAGCTTGTTGACGATGCCTTCCACCTTGGCGTCGATCTGCTTCAGCTGCTCGTCGTTCTTGTAGATAGGTACTACCACTACCTGAATCGGAGCCAAGTGCGGCGGAAGTACCAGACCGTTGTCGTCGGAGTGAGTCATAATCAAGGCACCCATCAAGCGGGTAGATACGCCCCAAGAGGTAGCCCATACATAATCCAGCTTGTTGTTCTTGTCGACGAACTGTACGTTGAAGGCCTTGGCAAAATTCTGTCCCAGGAAGTGAGACGTACCGCACTGCAATGCCTTTCCGTCCTGCATCAATCCTTCGATGGTATAAGTATCCAAGGCACCGGCAAAACGTTCGTTGGCTGATTTTACCCCCTTGATGACCGGTACGGCCATGTATTTTTCAGCGAAATCACCGTACACGTGCAGCATCTTCTGTGCTTCAGCTTCTGCCTCTTCACGAGTGGCATGTGCCGTGTGACCTTCCTGCCACAAGAACTCAGCCGTACGCAGGAACAGACGGGTACGCATTTCCCAACGAACTACGTTTGCCCACTGGTTGCACAGGATAGGCAGGTCGCGGTAAGAGTTGATCCAGTTCTTATAGGTACTCCAGATGATGGTTTCAGAAGTCGGACGGATAATCAGTTCCTCTTCCAGTTTGGCTGCCGGGTCCACAATCACACCCGAACCGTCTTCCGCATTTTTCAGACGATAGTGTGTCACCACCGCACATTCCTTGGCGAAACCTTCCACATGTTCTGCTTCACGGCTCAGGTAAGACTTCGGAATCAACAGCGGGAAATAAGCGTTCACATGTCCTGTAGCCTTAAACATATCGTCCAGGATGCGCTGCATCTTTTCCCAGATGGCATATCCGTAAGGCTTGATTACCATACAGCCACGCACCGGAGACTGTTCAGCCAAGTCGGCCTTTACCACCAAATCATTATACCATTGTGAATAGTTCTCACTTCTTTTGGTTAGCTCTTTTAATTCTTTTGCCATAACTTTATGTAGTTATTTTTATTTTTAATATCAATTGAGACCGCAAAATTAGTAAAAAAGATTCGTTTGCCCCTGATTTTTAAGCAGGATTTATTCAAAACGAATGGATTTTGCGGGATGAATGTGACTGATGAGATAAGACGGCCCCACCAGCATGGCCACGGACACCAGCAAGGTGCAGACGTTCAGCAGCACAATCCAGCCCAGATGAAGTTCCACGGGCACCGCACTGACATAGTACGTGGCCGGGTCCAGTTTGAAAGGCTCAAAGAAATACTGGACGACGCAGAACGCCAGTCCGATGACATTTCCCCAGCACATGCCCCTCCCGATGAGGAAGACAGAGAACGACAGGAATATCTTCCGGATGGAAGCATTGTCGGCCCCCAGCGCTTTCAGGATTCCAATCATCTGCGTACGTTCGAGAATGATAATCAGCAAGCCCGAAATCATGGTAAAGCCCGCCACTCCGGTCATCAGAATCAGGATGACCCACACATTCGTGTCGAGCAAGTCCAGCCAGGCAAAAATCTGCGGATAGAGTTCTTCCGACGTGCGTGAGCAGTACACCGCCCCGTAGCGGTCGGTCCGGTCCTGGATATGCGCCCGGATGGCATCGTTCACCGTATTCAAGTCGTCGTAGTCCGATACGGCCACTTCCACGCCCCCCACCTGGTCCGGTTCCCAGCCGTTCAGACGGTTCACCGTGTACATGTCCGTCACGAGAAAATAATCGTCGAAGGATGAAAAGTGCGTCTGGAAAATCCCGCTCACCGTCAGCCGGCGCGCCCGCACATTGTCCTCAATATAATAGGTGTACAGCTTGTCGCCCACCTTCAAGGAAAGCTTGTCGGCCATGGAACGGGAAATCAACACGCGGTTGCTGGCCACGGAATCCGTAAGCACCGGAATCTCCCCTTCCTGCAAATGCGCCTTCAGGTACGTCCAGTCGTATTCCTGGGCCACCCCCTTCACAATCATTCCCTGAAAATTATCGGCCGTCATGATCATGCCCGGCTTCGTGGAGTAACGCTGCACATGGCTCACCTCCGGAATCTGCCGTATCACCGAAAGCAGGCTGTCATTGCCCACCACCGGGTTCATCTGGTAAAGCTGTGCCCCGTCGATGCTGGAGACCACAATGTCGGACCCCATGCCGATGACCTTGTCGCGCACCTGATGCTTGAAGCCGATGACCACGGCCACCGACACCAGCATCACCGCCAGCCCGATGGCAATACCGGCCATCGCAATCCGGATAGCCGGTTTCGAGACCTCCTTCCCGCCTTCCCGGCTGCGGTAAATCCGCCGTGCGATAAAAAATTTCCAGTTGCTCATCATTCATCCACTCTTCCCGGATAGGCTTCGAGTGCTTTACGCAGGATGAACAGCGCCCGTACCAGGTCTTCTTTCTTCAGTACATAGGCCACACGCACCTCGTTCTTACCGCCGCCCGGCGTGGTATAGAAACCACTGGCCGGAGCCAGCATGACGGTTTCCCCCTCGTAGTTGAAGTCGGACAAGCACCAGGCACAGAACTTCTCACAGTCGTCGACCGGCAGTTTGGCCACCGTATAGAAAGCCCCCATCGGTATCGGCGAATACACACCCGGGATACGGTTCAGTCCGTCAATCAGGCACTTACGGCGTTCCACATACTCGTCGTACGTTTCGCGGGCATATTCTTCCGGTTCGTCGAGCGAAGCCTCTGCCGCAATCTGTCCAATCAACGGAGGACTCAGACGGGCCTGACAGAATTTCATCACGGCCTTGCGCACTTCCGGGTTCTTCGTAATCAAGGCTCCGATACGGATACCGCACTCCGAATAACGTTTTGACACGGAGTCAATCAGCACCACGTTCTGCTCGATGCCTTCCAAGTGGCAGGCAGAGATATAAGGTGAGCCCGTATAGATAAATTCACGATACACTTCGTCGGAGAACAGGAAGAGGTCGTACTTCTTCACCAAGTCCCGAATCTGGTTCATCTCCCGGCGGGTGTACAAGTAGCCGGTCGGGTTGTTCGGGTTACAAATCAGGATACCCTTCGTGCGTTCATTGATCAGTTCCTCGAACTTCTCCACCTTCGGCAAGGAAAAACCCTCGTCGATGGTCGTCGTCACCGTACGGATAATTGCGCCGGCAGAGATGGCAAAAGCCATGTAGTTGGCATAGGCCGGTTCCGGCACGATAATCTCATCGCCCGGGTTCAGGCAGCTCATGAACGCGAACAACACCGCTTCCGACCCCCCGGTCGTGATGATGATGTCGTCGGCATCCAAGTGGATGTCATACTTCTCGTAATACCCCACCAGCCGCTCGCGGTAGCTGCGGTAACCCTGGCTGGGACTGTATTCCAGCACCTTCCGGTCAATATTTCGAATCGCATCGAGGGCCGCTCGCGGAGTAGGCAGGTCAGGCTGACCGATATTCAAGTGATACACATGAATTCCTCTCTCTTTCGCAGCTTCAGCCAAGGGCGCCAGTTTACGAATCGGCGACTCCGGCATTTCAGTTCCTCTGATGGATATTTGTGGCATATTTTATGAGTTTAAAAAATTCTGAATTGCAAAGATAAAGGGATTGACGAAATAAACCAACTTTGTGTTCAGAAAAAACAGCCGTCCGCTACCCGTAAAAAAGCCCTCCAAGGAAAGTTTAACGCCTTTTCAGGCATTTTCCATGTCTTCAACCCAAAAAATCCGTATGTTTGCTTCCGATAACCAAACATTCCATCTCACATGAATCTTTACCTAATTATATTTACTGCCGGAACCTACCGCACAGAGCAAGTTTACGACAAACACAAAGACCTCTTCGTCGAGCTGGAGAAACACTTCACGCTCCATCTGGTCAACTATACCGAAGCCGACCGTATCCCCAGCAACGAATACAAGATGGTGTTCATCGCCAGCGGCGGTGTGGAAAGTGCCGTGGTGCGCTTTTTCAGCATCCTGCCCTATCCCATCACCCTGCTCACCGACGGACTGAACAACTCGCTGGCCGCCGCCCTCGAAATCTCCGCCTGGATACAGTCGAGAGACATGAAGGTGAGAATCATCCACGGACCGGCGCCCGACATGGCCAACCAGGTGCTCCTGCACCATCAGGCCTTTGCCGCCAAACGGGCCCTGAAGAAGAAACGCATCGGCGTCATCGGTACTCCGGCTTCCTGGCTGGTGGCCAGCCATGTGGACTACCTGCTGGCCGGACAGCGCTGGGGAGTGATTTATACCGACATCCCCATCGAGCACGTGGAAAAAGCCTTCCATGAGATTACCGACGACGAAATCGGCGTGGAAGCCTCCCTGTTCGCCAACCGTGCCAAGGGGATTCAGGAGGCCACTCCCGAAGAACTGCTGCGGGCCATGCGCCTGTACAGAGCCATCCGCCGCGTGTGTGAGGAAGAAAAGCTGGACGCCCTCACCCTTTCCTGCTTCTCGCTCATCCAGAGCCTGAAGACCACGGGCTGCCTGGCCCTCTCCCTGCTGAACGACGAAGGCATCCCTGCCGGGTGCGAAGGCGACCTCCAGTCCATCATGACCCTGCTGATGGTGAAGGAACTCATCGGCCAGCCGGCCTTCATGGCCAACCCGTCGTTCGTCGACCTGCCCCACAACGAGGTGCTCCTGGCCCACTGCTCCATCCCCACGCGGATGGCCGAACAGTTCATCATCCGCAACCATTTCGAGACGGAGAGCGGCATCGCCATCCAAGGCATCGTACATGCAGGCGAAGTGACCCTCTTCAAATGCGGCGGCGAGTGCCTGGACGAATACTACCTGTCGTCGGGCCACCTCATCGAGAACACCAACCTGGTGACTTGCTGCCGCACCCAGCTGAAGGTACGGCTGGACAAGCCGGTCGACTATTTCCTGCACAACCCGCTGGGCAACCACCACATCCTGATACAGGGAAATTATGCCGATGTCATCCAGGAATTCATGCAACAAAACCGCTGCAAATCGAGAATTGACTGATTTTTCAAACCATTTGTTCTCCCATTCAATTTATAATCGTATCTTTGTGTGAATTATTACAAATTGAAAAGCAAGAAAAAATTATGATGCATAACTGGTTTGAATGTAAAATCCGTTACGAGAAAGTGGCCGAAAACGGCATGAACAAGAAAGTGACGGAACCCTATCTGGTGGACGCACTCAGCTTTACCGAGGCTGAATCGCGTATTATCGAAGAAATCACTCCCTTCATCAGCGGAGAATTCACCGTATCCGACATCAAGCGCGCCAACTACAGCGAGCTCTTCCCCAGCGACGAGGAAGCAGCCGACCGCTGGTTCAAGTGCAAGCTCTACTTCATCACCCTCGACGAGAAGAGCGGTGCGGAGAAGAAAACAGCCACCAACGTACTGGTACAGGCTGCCGACCTGCGCGACGCGGTGAAGAAACTGGACGAAGGCATGAAGGGCACGATGGCCGACTACGTGATTGCTTCCGTGGCCGAAACCGCCCTGATGGATGTATATCCCTACTCGGCAGAGCCCGACGTGAAACCGGAATTCCCGGATGCAGACAAACGATGAACAAACGCTTATCATAACCATGGATATTCAGTCTAATTTAAATGAGGTACGGACACAACTTCCTCCCCAAGTGCGCCTGGTAGCTGTATCCAAGTTCCACCCCAACGAAGCCATCCTGGCGGCCTACGAAGCCGGACAGCGCATCTTCGGGGAAAGCAAGGAACAGGAGTTGAGCAAGAAGCAGGCTTCCCTGCCCACCGACATCCAGTGGCATTTCATCGGCCACCTGCAGACCAACAAGGTGAAGTATATTGCGCCCTACATCGCCATGATTCATGCGGTAGACACCTACAAGCTACTGGCCGAAATCGACAAACAGGCCGCCAAATGCAACCGCGTGATTCCCTGCTTGCTGGAAATCCATATCGCCGAAGAAGACAGCAAATACGGATTTTCTTTCCAGGAATGTCGCGAGATGCTCGACACCGAGCCGTGGCGGGAGCTGACCCATGTGGCCATCAGCGGCGTGATGGGCATGGCCACCAATACCGACGACCAAGCAGAGATTACCAAGGAATTTGAAAGTCTTCACCGCTTCTTTACGGAATTGAAAGACACGTATTTCGCACACGACGACCGCTTCAAGGAAATTTCCATGGGCATGTCGCACGACTACCTGCTGGCCGTGAAAGCCGGCAGCACGATGGTACGCGTAGGCAGCAAGATTTTCGGAGAAAGAGTGTACTAAAAAAACGAGAAGAATATGGCACAACTAAAAACAACTTTTGCGGGGTTAACCCTAAACAACCCAATCATCATCAGTAGTTCGGGTCTGACCAACAGCCTGGCTAAAATCCAGAAACTGGAAGAAGCCGGAGCAGGTGCAGTGGTACTGAAATCAGTTTTCGAAGAACAAATCAACATGCAGGCAGGCAGCATGCAGGGCTACGGTTCTCCCGAAGCCGACGACTACCTGGGAGCTTACGTGCGCTCTCATGCCCTGAACGAGCACATCGCCCTGATTGAGGACGTGAAGAAGCACTGCAAGATTCCGGTCATCGCCAGCATCAACTGCTACAGCGACAGCGAATGGACCGACTTTGCGCGCCTGATGGAACAGGCCGGAGCCGATGCCCTGGAAGTGAACATCCTGTCTTTGCAGACCAGCAAGGACTACCAGCCGGGCAGCTTCGAACAGCGTCACATCGACATCCTGCGCCACATCAAAAAGACAGTCCGTATCCCGGTCATCCTGAAACTGGGCAGCAACCTGACCAATCCGGTGGCCCTCATCAACCAGCTCTATGCCAACGGAGCGGCTGCCGTGGTATTGTTCAACCGTTTCTACCAGCCGGACATCCAGATTGACAACCTGACCTTCACCACCGCCAGTGTAATGAGTTCTCCTTCCGATCTGTCCGACCGTATCCGCTGGACAGCCATCGCTTCGGCCGAAGTGCCGCAGCTGGACTATGCCGTTTCGGGCGGTGTACATTGCGGAAAAGGCGTCATCAAATCCCTGCTGGCCGGAGCTTCTGCCGTAGAAATATGCAGCGTCATCTACCAGCACGGCAACCAGATGATTGAGACCATGAAGAAGGAACTGGCCGAATGGATGGACGACAAAGGCTACACGACCATCGCACAGTTCAAGGGCAAGATGAACGCAGCCGCTGCCGGCGAAGTGAACCCCTTCGAACGTACCCAGTTCATGAGATATTACAGCAACCACGAAGAATAAACGGCTTCGCGGAAACGCATAAAAAAGCGGATGCTTCCTTCCTTTTCCAGGTAGAAGCATCCGCTTTTTTTGTCTTCATTGGTCCGGCCTCAGCGTTTCAGGAGACCGATTTTCAGGTTCAGTTTGAAATAATACACCCCGTTTTCACGCTCCAGGTAGCCGTACTTGTCTTTCTCGGTGGAGCCTTTTTCCAGGCGGCTGTTCTGGAACAGAAAGTCGGCAAAGGTCTGGCGGAACGCCCGCTGGTAGCACAACACCTCGCCGTCGCCCGTCACGAACAGGAAACCGGCGATGGCCGAGTCGGTACCGTTGTACAGCTTGGCCGGACGCATGCCCATGGCCAGCGCCAGCAGCAGCTCCTTCACCTTGTATTCATAGAAGCGGTGCTTCGTAATCAGTTCATCCTTGATTTTCAGCGGATTCAGTTTCTTGAGTTCCTCCGTCAGGTCCGACACCTTCGTGATGCCGTCCAGCCACATCAGGCGGGTCATTTCGGCCAGCAGACGCCCCATGTGCAGGTCAATCATCGACAGGTTGCTGCGGAAAATCTTGTCGGCCACGTCGCTGTATTTCAGCACGCCGCCCAGCCGCTCAATCATCAGCATCCGCGACACCACGTCGTCTTCCTCCCCTTCCGCATTGATTTTGTTGACGGTAGGCGTGGCAAACTTCACGCCCGTCTGCTCAAACTTGAAGTTGGCCGTGCGTCCGCCGTCGAGCAGCGGAATCATCATCCCCAGCCGGGAACGTACGCAGAAGCCCGTGAGCGGGGCATCCACCGAATAGAAAGCCACACTGAAATCCGTACGGTCGTCCGTCCGGGCCTCCAGGTCGAAGATGGCCACCTCGTCGAGGAACTCCTCCACCCCGTCGGGCGAAGTCACGTCGTCTTCCCGGCTCTGACGGATGGCAGCATAGATGAGCTCGGCCACCGTGGCAAAGTCCTCGCGCGGAATCCGCTTGTCGATGTTCTCCCCTTTCAGATGGATAGAATCCTTCTCCAGAATATACTGACGCGTACCGTCGTGCTCCTCGCGCTGCACCATCGCCACCGGAAGACGGAGCGTTTCGTTCTTCTTCACGTCGGGAGTTCCGCCGTACACGTAGCCGTCGGCCAGCAGCCGGAAAAACGCATACAGTTCCCCCCATTCTCTTTTCGTCGCTTCAAATGCCATAATCTCTTTATTTTTTAAGTGCAAAGGTAGTAAAAGAAGCGTTAACAAAAACGTTTCCGACAAAAGCAAATCCTAATAGATGTTATTAAACAGATTTTTCCGGGTATTTTGCTTGCAGAGAACCAGAAAATACGTACCTTTGCAATGTGTTTTTCATAGTATTAGATTTAAGGTTAACAAAAGGTTGGAGTTCAGCGGAACTCCTTTTTTTATGCCCGTTCGCCACCTACAAAATCCCCTCTTAAAAACGCTTCGGCGTTCGTTCTTAAACGCAAGTGCGTTTCAAACAAAACGCCTTTGCGTTTTGATCCAAACGCAAGTACGTTTTACACAAAACGTAAGGGCGTTTAAACCGAAACGCAAAGGCGTTTTCTGACGGGTGTCAAAAATCCTCGAAAGTCTTCTTATTTCTTCAGCACACGGCGGATGAGCCAGTAGCCTCCCAGCACTTGCAGCAGCATACCGGGGATGCCGATACGGAAATCCTGCAAGGCAGTGAACAGACTGCCGGAGAGCATCCACTCGCCCAGCGTACCTGCCACCTGATAGAACAGCACTACGGCCAGCAGCAACGGCAGGGTGACTTTCTGGAAGCGGGCAGCCACCAGTCCGGCTCCCACGGCCAGCAGGACGGATTTCAGCAGGATGGCCGGCAACACGGCAGGCGCAGGCATGCCGAACCACCACGAGTTGAGCAGCGGCGAGAGTACCGCCGTCAGCAGTCCGGCCTTCCAGCCGTATTTATAAGCCCCTACCAGGGTGAAGAAATAAATGGGCAGCCAGGTCACTCCTCCCTGCGGCACCAGGTGAAAAAGCTGGGGCAGGACGATGTTTCCGGCCACAAACAGCAGGGCGGTGACGTAGGTCTTCACGCGGCTGTAGCCCAATGTGTAAAGTTTTACGGTTGTTTCCATGTGTAAGTCTATTTTTCAACGTTTGTTTTTTCTTTTTCTGCGGCTTCCCGCATGCGGCTCACAAAGCCCTCAATCACCGGATAGAGTGCCGCGGGATTGTCCGACATGTCGCAGAGGGTCTCCAGCGGACAGCGGCCCGTGCGGGTGCGGTTGATGATGCAGGGCACTTCTTCCGCAAAGGCCACTTCCACACCCCTGTTCCGGAGCAGGCTCAGGGCCGGGGTACTGATGACCCGGGTCCACACGCGGGCCACGCCTCCCAGCACCATCAGGGCGGCAGCCCCTTTTCCCACGACTTTGTCGGCCAGCCAGGCCCCTTGCAGGAAATCCCGGTCGGTGCGGTACAAGTCATACAAGTCGGCCACTCCCCGGCGGGAGAAGGTGCGGGTCTCGTCCCCATGACGCACCACGCAGGAATAACCTCCCTCGTTCAGCAAGCGTATCAGCTCCTCCATCACAGCGTCTCCTGTTTCAGTTTCTCCACATACGCATCAATGCGGTGCAGTTCCTTGGGGATGTCGATAGACTGCGGGCAATGCGGGCTGCACTGGTTGCAACCGATGCAATGGCTGGCCTGACGGAGTTTCGGCACACTGCGGTCGTAGCCTACCAGGAAGGCCCGACGGGCTTTCACATAGTTCTCGTCCATGCGGTCTTTCGGCATGTTACCCTCGTTCACGCACTTGTTGTAGTGTACCAGAATGCCGGGGATATCAATGCCGTAAGGACACGGCATACAGTATTTGCAGTCGTTACAGGGCACGGTGGGATATTGCAGCATCAGTTCCGCCGTGTCGAGCAGGAACTGGTTTTCCTCCTGGGTGAGCGGCACCAGCGGCGAATAGGTGCGGATGTTGTCTTGCAGGTGTTCCATGTAGGTCATGCCGCTGAGCACGGTCAGCACCTTGGCCGGCGTACCGGCAAAACGGAAGGCCCACGAAGCCACACTGCCCTCGGGGTTTCGCTCCTTCAGGCGGGTAAACACGTGTTCGGGGATGTTCGACAAACGTCCGCCCAGCAACGGTTCCATCACCACCACCGGAATGTTCCGGCTGCTCACCTGCTCATACAGGTAGTCGGCATTGACGTTGTTGCCCGAGGCATGCCGCCAGTCGGAATAGTTCAACTGAATCTGAATGAAATCCCAGTGCACCTGGTCGTGCATGGCCAGTGCCCGGTCGAATTCCTCCTTCTTGCCGTGGAACGACCAGCCCAGATGGCGGATACGTCCGGCCTCGCGCTCCTTGAGCAGGAAGTCGAGCAGGCCGTTGTCCAGGAAACGTCCCTGCAACCCCCGCTTGCCGGGAGCCCCCAGCATGTGAAGCAGGTAATAGTCGATGTAGTCCACCTGCAGCTTCTTCAGGGAGTTGTGGTACATCTTCACCCCAAAATCATAATCGGAGTTGGAGAAGTTCGACATCTTGGTGGCCACGAAGAACTTCTCGCGCGGATGCCGTTTCAAGGCGATGCCCGTGGAAGTCTCCGACCAGCCCTGCACATACACCGGGGCCGTATCGAAATAGTTCACGCCATGCTCGATGGCATAGTCCACCAGCCGGTTCACCTCCTCCTGGTCGATGACGTTGCCGTCGCCTCCCGGAGCCGGAAGGGTGGGCCAGCGCATACAGCCGTAGCCCAGCAGCGACACCTTATCCTCGTTGGGAGGAAACTGGCGGTAGGTCATCTTGCCCACGGGCACCTCGCCTACCCCCTGGCTGGTTTCTTTCTTATCGGGTGCACAGCCGGAGAGGGCCGCCGTGGCTCCCACCGTACTGATACCTACTATCTTCAGGAAATCTCTTCGATTCATCTGTTTTTTCTCGTCCATTCTCTTTGCATATATAAAAGGTAAGACAATTCAGTTAAAGCGTACGGTGACGTTCGTGGCCTTCCACGTAGATGGCACTCAACGGACGGGCCGGACACAGGTTCTCACAGGCTCCGCAACCGATGCAACGGGCTTCGTTCACAGCCGGAATCTTCAGCGAGTCGGGGTTGGACGGGTCGGAAGGTACCATCGAAATGGCGTTCACCGGACAATGGCGGGCACAGTTGCCGCACTCCTGCTTGTCGGTGAGCGGGATACACCGGTCTTTCACCCACACGGCATGCCCAATCTGGATGGAAGACTTCTCGGCCTTGTCGATTTTCAGGATGGCCCCTGCGGGACACACCTCGGAACAGCGCGTACACTCCGGACGGCAGTAACCGCGTTCGTACGACATGTAGGGCTGCATGAAAGAATCCAGGGAACTGGAGGGCCGCAACACCTCGTTCGGACAAGCCGACACGCACAGCTGGCAAGCCGTACAGTGCGACTGCAGGTGACGGAGTCCCTGTGCTCCCGGTGGCACAATCGGCGTGTGGCGCACCGGCTCTTTCTTGTCGATGATGTCGGCCAGTCCGCCGTCCATCTTGATGGCTTCCGCCTTCTTGGCCACCTGTGCCTTCAGCACTGAACCCGCCAGCAACAAAGAGCCGGCCAGGAATTCGCGGCGTCCGGCAGTGGAATCCGGTTTTCCGGCCACCGGAGCCTCAGCCTTTTCCGCCTTCTTCCCATACGCGAAACGGTAGCCGATGGCACCTTTATGACATTTGTCCAGACAGTCCATGCAAGTCACGCAACGGCTTCCGTCCACCGCGTGGTTCTTCACGTCGATGCAAGCCGCCTTGCAGTTGCGGGCACAAAGGGTACAGCCGTTGCATTTCTCCTTGTCGATGGTGATGCGGAACAAGGCAAAGCGGGAGAAGAATCCCAGCACGGTGCCCACCGGACAGATGGTATTACAATAGGTACGGCCGTTACGTGCCGCCAGCACGATGACCAGCACCAGCATCACTGCCGCCACAATCAGTACCGGCACACTCTTGAGCCAGACATCCACTGAATAGAACGCATAGCTGTCCATGCGTTCGGCCAGCGAAGCCAGCAGGTTGTTACCCCACATCCACAAGGGCTGCAGGAAACTGTGGGCTGCACGGCCATACACCGCATACGGGTCGAGCAAGGCCACCAGGGCATGCACACCCAGCAGCACGGCCAGCACGTAGATGACCAGCACCCCGTAGCGCAGCCAGCTCTTCGGCTTGGAATAGGTATAAGGCATTTTCTTGCGGCCCCGGCCCAGACGGGCCACCACATCCTGAAACACGCCCAGCGGACAGATTACCGAACAATACACGCGCCCGGCTATCAGCGTGAGCAAAATCAAACACACGATTACTCCGACATTCAAGGCAAACAGTGCCGGAAGGAACTGAATCTTCGCCATCCATCCCAGCCATGCGTGCAGCACGCCCGTGAAGTCGACGAACAACAGCGTCACGAATACCAGGCACAACACTCCCAGCGTGCGCCTGACTTTTCTCCACATATTCACAGTAAAAGCATTTTTAGTTAGTTACTCTCATCTTTCTATCACAATTCTGCGATAATTCCTCACAAAAATAAAAGGAAATCCGTTTGAACGTATCATTCTGATTCGCTTTTTTGATGAAAAAGCATAAATATAAGTTTATTTTGCGTGAATCAGATAACTTTCGGGGCTAAAACCGGAAAAGATGTCAGAAAGATTGGTTATCTGAATTACAAATTCTAACTTTGTCTGACTATATTGTAGCAAAAGCCTAAAAACACATCATGACATACGCATTTATTACGGCAGCCGAAGCCGCTGCCACCATTCATCATGGGGACACCGTCGGCATCGGCGGATTTTCATCAGTAGGTACCCCGAAAGCCGTGCCGGAAGCACTGGCCGCCTACGCAGAAGCACAACATGCACAAGGTAAAGAATTCAAGGTTGGCCTCATCACGGGAGGCGCCACGGGCAGTCAGGTAGACAGTGCCCTGGTCAAGGCCCATGCCGTGTCGTTCCGTACGCCCTTCCAGTCGAACAAGGACATGCGCACGGCCATCAACCAGCACGAAGTGCAATATTTCGACCTTCACCTCTCGCAAATCGGACAGGACGTGCGCTACGGTTTTCTGGGAAAAATCAATGTGGCCATCGTGGAAGCCTCCGACCTCACCGACGACGGGGAGATTATCCTGAGCACCTCGGTCGGCATCTCGCCCACCCTGCTCCAACAAGCCGAACGGGTCATCATCGAACTGAATGAAGCGCATACGGGCAAGCTCACCGGCATGCACGACATCTATATACTGGACAACCCGCCCTACCGGACGGAGATTCCTCTCTACCACGTGAACGACCGGGCCGGACGCACCAGCGTGAAAATCGACCCGAAGAAGATTACGGGAGTGGTCCGCACGAATGCCCGCGACCACATCGCCGCCTTCACGCCGCAGAACGAAGCGACCCTGCAAATCGGGCACAACGTGGCCTCCTTCCTGCTGCGCGAATGGAAGAACGGCGCCATCCCCAAGGAGTTCCTGCCTCTGCAGTCGGGTGTGGGAAACATCGCCAACGCCGTATTGGGTGCCTTGGGCGATGACCCGAACCTCCCCGCCTTCTCCATGTTCACGGAAGTGATACAGAACTCGGTCATCGACCTGATGCTGAAAGACCGCATCCGGTTTGCCACCGGCAGCTCGCTCACCTTGTCGGAAGACCATCTGGACACGATGTACGACCACATCGGCACCTTCCGCGACCGCATCCTGCTGCGTCCGCAGGAAATCACCAACCACCCGGAGATGATCCGCCGCCTGGGCATCATCGCCATCAACACGGCCCTTGAAGCCGACATCTTCGGCAACGTGAACAGCACACACGTATCGGGCAGCCAGATCATGAACGGCATCGGAGGCTCGGGCGATTTTGCCAGAAACGCCTTTTTGTCTATCTTTACCACCCCGTCGGTGGCCAAAGGCGGACTGATTTCGTCCATCGTGCCCCAGGTATCGCATGTGGACAGCACGGAACACGACGTGCGCATCCTCGTGACGGAACAGGGCGTGGCCGACCTGCGCGGGAAATCGCCCTCGCAACGTGCCCGCTGCATCATTGAAAACTGCGCGCACCCCGACTACAAACAGCTGTTGTGGGATTACCTGAAGCTTTCGGAAGGTCACTCCTGCCACACGCCGATGTCGCTGCGCCATGCCTTCCAGATGCACCTGGCCTATGCCGAGACGGGCGACATGCGAAACACCAAGTTTGACTAAAAAGAATGGAAAAATTTGACCTACACATCCTGGGATGCGGTTCGGCCTTGCCCACTACCCGCCATCAGGCCACCTCGCAGGTGCTCAACATCCGCGAGAAACTGTTCATGATTGACTGCGGCGAAGGCACACAGGTGCAGCTCCGCCGTGCCAAGCTGAAGTTCAGCCGGCTGAACCACATCTTCATCTCTCACCTCCACGGCGACCATTGCTTCGGGCTCATGGGACTGATTTCCACGTTCGGCATGCTGGAACGCACGGCCGACCTCCACATCCATGCCCATGCCGACCTGCAGCGTCTGCTGGAACCGCAACTGGAGTTTTTCTGCAAGGGGATGCCCTATCAGGTGGTGTTCCACCCCTTCAACCCGGGCGAACGTGCCGTGATTTACGACGACCGTTCCGTCAGCGTGGAAACCATCCCCCTGCGTCATCGCCTGCCTACCTGCGGCTTCCTCTTCCGCGAGAAACCGATGCCCAACCATATCCGGCGCGACATGATTGATTTCTACGGCATCCCCATCTGCATGATGAACCGCATCAAGAACGGCGAGGACTATGTGCTGGACGACGGGACGGTGGTTCCCAACGACCGGCTCACCACTCCCTCCGACCCGCCGCGGGCGTATGCCTACTGTTCGGACACGGTGTACCTGCCCCGTCTGGCGGAACAGGTGACGGGCGTGGACCTGCTGTTCCATGAAGCCACCTTCACCGAAAGCGAATCCGTCCGAGCCAAGCAGACCCTCCACTCCACCGCCGCACAGGCCGCCCGCATTGCCAAGGAAGCCGGAGTGAAACGCCTGCTCATCGGCCATTTCTCCGCACGCTACGAAGACGAGAACACCTTGCTGGAAGAGGCCCGCGCCGTCTTCCCGGACACCCTGGCCGCCGACGAGGGACTGAAAATCTCGCTCTGAGACGTTAAAGAAAACTAACCCTATTAAACCGATTCCCCGGGAGGTTGTCTTACCAGACAATGACGAACCCGCACACGCCATGAACAATTATAACGAAAAAGAAACCATACTGATGCTTCAGGACCCGTCGATGCAGCGAAAAGGCTTCGAACGGATAGTGAAGGCCTACAGCGAACAGCTGTACTGGCAGATACGGCGCATGGTGGTTTCGCACGACGACGCCAACGATCTGTTGCAGAATACGTTCATCAAGGCATGGACCAACCTGGACTATTTCCGCGGCGACGCCAAGATTTCCACCTGGCTCTACCGCATCGCCCTCAACGAGTGCCTGAACTTCCTGAACAAGCAGCGGGCCGAAAACCGCCTGTCGCTCGACGATGCCGATGCGGCCCTGGCCAACAAACTGGAGAGTGACCCTTACTTCAACGGCGACGAAACGCAGAAGCTCTTCCAGAAGGCCATCCTGCAACTACCTGAGAAGCAACGCATCATCTTCAACCTGAAATATTTCCAGGAAATGAAATACGAAGAGATGTCGGAGATTCTGGGCACCAGCGTAGGGGCGCTGAAGGCATCCTATCACCATGCCGTGAAAAAAATAGAAGATTTTTTTCATCAACATGATTAAACCTTTTTTACAAATTCGAATCTAATTTCCAAAGGAGGCAAAAATATGAAAAAGGAAGAAACAGACTTACTGAAGAGATGTGGAACCGAGAATCCTTTCACGGTGCCGGAAGGTTACTTTGAACGCTTCACGGAACAGCTGATGGAGAAGCTTCCGGAACGTGAGGCGCAGCCTGCACCCCAGCTGACGCTGTGGACGCGCGTCAAACCGTGGGTCTACATGGCTGCCATGTTCTGCGGACTGATGCTCAGCGTACGGATGTTCGTGGGCGAAAAGCAGTCGCAGTCGCCTGCCGCCGCCTCGGAAACAACGGATTTCACCGAAGTGCCCGACGAATACATCGACCCGATTGTCAACCAGACCATGATGGACGATTATACCCTATACCAGTATCTCACCGATGCAGATACGGAAATCTATAAATAAAAGAATAAGAATGAAAAAAACAATTTACATGCTCGTGCTCCTGCTGACGGTCTGCCTGACCGGCTTGCAGGCACAGAACGCCAAACTCAGCAAAGAAGAATTCCGCAACCGCCAGAAAGAATTTTTCACCCAACAGGCGGGACTGAGCAACGAAGAGGCACAGAAGTTCTTCCCGCTCTACTTCGAATTGCAGGACAAGAAGCAGGCGTACAACAAAGAGGCGTGGCAGAAACTTCGCCAGGGGAAAAACGCCAACACCACCGAGACGGAATACGGCAAGATTGTGGAAGACGTGATTCAGGCCCGCATCGCCACCGATGAGCTGGAGCTGGAATACGTGCGGAAGTACAAACAGTTCCTCCCGGCCAAGAAAATCTATCTGCTGCAAAAGGCTGAAATGCGCTTCCACCGGGAACTGCTGAAGGGCTTCAAGCACGGCCAGAAAGGTCAGGAGAAGAGAAAATAAGGGCTCAGACCGATTTTTTCGCCCCAAAAATTTGGAAAACAAAATTCTTTACGTACCTTTGCACCGCCTTCGAAAAACGAGGTACTCCTAAAAAGAGTTTTGGAGAGGTGGCAGAGTGGTCGATTGCGGCGGTCTTGAAAACCGTTGTACTGCGAGGTACCCGGGGTTCGAATCCCTGTCTCTCCGCTGAAACCTAAAACATCAGGTAGACAATTTAAGACAAGTCCCGTAAAATCAACTTTTTACGGGACTTTTTCTATTTATCCGGTGGACAACCGAAAGACATTCAAATGCCCACTTCCGACAAAGTTCCGTTACTAAATCGTTACTAAAGATACCACTGTTGATTTATTCTCTGCAAGCAGTCTTCGGCAAAGACTAAGATATAACGAGCAATCTCTTTCCACCCATACAAAACCGATTTATAGGGCCCAAAATGCCGAACTCATAAAAATTCCTCAAATATAAAATTTACTTTTTATTTTGATTTTACCCATTTTATCGTTTCTTTTGCAACCGAAAATATTCAATTCTTTGACACATGAAAAAGTTATTCTTATGCTGTGCTGTATTTTTGTCATTAGGAACACAGCCTTTCTTCGCTCAAAAAGCTGTCGTCGATAAAATCATTGAAATGGGGCAACAGGATAATCAGGCCGCACGCCAGCTGGATATACTGACCAACCGTTTTGGCGGACGCCCCATCGGGTCGGATGCGTATGAGAATGCGGCCGAATGGATGGTACGCGAATACAAGAAGTGGGGACTGGATGATGTGCATCTGGAAGAAGCCGGTGAACTCCCTGTCGGCTTTAACCGCGGGCCCTGGTTTGGAAAGCTGCTGAGCCACGACCATGGAATGACCCTCCATTTCGCTACTCCTTCCTATACTTCCGGAACGAAAGGAGTGCAGCGTGGTCCTGTCTTGATGGAGCCTCATACGGACCAGGAATTCGAACGCATCAAATTCAAATTGAAAGGGGCCTGGGTTCTGATTTCCGGTATAAACGACGGCTGGCCCATCGACCGGACGGCACACGCAGATTCCATTCGTCAGGCTATCAAACAGGAAAATAAGGAAATTGACCAGAAAAACGCCGAACTCCGGAAAAGGAACTGGGAGAAAAAAGAAAAAAACGAGATGCTTCCTTACAAGGAATTCCCGGCTCTTTACTATCACGAGATGATTGAAGCCGGTGTATTAGGATTCATCCAGGCATCAGAGGTGCCTATCCGCGCGCTCTATGACCGGAAGATGATTGACAGCATGACGTTCGACAACCTGCCGGAAGTTCCTGACATCAAACTCGACAAGCATCAGTTCGACATCATCGCCCAGATGGTCAAAGAACGGCGGGAAGACTTCCTGCTGGAGTTCGATATCCGCAATCATTTCAAACTCGGACCGATCAAATACTACAACGTAGTGGCGTCGATACGGGGCAGCAAGTACCCGGACGAACAAGTCATCGTCTGCGGACACTTGGATTCTTATGATACGGGTACAGGCGGCATCGACTGTGGCACAGGAATTGCCCCCATGATGGAAGCGGCCCGTATGCTGGCCCTGTCGGGAGCAAAGCCCAAGAGAACGATTCTCTTCGTCGCCTTTGCCGGAGAAGAGTTCGGGCTGTTAGGCTCGAAAGCCTATTGCAAGAAACATAAGCAGGAATTACCCAAGATTGTCAACGTATTCAACCGTGACGGTGGGCCGGAACCACCCGTCGGAATAGCTGTCTCGCAGGCGATGTATGATGATTTCGTCAAGATAACCCAACCCATCCAAAAGCTCCGTGCGGACATTCCGTTTGAAGTGACCGTGCGGCCGCCCCGCAAACTGCCGAAGGTAGCGGGTGGCACCGATTCGGAAGTGTTTGCCACGTATGGTGTTCCGACATACGGATTTACCACAAAGGATGTAAAAGGATATAATTTCAGTTACGGGGAAATCTGGCATACCGAACGTGATGTGTTTACCAAGAACATCCCGGAATACCTGAAGCATACGGCAACCGTCACCGCCATCACCGTCTTAGGCGTAGCCAACCTCGACAAGCCTCTGCCACGGGACGGAGTTTATGAAGAAAATTGAAGATTGGAATGACAGGAGGATGTGTCAAAATGATGCATCCTCTTTTTCGTTATATAATCATCGTTTTGCC
>ENA-OWZO01000172-OWZO01000172.1-human-gut-metagenome-genome-assembly--contig:-NODE-172-length-50196-cov-41.904270_pt1 | contig 50196 bp, 29 predicted proteins | sample MGYA00249260_ERZ652115 | MGnify/ENA primary metagenome ERZ652115 (study PRJEB26925, sample SAMN05827127) | human gut metagenome | biome: ENVO:2100002; feature: ENVO:00000062; material: ENVO:00002003...
TGAAAACTTACATTGTGAAGGACGCAGACGGCTCGCTCTTGGGTGTGTTCTACAGTGACTATATGCCGCGTGCCAGCAAGCGGAGCGGTGCCTGGATGAGCAACTTCCGTGAAGAACAGGAAGGTGTCCGCCCGTTGATTTACAATGTGGCCAGCTTTACCAAACCGGCCGGTGACATTCCGTCCTTGCTGACCATTGATGAGGCTCGTACGATGTTCCATGAGTTCGGACATGCCCTGCACGGTTTGCTGACACAGTGTAAGTATAAAGGTGTATCCGGTACCTCAGTGGCACGTGACTTTGTGGAACTTCCTTCACAGATTATGGAACACTGGGCTGTGGCTCCGGAAGTGTTGAAGATGTATGCCAAACATTACAAGACCCGTGAGGCCATTCCTGATTCTTTGATTGCCAAGATTGAAAACCAAGCCTTGTTCAACCAGGGATTCATGACGACTGAGTTGCTGGCTGCGGCTATCCTGGATATGGAAATGCACAGTCTGACTACCATGGAAGGCTTTGACGTACTGCAGTTTGAAAAGCAGCTGATGGATAAAATCGGTCTGATTCCGCAAATTGCACCTCGTTACCGTTCTACCTATTTCAATCACATCATGGGTGGCTATGCAGCCGGATACTACTGCTATCTGTGGGCAGAACGTCTGGATACGGATGCGTTTGAAGCGTTCAAGGAACACGGACTGTTTGACCAGGCTACAGCTACTTCTTTCCGCAAGAACATCTTGGAGAAAGGTGGTTCCGACGATCCGATGAAGCTGTATGTCACTTTCCGTGGGGCAGAACCTAGTATCGAACCGCTGTTGCAGGCACGTGGATTGAAATAAAATGCCTGAATGATAGGGGTTACCCTATACTTTATAAATAAAAGAAGGAGCTATTGCTTAATTTTTGCAAGCAATAGCTCCTTTTTTAGGCTCTATGGCTTAAATATTTACAATCGTTTCCGCATATCTAATGAAAAAAAACTATATTTGCAACCTTGAATAAACGTATCAAATTTTAAAAGTAAATATAATAAATTAAAGTAACATGCAAAACAAAGGATTTGTAAAGGTTTTTGCGGTATTACTGACCCTTGCGTGTGCTTTTTACCTTTCATTCTCATTCGTTACCCGTTATCAGATGAACAAGGCGGCTGAGGACCCGAAGGGTTCGGCACATTACCTGGATTCCATGCAGAATCAGAGGGTGTGGTTGGGAGTTTATACGCTGAAAAAATGTCGTGAAATGGAAATCGGGTTGGGTTTGGACCTGAAAGGTGGTATGAACGTCATTCTGGAGGTTTCCGTTCCGGACGTAGTGAAGGCGTTGGCCGACAACAAACCAGATGAAGCCTTTAACAAGGCTGTGGCTGAAGCTGCCAAATTGCAGATCAACAGTCAGGAAGATTTCGTGACCCTGTTTATCAGAGAATACAAAAAACTGGCTCCGGAAGGCAAACTTGCTGAACTTTTCGCCACTCAACAATTGAAAGATAAAGTAAATACCCGTAGTACAGATGCAGAGGTAGAGAAAGTATTGCGCGAGGAAGTAAAAGCTGCCGTAGACAACTCTTACAATGTTTTGCGTACACGTATCGACCGTTTTGGTGTGGCTCAGCCGAACATCCAGACACTGGAAGGAAAGATGGGCCGTATCATGGTGGAACTGCCGGGTATCAAGGAGCCGGAACGTGTGAGAAAACTCTTGCAGGGTTCTGCCAACTTGGAATTCTGGGAAACATTCGAAGCAAAAGATATCGTGCCGGTACTGGCTTCTGCCGACAACCGTGCCCGTGGCTTGCTGAACAACGAGGCTCCTGCTGATTCTGTACAGGCCGAAGCCGATACGACTGCAGTGGCTCAGGCTTCTGCCGTTTCTGCAAAAGACAGCTTGACGGCTGCCCTGAAGGGAGAAACACCGGCTGCTTCCAGTGCAGATATGGAACAGATGAAGAAAGAACATCCGTTGTTGTCTGTACTGCAGCTGAACCAGAGCGGAGTAGGTTGTATCGTAGGTTATGCCGATTACAAAGATACAGCTGATGTAAACCGCATCCTGAACATGAAGGCCGTGAAGGAAGTGATGCCGCGCGACCTGAAACTGATGTGGGGTGTGAAAGCTTCTGATATGGACAAGACCGGACGTATCTTCGAATTGTATGCCATCAAGTCGACTGAACGTAACGGACGTGCACCGTTGGAAGGTGACGTAGTAACAGACGCCAAAGACGAATATGACCAGTTCAACAAGCCGTGCGTCAGCATGTCTATGAACACAGAAGGTTCTCGTCGCTGGGCTGCCCTGACAAAGAAGAACATCGGTAAGGAAATCGCCATCGTATTGGATGGATATGTATACAGTGCACCGCGTGTAAACTCTGAAATTACTGGCGGTAACTCACAGATTACGGGTAACTTTACTCCGGAAGTCACAAAAGACTTGGCCAACGTGTTGAAATCTGGTAAGATGCCGGCTCCGGCTCGTATCGTACAGGAAGACATCGTAGGTCCGTCTCTGGGACAGGAATCTATCAACCAGGGTATCGTATCCTTCATCGTGGCTTTGATTGTCCTGATGGCTTACATGTGTGTGATGTACGGATTCATTCCGGGTATGGTGGCCAACGGTGCGTTGTTCATCAACTTCTTCTTCACATTGGGTATCCTTTCCTCTTTCCAGGCTGCCTTGACGATGTCCGGTATCGCCGGTATGGTATTGTCACTGGGTATGGCCGTGGATGCGAACGTATTGATTTATGAACGTACGAAAGAAGAGCTTCGTGCAGGCAAGGGAACCAAGCAGGCTTTGGCCGAAGGTTACAAGAACGCGTTCTCTGCCATCTTCGACTCTAACTTGACTTCTATCATCACAGGTGTCATCCTGTTCAACTTCGGTACCGGTCCGATCCGTGGTTTTGCCACTACCCTGATTATCGGTATCCTCTGTTCGTTCTTCTCAGCCGTGTTCCTGACTCGTCTGGTTTACGAACACTTCATGAACAAGGAAAAATGGTTGAACCTGACATTCACTACAGGCGTTTCCAAGAACCTGATGCAGAATGTACACTATAACTTTATGGGTATCACCAAACGTTCGTTCACGGTTTGGGGAATTATCATCGTAGTATGTATTGTTTCCTTCTTTGTTCGTGGACTCGCACAGAGTATCGACTTCACTGGTGGACGTAACTTCGTAGTTCAGTTTGAACAAGTGGTACAGCCGGAAACCGTACGCGACCTGCTGCAGCCGAAAGTGGGAGATGCCAACGTACAGGCCATTGCCTTGGGTACAGATGGAAAGACCATCCGTGTGACGACCAACTACCGCATCAATGAAGATTCTCCGACAATCGATACTGAAATCGAAGAGTTCCTTTACAATGCATTGAAAGAAGGTAACTTGCTGGGTAAGGGTACTACGCTCGAAATCTTCATCGACCGTGATAACCGTGCCGGAGGTTCTATCATCAGTTCTCAGAAGGTAGGTCCTAGTATCGCCGATGATATCAAGACTTCCGCTATCTGGTCGGTTGTGCTGGCTTTGATTGCTATCGGTCTGTATATTTTGATTCGATTCAACAACATCGCTTTCAGTATTGGTGCTACAGTAGCCTTGGTAGTGGATACGGTATTGATTATCGGTGCCTACTCCTTGTGTTACGGATGGATGCCGTTCTCGTTGGAAATTGACCAGACGTTCATTGGTGCCATCCTGACGGCCATCGGTTACTCTATCAACGATAAAGTGGTAATCTTCGACCGTGTACGTGAGTTTATCGGTCTGTATCCGAAACGCGAACGTGCCCAGTTGTTCAATGATTCATTGAATACCACTTTGGCCCGTACCATCAACACTTCTTTGAGTACCTTGATTGTGTTGCTGAGTATCTTCATCCTGGGTGGTGACAGCATTCGTAGCTTTGCATTCGCCATGATCCTGGGTGTGGTAATCGGTACATTGTCTTCTTTGTTCGTGGCTGCTCCGGTAGCTTACTTGACTATGGGACACAAGATGCCGAAGCAAGTAGGTGAAGTAGAGGAAGCATAATAAGATTCTGATATAATGTTTGAAGAACGGCTGTTTTCCGCGTGAAGACAGCCGTTTTTTTATGCGTTCTTTTGTGCTGGAAAACGCCTTTGCGCTTGTCCTTAAACGCAAGGACGTTTGTCTTCAAACGCAAGTGCATTTAAAGTAAAACGCAAGGACGTTTTAAACCAAACGTAAAGGCGTTTCAAATCAAACGCAAGGACGTTTTTATCGGGTGTGAAAATGGGTCTCAATCTTCCTTTTCGTCGGTCGTATCTTCGATAGAAGCCCCTGTCAGTTGCTTCAGATACTCGGAGGCCGACATGCCGAATTCTTCTTTAAAACACTGGCGGAAATACACGTTGCTGTTGATTCCCACTTTGAAGGCGATTTCGGAGATGGTATATTTGCCCTCCAGCAGGTATTTCTCTGCCAGGTGCATTTTGATTTTCCGGATATATTCGTTGGTAGACATTCCTGTCAGTGCTTTCACTTTCCGGTAAAGCGTAGAACTGCTCATACATAATGCGTTAGACAAAACTGTGATATCTACATTTTCGGCAGCAGAGAGGCTTTCCGTTATGATATGGGTAATCTTGTCCAGAAATTCTTTGTCCAGTTTGTTCATCGACTCCGTGATGATGGCTCTTTTTTCCTCCATGCTTTGTGGCTTTTCCGGTCGGATAGCAAAACGTTCGGACAGTAGTCTCCGCTGTGCCAGCAGGTTGCTGATTCGGCTCTGTAGCAGACTGGCGCTGAAGGGCTTGGTGAGATAGGAATCGGCACCGGCCTGATACCCTTCCTCCTTGTCGGTGATACCGTCTTTTGCCGTGAGGAGGATGACAGGAATGTGACTGGTACGGATATCCGTTTTCAGCTTCTGGCACATTACGATGCCGTTCATTACAGGCATCATGATGTCACTGACGACGATATCGGGGGCACATTCGGTAGCTATTTTCAGTCCATCCTTTCCATTAGAGGCCGTTTTCACTTCATATAAATCCGTGAAGGCATCGACAATATAGTCACGGATGTCGGCATTGTCTTCCACCACCAGTACGATGGGACGTGAATTTTTCGTGTTGTCTGCCATTTCCAGTTTCTCGATATTTCCTTCTTTCACTTCCTGTATGTCCGTGTGTACATCCTCCCCATGCAAGGCGTTTGGGTAAGTATTGTTGGCCTGTAAGCGCAGATAGAAGGTGGTGCCGATGTCGGGGAGGCTTTTCACCTGGATATCTCCTTCATGCAGGGTGACCAGATTCTTTACCAGGGCAAGTCCGATACCTGTTCCCGAAGCTTGATGTTCCCCGCTTTCCTGATAATAGCGTTCGAAAATATGGTCGAGTGCTTCCTTCCCGATACCATAGCCGGTGTCTTCCACGGAAAGCTGTGCATATCGTATGTCGTTTTCCGTGACCCATTCAGCCCGTACACGTACATATCCCTTTTCAGTATATTTCAAGGCATTGGAAATCAGGTTGTCAAGAAGCATTGTAATAACCTCTTTATCGAAGAATAAGACCATGTTCTCTTCTTTTGCTTCAATTAATACTTGTACGTTTGGGTTGTTATTTAGTTCTTTATATTTGAGTCCAATTTCATATACAGTCCATGTTAGATTATTTTTGGAAACACATAATTTTTTATTTTGTGTTTCTGTTTTCCGGAAGTCAAGTATCTGATTGATTAGATTTAACAACCTGACGGCACTTTGATGGATGACAGAGATACGATGTTTGTCTTTTTCGGAGAGCCCATTGTTTTTTACCATGTCTTCTAGTGGCCCTAAAATGAGTGTTAACGGAGTACGTAGTTCATGAGTAATGTTCGTAAAGAATCTTAGTCGCTCATCATTTAATTTTTGTTCTTGTTCATGATGTCTTTTTTCTGATTCATAAAGATATTCCAGATTTAATTTGTGTCTGTAGATTAAAAATACTCCTATAAGAAGTCCGATTCCACCTACTATATAGAGTAGTTTTGCCCACCATGACAACCAGAGAGGAGGGGCAATGATAATTTCCAGATGAGATATATTATTAGACCATTCTTGATTTCGTATACGGGTTTTAATAAGAAATTGATATTTTCCTGGTGGTAAATTACGGAAGGTCACATAATCGGGGCCTTTTACCGTGTACCAAGAGTTTTCCAATCCTTTTAGCATATAAGCATACTCTATTCTTTCATTTAAAGCGTAATTGGATATATTGAATGAAATGTTAAAATTATTTTGAGCGTACTTAAGTTTAATTTGATTGGCGTTGATTAATGATACTACAGTTTCATGATTGTTTTCAACTGTTAGAGGTTCAAAAATAGTTATTTTCCCGATGATAGCTTTGGGAGATAGCCGTTTCTCTAGAATGCGATTAGGTTGGAAATTGCATACCCCGTCGGTAGAGCCGAAAAAGATTCTATCTTTTGCGTCTTTACACACGCTTCCGCCTGTAAAACTGGCTATTGGGATATTGTCTTTATAGTTGTAATTATAGATGTTTCTTTTATCTTTTGTTAGACAGCTAATGCCTTTATTAGTACTGAACCAAATATTGCCAGATTTATCCTCAGTTATTGCCCAAATATAACTATTGGCAAGTCCTTCATTTCGTTGGTAAACCTTGTATTTCCATGGAGGGATATTTTCAAACTGAATAAGTCCTTCTCCTGTTGCAGCCCATATTCTTCCTGAGGAGTCTTCAAAAAGTTGGTTGATAGTATTAGATGGAAAGTGAAGAAATGTGTTGAATTCTTTTAATCGCTTTCCTTGTGGCGTACACAGGAATATGCCTCCACCAAAACTTCCAATCCAGAGTTGTCCTTTTTTATCTTTTATTACCGTGCGGACGAGGTTGTCAGGTACATTGATATGGTTTATAATTTTTTTTGAATCTCGGTCAATCTGATAAACTCCTTCACTTGTACCTACCCAGATAATTCCTTCTGCATCTTCAAAAAGGGATCGTACATCTTGTGTGGATTGTTCTTTAGAAAATATTTGCTGGAAAGTTCTACTGTGGATGTTGTAATACATGATTCCCCCATAAAAGATTCCGAACCAAAGATTCCCTTTTTTGTCACATAAGGCGGTTTGTATAGAATTTCCACTAAGTTTTCTGTTTTCTGTGGTATATGTGGCAGTCCTTTTTCCATGAGTAAGGACATTGATTCCACCACCGTCTGTCCCGACCCATAATGCTCCACTAGAGTCTATGCAAATAGCACTGGCTATATGAGCATTAAGATTACTTCCTGGATTTCCTGGTGAATAGCGGAATGAGTTGAAAATGAAATCATCAGAACTGAGGAAATTGACGCCTCCTCCCCATGTGCCAGCCCAAATATTTTGATGGGAGTCTTGAAATAAGCAGCGTACTGTAGAATTATTCAAAGAATATTCACTATCACCTGATTGGATGAGCTGAATACCTTCTTCAATATTAAACATGTTTTTGGAGAGGTCTATTATAGCAATTCCTCCAAATTCGGTAGCTATCCAAAGTTGGTTTTCATTGAATTGTTGAATGTCGTAAATACGGTGTGAAAGAGGTGAGTCCTTTCTGTTCAGACAAATAAATTCTTCCGTATCAACTTTAAAAAGAGCTAGTCCTTTATCGGTTCCAATCCATATATTCCCTGTATTGTCTTTGAATATGCATTGAACATTATTACTGGGTAGTGTTTTCTTTTTTGAACTATCATGGGTGAAGTTTTTAATTTCTTTTGATTGGATGGAAAGAATACTGAGCCCGTTATGCGCATATCCGATATATAGATTGCCTTTGTTGTCATCCAAAAGAGTCCATACTGTATTACTGGGAAGTCCGGGAACAGTTTGTTGATTATAATGGGTAAATTTTCCGCTTTTCTTTTCTAAATATTCTATACCTCTCCAATAAGTCGTTATCCAGAGATTGCCATCTGAGGCTGCGTAAATACCTGTTACATCATTTGTGGCAATACTATATGGGTTTTTATCATCGTGTTGATATGTTGTCTGTCGGTTTGTTTGGTAGTTGAATGCGTTTAATCCGGCTCGTTGTGTTCCAATCCATAAAATAGGTTCTGTCTGATCATCAAATAAACAGTTTAGTTCATTGCCGGTTATATTTAATGGGAACCCTTCACCTTTGTAAAAGGAAGTAAAATGGCCTCCTTCTAGTTTGTTTAATCCTTCTTCTGTGGCAAACCATAGATATCCATTCTTATCTTCAGTGATATCTGTGATATAATTGTTGGATAGTCCTTTTTCCATTCCTAGCTTTTTTATTGTATATGGGGCGGAATAAATTGGAAGTACATAAATAAGGCTGAATAAAATAATAAGGTCTTTCATATTTATGGTTGTTTAATAATAAAATCAAAAGTATAAATATTTGTTGGATTGTAAATAGTTTTACGGTAGAATGATTGATTTGTATGCGTAGAATGATAGAATTCATTCCTAAGACTCAACGTTTGCTTATTATTTTTGGATAACTAATTTTATTCTATAGATGATTTAAATAATTAGAATGAGTTATGAAAAATATGTTGTTCTTATTTTGTTTATTCTTTTTGTTTGTATGTCCTTCTTTGCATGCCCAAGTCTCTTTCGGAGAGGCTAAAAAATTTAATGATGGCTGGTTGTTCAGTCTCTCGGATGATAGCCTGAGTGCATCTGTTTCGTATGATGACAGCAAATGGAGGCAGCTGGACTTACCGCACGACTGGTCCATTGAAGGACAGCTTTCACCTTCGCTGGCAAGTTGTACGGGCTATCTGCCGGGTGGTATAGGCTGGTACCGGAAACATTTTCAGCTGACTGATGAGGCCGCACGTCATTATATCTATTTTGAAGGTGTGTATAACCGGAGTGAGGTGTATTTGAACGGACATCTCCTGGGTAAGCGTCCCAACGGTTACATTTCTTTTATGTACGACATGACTCCGTATTTGAAAGAAGGCGACAATGTACTGGCCGTGCGTGTAGACCATAGCCGGTATGCGGATTCCCGCTGGTATACGGGTTCGGGTATTTACCGGGATGTATGGATGGTAGCGGCACCGGAGATTCATTTGGCACAATGGGGATTAGGCTGGCAGGCTACTTCGATTACCGACAAGCAGGCTGTCGTTTCAGTAGAACTGGAAGTCGAAAAGCACGTAAAGGCTGAGGGAAAACTCGAGGTGAAAGCTGCCTTGTATGATGCGGATGGAAAGCTCGTAGCAGAGAGCCAGAAAAGTGTGGCTGGTCATGAAACGGGACTTTCCAAGCAAACCCTTTCGTTGAAGGTGAAGAAGCCGCATCGCTGGAACCTGAATGATCCTTATCTTTATACATTGAAGGCTGAGCTGTATTGCGATGGAAAGCGGATGGATGGTGCTGTTAGTTCTGTAGGTCTGCGTACACTTCAGTTTGATGCCAACAAGGGATTCGCATTGAACGGACAGTGGATGAAGGTGAAAGGAGTGTGTCTGCATCATGATGCCGGAGTGCTGGGTGCAGTCGTACCGCCGGAGGTTTGGGAAAGACGTTTGAAGAACTTGAAAGCAATCGGGGCGAATGCCATCCGTATGAGCCACAATCCGCAGGCTCCGGTGCTGTATGATTTATGTGACCGTATGGGATTTCTGGTCATGGATGAGGCTTCCGATGAATGGGAATTTCCGAAACGTAAATGGATTCAAGGATGGAATGTGGGAGAACCCAGTTATGACGGTTCTTTCGACTTTTTTGAAGAATGGATTGAACAGGATGTGACGGATATGGTACGTCGCGACCGGAATCATCCGTCTGTCTTTTTGTGGAGTATCGGAAACGAGGTGGATTATCCCAATGACCCTTATTCTCATCCGATATTGGATGGAGCAAAGATTAACCAGCCGATGTTCGGAGGTTACAAGCCCGATGCCCCTGATGCCATGCGGATTGGGGTGATTGCCCAGAAACTGGCGGCTTGTGTGCGGGCCGTAGATACTTCACGCCCGGTTACGGGAGCATTGGCCGGTGTGATCATGTCCAACCAGACGGCTTATCCGGAAGCGGTAGACGTGGTGGGGTATAATTATACGGAAGACCGTTATGCAGAAGACCACAAAACTTACCCGAAGCGTATCATTTACGGAAGTGAAACCGGAGTAGGCATTGAGGCCTGGCATGCTGTTCGTGACAATGATTTCATTTTCGGACAGTTCCTTTGGACGGGTACTGATTATCTGGGTGAGGCCGGAAGATGGCCGTCCCGTGGATTGTATACAGGTTTGCTGGACTTCGGTAGTTTTGCGAAGCCGCGTGGTTATTTCCGGGCTTCGTTGTGGAGCGATAAACCGATGACATACATCGGTACTTATCCGGTGAAGCCGGGACACAGTTGGCTTTCCATGGATGCCTGGGACAGCTGGAACTATGCTCCGGGCCAGCTGATTCGGGTGGTATGTTATACCAACGCACTACAGGCACGCCTGTTGCTCGACGGAAAGGAAGTCGGACCGATGAAGCCTTACGATGACAAGAGCGGAATCATCTACTGGGACATTCCTTATCAGGACGGAGAACTTCGTGCCGAAGGTTGTGATGAAAGCGGAAAGGTGCTTTCTACCTATACCATAAAGACTTCGGGACGTCCATACGCGCTGCGGGCTACGGTAGATAAGGACGTGTTGTCGCCGGAAAAAGCTACGGCTCATGTTACGATTGAAGTGGTCGATGAGCAGGGCACTGTGGTGAAATTGGGAGACAACGAAGTGACTTGTGAAATTGAGGGTCCCGCTCGTCTTTTAGGATTGGAAGGCTCAGATAATAGTGATATGAGTGATTATACGGATAACCGTCATCGGGCTTATCATGGCCGTTTGCTGGCTTATATCCAAACTACAGGACAGAAAGGAGAAATCCGGGTCAAACTGACTTCTCCGCTTTTGAAAGGAACGGAAGTGGTATTAAAGGCTGAATGATGTTAAATTAAGTTTTTGTATAAAAGGAGTGGGGCGTCTTTATGATAGGACGCCCCTTTTTATTTGTGCTTTGGGGAATAAGTTAAGGTAAGTGAGGAGTAATAGTGAACGTAAATCTTGCTTTTTAGTATGTAAATCTTGCTTTGCATCATTTGTGAGTGCTAGATGCAAGATTTGTATAAATGGACGAATTTATCTTTCTATATATTTGCCTTCACATTCATTAACCGTTTAATCTATGAGGAACTTAAAGAATTTTTGGCTATTCGTGTGGCAAGGCTCTGTGATGGCTTTATGTGCTCAAACCGAAGTTATAACTCGTATAGTTGATTCTATACACTTGTGTTACTTAATCTTAGATGTAAGTCTAAAGTATGAAAACTCAATGTGAATCATTTTTATTGCTTCAAAAAAATTTATGTATGAGAGATGTAATTGTCAATTTTTTAATAAATAATTTTTATGAAGAACTTAAGTCTGATATTGTTAGCACTTGTACTTTTATGGTCGGGTTGTGCAAGTAATAACATTGAAAAGTTTCCTGACGTTAAAAACAACTATGATCCTTCAAAACCCTTAGCTATAACAGGGATTATTCCTTCGGAAGGAGAACTTAATGAGCAGGTTATTATTGAAGGAAATTTTGGGGTAGATGCTTCTAAAATTAAAGTCTTTTTTGCTGATACCAGAGAAGCTAGTGTTATTTCTACAAATGGAACATCCATTTATTGTTTGGCTCCTAAACAGCCGGATGGTGAAAATTCGGTGAAGGTTGTGGTAGATGGAAAAGAAATTACAACGGATAAGACTTTTAGATATAATCAAGTACAGAAGGTATCTACTGTATGTGGTACATATAAGAAAGCAGATTATAAAGATGGAACATTGTCTAATGCTTTATTCAATGACGTGATGGGTATTGGAGTGGTAGCTGGAGATAATATTATGGCTGTAGAGACACATGTCAAACGCATTAGACTTATCTCGCAAGTTGATAATCAGGTAATAACAGTGTTAAGTGGACTTTGTACGTGTAAGCCAGCTATTACTAGTGGAAGAGATACGATGTATGTCGTGGAATTGTATAAGAATGCCGGGAAGATTTATCGTCTTACAAGAACCAATAATTGGGGGCCTGAACTTATTCGAGGTAATATAACGGAATTGAAGGATGGTGAACAATGGTCGTGTGCCTTGGATAAAACAGACAGTAATCTTTTTATCAGAAATCATGTAGGGGTTCTTGTGAAAGTAAATTTAAAAGAGAAGGACTCGTCTGGAAATCTGAAGGTCGAAAAAATCTTAGAACAGTCTAATTATTCCAGTGGAAGCACGATGAATTATTTAGTCTATAGTCGAGTGGAGGATTGCTTTTATGCAACGGAAGATTTTGGTCATGCCGTGTTAAAAATTTATCAAGATGCTTCGGGTAAGTGGCATCAGGATGTATATGCTGGGGCTTTGAATCATCCGGGCAATATCGATGGTGACAGAATGGATGCTCAATTTCAGTGGTTAAGAGGATTGACGGTAGATAGTGAAGGGAATATCTATGTTGTTAATTTGGGAAATCAGTCTATTCGTAAGATTGCCTATCCGTCAGGATATGTTTCTACGATTGCCGGAGGTACAAAATCAGGAGACGTAGAAATAGATGGAACACCTTTGGAAGCTTCTTTCTGTGATCCTTCGGATATTGCAGTAGATTCTGAGGATAATCTATATATTGCGGGAGGAGCAGGTTACAACGTTCGTAAACTAGCTATTGAATAATCTTAAAGTCAAATAAAATGAAAAATAAATTTTTAACGCTATTCGTATTTATACTGCTTAGTGCTTTATCGATGTTTGCCCAAAGTGGGCATACTGTGTCGGGGGTAGTTATGACAGAACAAGGTGAACCGTTGGTGGGGGTAACTATTCAGTATAAAAATAACCCGACAAAAGGTATTATTACTGATTTGGACGGTAACTTTGTTTTACAAAATGTACCTACTAATACGACCCTTGTTTTTTCATACATAGGATATAAGGAGCAGTTGTTATTGGTAACAAAAGATATGACAAGACAGACCATAGCATTAAAGGAGGATGTGAATCAAACAGAAGAGGTTGTAGTTATTGGTCGGGGAACTCAAAGAAAAATTTCAGTTGTAGGGGCAGTAACTAATGTAAAGAGTAGTGACTTACAGGTTCCTGCTGCATCTGTAACTAATATGCTTGGTGGTAGAGTACCTGGTATTATCTCAGTAACACGTAGTGGTGAACCTGGTAGTGATTTTTCAGAATTCTGGGTACGAGGTATTGGTACTTTTGGTGCCGGAGCCTCGGCTTTGGTGCTGATCGATGGAATTGAAGGTGACTTAAACACTCTAGACCCTGCAGATATTGAGAGCTTTACTGTGTTGAAGGATGCTTCAGCTACGGCTGTATATGGTGTTCGTGGTGCAAATGGAGTAGTATTAGTTACTACTAAAAGAGGTAAATCTGGTAAACTGTCGATTAGTATAAAAAGTAATGCTGGTATTTCATATTCAGCAAGAACTCCAGAGTATGTAGATGCATTGACCTATGCTAGTTTGGCTAATGAAGCTTCTGTAGTGCGTGGTGGACGTCCAGTGTATGATGCGGCAGAATTAAAACTTTTTCAGACCGGACTGGATCCGGATTTGTATCCAAATGTGAACTGGCGTGATGTAATGCTTAAAGATTATGTATGGAATAATCAGCATCATATTAGTATCAATGGAGGTGGTAGCAATGCCAGATACTATATGAGCGTGGGGATTCAGCATAAAGATGCCATTTATAAGCAGGATAAAGGCATTAAGAATTATGATAACAATGTTGGTTATAATAAATATAACTTTCGGGCTAATATTGATGCCAATCTTACTAAATCTACTATTGTGGAATTGGGATTGGAATCTATTATCGTGAATAATTCATTCCCTGGATATGGAGATAATAACCAGGCTTTGTGGGATGCACAGGCTAATATGACTCCTGTGACTGTGCCGGTCATTTATTCGGATGGGTCTCTTCCTGCTTACGGGGCAAATGCTGATCAGCAGAATCCTTATGTCTTATTAAATTACACAGGCTATAAGAAGAAAAGTGAAATGACCAATGCCGTAAGATTGAAGCTGACACAGGATTTTGATCAATGGATAAAAGGGCTGAAAATAGATGCTTTAATGTCTATAAATACTTATTCGTTATTGAATCAGACACAGTTGAAAACTCCTGCATTATACTATGCTACGGGGAGAAAAAAAGATGGTACGTTAGATTTAATTGAAAAAGTCAGCAGAAAAGATGATATATATTCATCTGCTAATTTGACTACCCGGAAGATTTATTTTGAAGGCCGTATAAATTATGAGAGAAACTTTAGTGAGAAGCATAGAGTAGGGGGGCTTTTATTGTATTATATGGATGATTTTGTGACAGGTGAAGCACAAACTTTGATTGCTTCTATTCCGAAACGTTATACGGGGTTGGCCGCCAGAGCTACTTATTCATTTAAAGATACTTATTTTTTGGAAGGAAATTTAGGCTATACAGGTTCTGAAGCTTTTGAAAGAGGGCAGAAGTTTGGTGTATTTCCTGCAATATCTGGTGGTTGGGTACCTACTCAGTATGAATGGATGCAGGATCATATGAAGTTCATTGATTTTTGGAAGTTCCGGGTTTCTTATGGTATTGTGGGAAATGACCGAATTAATAGTAGTGTACGTTTCCCGTTTTTAAGTACCATGTCACAAGGCTCAGGTGCTGGTATTTGGGGTGGTGGAGATAATATCACAGAATCGCAAGAGGCCTCACAGAACCTGAGGTGGGAAAAAGCAAAGAAATTTGATGTGGGTGTGGATGCACAGTTTTTCAAGCAGAAGATTGATTTGACGGTCGATTTCTTTCATGAGAATCGTACTGGAATCTTCCAGCAGAGAGCCAGTATTCCCGATGAGATGGGGTTGATAACTCTTCCTTGGGCGAATGTTGGTGCAATGGAAAGTTGGGGAGCTGATGGTAATATTTCATATATGCATCAGTTTAATAAAGATTGGAACTTGACTGTTAGAGCTAATTTTACCTATACAAACAATAAATTGACGGAATATGAACAAAGTGGTGTGAAATATCCTTATCAGTCGTGGGTCGGGACTCCTTATGGTAATCAAAGAGGTTTAATAGCTCTTGGTCTGTTCAAAGACCAGGCTGATATTGATAATAGCCCGAAACAGACTTTTATGGCGGATGTAATGCCTGGTGATATCAAGTATAAAGATATTAACGGAGATGGAGTCATTGATGAGTACGATGAAGTCTTGATTGGAAATTCAAATGTGCCGAGACTTCAATATGGTTTTGCCATGGAATTAAGGTACAAACGTTTGTCGATAAGTGCATTGTTTGAAGGCGTGGGTATTGTGGACTTTATGTACGGAGGTAATGGTTTTTATCCGTTTACTGGCAAGCAAACTGGAAATGTGTTAAGTATAGTGGCAGATCCTTCGAATCGATGGATTCCAGCATCTTATTCAGGAGATCCGGCAACGGAGAATCCAAATGCGCGTTTTCCTCGTTTAACATACGGTCCTAACGCGAATAATGAGCGTAATTCTACTTTTTGGTTGGCCGATGGAAGCTACTTAAGATTGAAGAATGTGCAGATAACGTATGATTTCACATGTCCTCAAATAAAGAAAATAGGATTGCAAGGTCTTCAGTTGAGCCTTATTGGCGATAACTTGGCGTGTTGGGATAAGGTGAAACTTTGGGATCCAGCTCAAGCTTCAGGGAATGGAGCTGTGTATCCTTTGCAGAGAGTATTTACATTACAAGCTAATTTACAATTCTAATATAACAATGAAACATAGATTAAAAGAAATATTATCGATAACAGCGCTAGGGGCGTGTATTGCTGTTAACATGACATCATGTGAATCATATCTGGATGTGGATTCATATTTTTATGATCAAAATACAATTGATTCTGTTTTTCAGAATAAGGTGTTGGTAAATGAATATATAAATGGTATTGCTACTTATCTTCCAGATGAAAGTAAATTGTTTACTGAATCTCCTTTCCCATTTGGGCTTGCATCGGATGAATGTTTTGCTTCATGGCAGGACGGAAGACATGCCGGAATGTATTTTTTATTAGGAAATGAAACGGCGCAATCTGAGCATTTTAATAATTGGGGACATTATTATAAAGGAATAAGAAAAGCAAATATACTACTTTCAAGGATTGGAGAGTGTAAAGATCTTACCGATATGGAACGAAGGGATTATACGGGACGTGGCCATTTTTTGAGGGGGTATTTTTATTTTTGTCTGTTAAGACAATATGGTCCTGTTCCTATTGTTCCAGATACTCCTTTTGAAGTAGATACCCCTGCTGAAGATGCTTCGTGTCCAAGAAATACTTATGATGAATGTGTAGATTATATTTGTAATGATTTGGAGCAGGCAGCCAATTTGTTGCCGGAAAGCCGTACCCAAGCATATCAGTATGTACCCACTAAAGGGGCTGCTTTGTCTCTGATTTCCCGTATCCGCCTTTATGCAGCCAGTCCTTGGTACAACGGGAACAAACGGTATGCTGACTGGAAAACTGAGGATGGAAAGGACTTTATTAATCAGACGTATGACAATGGCAAATGGGCATTGGCAGCAGTTGCAGCCAAAAGGGTCATTGATTTGAACTTATATAGTCTGAATACGGTGGCACGTACAGAACAGACTGTGAAATTGCCTTCTACTGTATCAAGTGCAGATTTCCCTAATGGGGCTGGCAATATAGATCCGTATCAATCATATAAGAGCTTATTTGATGGCTCTATTAATGCGGAATTGGTGCCGGAATATATTTACTATTGTAATATGACTGTAGGAGAAGGTTCCAATAAGAATTCTAACCAATGGATTGCGACTCCCTATATGTTAGGTGGAGGTAATGGTATGAATGTGTGCTTGGACTTGATTGATTCTTATAAGATGATTGACGGAAATACAATTGACCATTCGAGTGCGGACTATCCTTATCCTTCAGCAGAAGAGGCAAGTGACCGTATTGAAGAGGCGTGGACGGTGTCGGATGGTTATTCATTATTGCCGAACACAGCGAAAGTTGACAGATATAGAGAAGCGAGATTTTATGCGACTATTGGTTACAATCATTGTTTATGGCCTGGAACAGCCTATGTTGGAAGTGATAATGTTACAAATATCGAAGTGACTTATTATTATGATGGTAATGGAGGTCCGAATCCAAGTTTTCCAGAAGATTATAATCATACTGGATATACTTGCCGGAAATATATTCACCAGGAAGATAATATAAAAGGAACAAGTAGAGCTAAGACTTTTGCTATTATCCGATATGCTGAAATCTTATTGAATTATGTGGAAGCTTTGAATGAACTGGAAGGAAGTTATACTGATGAGAAGACGGGTATTACCGTAACTAGAGATGTGGAAGAAATGAGAAAATATTTTAATATGATTAGATTCAGGGCGGGTTTGCCTGGTATAACGGATGCAGAACTTAATAACGTTGACCAGATGCGGAAGATTATTAAAGATGAAAGAAAAATTGAGTTTGCGCTGGAAGGTTATCGTTACCATGATTTGCGCCGTTGGGGAGATGCGGAGGCTGCTTATAACGCTAAAATTACGGGTTATAATACTTCGGCTAGGACTTCTCAGAGAAAGGAATTTTATAAGCGTACTATTCTTGATAGCAAGGCAATTATGAAACGTGTGTTCAGTCAGAAAATGTATTTCTTTCCAATACCGAAAACTGCATTAGATCATAATTCTAAATTGACACAGAACCCAAATTGGTAATAATTAAATAGAATGAAAATGAAAAATTTGATTTTATATTCCGTGCTCTTTCTGTTATTTCTATCTACTGGATGTAGAGAACAGGATATGCTTGAAATGGAACATTATATTAAACAAGTGTATATTGTTGGAAGTGGAGAAGAGGGACACCTTTTGTCCAGAAAAGTAGATTTGACTGAGGAGGAGATGGAAATCACCACCTCAATTTATGTGAGTGGTTCGCTTCTTCCTGATAAGGATGTGGCTGTAGAATTGGAAGAGGATTTTTCTGCCATTGATGAGTATAATAAGAAGTATAAATCAGAAAAGGATATTCAGTATCAAGCTATGCCGCATGATTTGTATAAAATAGAGTCGATGCATGTGGTTGTTTCGGCTGGTAATGCACAATCGTTAATTCCAATAAAGATTAAAACAGTAGGACTGGCTTGCGATTCTTTGTATGTGATACCGTTGAAAATAAAGTCCTGTTCTGAGTATCAGTTGGCAGAGCCTAATAATACAGTCCTGATATCTGTTTCGACGTATAATAAGTACTCTGGGAACTACAATTATGAGGGAGAAAAGGATGGCGTGGCATTTAGCTTACTGCGGACTGCTGTAGCAGTGAACGCCAATACAATCAGAATCTATAATTCAGGGACAGAAAATATTGCTAATGTAGATAATGAAGGTGTAACTTTTAGCATTAATGAGGATAACTCGTTAACTGTTAAAGGTTGGAAGAATATCGATGTGTTGGAAGGGAGCGGTATGTATGACCCTGAAGAGAAAACCTTTACTGTAGATTTCAGATATAAGGATGATATGGGAGGTGAACATACGGTTACAGGTAAGTTGATACTTGCTTCTTCATCTCAGGATTCAGAGTGAGTTGAAGGGGTTCGTGTTTGTTTCTGACTCATTTAGGAATGGCTCGAATAAAAATGGTATGTAAGGTAGTGTTTTATTTACCTTACATACCATTTTTAGGTTTTATGTATGGGTCTCTTCCTATTTCGGATATTCCAGATTGGCTTCGGTCAGCTGTTCCAGCACTTCGTGCAGGAACTTGGCAGCTTCCCATCTCGCCATGGGCAAGTTCATCATAAGATAGTTGCCGCAATCTTTGGGAGTGGCACCCGGCACTTCGCCTTCATAGTCGGCAATGAAACGGAAGGTTTCGGTCATCAGCGGCGCAATGTCTTTGGATTGCAAGTCACCTTTCACTACCAGGTAGTTTCCGGTGAGGCAGCCCATCGGGCCCCAATAGATGATTTTATCGGCCCATACCGGATGGTTGCGCAGGAAAGTGGCAGCCAGGTGTTCGATGGTATGGATGGCCGCAGGGCCTAACGCCGGTTCGCGGTTCGGCTCTTTCATGCGGATGTCGAAAGTGGTGACAATTTCATTTCCGACTTCATCTTTACGGGATACGAAAATACCACGTTTCAGATGAATATGGTCTACGGTAAAGCTTGGTATCTTTTTCATGATTCGTTATAGTTTGTTGGGTAATGCTTTCAAGAAAGTCTCGGTCACATGGAAGGAGCGGTCGGCCATCTCTCCCCAGAAGTTCAGGTACTGCTCAAAATGCTTGTCGGCTCCCGGGGTGTCACTGATGATGCGGAAGCTGATGAAAGGCACCTGATAGAGGTAGCATACCTGGGCGATGGAAGCCGACTCCATGTCGACAGCCAGTCCCTCGGGGAAGTTACGCTTGATTTCGTCCAGTTCGCTGCGGTCGGTGATGAACTTGTCGCCCGTGCAGATAAGACCTCCGTGAATGGCTGTTTCCGTATCCAGTGAGAGCGCACACTGATAGAGCGTTTCGTTGCCCTGGAAGAACGTCGGGAGACCCTGTATCTGTCCGTAGGCATTGCCTTCGCCGCACCATACATCGTGGTACACGATTTGCTGGCTGACTACCACATCCATTATTTTCAGGCAGTTGTCAATTCCTCCTGCCACTCCGGTGCTGATGATGCAGTCGGGCTGGAACGTGCGGATGAGTTCCACGGTACCTGCGGCAGCGTTGACTTTCCCGATACCGCATTGCATCAGAATGATGGTATTGTGCTTGATGGAGCCTTCGATGTAGGTGAAGGGGCCCTCTTTACGTTCAGTCTTGTTCTTGAGTTGGTTGGCCAGTTGCTTCTGTTCGGAAGACATGGCGGTGATGATTCCTATTTTCATGCGTTAAAAAAGATTTTCAGGGGCAAATTTACGACTTTTCAGGCAGTATTGTGTTATCTTTGCCTGCCGAAAACATTAATTATGAATAATATGAACTTGTTCAAGAAACTACTGCCCGACGTGGTAGTAATCGTTCTTTTTGCTATCATTTCGTTTGCTTATTTCTTTCCGGCAGTGACCGAAGGACGTATTCTGGCACAGCACGATGCCGTGGCCGGTATCGGTTCGGGACGTGAGATGAGTGAATACTTGGAGAAGACAGGTGAGCGGACCCGGTGGACCAATGCCATCTTTGGCGGTATGCCTACCTATCAGATGTCGCCCAGTTACGATTCAACCGATACGTTGAGCTGGATTCAGAAGGTGTATCACCTCTTTTTGCCGACCTACGTGTGGTATGTGTTTGTGATGCTGCTGGGCTTTTATATCCTGTTGCGGGCTTTTGATTTCAAGGTATGGATGTCGGCACTGGGTGCCATTCTCTGGGCCTTTTCGTCTTATTTCTTCATCATCATTGCGGCCGGACATATCTGGAAGTTTGTGGCTTTGGCTTATATTCCGCCTACGATTGCCGGTATGGTATTGGCATATCGGGGTAAACTGCTGGCGGGAGGTATCGTGACCGCTTTGTTTGTCGCACTTCAGATTATGGCCAACCATCCGCAGATGAGTTATTATTTCTTGTTTGTCATGCTGTTTATGGCCATCGCCTATGGCGTGATGGCATGGCGGGAAAAGAAGATGCCCCAGTTTATCAAAGCGACTGTAGTCTTGATTGTTGCTGGTCTGGTAGGGGTCTGCGTGAACTTGTCGAACCTGTATCACACGTATGAATACAGCAAGGAGACCATGCGTGGCAAGAGCGAACTGGTGAAAGAAAACAATCCGGACCAGACAAGCAGCGGACTGGAACGAAGCTATATTACCCAGTGGAGTTATGGAATCGGGGAAACTTTCTCTTTATTGGTGCCGAATGTAAAAGGAGGTGCTTCTGTTCCGTTAGCAAACAATGAGAAGGCCATGGAGAAGGCCGATCCGAATTACATGGGGTTGTATAGTCAGCTGGGACAATATTGGGGTGAACAGCCCGGTACTTCCGGACCTGTGTATGTGGGTGCCTTCGTGATGTTTCTTTTCATCCTGGGATTGTTCATTGTGAAAGGTCCGATGAAATGGGCTTTGGTGGTTGGTACCGTGTTCTCTATCTTACTCTCTTGGGGGCATAATTTCATGGGATTGACGGATTTCTTTATCGACTATATCCCGATGTACAGCAAGTTCCGTGCGGTATCTTCTATTCTGGTCATTGCAGAATTTACCATTCCTTTGCTGGCCATCATGGCGTTGAAAGAAGTGGTAGAACGTCCGCAATTGTGGAATGAATCGCGCAAAGCCTTTTACATCTCGTTTGTGTTGACGGGTGGCTTGTCTTTGCTGTTTGCATTGGCACCGAGCTTCTTCTTCCCTTCGTATGTCTCTACTGCCGAAATGAACGCGTTGCAGAATGCCATTCCGGCCGACCAGCTGGCTCCGATTCTGGTCAATCTGGAAGAAATACGTAAATCCATCTTCACTTCCGATGCATGGCGCAGCTTCTTCGTGATAGTGATTGGTGCAGTATTGTTGTGGGCTTATTGTGCTGGAAAATTGAAGGCCAAACTGCTGGTGGGCCTGCTGGCTTTGCTGTGTTTGGTAGATATGTGGAGTGTCAACAAACGCTATCTGTACGATGAACAGTTCGTGGCAAAAGGTACGGAGATGCAGCCTTTCTTGGAACCGTCGGAAACTGACCGGGAGATTTTGCAAGACAAATCACTGGACTACCGTGTGCTGAACTTGTCCGTCAATACGTTCAATGAAAACAATACGGCCTACTGGCACAAGAGTATCGGTGGATATCATGCCGCCAAGCTCCGTCGTTATCAGGAAATGATTGACGAGCACATTCAGGGTGAGATTACAGTTTTGTTCAAGACCCTGCCGGCTGTAAATGCCGATTTGAGTCAGGTAGGCGATACGCTGACACCGGTGCTGAACATGCTGAACACGCGTTATTTCATCATTCCGTTGCAGCAGGGGAAAACCATTCCGGTATTCAATCCACATGCTTTGGGCAATGCCTGGTTTGTGGAGAAGGTGCAATATGTGAACAATGCCAATGAGGAAATAGAGGCCTTGCATCACGTCAATCCGGCAACGGTAGCCGTGGTCGACAAGAAGTTCCAGAATGAAGTGAAGGCCTCTGCCGGAGCAGACAGTTTGAACTCCATTGTGCTGACGAATTATGAACCGAATGCCCTGAAATATGAAGTCAATTCACCGAAGGGAGGAACGGTGGTCTTTGCTGAGATTTATTATCCGGGCTGGCACTCGTTCATTGATGGAAGAGAGGTACCTCATGGCCGTGCAGATTACATCCTGCGTGCGATGAACGTACCGGCTGGCAAGCATGTGGTAGAATTTACGTTCGACCCGAAATCACTGCATGTGACGGAAATGATTGCTTTCGTGGCACTGGGAATTCTGTTGTTGGCGGTAATTATAGCCGTGCTGCTGGCTTTTAAGAAGCGGAAGAAGGCATAAAAAGCAGCCTTGGCTTTCTGAAAATACGAACGTCCTGTGGAAGATGCTTACGCATTGGAAGCAGGACGTTTTTTGTTTCTCAAGTTCCGGACGACAAACCAGGCATGGTGCATGACGGTAGATACCACCCCATAATGCTTGCACATGATGTGGAAGCGTTCTTTCAGGGATGCCTTATGGTTGCGGGTGGTCATTCCTTCATTCAGGTAATCAATGAGTATCAGGTGAGTATGATGGAGCACCTTGCTTTTCTTCATGACTCGGATGCACCAGTCAAAGTCGGCCGAGAAACGATAGTGCAGGTCGTAGGGCTCTACCAGGTCACGACGGGCAAAGAAGGCCTGATGGCAGACCAGCATACCTTCCTTGAAACTCTTCCAGTTCAGGTTTTCGGGGGGGCTGAGACGGCGCATGTGCAGGAAGTGTCCTTCTTCGTCCACGATGGCCGTGTCGCCATATAGCACATCCGGCAGGGTCGATTCCGTAAGAGAATGTACCATGAGCTGGAGGGTGTCGTCTTCGTGCAGTTCATCGCCGGCATTCAGGAAACAGAGGTAATCACCGGTAGCCAGCTTGATACCTTTGTTCATGGCATCATACAGTCCTTTGTCCGGTTCGCTCACCACTGTGTGTATGTGTTCCTTGTACTGGTCGACAATCTGTAGCGTGCGGTCTTTCGACCCTCCGTCTACGATGATGTATTCTACATTCTTGTACGTCTGGGTGATGACGCTTTGAATGGTATCTTCCAATACGGCTCCGGCATTGTAAGTGACGGTAATAATAGAGAACTTAGGATGTAAGTGGTGAAAATTATGCATTTTTTCCGGTAATGTGATTGTATATTTGAATGTACTGGCTGGCGATAGTGCTTTCTGAATAAGTGGTCACCGCTTTGCGATAAGCCTCAGAACTCAGGGTCTCATAGTCGCCTTCGGTGAGGGTCCAGCAGATGCCATTGGCCAAATCTTCAGCCGATTTGTATTGAGCTACATAGCCATTATGGAGGTGGTCAATCATTTGTGGGATACCGCCTACATTGAATCCTACACAAGGAATACCGCAGGCCATCGCTTCCACGATGGTATTGGGCAGATTGTCTTGCAAGGAAGGAGTCACGTAAAGATCGACGGCATTGTAGATATCCACCAGTTCTTTTTCGTTGCTGACATAGTTCATCGGGTAGATGGGGAAGGGGAAGAGTGACTTGCACTGTTCGGCCTGGCTTCCCAGTACCACTACGCCTAACTGCTTACTGAGTTCCGGTTCCTGCTGGGCCAGCAACTTGCAGGCTTCTATCAGGTAGTCGATGCCTTTTCGCTTGTCGGTGATTTTCATTGAACCGAACAGCAGCAGTTTTTTGTCGACAGGAAGATGCAATTTCTCGCGGGCAAACTTTTTGGCCCGTGGTTTGAACAGATTGGTGTTGATGGCATTGGGAATGTTGGTGATGTTATGTCCCTGAAGCAGGGCACTTTTACGGGCCATGGCTTCCAACCATCGGCTGCAGGCGATGAACGTGATAGGTGCCGTAGCATAGAGCTTTTGTTTCTTGTGAAAAGTTTTTTCCGACAAATCATGATGATGAGGCTTCAACAAGAGCGGGCAGTCATGACATTCCGTGGTGTATTTCTCACATTCTCCTGAATAGTGGCAAATGCCGGTAAAAGGCCACATGTCGTGTAGCGTCCATACCACGGGCTTTCCAGAAGCAAGAATACGCTGTATGTCTTTCAGTGAGAGCATCCCCTGATTAATCCAGTGCAGGTGGATGACATCGGCCTGGCGAAACTCGGGTAAGGACGTGATGTCGGTACCCGTATTGGCGATGTCGACAGCGAACAGGTTGTGGCGCTTGAATCCGTTGGCTGCCCAAATGACGATACGTTCCCAAGTGAACTGCCAGATTCTACGCCATGATTTCTTGAGTGAGACGACAGTTACCTGGTCAGTCTGTTTGTTGCGGACCAACATCTTGGCTTTTATCCCGTTGTTTTTCAAGGCTTCCATCAGCCGGTTGGCGGCAATGGCGGCACCTCCTATACGTTCAGCTGTATTGATGATAAGTACTCTCATGGCGTGTCGTTCAAGTTTTCTGCAAAGTTAGGAGTTTTTTGCACTTATGTGCAACAGTCTTTCGGCAATTTCCTTGCTGAATATAGTCAAATTAAACCGTTCTTCTCCTAGTTTGCGGGCGTTCCGTCCCATTTGTTCCATTTCTTCCGGATGGGTACGGAGGTAATGGATGGCTTTTACCCAGCCTTCCACATCCCCATATTCCACTGCAATACCGATACCTTCTTTTTCGATGTCAATTTCGAAGTTGGGATTCTTCGAACAGACGACCGGAATCCCCAGGGCGTATGCTTCTACCAGTGTGGTCAATCCGACGGTATAGGGAAAGTCCAGACAGCAGATGACAATGGCTTTTTTCCGGGCCACTTTCTTTGCCAGCTCGTAGGGGATGACTCCTTCGGTATAGTGGAGGTGGATGTTGTCGGTCAGTGTCAGGCTGTCGGCTATTTGCTTATAATTGAGGTTCCCACATTTTTCGGCAATGAATACTTCCAAGTCTTCTTCGGTTTGTGAGAAGGCTTCCAGCATCGTTTTCAGGTCACGGTTTTCCTTCCCGGTCGAGATGTAGCCTTCCCGTGGTTGTGGAGGCAGTTCTTTCAGCAGGTGGTCGTAGAATGCCAGATCCGGTCCCCAGTGTATCAGTTCCAGCTTGTGTTCCGGTACCTTGTGGGTGGCGATGGAGTCCTGAATCAGCTTCCGGCTGAAGAGAAACATGTGGTCAATGCCCCGGTAGAAGAAACGGGAGATGGCTTCTTTCAGCCGGTTAGGCGATTTGCGGAGGGCGGTGTGATGCCATATCACGATGGGCTTCCGGTACAGTCCGAGGGCCCGCAAGAAGATAATCAGTTCCAAGCCTCGGAAAGAAGTACCGTAAAGCACCTCGTATTTTTCTTTGCAGAAAAGAATCTCTTTGGTGGCATAAAGCATCAGCTTCCATCGGCTGGAAAAGGCTTTGTAACGGTGCATCACCGAGTGTATGCCATGGTTCTCCAGCAAGGGCAGGCCATAGAGAATGTGTCCGGGAAACCGGAAGTTTTTCCATTCCTCGTAGCTTTCCCGCGTGAGTCGGGTGTGATAGAAATAAATATTGAGTTTTGGATTCATATCTAGATATTAACGCCATTTGTTTCTGCCCAGCCACTTGTTGAGGCGGTTGCGCAAGGCTTTACTGATATTCTTGAAATTACCGTAGCGCAGGTTGAGATAAAGTTCCTCGAACGAACGGCCGATTTTAATCCAGGGATGTCCCCATGCCATGATGCGGAACATACGGTCTTTGTAGCCTACATTCTCAATGATATAACGCGGGTGCTTCAGTGGAAAATCCAGCTCATGGCGTGCCATCGTAAAGATACGCCGATAACCTCTCGGGAGCAGGTTATTGCCGCTGCCGAAGTGGGTGGAGCCTGCCGTCGCACCCAGGTTGTGAATCATGTTTTTCGTAGGCACGATGCTCAAGCCGGAGTTGAAGAACATGGCTGCATGGAAAATGCTTTCGTAATAAGCCTTTCCGCTTTCCCGGTGATGCCGGCAGAATTCAATGAACTCTTTCTGGTACTTCCGTTCCTTGATGTATTCTTCCAGTTGCCGCAGGTTGAATGTATCGTCCAGAAAGCTGTAGTGCTCGTCCCATTGGTCGATGACGCGGCGCCAGCTGGCCCATCCCCAGATGGAGAAAGTGGTGCTGAAAAAGTAGTCGTAGGGTACATCTTTCGTCACTTCATCGTAGTTGATGCCGGAAATCATGCAGATGCGGGTATCGTTCTCGTATTTGTCGAGCAGTTCTTTGCAGAAGCGGAAGAAACTGACGGAAGGGATGTCGTCATCCTCCAATACGATGCATTTGTCCACATGGGAAAATGCCCATTTCTGTGACAGATATTCGGAGGGATCACAACCGAAGTTCTGTTCCTGGTACCATTGGTGCACCTCACAGTCCCAGTCAATCTCGTCCACGACTTCTCGGCAGGCTAATATGCCGGGCAGGTCTTTTTCTCCTCTGGGACCGTCCTGATAGAGGAACAGCTTGGAGGGACGTGCCTTTCTTACCTGTTCAAAAACGGCCTTGAGTGGTTCGGGACGGTTGAAGAACAGAATCAATACGGCCACCTCCACGAGGGCCGGATGACTGTGCGTATGTTTAACGGTCGTTTCCATGAGTAATCAATTCCGGGTGTACATAAATGGCATGTATCTTGCGTTTATTCTCTGGCGGGATTTCCATATAATTTTTGTAGAGGTCTTTTAGGTAGGCGTCCGGATTGTGCGGAGCCGGAAATTCTTTTCCTTCAAAGGTCATGCGGCCCAGCGGGAAGATGGAGTCTTTGCGGTGCATGATGCCATATCCGTTGTTGATCAGGATATTGGACATATAGGTACCTTTCGGATAAAGAAGGTTGAGCAGTCTCCAGAGGGTCCGGTAGAGACCGTATTTGGCATGAAACCAGAAGTACTCGGCAAAGGCACGCAGAGAATAGTAATGCGCCTTGTGCAGGATGGAGTAGCTGGTAGAAATGCCTTTGGTCAGTTTCTTTACCCATGACTTCGGTACGCTGGGATAATCGATAAAGGGGAAAATGTCGATGTAAAGTCCCTTCTGGTAGGGGGCCTGCATGTTGTCTCCGCTTTCGATGTATAGCGAGTTCAGGTCGCGCACCTTGACAATCGGTTCCTTGTGGGTAGGGTCGCTTTCCGAAGTCTGCAGGAAGAGTCCTTCACGCAGTTCCTGAGGGGCTATGCGGATAAACTGTTTCAGCCCTTCCAAGGTCATGGCGATGTCGATGTCGTCATCCCAGGGGATGAATCCTCCGTGACGGATGGCACCCAGCAGGCTGCCGCCGTCGAGCCAGTAGTCTATTTGATGCTTCCGGCAGATGCGGTCCACTTCTTCCAGGATGGAGAGCTGCTTCAACTGGCACTCTCTCAGGTGTTGCTTTACATATTCAGTCAGGAACGGATTGTTCATAATGTCTCCCGTTTTACGTCAATCACTTGTCCGGTATAATCGGAGGCTAAGGTTCTCAGAGTGGCTTCGGCCACTTTTTCTGCCGACAGCAGGGTATCTTCCGGCTCGATGCCGAAGTTGTGTACCCGCATCGGGGTTTTGGTCCGTTCCGGGTTGATGCAGTTGATATGGATACCGAAACTTTCCCATTCCTGGGCAATGGCCTGTACAAAGTTCACGATGGCCGCTTTCGTCGACGAATAGATGCTGTAGAAAGCCCGTCCACGGGTGTAAGAGCTGGATGTGAAGAAAATCAGTTGTCCCTTGGTCTCTTTCAGGTAGGGGAAGGCTTCCAAGGCCACGTGGACCGTACCCATGTAGTTGGTCTGTACGGCCGACTGGATGGTCTCGTAAGAGGTGGAAATCAACGGTTCTTTGTTGAGTACCCCCGCCGTATTGACTACGAAATCGATGCGTTTCTCTTTCTGGTAGACCGATTCCAAGGCTTCCTTCACTGCCTGACGGTTGCCTACGTCCGTGTGGTTGAGGCTGCGGGAGAAGCAGTACACCTTTCCGCCTTTTTCCTGCAGCATGCGGGCGGTCTCGGCCCCGATGCCATAGCTTCCTCCGAAGATGACAGCCACTTTGTCGCGGAAGGTCTCTTCTTGAATCGGTTCGTGGTTCAGCTCACTTTTCCGGAGCTGGAAGAACTTGTCGAGCAGATACGTATCCTCCTTGTAGGTCAGCTTCATGTTGCTTTCTTCCCCTTGTACCACGTAGATGGGTACTTCCGGCAGATATTTCTTCACTACGCCACAGTCGTCCGTCACTTTGAAGTTCGGGTCTTTCAGCGCAATCTGGTAGGCCTTCCGGATGGTGTCGATGGCAAAAGCCTGCGGAGTCTGTCCGCGTCTCAGCCGGGAACGGTCCGGAATCTGGCAGATGAAGTCATCTTCCACCTCGATGATGGTATCGGCAGAAGGGAGGGCCACGTCAATCGCCTCGTATTTATCGAGTGCTTCAATCACGTCGTTAATGATACGCTGACTGATGAGCGGGCGTACGGCGTCATGAAAAATCAGATTGACATCACTGCCGGCGTAGGCTTCAATGGCAGAGAGGCTGGAATCGTACCGCTCTTTCCCCCCCTTGAGGATTTTCTTGATTTTCTTCCATCCGTTTTTGATGACGATGTTCTCAAATTCAGAGATATAGAACGGGTTGGAGACGATGGCAATTTCGTCGATGTGGGGATTGCGCTCGAAAGCGTCTACCGTATGTTCCACGACCATCTTTCCGGCCACCTTGAAGAATTGTTTGGGGGTGGAAAGTCCCAGACGGCTTCCTACTCCTCCGGCTAATATGACTGCAATGTTCTTTTTCATGCGTTTTATGGACGATAAGTTGTGACAAAAATACGAAATCTTGCTCACCTCTCCAATTTAAAGGTAAAAATAAGTATTCCCGTAGGCCCGTATCATCGGGTAACAGAAACTTCTCACGTAGCTGATCAGTCCTTTTTGCTGTGGATAGAAGTAAATCAGGTGTTTGAACCGCATGCAGAGCAGACACAGACGGCACAGGCTGATTGGATTTTTTTTCAGTAACAGGCCGCTGAGTTGATGGGCTAAAGCGTGCTTGTCCTTGCTGGTATGCCGGTGGATGTAGCCGTAGAAAAACTGCCAGGTAGTCAGTCGCTGTTGCTCACGGAACTTGCGGAAACCATAGAAATAGGGTTGCCAGGTCGGTTTCTTGACCAGATAGGCTGCATATTGCGCATTGAGCCGGTTGATGGCAGAGCCTTGGTGCGGGCGGTGCCAGTTGAGGGGCTCGTTTACGCAGGCGATACCCTTTCCCAGTTGGGCATTGACGCTCAGCCACCAGTCGTAAAGGATGTGCCCGTCCCATTCCGTAAAGACCTGCCGGATGAAGTCACGGGTCAGCAGCATGCTGTGTCCGGGGGTACTGTCGTAAAACAGCAGGTATTCCAGGTTGTGGCGGGGTATGACTACTTTTTTCATTTGACCTTCCTGATAAGTGGGGTCGGTGTGATAGCCGGAAATGCAGAGGTCGTGTGTGCCGATGGCGGCTACCTGTTTGGCGATTTTTTCCGGGTACCAGATATCGTCCTGGTCGGCAATGGCGATGAAATCTCCGGTTGCCTTTTTCAGCGCACTTTCAAAGTTGCGGTTGAAACCGAGGTTTTGCGCATGCTGTTCAATCCGGATAAAAGGATATTGCGCGGCATATTCCCGGGCGATGTCCAACGTATGGTCGGTAGACCCGTCATCCTGAATAATCAGTTCGTGGATGGGATAAGTCTGGCGGACGATGCTGTCCAACTGTGCTTTCAGGAAGCGTTCGCCGTTGTAAGAGCAAAGTACGATGGATACAGTTTTCATTTAGCTTTTCTTTTTGAGCAAGTAGTTCAGGCTTTCTTTGAAGGTGACGGAACCGCTGAGCCAGATAATGAGCGGATACAGGATGCCGGCAGAGAGGATTTTCAGGGTCACCAGCCAGTAAATGTTTTCGATGGAACGGGTCAGGAAATAGACACCTCCCATGATCAGGGCGGCGATGAGGCCGAACGAACAGACATCTTTCACGGCATGGAAGAGGCTGAGCCTGATTTCCCGCCACACGAAATAGTGCCATACCAGCAGCCACCCTACGTTGATGGCGATATATACCAGAATCATGCGGTGGATGCCGTATGGATAGAGCAGGTACATCACCACGAGCTGGCTGGTGCCCTGTGCGATGGTGTTCCACATGAAGAGGTTGGATTTTCCCTTGCTGATGAGCAGGTTGGTGTATAGGTTGGCCACTGGCAGGAAGGCACCCCCTATGGCCAACAGTTGCAGGATGTGGGCACTGGGCAGCCATTTGCTGCCGATGGTCAGGGTGATCATCTCCGGGGCGATGAGGGACAGGCCCAGCATGACCGGGAAAGAGATGAAGGCCGTAAAGCGGAGCATCTTGCGGAACACACGGCACTGGCGCTCAGGGTCGTCGGCCACTTGGCGCAGTACGGGGAGGGCCACACTGCTCACCATACCCGTAATCAGGGAGTGCCCCATCAGGTTCCATTTGTTGGCCTGGTTGAATTGTCCTACTTCCCGTTCAGAGTAATAACGTCCCAGGATAATGGAGAACAGGTTGTTGTTGATATGGTTGAAAATGTTGGTCAGCAGGAGTTTGCTGCTGAAGCCGACCATGCTTCTCAGGGGACTGAAATCAAAATTGAACGTCGGTCGCCAGGGAGAGAAATAGAGGTAGCACAGGTTGATGACCGCCACGTAGACAATGCTTTGCGTGGCAATTCCCCAGTAAGAATAGCCCAGCAGGGCCATGGTGACACCGGTGGTACCGGATACCAGTAAGGCGATGATGCTCGACAAGGCTTTCTGCTTGACCATCAGGTTACGGAAGAGATAAGCGCTGTGGGGAATCCCCAGACTGGCAATGAAGAAGCCCAGGAACGAGTAACGCGCCAGGGGAACCAGTGCGTCATTGTGGTAGAAATCGGCAATAAGCGGGGCACATCCGGCCAGAATCAGGTAGAGGGTCAGGCTCAGTCCGCTACAGAACCAGAATACCGCGTTGTAATCCTGATGGGTGATTTCTTTCTTGTTGACCAAGGCCGCGGTGAATCCGCTTTCCTGTAAAGAGCCGGCAATCAGGGAGAAAATGCTCAGCATGCCCACCATTCCGTAGTCGCTGTCGTTCAGAATGCGGGCTGTCACGATGCCGAAGGCCAGGTTCAGTACCTGCATGGCTCCGTTGTTGATACCTCCCCAAAGCAGTCCTTTGGCGGTTTTTTCTTTTAAAGAGTGTTCGGGCATGCTCGTTTCTTGGATGTAATGGAACAAACCACGCAGACCTCCATGGACGGGCCAAAGAAATCTGCGTGAGTCTGTTTGTATATAAATGGAGTGGGAGAAGCGGGATTATTTTACCTCACTTCCCGGTTTTACTTCGTTCAAAGTGGTCGTCACGGACAAGGAACCGTCGAAGTTTTCTGCGCTGAGAATCATACCTTCGCTTACCAGTCCGTTTTTGAACTGACGCGGAGCCAGGTTGGCAATGAACAGTACCTGCTTGCCTACCAGCTCTTCCGGTTTGTAGTGCTGGGCAATACCGCTGACGATGGTACGGTTTTCCAGTCCGTCGGCAATCTTGAATTTCAGCAGCTTCTTCATCTTGGGTACGTTTTCACATTCCAGCACCGTACCTACACGGATGTCCAGCTTTTCAAATTCCTCGAATGCGATGGTCGGTTTGATGGGATTGGCCTTGTAGTTGGCAGCCTCGTTGGCTTTCTTGGTAGCCAGCAGTTTGTCCACCTGTGCCTGAATCACGTCATCTTCAATCTTTTCGAACAGCAGTTCCGCTTTGTTCAGCTGATGACCCTCAGCCAGCAGGTCGGTACGTCCCAGCTGTTCCCAGTCGAAGCTTTCCAGATTCAGCATCTTGCGCAGTTTTTCAGAGCTGAACGGCAGGAACGGTTCGAAAGCGATAGACAAGTTGGCAACCAGTTGCAGGGCAATGTTCAGGATGGTAGCTACCCGTCCCATGTCAGTCTTGGCCAGTTTCCAAGGTTCGGTATCGGCCAGGTATTTGTTGCCGATGCGGGCTAGGTTCATGGCTTCCTTCTGTGCATCGCGGAACTTGAATACGTTCAGCAGTTTTTCTACTTCTGCTTTTACGTCGGCAAATTCTTTCAGGGTTTCGCGGTCGTAGTCGTTCAGTTCACCACAGGCCGGTACCTTTCCATCAAAGTATTTGTGTGTCAGTACCATGGCACGGTTCACGAAGTTACCATATACTGCTACCAGTTCGTTGTTGTTGCGAGCTTGGAAATCTTTCCAGGTGAAGTCGTTGTCTTTGGTTTCCGGAGCGTTGGCGGTCAGCACGTAACGCAGCACATCCTGTTTGCCCGGGAAGTCCTGCAGGTATTCGTGCAACCATACGGCCCAGTTGCGTGAAGTGGAAATTTTGTCGCCTTCCAGGTTCAGGAACTCGTTGGCCGGTACGTTGTCCGGAAGGATGTAGCTTCCTTCGGCTTTCAGCATGGCCGGGAACACGATGCAGTGGAATACGATGTTGTCTTTTCCGATGAAATGAATCAGGCGGGTTTCAGGGTCTTTCCACCATTTCTCCCATGAATCAGGCAGCAGTTCCTTGGTGTTGGAGATATAGCCGATAGGTGCATCGAACCAAACATAGAGCACTTTGCCTTCTGCACCTTCCACCGGTACCGGAATACCCCAGTCGAGGTCACGACTTACAGCACGCGGCTGAAGTCCCATGTCCAGCCAGCTCTTGCACTGTCCGTACACGTTCGGGCGCCATTCCTTGTGGTCTTCCAGAATCCATTTGCGCAGCCATCCTTCGTGTTTGTCCAACGGCAAGTACCAGTGTTTGGTTTCCTTCATGACAGGCTGGCTTCCGCTGATGGCACTCTTCGGGTTGATCAGTTCGGTAGGTGACAGGGTGCTGCCGCATTTCTCGCACTGGTCACCGTAGGCGCCCTGTGCATGACAGCGCGGACATTCTCCCGTGATGTAACGGTCGGCCAGGAAGGTATGTGCTTCCTCGTCGTAATACTGCATGGAAGTCTTTTCGATGAACTCATGCTTGTCGTACAGTTTGCGGAAGAAATCAGAAGCCATTTGGTGATGAGTCGGAGAAGATGTACGTCCGTACACATCAAATGAGATACCAAATTCCTTGAAAGAATCCTTGATGAGGGTATGGTAGCGGTCCACGATATCCTGTGGAGTGACGCCTTCTTTCTTGGCGCGGATGGTGATGGGCACCCCGTGTTCGTCGGAACCACCAATGAAGAGCACATCCTCTTTTTTCAGGCGCAGGTAGCGCACATAAATATCGGCCGGTACGTAAACACCTGCCAGATGGCCGATATGGACCGGGCCGTTGGCATAGGGCAGTGCCGATGTCACGGTCGTCCGTTTGAATTTCTTTTCCATATACGTATATAGTTTATTTTTAAGTTGCAACCTTACGGTTTGCAAAGATAGCGAAAGGCGAGTGCAGAGACAAATGAAACACAAAGTTTTTCGATTTGGCCATGCCGAGTTGTCTCCTACTTATTAAAAGATTAAGGATTATTGGGGAGTTGTCATGTGTGGAAGGGGATTAAGAGAAATGTCCCTGGTGTTTAAGGCGGTGGATATGGGCAGGAGAGAAAAGTGGGTTTGTTGCTCTACTGATTCCATGAACCGTTGGGAAGAAAACGAATAACTATTTGAACGTTTTTTACGTCTCCCATAAGCAAAACGTACGTTTCCCTATTGGAAAACGTATGGCTCGGCTACGAGAAACCTATGTTTCTCGGGTGGAAAATATAAAAATGGTCCTGTTGCTTTCTCCAAAAGGATGGGATGTTTTATGTACATCTCGTTTGTCAGAATCAGCCATATTCATCTGTTTGGCCTGAACTTATAGCTTAATAGATATTTTTAAGACTTAAAAATCAAGAGTCAAGGACCTGAATAAGAAGAAAAATGCATATTTTTGTACTTAAATTTAAAATCCTTAAATAAATAGTATGGGAAAATCTCTTCATTTTATTTGTTCTTAGTTTGAAGTACCTTAAATTTATATTTATAATGCTTCTAGATTGAATTATGAACAGACTGTTTTTAATATGTCTGCTGAGCTTTTTTATCTTTGCCACAGACAATTTATTTGCACAACATCAAGTGAATCTTGTTCCGGCTCCTGTACAATTGGAAAAAGGAAATGGTTTCTTTCAGATTACGGAAGAGACGGTTATTTCTGTGGAAAATGAGGAACAGGAAAGCCTGGCTTCTGATTTCGCTGATTTGTTTACGGTTCCGGCCGGATTTACTCCTAGTGTAGAGATTGGGGCCGCGAATGTGGCAATATCGTTGGTTACCGACCGGAATTTGAAGAAGGAGGCTTACCGGCTGGAGGTGACGGAGAGGGGCATACGGATGTATGCGTCTGAGCCGGGTGGTTTCTTTTACGCTTTTCAGACGTTGAGGCTGTTGTTGCCTTCGGACATAGAAGGAACAGCTTTGGCGAATCAGGAGTGGAAGGTACCGGTGGTCAGCATAAAAGACGAACCGCGTTTTGGCTATCGGAGCATGATGCTGGATGTGGCACGATGCTTTATTCCAAAGGAAGAGGTCTTGCGTATTGTGGATTGTATGGCAATGCTGAAGCTGAACACATTGCACCTGCATTTGTCGGATGATACGGGGTGGAGGCTGGAAATCAAGAAATATCCCCGGCTGACGCAGGTCGGTGCGTGGAGAGTGGACAGAGGAAACTTGCCGTTTTATGCCCGCCTGAATCAGCAGGAGGGAGAAAAGGCCACATGGGGTGGATTTTATACACAGGACGATATGGCGGAGATTGTGGCGTATGCCATGGACCGCAGGATTACGGTAATTCCGGAAATAGATGTGCCGGCCCATTCGTGTGCGGCACTGGCTGCTTATCCGGAGCTGGCGTGCCCCGTAGTGAAAGACAAGATTACGGTTCTACCCGGATTGGGAGGGCGTAATCCGGAGATGATTTATTGTGCCGGGAATGAAAGGGTCTTTACGTTCTTGCAGGATGTGATTGATGAGTTGTTGCAGCTGTTTCCTTCTCCTTATATTAATATGGGAGGCGATGAGGCTACCAAGACTTATTGGAAGGTGTGCCCGCTGTGCCAGAAGAGGATGCAGGAAGAGCACCTGAAAGAGGTGGAAGACTTGCAGGGATATTTTATGGGACGGTTGAACGATTACATCCGGAGTAAAGGACGTATTCTGATGGGCTGGGACGAACTGACTAACAGCCAGCTGCCGAAAGGGGCCGTCATTTTAGGCTGGCAGGGGCTCGGCAATGCCGCATTGAAGGCGGCGGATAAAGGGCTGGACTTTGTGATGACACCGGCTCGCATACTTTATCTGATCCGTTATCAGGGACCTCAGTGGTTTGAACCGCTGACTTATTTCGGGAATAATACGATGCGGGGAGTCTATGATTACGAACCTGTACAGGCTGACTGGAAACCGGAGTATGAAAAACATTTGCTGGGGGTACAGGCTTCCATGTGGACGGAGTTTTGTTCCACTGCAACGGATGTGACTTATATGGTATTCCCTCGTCTGGCGGCATTGGCTGAGGTGGCATGGTCGCCAAAAGGAGCCAAGGACTGGGAACATTTCCAGCTGGGACTGGATAATTACCTGGCACATTTGAAGAAGAAAGGAGTGGTTTATGCCAAGTCGATGTTTAATATTCAGCATACGGTGATACCTGAGAATGGGAAATTGCGGGTGAAACTGGAATGTGAGCGTACGGATGTGAAAATACGCTATACCCTTGATGGGAAGGAACCAGACATGTATTCTCCTGTATATACGGAATCCTTAACTTTGGAGAAGGGAACCACTTTGCGGTGTGCTTCGTTCCGGGATGATATGAGAGCCGGAGAGATTCTGACATTATCGCTGTCGGGCAATAAGGCAACGGGAAAACCCGTACTGAGTGAGAACCCAAGAACTTCCTTGCTGACGAATGGAGTACGGGGAAGCTTGCGCCAGTCTGATTTTGAGTGGTGTACGTGGGATAATCTTTCGTCGGCCACTTTTACGGTAGACTTGCAAAAGGTGGAACCTGTGCAGAAGGTGGTATTGGGGTGCCTGACGAATTATGGGATGGCAGTACATAAACCTAAGTATCTGAAGGTGGAAATATCGGAAGACAACCGCCGCTTTACCCAAGTAGGACAACGTGATTTTTCGGAAGAGGATATCTTCAGAAACGGGAACTATGTGGAGGATGTGACTTTTACTTTCGATAAGCGGAAAGCCCGCTACGTGCGGGTGACGGCAAAAGGGTTTGGAGCCTGTCCTTCCTATCATTATATGCGGCCCGGGCAGCCGGCACGTTATTATTTTGACGAGATACAAGTAGAATAATGATTATAAATGTTAAATCTGATAGAATGAAGCATCTGATTGTATGTAGTGTGATGTGGCTATGTGGATGGATGGTGGCCATGGCCCAAAGTGTTCCACAGGTGATTCCTGCGTTGCAGCAGTGGAAGCCGGCCAAAGGTAAGCTGGTGTTGCCGGAATCGGGAAAGGTAATCGTGTCTCCAGACGAGGAAGAAGCATTAAGGCAGAGTGCCGAAATATTGGTGCAGGACCTCAAGGAAATGTTTGGCTGGGATTACCGTGTGGTAACTGGTAAGAAAGAAAAGGGAGCGGTGTGCCTGACCTTGGGTAAACCGGATGAGACTTTGGGTGACGAAGGCTATCGAATGGATATCCGGAATGAGGTGACGATTGAAGCACCGACTTCAAAAGGGGTATTCTGGGGAACACGTACCTTGTTGCAGATGATTTACCATCAGTCGGAAGGGCTGATGAAGGGTCGGGCTACGGACTTCCCTTTGTATCCCAACCGGGGATTTATGATTGACGTGGGCCGCAAGTTCTTTACGATGGACTATTTACGTGATTATGTGAAGATTCTTTCGTTCTATAAATTGAATGAACTGCAAGTTCACTTGAATGACAACGGGTTTGTGGAGTTCTTTGGAAATGACTGGAACAAGACGTATGCGGCTTTCCGTCTGGAAAGTGAGCGTTATCCGGGACTGACGGCAAAGGACGGTTCTTATACCAAGGCGGAATTTCGGGATTTTCAGAAAATGGCGGCTACCTACGGAGTCAATGTGATTCCGGAGATTGATGTGCCGGCTCATTCTTTGGCTTTCACCCATTATAATCCCCGGTTGGCGGCAGATAATAAGGCATACGGGATGGACCATCTGGATTTATACAAACAGGAAGTCTATGATTTTGTGGATTCTCTTTTCGATGAGTATCTGTCGGGAGAAAATCCGGTGTTTGTGGGACCGGAAGTGCATATCGGAACGGATGAATATAATCAGAAAGAGGCAGAGCAGTTCCGTCATTTTACAAACCATTATATGGATTTTGTGTCCAAGTATGGCAAGACTCCTCGTTTGTGGGGTAGTCTGAACGTGATGAAAGGAGAAACACCTGTCGATTTGAAAGGGAAAGTGGTAAGTGCCTGGAATGATAATTGGATGGATGTGAATACCTGTCTGGAAGCTGGCGCAAAGGTGGTGAATCTTTGTGACGCGCTGTTATATCTGGTGCCGGCCGTAAATTATTATCATGATTTCTTGGATTATCAGTGGTTGTATGAATCGTGGATGCCCGAGATGATGAGGAAAGCAGATCCGAAAGTGGCGAAACGTCATCCTAATTTCTTGGGAGCGATGATGGCTGTATGGAACGACCGCGTAGGCAATGGCATCAGCCAACAGGATGTGCATCTCCGTACCTTCCCAGCTTTGCAGGTGGTTTGCGAAAAGATGTGGAAAGGAGAAAATGTAGAGCAGGTGCCGTATGCGCAGTTTGAGGCGCTTTGCCAGTCTACTCCCGAGGCACCAGGGGTGGATTTGTTGGCGAAGGTTCCCCAACGTACAAATCTGACGCTGACAGACAAAGAAGTGGCACTTTCGGGGACGGATACCCTTACCACTTCAGTCGATGAAGTCGGTTATCCTTATGCCGTGGAGTTTGAGATTTGTCCGGATGCTGTTCCGAATGTGGATGCCATTCTCTTCAAGGGACCTCATTCGGAATTTGTAACCAACTGGCAAAATACGGGTAAGTTTGCTTTCCGTCGTGACGGATATGAGTTTGTGTTCCATGCCTATCGTTTGCCTGTCGGCAAGTGGACAAAGGTACGGGTAGAGGGAGACGCAAAAGGGACTTCCTTGTTTGTAGACGGACAACTTCAGGAAAGGCTGGAAGGACGTGTAGGAGAAGTATTTAATGCTAGAAGTCAGCGAAAGGACCGTATATGGTATCAGGAAACCTTGATATTCCCTCTGAAACAGTTGGGCGATGTCCACATGGGATTCAAGGGAAAAGTAAAGAATTTAATATGTATTCCACTTAAAAAATAGTATGATTCTATGGTGAAATTTTATCATTTTATGCTCATCGTGGGACTGTTGATAGGAACCGCGATGAACGTATGTGCACAAAGCAGATACGATAAGAACAAGTTGTATCAGGTATCACCTTCCAGTGCGTTGAATAAAGCGTTGGGATATGAGGCGGGTGCTTCGTCTGTCACATTGAAGTCTTTGAGTCAGACCGACCAAGGGCAGCAATGGAACATTGAGGAGTTGTCGGGAAGTTTCCGGTTGGTAAACGTGTTTGACAACAAAGCCTTACGGGCGGATGTGGACCACAAACTACTTGCGATAGCAGAAGTCAATGGAAGTGACGAGGCGCAGTTATGGACCATACTGAAGGCAGATAAGTTTGTACGGTTGGTACCGGCGAATACGCCTTCCTTGATGTTGGTGTATCAGAACGGAAAGTTGACGCTGGCCGACCGGAAGAAGGTGGAGAAAATGGAAATTTCGTTGTTTCAGATACAGGTGAGCCGTATGCCGATGCCGGAAGGTTCGGGGATGGCTGCCCGTGAAAAGGTATATTGGGAAGATGAGACCCGTTTTGAAGAGAATAAGGAAGCCGGTCATGCCACGTATATGCCTTATCCTTCTGAAAAGGAGATGTTGAGCGACAAGGCGTTTTATGACCGTCCTTGGGAAGAGGTACATAACCCGGCTTATCTGTTGTTGAACGGTACATGGGCTTTCCATTGGGTGTCGGAACCTTCTCAGCGTCCGCTGGATTTCTACAAAGAAGATTTTGATGTATCTGGTTGGGACCGTATTCCGGTGCCGTCTAACTGGGAAATGCAGGGCTATGACCGTCCGATTTATGCGAATGTAGAATATCCGCATGCCAATACGCCGCCTTATATCCAGGCCCGCAAAGGTTTTAATGATGGAGGAAAAAATTATGGTATCAATCCGGTCGGTTCGTATGTGCGTACTTTCAATCTTCCGGAGGGATGGGACGGAAAACGTACGTTCATTCATTTTGGAGGTATTTACAGTGCCGCTTTCGTGTATCTGAATGGAAAGTATGTAGGGTATTCACAGGGGGCTAACAACGTAGCCGAATTTGATTTGACCCAGTATTTGAAAACAGGGGAGAACCGGTTGGCGGTACAGGTGTTCCGCTGGTGTGACGGTTCGTATCTGGAATGTCAGGACATGTTCCGTATGAGTGGTATCTTCCGGGATGTCTATTTATATAATGTACCGAAGGTAAGTGTACGCGATCATTACATCACCTGCTCGCTGGATAAGGAAAAGAATTATGAAAGCGGTACCATGAATGTGAGATTGTCTTTGGACAACCGGGACAAGCTGAAGGGTAGCAAGAACCTGTTGGTTCGCCTGTTGGATCCGGAAGGTCGTAAGGTGGCCGAATCGGAGGTGACCGTGAAATATGCACCTTCTTCTCCGGTGAGTGTAGCTGATGTTTCGTTCGATTTGTCAGGCTTGTCTTTGTGGACGGCAGAGACTCCTTCGTTGTACACGGTACAGGTGATACAGCGTCAGGGTGACAAGGACGAAATGGCATTCTCTACGAAATATGGTTTCCGGGACATTGAAGTGAAAGGTTCCTTGTTGTACCTGAACGGGAAACGGGTGTTCTTTAAGGGAACGAACCGCCACGATACGCATCCGATGTATGGACGGGCGGTGACTACCGAATCGATGCTGTGGGATGTGCTGACCATGAAGCGGAACAATATCAATACCATCCGAACTTCGCATTATCCGAATGCGGCCAAGATGTATGCCATGTTCGACTATTATGGCTTGTACACCATGGATGAGGCAGACTTGGAAGACCATGCCAACCAGTCCATCAGTGACATGGCTTCATGGATACCGGCGTTTGTGGACCGTATCGACCGGATGGTGTTGCGCGACCGCAATCATCCGAGTGTGATTTTCTGGAGTCTGGGTAATGAGGCTGGAGGTGGAGAGAACTTCCGTGACTGTTATGCGGCCGCTAAGAAGCTGGACAGTCGTCCGGTGCATTATGAAGGTACACGCGACGGAAAATCATACGGAGGTAACCGTTTCAGCGACTTCTATTCCAAGATGTATCCGAGCATGGACTGGATGGATGAACATGTGAGCGCGTTCGAAAAACCTCTCTTTGTCTGTGAATATGCACATGCCATGGGAAATGCCATCGGTAACTTGAAAGAATATTGGGAAAGCATTGAAGGCAGTAAGGCTACGATTGGGGGGGCCATCTGGGATTGGATAGATCAGGCGATTTACGAACCTCATGAAATGAAGAAAGGGATTTATCGCTTGCATACTGGGTATGACTTCCCGGGCCCGCACCAGGGTAACTTCTGTTCCAATGGTATTGTCCCGGCTACACGGGAAGAATCACCGAAACTGAAGGAGGTGAAAGCCATTTATCAGTATGTAGGTTTCAAGTGTCTGGGTATGGATGCGGCACACAATGTAGCCAATATCCAAGTGACCAATAAATATGCGTTCTTGCCGTTGAACGGGTTTGCCTTGAAATGGGAAACGGTAAAGAATGGGGAGATTGTGGGTGCCGACAGTTTGAAACTGGATGCGGTGCTTCCGGGCGATTCTGTGGCTCTCAGTCTGAAGCTGGCAGGTGTGAGCCTGTCGAGTGCACAGAAGAATGGCGACGAGGTGATGGTAAATCTGCATGTGCGGATGTTGTCGCCTACCGTATGGGCAGAAGCAGGACATGAGGTGGCTTCCCGTCAGTTTGAACTGACCGAACGGGCGGCGTTGCCGGAACTGGCTGCGAAGAAAAAGAAAAACAACTGGGATGTTCGGGAAGATGAGAAGCAGGTTTCAGTGGCGAATGAAAAGGTACGTGCCACATTTGACAAGGCCACAGGCCAGCTGACTCAGTTGTCCATGGGCGGTAAGGATATCATCAGCCACAACGGTGGTTTCCTGTACGACAATCATCGCTGGATTGAGAATGACATGTTCAAGGAAGTGGCCAACGGACTGGATGCAGCCGGCACATGCGAAGTGAGCACGGAAAAGGGAAAGGTACAGGTTCGTACTTCCCGTGGAGGCTCTTTGTGTGCCACCAACATTGTGTACACTTTCACTCCGGACGGTGTATTGGATATGGATGTACGCTTCTCTCCGCAGACTGCCAATTTGCGCCGTTGCGGACTGGTATGCTTGCTGGATTCTACGCTGACGCAGGTAAATTACTACGCACATGGTCCTTGGGAAAATTATGTGGACCGTAAGGACGCTTGCCCGGTGGGCCGTTACACTACTACGGTAGACGAGATGGGCGGAAAGTATGTCAAACCGCAGTCCATGGGTAACCGGGAAGGTCTGCGCAGCCTGGATTTGACGGACGTATCCGGTAAAGGTATTCGTATCCAGACGCAGGGCAATGTATCGTTCTCTGCGTTGCGTTACACGGACGAGGATTTGATGAACTGCAAGCATACATGGGAACTGGAGAAACGTCCTTACGTGGTGTTGCATCTGGATGCCGCACTTCGGGGACTGGGTAACGCAAGTTGCGGTCCGGAGACCATGCTGAAATACCAGATTCCGCAGAAACCGATGAGTTATAAACTTCGTATTTCCGCTTTATAAATCAGAATAACCTAGAAATAACATGAATAAACTTTATCCCTTGGCCGGTATGGTAACCTTATCGGCTGTGACCACTGCCTGTCAGCAGGCTGACAAGCAAGAGAAGAAGCAATACAACATTGTGTACATCATGACCGATGACCATACGGCGCAGATGATGAGCTGTTATGACACGCGTTATATGGAAACTCCCAATCTGGACCGGATTGCAAACGAAGGTGTGCGTTTTACCAACAGTTTTGTGGCCAACTCGCTGAGTGGTCCCAGTCGGGCGTGTATGCTTACCGGAAAACATTCTTGCGGCAACAAGTTCTATGATAATACCACTTGTGTGTTCGACAGTGCACAGCAGACGTTTCCGAAACTCTTGCGGAAAGCCGGTTATCAAACGGCCATCATTGGAAAATGGCACTTGGAAAGTTTGCCTTCTGGCTTCGATTATTGGGAAATAGTGCCGGGGCAGGGGGATTATTACAACCCGGATTTCATCACCCAGGAGAATGATACCATTCAGAAGCATGGGTATATCACCAACCTGATTACGGACGATGCCATCGACTGGCTGGAACACAAGCGGGATGAGAAGAAACCTTTCTGTCTGATGATTCACCATAAGGCGATTCACCGAAACTGGATGGCGGATACCTGCAACCTGGCCTTGTATGAAGACAAGACTTTCCCGTTGCCGGATAATTTCTTTGATGATTATGAAGGACGTGAAGCAGCTGCGGCACAGGAAATGAGCATCGTAAAGGATATGGATATGATTTATGACTTGAAGATGCTCCGTCCGGACAAGGATTCCCGCTTAAAGAGCTTGTATGAGAAATACCTGGGACGTCTGGACAGTGCGCAGCGTGCGGCTTGGGACAAATTCTACGGTCCGATTATCGACGACTTCTATAAAAAGAATCCGAAAGGAAAGGAGCTGGCCAACTGGAAGTTCCAGCGTTACATGCGCGACTATATGAAGACGGTCAAATCACTGGATGACAATGTGGGTCGTGTGTTGGATTACCTGAAAGAAAAAGGGCTGTTGGAAAACACGTTGGTGGTCTATACTTCCGACCAAGGTTTCTATATGGGCGAACATGGCTGGTTCGATAAGCGCTTCATGTACGAAGAATCCATGCATACCCCGCTGATTATGCGTCTGCCGGACGGCTTTACCCGCAAGGGAGACATTACGGAAATGGTGCAGAATATCGACTATGCGCCTACTTTCCTGGAATTGGCGGGAGTGGAAGTTCCGTCGGACATGCACGGAGTTTCTTTGTTGCCTTTATTAAAAGGAGAGCATCCGAAAGACTGGCGCAAGGCCTTGTATTACCATTTCTACGAGTATCCGGCCGAACACATGGTGAAACGGCATTACGGGGTACGTACAGACCGTTACAAGCTGATTCATTTCTATAATGACATTGATACATGGGAACTGTATGACTTGCAGGAAGACCCGCACGAAATGCACAACTTGTATGGTCAGAAAGAATATGAGGGAATCGTGACGGAACTGAAGGCGGAAATGGCCAAACTGCAAGAGCAGTACAATGACCCGGTACGTTTTTCTCCGGATCGTGACAAAGAATAATCTTTAAAGTTTGGACAAATAAAGATGCCCGGACGGCTTGTGAGGAGCGGTCCGGGCATCTTTTTTAGGTATGGAAGTGATTTATTTCAGGAATTTCGCTTCGTTCTCGGCACCTATCTTTTTGATGGCTTGCTGGAAAGCGATGAATCCTCCACCCAGTACCCGGTTGCCTTCGTAGAACACGGCAGACTGGCCGGGAGTGATGGCAGAAGCCTCTTGCTGGAAGCGGACCAACAGTTGCCCGTTCTCCAGCAGAATCACCTGGCAAGGAATCGAGCGGCTACGGTAGCGGATACGCACAGCCAGGTCCTTACAGCTGAGCAGCTCGTCCAGACTGGCCACGTTATAGTCCTCTACCAGCATATACTGGGTCTTGAGCTGGTCGGCATCTCCCAGCATGACTGTGTTTTTGGCCGGATTGATTTTCAATACGTAGGCTGGTTTGCCCAAGGCGATTTCCAGTCCTTTCCGCTGTCCGATGGTATAGTAGGCGAAACCTTTGTGCTGTCCCAGTTTCAGCCCTTTGCTGTCGACAAACCATCCCGGACCGATTTTCTCGTCAATGTCGGGGCAATGCTCCTTCAGAAATTCCCGATAGTCTTTTTCGATGAAGCAGATTTCCATGCTTTCTCCTCCACGGGCTTTGGCCTCGAAACCTTTGGAGGCGAGGTAATCGCGTACGCTGGCCTTCGTCATGCCGCCAAGAGGGAACATCATCCGTTTCAAAATCTCTTGCGGCAGTTTCCATAGAAAATACGACTGGTCTTTCAGGGGGTCGTCGCCGGTCAGGATGTAGCGATAACCATTGATATCTTTCAACTGGCAGTAATGTCCCGTGGCAATCCAAGCACAGTTGCACCGATCGGCCCATTCACAGAGAATCCGTTCCTTGAACAAGGGATTGCACATTACACAAGGGTTGGGGGTACGTCCCCGCATGTATTCATCGATGAAATACTGCACGATGACTTGGCGGAACTCAGTCCGTACATCGGCCACGTGGTGTTCGATACCCAGACGGGCAGCCAGCTGTTGTGCTTCAATCACTTCATTGGGCTGGTCGTTGCCGGGAGTAAAATGAGACGCGACGTCCCAGGTACGCATGGTCACACCCACTACTTCATATCCTTGTTCCTGCAGCATGATGCAGGCAGCCGAACTGTCGATGCCTCCACTCATGCCGACCAAAACTCTTTTTTCTCTTTCTTTCATGTAAACGGTGGGTTGAGATTAGAAAAACAATTCCGGTTGACGGCGGGCACTGCACTTTTCGTGGAGGATGGCCGCAAACGGAGACTTGAACTCACGTGCCTTGTTCGGACAAACTTTTACGCAGGCACAACACTTGATGCATTGATGGATGTCCGTTTCAATGGCTGTCTGGTCTGCATTGAAATGAATGGCATGGGTGGGGCAAACTTCGATACATTCTCCACAGGCAAAGCAACCTTCCGTACACGTAGGGCATGCAGGAGCACCCGGCGTCCATGGTTTATAGGGAAAGTTCCCTTTGACGGTCAGCTCGGGAATCGGAGTAAAGGCTGTATGCAGTTGGTTCCATTTCTCCAGGCTGTCCTTTCCGAACTCGCGGGCCTGCTGCAAGTCATCGGCATCCGGTCGTCCGGCGGCAATCGGCAGTTCGGGTGTGCTGTAACTGTGTTCTCCAATAAAGGCTCCGGCAGTGAGAGGCACAAAGCCCAGGCTGATGGCGGTGTCCCGGAGTTCCAACAAAGCATCTTCATAATCCCGGTTGCCATATACGACGGCGAGAATCGCAGGAGCCCCGTTCCCTTTGAGACGCCGTAAACGTTGCAGGGCGAGGGTAGGTACCCGTCCGCCGTACACCGGGGTTACAATGACGCACAATTCTCCTTCCATCTCGATTGGAGAGGAAGATTCATCCAGGGTCAGGTCGGTTTCCATTCTTCTTCCCATGCCGATACCTTCTCCGATGGCCCGTGCGATTTGGGCCGAAGTGTGGGTAGGAGAGAAAAAAATCAGTCGGTTCCCATTCAGTGGGGTAGTGGTTGATGTCATAAGTTCAATCAGTTTTTGTAGTAGACAAAAATACAATATATAAACGAAATTCGGGATTCTTCATCGGGGATTCTTCTTTTATTCGTACTTTTGTGACCAGACTTTTAGACGAATTTATGGAAGAACAGTTTGATATACGCGATTACAAACCAACCGGAAAAGAGCGTGACTTTGAAAACGCACTCCGTCCGCTTCAGTTTGAGGATTTCAGCGGACAGGACAAGGTGGTGGATAATCTGCGCATCTTTGTAAAAGCGGCACGGCTTCGGGCGGAAGCGCTCGACCACGTATTGCTTCACGGTCCTCCCGGACTGGGGAAAACCACACTGAGTAACATCATTGCCAACGAACTGGGGGTAGGGTTCAAGGTGACCTCTGGCCCGGTACTCGACAAGCCGGGTGACTTGGCCGGGGTACTGACCAGCTTGGAGCCCAACGACGTGTTGTTCATCGACGAGATTCACCGGTTGAGCCCGGTAGTAGAGGAGTACCTGTACTCGGCCATGGAGGATTATCGCATCGACATCATGATTGACAAAGGCCCTTCGGCCCGTAGCATCCAGATAGACCTGAACCCGTTCACTCTGGTGGGAGCCACGACCCGCAGTGGACTGCTGACAGCTCCGCTCCGTGCCCGTTTTGGTATCAACCTCCATCTGGAATATTACGATGATTCCATTCTGACGCGCATCATCTTGCGTTCGGCACGTATTCTGGATGTGCCTTGCGATGTGGATGCAGCGGGAGAGATTGCTTCCCGCAGCCGGGGAACCCCGCGTATCGCCAACGCCCTGTTGAGGCGTGTGCGTGATTTTGCGCAGGTGAAAGGTTCGGGACGGATTGACGTGGAGATTGCCCGTTTTGCACTGGAAGCCTTGAACATCGATCAGTATGGACTGGATGAGATAGACAACAAAATTCTGTGTACGCTCATCGACAAGTTCAAGGGAGGGCCGGTGGGGCTGACCACCATTGCCACTGCTTTGGGAGAAGACCCCGGTACGTTGGAGGAAGTGTACGAACCATTCTTGATTAAGGAAGGATTTCTGAAACGTACACCCCGAGGCCGTGAAGTGACCGAACTGGCATATAAACATTTAGGAAAAAGTAAATACAGCAGTGGAAAGACACTGTTTGATTAATTGAAGAATATGGCCGGAATAAAATCTTTGGCAAAGGATACTGCCATTTATGGAGTGAGCAGTATCGTAGGACGTTTTTTGAATTATTTGTTGGTACCTCTCTATACAGCCGTGCTGCCTGCTGCCTCCGGAGGATACGGAGTGGTATCGAATGTATACGCTTATACAGCATTGATTCTGGTGTTGCTGACTTTCGGTATGGAGACGGGATTCTTTCGTTTCGCCAACAAGTCGGACGAGGATGCCGGGAAGGTATATGCCAACTCCCTGTTGTTCGTGGGAGGACTTTCGTTGTTGTTTGTCGTGCTGTGTATGGTGTTCCTGCATCCGCTTTCCGAATTGTTGGAATACCCGGATCATCCGGATTACATTGCGATGATGGTGTGTGTGGTGGCACTCGATTCTTTCCAGTGCATACCCTTTGCTTATCTGCGTTATAAGAAACGCCCTATCAAGTTCGCCTCCATCAAGTTGTTGAACATCGTGGGAAACATTCTGTTGAACCTTTTCTTCCTGCTCGTTTGTCCATGGCTGAATGTTCATGCTCCCGAAACGGTAAACTGGTTCTATAATCCGGACTATCTGGTGGGTTACATCTTCGTGTCCAACCTAGTTATGTCGGCCTTGCAGATGTTCTTCTTTATTCCGGAACTGCGTGGCGTGTCTTATCATATAGATAAGGTACTGATGAAACGCATGATTAATTATTCTTTTCCGATTCTGATATTCGGGTTGGTAGGTATCCTGAACCAGACGGTCGACAAGATGATTTATCCTTATCTGTTCGATGACCGTTCGGAAGGATTGGTGCAGCTGGGTATATATAGTGCCACGAGTAAGGTGGCGCTGGTAATGGCGATGTTCACACAGGCTTTCCGCTATGCCTACGAACCGTTCGTCTTTGGCAAGAACAAGGATGCAGACAGTAAGAAGGTCTACTCTTCGGCCATGAAGTTCTTCTTTATCTTCTCTCTGCTGGCTTTCCTGGCTGTGATGGGCTACATGGACATCCTGAAGTATATGGTGGCTTCCGACTATTGGGAGGGATTGAGCGTAGTGGCTATCGTCATGCTGGCCGAAATTTTCAAGGGTATTTATTTCAACCTTTCTTTCTGGTACAAACTGACCGATGAAACCTACTGGGGCGCTTACTTCTCTTTGATTGGTTGTGCCGTGATTCTGGGACTGAACATCTGGTTGGTACCGACCTACGGATATGTGGCCTCTGCTTGGGCTTCAGTGGCAGGTTACGGAGTGATTACCTTGCTGTCTTATTTCATCGGACAGAAGAAGTATCCAGTGAATTATCCGTTGAAGGATATGACACTCTATTTGATTGTAGCTGTGGTACTCTATGTGCTCTCACAGGAAACACCGATTGCGAATCTTTGGTTGCGTTTGGCTTACCGCACTATATTAATTTTGGTGTTTATTGCGTTTATTATCAAAAAAGACTTACCTTTAAGAACTTTACCTTTTGTCGGCCGTTTCTTCCGGTAACAGGCAAGAGGCGAAACTTATCAAGTAACCAAATCGGGCTGTTATGGAACTAGGAAATAAACGAAAATTTCTGCTTCGTAAATTTTTCAATGAATATCTGGACTTGAACCGGAGCAAGGAGGACGAGCAACTGACGGTGGAAACCATCCGCAACGGGGTAGAGTTTAAGGGAACCAACCTGTGGGTCCTGATTTTTGCCACGTTCATCGCTTCATTGGGCTTGAATGTAAACTCTACGGCGGTGATTATCGGTGCCATGCTGATATCCCCACTGATGGGGCCTATCATGGGAGTGGGACTTTCCATCGGCTTGAACGATTTCGAACTGATGAAACGTTCCTTGAAAAGCTATCTGGTAGCCACGTTGTTCAGTGTGACCACCGCCACAATTTATTTTGCCTTTACCCCGCTGGATGAAGTGCAGTCAGAATTGCTGGCCCGTACGTCACCCACCATCTACGACGTATTCATTGCTTTGGTCGGCGGGTTGGCCGGTATTGTGGCTCTGGCGACCAAAGAGAAGGGAAATGTGATTCCGGGCGTAGCCATTGCTACAGCGTTGATGCCCCCTTTGTGTACGGCGGGGTTCGGACTGGCCACAGGGAACCTGTTGTATTTTCTGGGAGCTTTCTATTTGTATTTCATCAATTCTGTTTTTATCAGTCTGGCCACTTACATCGGTGTACGGGTGATGCACTTTCAGCGTAAGCAGTTTGTGGACAAGGCCCGTGAAAAACTGGTGAAGCGCTACATTATCTGGATTACCATCGGTACCATGTGTCCGGCCGTGTACCTTACTTATAATATTGTGCGGGAAACTTTCTATCAGACTTCCGCGAGTCATTTTATTGCCGAAGAACTGCAGTTCCCCGATTCTCAAATTTTAAGCCGTGAGATTTCGTACGACAAGCGGGAGATAAAGGTCGTATTGATTGGAAAGGAAGTGTCGAAGGAACAGATTGCCGCCGCACAACACCGTTTGCCTGATTATAACCTGGCCAAGACCAATCTGGTGGTATTCCAGGGTATGGGAGACGGTAATGCGGTAGACATCAGCAATATCAAGTCGATGGTGATGGAAGATTTTTATCGGAACAGTGAAAAACGTTTGAAGGAACAAGAAGTTGCGATTGACACCTTGCATAAACAGTTGGCTGATTTTTCCGGATCGGATTGGCTGGGTAAGCAGCTGGGACAGGAACTCAAGGTCCTTTTCCCGGAAATCAAGACCCTGTCCGTATCCAAGAGTCTGCGGTTGTCTGTGGATAGCTCCCGCATTGATACGCTGACATACGCGATTATCGACTGTCAGCGGATGCCTGACCAAAAGAGTAGGGAAAAGATAGTGAAATGGCTGAAAGCCAAAACGGGAGACACCCATTTGAAGTTGATTGTAGAATAATCTTTGAAGGCCGATTCGCTTCCTTCAAAAATATAAGTTATTTTATGTGCAAAGAGGCCGTCTCAAAATGAATTGAGATGGCCTCTGTCATTTCATATCAGATTGAAGTCGTTTGGATTTTCCTCAAAAAAAGGAGTTTCCAAGTTTCCTCTTGCAAATTTCATCATTTTAAACCGTTTTTTGGGTAAGAAGCCTCCTAAGAGGCTACTTTTGCAAGATTATGCGCTATGGCCAGCAGGCCAAACTCAATTTCCACCTTCTTCAGCCCACGAAGATGGAACCTCTTGAAGTGCTTGTTGTTCTTGAGGTTTCCAAATACGGCTTCCA
>ENA-OWZO01000177-OWZO01000177.1-human-gut-metagenome-genome-assembly--contig:-NODE-177-length-49148-cov-28.487198_pt1 | contig 49148 bp, 51 predicted proteins | sample MGYA00249260_ERZ652115 | MGnify/ENA primary metagenome ERZ652115 (study PRJEB26925, sample SAMN05827127) | human gut metagenome | biome: ENVO:2100002; feature: ENVO:00000062; material: ENVO:00002003...
GGGAAAGTCGGGGCTTTGTCATAAAAAAAGAGGGTATGCATTTTGACACACCCTCATTCCTCAATGGGAATGCCTCTTATCATCTCTATATCCATAGGCGTCTAATTGATGATGAAACGGACTCCAACCCCGAACTGTGTCGTGAACTTTCCCAAAGAACTGCCCCAAAGCACACGTTCGCGCACATGGGCAAGCAGCACGATACGGTCCGTCACATAGCTTTCCAGCTCCAGCGTCAGGGCTCCGCCATAGACGAAGGCATCCCGGTGGGAAAGCATGGAACCGTCATACAGAACCTTTTCTCCCCAGTTCAATGTCTCATATCCCACCAGGGCAGAACCGCCGACAGAAAGGAAGAATATCTTCGCCGGGTCGGACAGGAACTGTAGGTAATAGCCGCCCTCGGCAGTAAACTGGGTCCGTGGAACGGAAGTCCCGCGATAACCGTAGTTCTTCAGCAGATATTCCACTCCAGCCACCCAATGGTTGGCCCTTTTCGTATATCCCGACACGGCAAAGCCCGTGTACCAGTCAACCGGCGATTTCAGGTTTCCGGCAAAACCGCCCCTGAGCTCCACGCCCTTCATTCCGGGAAGGTAACGCTGGGCGTATGCCTGCCCCGATGACAGGGCAAGCGATACGCATACGGCAAAAAGAAACAGATACTTCTTCATGATCATTTCACTTTAAGTTCATTAATCACCCTCGCTCTCACGATGTCCTCACTCTCCACGGTGAAGGTCTGGTGACGGCCTCCGCTCTTCTCGTGCATCTCCACCACCAGCATCTTGTCGGCGGGAATGGTGAACTTGTCAAAGACAAAGACGGTACGCTCGTCCTTTTTTCCGGCAACAGCCGTGGCATAGTTGTAGGCACGCAGTGGAAATATCACCTGCTCCTGGATGGCCGTGCGCTTGAGTACCTTCTTGTCCACGATCTTGAACGTCACGAAATCCACCTCATAAGGCACGTTCGACGTGTTCTTCACCTGGGTATGGAAATAAAGCAGCCCGTTATGGGTATAGAGCCCGCGCAGCAGGTACTGGATGCCGAACGCCTTGCTCCCGATATGCTTGATATGACGTCTGTTATCCTTGTGGATGGCCTTGGATATAAGGTGTACCAGCTTGGGCGACTCGCTGCCGAGTTCCTTCAGGTAGATGTCAAGGGCATTGTTCGGGCGGTTCACCTCGCTGCCGTCATGAACAAAATCGGCCATCTCGATGTTGAGCAGCAGAGGCTCGTCGGCATACTTCACATTGAAGGTGTAGAAACTTCCGCTTTCGGTAATCACCGACATGTTGGTCTCCTCACGGAAATTCTTTCTGGTAGCCTTTACCCTGATTACATTCTCAGAACCGTCCGCCTTGCCCGCAATCAGATTCGGAGAACCGAGATCCACGTAACGGACAGCCGAGGGAAAGATGATATGGGTCGTCTTGTCATACGTCACTTCCAGACCGTAAGGCGGAATCATCCGGTCAAAGGTGAGCTTTCTGGACAGCCCGTGATAGAGGTCGCCGTCCTCCTGCTGCGGATAGATATCCGCCTTCAGGGTCAAATCGTTTACGGCCGTGGTATCAGCCGACTGTGCATGTGCACTTGCAACGCCGCCTGCGAGGGCAAGCATCAAAAGAATCTTTTTCATGTCTTTACTGTTTTAATGGGTTATTGATTGTTGTTCTGATAAAGCATCAGTCCGTAGCCTGATTTGAGGTGTACCTTCTCCTCGCGCATCTTTTTGGAGATGTACTGCGACACGCCCTGTATGGCCCCTCGTCCAAGCTCGGAGAGAAGCTGGTCGCCTGCCGACTGGTTGGTGATGGAGATGGTCGTGCCGAGATTCTGTCCCATGTTGGCGGCCACTTCCCTTACCGCATTCGCCTCCGTCGAACCGGGAATGAATATCCCGTCCTGTCCGTCACTGTCCAGCACGGTCAGTTCCACGGGAATGACATTGCCGTCATATTCGACCTGCAGGATTTCAATGCCAAGCCGCTCGCCCTGGATACGTCCCTCACCGGTCAGCAGGGTATTGCGGGGAAGCACGTATCTTCCCACACGCATGGCCTCCAGCAGCCTGAGACGCACGCTTTGTCCGCTGATAATGGTCTGGTCGCCATGCACGCAGGCCCGTATGGTATTCCTCGCCATCTGTGTCCCGGCACTGCCCACAGCCGTATGGAAGCCGATATCCGCACCGGAAAGCAGTCTTGCGAACTGTACCGAATCGGTAAGAGGCTGAGGAAGGGACGACACGACCGGAGAGGACACCAACCCGACGGGAACGGCTTTCGCTTTCCTCTCACTTGAGGGACTTTCCGTCTCCTGACTGTCCGCTGTTCCCGTGCTGCCGCCCGAAGGCATATATTTGGCGGCAAGCTCATAGGACTTCTCCAGCAGAGCCACCTGTTCCTCGTAGCTCGGTCCGGCCGTCTGCGCTGCGGCAGCCTGTCTGAGCTGTTCCACCTCTGCTTTCAGGGCTTCCTTTTCCGGGTCTTCCTCAGGACTCTCGTAAAAACTACCGAGAGTGGCGTTGATGTCGTTGTAAGCCGAGGCTGAAGAGGCGAAGGCTCCCGTCCTGCCGTTTCCTCCTGAATGGTACGCACGGCTTTCATTTTCACTTGCAATGTCCTGCGCCGGTTCTGTTTCCGGGACATTATCCTGTCTGTGTCCATCGGTCAGGGCGGAGAAGTCGGCCAGCGTACGCTTCTTCTCCTCCTGCCGGCGAATCATGTCCGCCTGCTCATAGGCAGCCATCTTGTCCGCCTCTATACCAGTACCTTTCGGATCGGGAAGTTCGACATTGAAGCCCGTCTTCCTTTCCGCCTCCTGCCTGTCTTTCTCGGACGGGGCGAAAATTAACCACATGCACCCGAGGAACAGCAGGAACATGCCTGTGAAAACCAGATATTTCCTGATTTTCTGCTTCTGTTTCAATTTTTCTGCATCTGTACTCATAATCTTACTTGTTGAACTGGTTAAAAAACTCTTCCATCTCACGGACTTTCATTTCGGAGAGGGTATCCGCAGGTACAAAGTCGGGAACCTCAAGCGGGGTTATCCTGATGATGTCCTGCCCGGCATCCTCCCGTCCGATGTCATAAATCGCACGGAAAATCATGTAGAAATTCACCAGCGCGAAAAGGGAAACCATCACGATGACGGCGATTGCCCTCTGACGGGGTGTGAGTCTGTCACAAAGGCCGCGCAGCCTGCCCCCGATACATTCCTTGAACTTTACATACATTTTTCTCATACATACATTGTTTTATCTGTCATACATTCTGATATCCCTGTTCTCCAGTACATGGAACCCTTCCAGGATGAACCCGTGCGGATTGTTGTCACTGCGGGTGGAATTCCGCAACCTGCCATGCGTGACAAGGCTGCGTTCCGTCACGCTCTTCTCACGGATAATGAAAAGGCGTGCGTATGTCATGACATCATACGGATAGGTGTTGAAGTCGCATTTCACGCTGTCTATCTCGATACGCTGGCTGACATTGCCCGAAATTATTCTATTGTAATAACCCTGTTCGGCCAGATCCCCGTAATGGGAATAGGCGGAACGGTCACTCAGGAACATGGCACGCTGCACGTTCCCCTCGATGGCACTCTTGTCAGGGGCCAGCGTGAAGAACAGCTCATGGAAACGTCTGACATGTTCCCTTGCCTCTACGGGACGGTTCTGCTCCAGGTCCTGCGAGAGGGCGAGCATGAGCGACTTCCCCTCATCCAGCACATAGATCTTCTGGCGCTGGGCTTCGGCAAAACTGTATGCCTTCCACACGGAATAGCCCACAAGCAGGGTGCAGACACCCAGATAGACTATTCCGAACAGGCGCAGATGCCGGAAGCTGGTCTCGATATTTTTCAATGATTTGAATTCCATTCTTATTCGTTTTATGATTGTTACTTGATTAGTCTTCCGGCCACATTTCCTACAGTAGCACCTGCGGCACCGCCCACAATGGAGCCTGTCTTGGAAGCAGCCTGATTCACGTTCTTGCCGTAATTTCCTGCACCTCCACCGGCCTGAACAATCCAGTTGGCCACGGTCGGAATCGTGAAATACCCGATGATGCCGATAATCAGGAACGTGATGTACACGGCATTGGAACTGTCCGGAATGAAGTTGGGGTCGGACAGCTGCTCGATGTCCCTCTGAAGCATCAGGGTCTGTATGCGTGCCAGCACGCTGCTGAAAAGATCGGAGACGGGCAGCCACAGATAGATGCTGATATAGCGAACAAACCATTGGCTCAGCGAGGCCTGGAATCCGTCCCAGCACGAAATGGCAAAGGAAATCGGTCCGAGAATGGAAAGGACAATCAGGAAGAATGTCCTTAGCGTGTCCACTACAAGCGCGGCCGCATTGAACATCAGTTCCAGCAGCTCACGGAAAAAATTCTGCACGGACTTCTTCATGTTGTACATGGCACGGTCCACATACATACCGCAAGCCTCGATAGCGTCCAGAGCTCCCAGTTCATCCAGTTTGTTGTCAAAAGCCTCCTTGTCCACCAGGTAGGCCGTCTCGGGATTCCTCCGCATCGCCTCAATCTCCAGCTTGTCCTTCTGCTGCCGATACTCATTCATGTCAAAGGTCTGCGTCTCCAGAATCCTGTGCGTTCCGGTCACGACGGGTGACAAAATGCTGTTGAGCGTACCCAGCACGATGGTCGGAAAAAACATGATGCAGATACCCAGAGCAAACGGACGCAGCAAAGGGAACACGTCAATAGGTTCGGCCCTGGCCAATGACTGCCAGACACGATACGCCACATAAAAGAGGGCTCCCAATCCGGCAAGGCCCTTGGCCACGCCGGTCATCTGCGAACAGAGCGGCATCATGTCCGTATACAGACTTTGCAGGATCTGGTGCAGATTGTCAAAATTCACAGCCAACAATACCATAAGCAATCCTCCTTGAAATTACCAGTAGCGTTCGTTGGGTGAACCGTACAGAGCCATCACACGGTCGAGATCATTCTGTTTCTTGGCACGCAGGTACGACACGCCGATGTTCTTGTTGGTATAGTACTGCACCAGACTGCGGTATTGCAGCATGTCGGTATAACAGCGGTCGATGATGTCCATACGTTCCTTGTCGTTCATCGAAAGGCCGTTCTCGTTGACCACCGTCTTCAGGTCCGTCAGCAGATTGGCACTCTCCTCCAGCAGCTTCGTGTAGCCGAGGGCGATGGCACTCAGTTCCTCAGGGGTGAAATAAGGGTCACTGAGCATACGCTCATAACTGGTCACATAGATTTCCGTGATGTCGCCGACCATCAGGATGGTCTGCTGCACCTTGCGGGCATCGCGTACCAGATTCTTGACCTTCCGTAGGCCGTCATAATACTCCTTGCCCTGCTGGTAAATCTTTACCGTCTCCTGAAAATTCTTGACCATGTTGCTTGCCGTCGAGGAAGTGTGCACGATATTCTTGGCGGCATTGATGATGCCCTGGGCAAGATTCCCGGGGTCGGTCACTACCCATTGGGCGTGTGCCCTGCCTGCCGAAAGGAGGCAGATACAGCATAAGGCTGTCAGAATTCTTTTCTTCATGTCGTTAATCTTTAATGGTTGATAAATCTTTTCCGTTAGTTCAGAGTCCCATCTTGCGGCCTTTCGGCTTCGGACGGACGGTGATGTGCGGTTTTCTCCGCAGTGTTGTTTCCGAAGAGACCGTGCGGGCAGGCCTGATATTCCTGAAGAACTCGTCCGCATAGGGACGTCTGCCGGTCATCCTGACAAATCGGGCATCCAGTTCCCGGTAAGCCTTCTCCGCCTGTTTCCGTATCACATCCTCCGGACTGCTCCTGTCAATGCCGTATTTCACGAGAAAATCCGGGCGGATATGTATCGGGTCATGTACGGAACCCGGCGAGGCGGCAATACTGCCCAGCCTCTCCAGTTCCCCGTTCAGCTTGTCAAGGTATTCAGCCGGAGGACGGGGACACACACTTTCAAAAATCTTCTCCACCGCGTGTGTCAGTCTTGCATCCACCTCCAGAATGTCGGGTACTTCCCCCGTCTGCCTCTTCCGCAGGTATTCGTCAAGAGCCATCCCTTCAAGCTGATGGAACAGACGGTAATCCTCCGTGAGTCCGTAATACTCCTGTATGGAAAGAGGAATATTCCAGCCCTGCATCAGGGACCAGTAGAGGGATGACACGACCTCACGGCGTTTGCTTTCATTAGATTCCAGATCGCTATACATAAATTCAGAAGTTTAATTGGTTGATAAATGATTTCACTTTTTCCTCTTGCTCTCGGCCAGCTGCTTGATTGCCAGCTCGATATTGCCACCCAGCTTCCGGGTAAGCCGCATCAGTTCCAGCTTTTCCGTCTCCTCGGTCGTATAGGTGTAGTACTCTTCCGGCGAGACCTCGGTGGCATAGACCGCCGACTGTGTTCCGCCGAGACCTATCCACACTTCCTTGTACTTGCGGGACGGGCTGTTGGCCATGTTGATGGAGAGAATCTGAGCACGTTCCTTGTCGGTCAGGCCCAGCAGGGACTGGATTTCATCGAACTTGTTGACATACTTCCTCTGGTCCAACAAAATCTTGCAGTCGCTGTTGTTGATGATGGTTCCCTTGACGATGGGTGACGAAATGATGTCTTCCACCTCCTGGGTAACGACAACAGCCTCTCCGAAAAACTTTCGGACGGTCTTGAAAAGGTACTTCAGATATTCCGCCATACCTTCCTTGCTGATGGCCTTCCATGCCTCCTCCAGCAGAATCATTTTGCGAATACCTTTCAGCTTTCTCATCTTGTTGATGAAGGTTTCCATAATGATGATGGTGACAATCGGGAACAGTACCTTGTTGTCCTTGATATTGTCCAACTCAAAGACAATGAAGCGTTTGGACAACAGATCAAGCTGCTTTTCGGAGTTTAACAGATAGTCGTATTCGCCACCCTTGTAATAAGGTTCCAGCACATTCAGGAATCCCCACACGTCAAAATCCTTCTCCCGTGTACGCTTGGTCTTCAGGATTTCCTGATACTCGTCGCGGATGAACTCATAGAAGGTGTTGAAGGACGGAACCACGGTACTGTCCGTGCGGATCTTCTCCAGAAAGAGATTGACCGCGTTGGAGAGCGCCACCTCCTCGGCACGTGTCGGCGGCTCATCATCACGTTTCCACAGGGTAAGGATAAGCGTCTTGATGGACTCCTTCTTTTCGATGTCAAACACACCGTCCTCCACGTAGAAAGGATTGAAGGCAATCGGATCGCTCTCCTCATAGGTGAAATAGATGCCGTCCTCGCCATGCGTGCGTGCATGGATAAGGCTGCACAGTCCCTGATAGGAATTTCCCGTGTCCACCAGCAGCACATGCGCTCCCTGTTCGTAATACTGGCGCACCATGTGGTTGGTGAAGAATGACTTTCCGCTGCCCGAAGGTCCGAGGATGAACTTGTTGCGGTTGGTAATCGTACCGTTCTTCATCGGCAGGTCGGAGATGTCCAGATGGACAGGCTTTCCGGTCAGACGGTCCACCATGCGGATGCCGAACGGAGAAAGCGAATCCTTGTAGGACGTTTCCCCGATGAACAGGCACAGGGCCTGCTCGATGAAGGTGTAGAAACTTTCCTCAGACGGAAAATCACCGGCATTACCGGGAATGGCCGCCCAGAAGAGTGTAGGTACATCGACGGTATTGTGACGGGGCTTGGCCTCCATCAGGGCAATCTGGCTGCCCACATCATTCTTGATACGCTTCAGCTTCTCGCGGTCGTCGCTCCATGCAAAGACATTGCAATGCGCACGGATGGAAGTGAGCCCCTTGCTGTGTGCCTCGTTCAGGTACTCCTCAATCCATTCACGGTTGATCTGGTTGGAACGGCTGTAACGGGACAGCGAGTGCATGTTACGGGCAGTCTGCTCGAACTTCCTCAGGTTCTCCGCCGAATCGTCTATGAAGAGATACTGGTTCACGATATGGTTGCACGTGAGCAGTATCCCTATCGGTGCGGCAAAGGACAGGCGGCAGTCGCTGCGGTCCGTGGACAGCCGTTCATAACGGCTGTCCGTACCCACGGATGACGGCAAATCCTCTGTTTCAGAAAGGGTATGCAGGCAGAGCACATTGTCGCCGACCTTCATTTCCCCGGCTCCGAGAGTGATGTCCTGCAGGCTGGTCGTATTTTCCTGCGAAAGCGAAAAATACTTTTCGACAATGCCCGCGGAGGTTTCTGTACCGGTAATCTCTTCGTCCGTCAGCCTGACCATGCGGAGCAGACCGCTGTCATTCACGATACGCTCGAACTGCCCGCAGCATTCCAGAAAGCGTGCGACGGTATCCTTGTCCTGCATCTCCTTGGGGATGATGAACCCGCGCGTGAGGGCATTAAAACTGCTTGTCGTGCGGCTGTGTTCCTTCGTGGTCTTAGTCAGGAACAGATAGCAGGTATGGTTCAGGTACGGCCGTTCGTTGAAATGCCTTTCAAAGCTTCGGCTGAGGAAACTCAGGTCATCCCGGCAGATGTCAGGTCTGTAACTCTCCTCAATGAAGATATCCTGCTTGTGGACAATGCTGTAGTTCGGTAGAACCCGGACAGCCTTCGCCCATGTGGAATGGAGGGCCTCGTACTCGGCGCGTGTCAGCGTGAACACTTCCGGCAGCTCCAACCTGTAGGCCACGGTAATGTCGGCATCCTTGCTGATGATGCACCCGTGCTCGACGGCCATCAGCGGAAACCGGCTTTCCAGTGTGGCGGCTTTCATTACATTTCTCATACATTTCGTTTTTTCGGGGTTGGACAAATCAACCGGAGAAAACCCTTCCGGCTGATGATGTAGCGGGGATGGCGGCGCAGCGCCTGCAATTTCATCAGTCCCCATTCACCGTATTTCGCGTTCAGGCGGAAAGTCACCCAGACAAGCACCGAAGCGCAGATGACACCGAAGCCGATACATACCCACTGGTCGATGCCTGCCATGTACATGATGACAAACAGAACGAACAGGGCGAGCAGTCCGCCGGCGAAGATGAACAGGTACTGGCTTTTCAGCCCCTTGAACTCAGGGCTGCGGCCGATTCCCTTGTTGATAGGATACTCCGCCATAATCAGAGGAAGAATGAACGTAAGATTGTGGCGGCTACGATTAAAAAGATGCAGGCGCCGAACCAGCTGGCTGCCGTCTTGGAGGTGTCGGGATCTCCCGAGGAAAACTTGGAATAGACCTTCACGCCTCCGATAAGGCCGACCACGGCTCCGATGGCATAAATCAGTTTGGTTCCCGGATCGAAATAGGAAGTGACCATGTTGGTGGCTTCAGTGATACCGCTGATACCATTACCCTGGGCGAAAGCCCCTGTCGTTGCAAGCAGCATCATGGCTGCAAAAAAGAATCTTTTTTTCATGTGTCGAAACTTTTAATTGGTGAGACAAAAAATGATTTCGACCACGAATATATAATGCTTAACTCATTGATTTACAACATTGACGATGCGTGACATCGGGTGTCATTACGTTACATCGGCAGGGGAATTCCGACGACGAAAAACAATGGAAAAACGGCCTTTGATTCTTCCGGCAAAGGTAGCCCGTGCCTTTACGGAATCTGCAAGGCAGGCCGTTCCGGTTGTCCTGGAGAAAATCATCCTCGCTGCGCTTGCGGTATTTTCTCCCGACAAGCCTTGCAGTATCCAGGCACGGGACAGAAAAGCCTGCAAGAAATCAAACTCCGGCATATACCGGAAACATGTAGAACAAAAAACAGAACATCATGAAACAGGAAGAAAAAAAGGTAGCGGCATTCACGGGACACCGGAAGCAAAGACTGATGCAGGAAAACAAGGACTACCGGAACCTCAGCGAACAAATCAGGGGAAAGGTCATAACTATGATAAAAAACCTCTATGAAGAAGGTTTCAGAGAATTTTATTCGGGCATGGCAGAAGGGTTCGACATGATAGCGGCTGAAGCTGTCCTGCAACTGAAAGAACAATATGAGGATATGACACTGGTGACTGCTATCCCTTTCAGAGCCCAAGCCGAATGGTTTGACCCGCAAGACCAGCTGCTTTACAGGGAACTGCTTAAGAAGGCTGACCGGGTAGTGATGCTTTCAGAAAAATATTACAGGGGATGTTACCTGCGCCGTGACACCTATATGGTCAGCAGGGCTTCAATGGTAATAGCATATTGGGACAACGTGTGCAACGGAGGTACATACCATACCGTGAAAAAGGCCGTGGAAACTGGACGGGAAGTCATCAATCTGTTTACTGGAGAAGTGATAACGGACATAACTGCATTGCAAAACAATCATGAACCAAATAAACCGAATATAAAATGGACAGATTAAAAAATAGAAACTTATGAAATCAAAGGAACAGATTACAATCCCTGACCATACAGGGAAAAGAGAAACACGATTACTCGCTTTTGTATGGAACTGCGGTTTTTTCAGCAGAGACGTTTCTGATGAGAAAATCATTGAGATGTGGAGGAAATCCCCCGCCAGAAGTCTGGATGATCCTGAAGACGAGACATTCTACGATGTGGAATGTCTGACACCCGATGAACTGGCTGGACGAATCAATGACGAGTCTTTCGCGCATACGGAGGATTACGTACGTTTCATCAATGTCAGTCCCGACCTTTTGTACCCGGATAGGAAATAGGATATCCACCGTCTCATATCGCATACCCCCACTTCCCCCTAAATATAAAAAAGGGAAAGCAGGGGTATGAAACTAAAGTTATCCTGTATGTATCACTCTTTCAGATTTAACCAGAATCTCCTTCATCTGACCGTTTCAGGATGGCCACGTTTGAACTTCCTGATCACGCATACTTGTCTATATCGAAAGGCTCTTCTTCCTTACTGTCTTTTCTTCCTGATACACCCTTCCGGTTTCCCAGATACTTGTCAAGCAAACCGTTCACCTTCTCCAGATTGCTCAGCTTGTCGGTCAGGAAAGCCAGTATCTCCGTTTCACTCAGTTTGTAATGGATGGTTCTTGCGGCACGCAGGGCTTTCTGTTCGTCAACAATCCCGGATGTAAGTACCTCCGCCACGTTGTTTATTTCCTCGATTGTCAATGCTGTGTTGAAATCCGGGTCGGGTTCGGCATCTACGGGAGCCATCAGCTCCTCACGTTCTTCTTCAGTCAGTCCTTTATTTCCCAGCTCCACATCATCAGAACCGATATCCTTGTCTTCCTCCAATGGAATTTTCTCCATCGGCTCGGAACGGGTTGGAGTCATCCTTGAAACTTTCGGATCTTCCAGATAGATGACCTTTGTCTTGCCTATCACATCATCGTTATCCGAAGAAGAGGACGGAACAGTCGTTTCGGTTTTTCCTTTGGACTTATCCGTTTCTGGCTTTCTGCGCCTTGCCTTTCTGCGGGCACGACGCTCCGCCTCTTCCTTGCGTTGTCTGCTGTATCTCCACACTCTGACACGGGCAATCCGCATCAGCCTTAAAATGCGGTCCCATATTCCGTACATACGTCTGTGGAAAATAAATGTCCACAAATGGCACAATATATAGACAGCACATACTGCCTTTACGGTAAAATAAAATATCGCAGTCATAATTATAAAGGTTTGGTGATACATTCCGTGTACAGCTTTGACATCTCATGCTCGTACTTCTTCAAATGTTCATCTATAATCCTGTTTACAAAACCGGAAATGGGCACCTCAGGAGCAGTAACTGCAAGAAAACGCTTGATATGGGAGTGATTTTCCTTGTTGATATAGACTTGTATCCGATTTCCAACAGGATAGTTTACCAGATAGATGGATTTATAGAAACCGCTTTCCGGAGACCTGGAAGCAGATATGTCTTTCAGTATCTCAAACGTTATCCCGGATGTATCGTCATTCCTGTTGTCAGTTTTTGTCATGTCTGCCGTTTCACCAGAAACGTCGCGGACATCCTTTCCTCTTTTCCTGCCCTTGAACAGCCTACGGAAAATAAACAATGACAATCTGTAAGCAGTGTAAATGCAGCAACAGGCAACGATGGCCTGAAAAATAATCTGTGTCATAATCAAAATGGTTTTAATGGTTTATAATACTCTTTGTTATACAATTCATTGATTTCGTCCCAGTGTTTCTGCAGATGGTCCACAAGGATATTGCTGATAAAGCCGGATATGCTCATCTCAGGAGCGATGACGGGCAATACCCGTTTGATGCACTCGGCCACCTCACGGTTGATATACACATGGGAGCGGTTTGACGCAGGTATGTTGACCAGAAACCTTTCCCGGTATCCGCAGGATTCATCCTTTTTCCTTTTGGGCTTCTCCGCGGCGGGCTTTTCCGCTGGAGCATCTGCCTGTACGGTTGCGGCAGGACTTTTCGCTTCCTGATGTTCCACGGACTTTTCTTTCGGGGCGGGGCTGTCCTTGCCGAAAACAGGTATGTCGCCGACGATGATATCCTTCAGGACATCTTCGTCCACCTCTACGATTTTCTTTTTCATGACTGTCCGAGTTTAAGTTTGACCATAAGCTCTTCCGCAAGTTCCACCAGACCGCTGCCTTCCATTTGCTTGGCCGGAGGAGGCAGCAGCGTGCAACGGAAAAAGGCACGCTTGGCATGGGTAATCTCCTTTTCATAACGGCACAGGTCAGGAAGCGTGCTGTCAAGGACTGTCAGATGCAGCTCCCTCATGACTTCCGAATATGACCTGAGAATCTCCACATTGGTACGTTTCTTCAATTTGTTCCAGAAAAAGAAGATGTCCTTGAGCAACGGGGTATTTTCCATCTTCTTGATGTGGTCAAGCACGGTCGTGGCAAAGGACAGCGTACTCTGCATCACAATCAGGTCCGGAACGGTGGGAGTAAGCACGTAATCCATATTGACAATCGTACGGAATACCCCGGTGGACTCGACCGTTCCCGGAAGATCCACAAAGATGAGGTCGTAATCCCCGCCTGCCGCAATCGCATCAGCCGCCTCCCTTGCCTTTTCAGCGGTGGAGCCTACAATGGGATAGGCCTTTTTTTGCACTCGGCTCCACTGCTGTTTGATCAGCTGCCGGTAATAGGCACTGTTGGAAACGGCTTTCTTGTCACGCTCCCTCATGCGTACGAGACTGTGTTGGGGAGAGTCACAGTCAACGATAGCCACGTTCAGTCCCTTCTCGAAATGGAAGTAACTGGCAAGCACTACGGACAGGGCCGATTTCCCGACCCCTCCTTTCTGGTTGCTGATCGCAACGAACAAAGTTTCTTTACTCATAAGTCTTTCTTTTTAATTGTTATTGAATAAATACCGGTGTCATCCACTAATCCGTGAATCCGCAGACGTTTCTTTCCAACCATCCGAATCCGCATCCATTAACGGTATCATCCAGTGCCATAACCTTTGATGCTACTGTTACCGCATCTTTCCGACATCGCTTTCATCCACGGTCAGTCTGTTGGTCATGACAATCCGTCAACGGTCCCGTCCGATATTGCTTCCATCATCCCAACCGTTACCGGAATCATCGGATAATATGACCATCATTCCGCTATCAGAAGGCCGGTCGCAACCGCCCGCACTGCAAATAAAAAGGGATTTTCCCGAATAACCACCATCATCCGGGGACGGTGACGACCCTTGTCGCCAAATGACATCTTGTTACATACAACATACTGTTTTACAGATAGATATACCGCCGTAACTTTGCCACCGACAACGAAATGGAAACCGCCGCGGAGTATTCCTGAAGCCGAAGAATGAGGCTGAAGGTCAAAACTCAATTTGATGAAAGCAAATTCATGTTCAAGCGAACATAGCAAGTTGTGTTTTGAGGCACCCGAAATAAATTCGGGCACTCAAAACAAACTTGCCGCTCGCCTGGCGGCTCGGGAGGGATTTCCTCCAAAGTCGGAAATCCATGACGGAAGATAAGAACAGAAAATCTCAATGCGTATGGAAGAAAACAGTAAAAGAAAAACAAGAAAAAGTGCAGGACGGAAGCCGAAAACTGACCCGGCAGTACACCGTTATGTAGTACGGCTGAACTCGGAAGAGAACGGGCACTTTGAAATCCAGTTCCGGAAATCGGGTCTGAAACAGCATTCCAAGTTCATCAAGGCCATGATTTTCGGACGCGAGATGAAGGTCGTCAGAATCGACAAGGCGGCGATGGACTACTACATCCGCCTGACGAATTTCTACCACCAGTTCCAGGCCATCGGCAACAACTACAACCAGACGGTGAAGGCCGTCAAGTCCAACTTCGGGGAGAAACGGGCGTTCGCCCTGCTGCGCAACCTGGAGAAGGCCACCATCGACCTGGTGGTGCTGGGCAAGCGGATCATCATGCTGACCCGGGAGTTCGAGGAGGAGTACCTTATAAAAAGGAAGAAGGAGGAACAGCGGAATGGTGGCTAAGATCAACAGGGGCGCATCGCTCTACGGGGCGGTCGCCTACAACCAGCAGAAAGTGGATGAATCCACAGCTCGCATCATCGCGGGCAACCGCATGATGACCGACCTCACCGGAAATCCCCACAATGTCATGCAGCAGACGCTGTGGGCGTTCGAGAGCTACCTCGCCGCAAACAGGAACACGGAGAAGCCGGTGCTGCACATCTCCTTGAACCCCTCGGTGGACGACCGCCTCACGGACGGGCAGTTCGCGGAACTGGCCCGTGAATACATGCGGAAGATGGGCTACGGCGACCAGCCCTATATCGTGTATCTGCACGAGGACATCGGCCGCAGGCACGTCCATATCGTCTCCACCTGCGTGAAGGAGAACGGGGAGAAAATCAGCGACGCCTACGAATGGAACCGCTCGATGAAAGCTTGCCGGGAACTGGAGAGCAGGTTCGGACTCAAGCCGGTGGCGGACAAGCGGAACGAACTGTTGGAGCCGTACCTCAAAAAGGCGGACTACAGGGACGGGGACGTGAAGCGGCAGGCCGGCAATATCCTCAAGAGCGTGTTCACCGCCTACCGCTTCCAGACATTCGGGGAGTACAGCGCCCTGCTTTCCTGCTTCAACATCGAGGCGAAACAGGTCAGGGGTGATTTTGGGGGCACGCCTTATAACGGCATAGTCTATACCCTGACCGACGACAGCGGCAGGCCGGTATGCACGCCCATAAAGTCGTCCCTCATCGGCAAGCGCTTCGGCTATGAAGGCATAGAGAAACGGATTGCCGCCAATGTCCGTGACTTCAGGAACCGGAAATGGCAGCCGAAGATACGGGATGATGTGGCGCTTGCCGTGCACGGATGCCGAGGAAACCGGGAGGACTTCGTCCGGCTGCTCGGGGAAAAGGGCATTGACGTGGTGTTCCGGGAAAATGAGAAAGGGCGCATCTATGGCGTAACCTTCATCGACCACAGGAACCGGGAGGTGTATAACGGTTCCCGTCTGGGCAAGGAGTTCTCCGCCAATGTCTTCGAGCAGTTCTTCAACAGGCCGCAGGAGTTCCCCGAACCGGAATTCCCCGGGCAATATGCCGGCGAACAGGAGAACCTTTCCGACAGCATGGAGAGCGCCATCGAGCAGGCTTTCGGGATATTCAGTCCCGACATCAACGGCCCCGACCCGCAGGAGGAGGCGCTTGCCCGCAGGCTGCAACGCAAAAAGAAAAAGAAACGCCGTTCACGCGGCATATCCTGATTGTCAATTACCAACCATCAAAATTTTTAATTTATGCAACAAGAAGATGATTTAAGGGGATTGGCCAAGGTCATGGAATTCATGCGGGCCATTTCCATCGTGTTCATTATCGTCCATGTCTATTGGTTCTGTTACCGTTCATTCGTGGATATGGGTATAGACATAGGTGTATTGGATAAGATACTCCTTAATTTCCAGCGGACGGCGGGGCTGTTCAGCAACCTGCTGGTGACGAAAGTGTTCGCCTTCATATTCCTGGGACTGTCATGTCTCGGCACAAAGGGCGTGAAGAACCAGAAAATGACCTGGCGGAAGATATACGCCGCCTTCCTTTCGGGGCTGGTGCTGTTCTTCATGAACTGGTGGATACTTGACCTCCCGTTCAGCCCGACGGCGAACGCGGCCGCATATACGCTGACGCTCACCGCAGGCTACATTCTCCTGCTCATGTCGGGAGTATGGATCAGCCGTATGCTGAAGCACAACCTCATGGAGGACGTGTTCAACACCGCCAACGAGAGTTTCATGCAGGAAACAAGGCTCATGGAGAACGAGTATTCCGTCAACCTGCCCACGAAGTTTGTCTATCAGGGCAGGGAATGGGACGGCTGGATCAACGTCGTCAATCCTTTCCGCGCCTCCATCGTGTTGGGAACGCCGGGGTCGGGAAAGAGCTACGCCGTGGTGAACAACTACATCAAGCAGCAGATTGAGAAATCCTTTGCCATGTATATTTACGACTACAAGTTTCCGGACCTCTCGGAAATCGCCTACAACCATCTGCTCAAGCACAAGGCGCATTACAAGGTCAAGCCGGAATTCTACGTCATCAATTTCGACGACCCCAGGCGCAGCCACCGCTGCAATCCCATCAACCCGAGATTCATGGCGGACATATCGGATGCCTATGAGTCCGCTTACACGATAATGCTCAACCTGAACAAGACCTGGATACAGAAGCAAGGCGACTTTTTCGTCGAGTCACCGATTATCCTGCTGGCCGCAATTATCTGGTATTTGCGGATTTACAAGGATGGAAAGTATTGCACGTTCCCTCATGCCATTGAATTTCTGAACAAGCCCTATGCGGATATTTTCACGATTCTGACCTCATATCCGTCCCTCGAAAACTACCTTTCTCCCTTCATGGACGCCTGGCAAGGAGGCGCACAGGACCAGTTGCAGGGCCAGATAGCAAGCGCGAAAATCCCGCTTTCGCGCATGATTTCGCCACAGCTGTACTGGGTGATGACGGGGGACGATTTTACATTGGACCTGAACAATCCCGAACACCCCAAGCTCCTTTGCGTAGGCAACAATCCGGACAGGCAGAATATCTATTCGGCCGCTCTCGGTCTGTATAATTCGCGCATTGTTAAACTGGTGAACAAGAAAGGTCAGCTCAAGAGCTCCATCATCATCGACGAGTTGCCCACCATCTACTTCCGTGGCATTGACAACCTGATCGCCACCGCCCGGAGCAACAAGGTGGCCGTCTGTCTCGGATTCCAGGACTTCAGCCAGTTGGCGAGGGATTACGGGGACAAGGAGGCGAAGGTCATCCAGAACACGGTGGGCAACATCTTCAGCGGACAGGTGGTCGGCGAGACGGCAAAAAGCCTGTCGGAGCGGTTCGGTAAGATACTCCAGCAGCGGCAGTCCCTCTCCATCAACCGGCAGGACACCTCCACATCCATCAACACGCAGATGGACTCCCTCATACCCGCCTCCAAGATCGCCAACCTCTCGCAGGGTACTTTCGTGGGCAGCGTGGCCGACAACTTCGGGGAGGAGATAGAACAGAAGATTTTCCATGCCCGCATCATCGTGGACAGCGCGAAAGTGTCGGAGGAGATGAAAGCCTATAAGAAAATCCCGGTCATCAACGAGTTCAGGGACGCGGACGGAAACGACATCATGCAGCAGCAGATAGACCGCAACTATTCGCAGATAAAGGCCGACGTGCTGCAAATAATCGAGGACGAGATGGAGCGCATAGCCAACGATCCGGACTTGAAGCACCTGATTCCAAAGGAAGAAGGGAATAAGGAATAATATCCGACAGGCCGCTTTTTTATTTCCGCCTGCAAAGGTCGTCCCGTGCCTGTCAGGATTGAGCAAGGCCGGGCCCTCGCGGGTTTCCGCAAAAATCTTCCGCGCTCCGCTTGCGGTATTTTTCCGGAAAGCCTTGCACAATCCGGCACGGGACGGTATGGCAGGCAAGAAATAAAATATCGGCTCACGAGCCGGTGGATGTTTAACAGAATAAAACCAGAAAGTCATGGACAAGAGAAGAACGGCCGATATCCGCAAGGAAGCCTGTGGCGAGATGTGCAGGAAGGAACGCATGGCGGCTGAAAACGGGGACAGAACAGTCATCGGACAAATCCATTGGAAAGGACGCGCCTATCCCGTCAGGGAAATTGATGTCGGCAGCAGCACGTTCAGGGTGTCGGTGGAAAGCCTGCGGGATGAACTGATAACCGATATGCGCAGCGGTATCTACGAGGCGATGGAGGTATGCGAGGAAATCGACGGTTTCTGTACCGGGGAGGAATTGCGCACACTGCCGGATGCCGAATTGTATAGAATGTATTGTTAAACGAATTATGGAAAGAAATATGAAAAAGAGAAGCAACTTCACGCCGATGGAAAGATTCCGAGAGATTCTTCACGGGAACGGATTACAGTCCATGAATGTAGGGACCAACCATATCCGCATATTCAAGGACGGCAGGAAACTTTTTGACTATTATCCGTTGCGGATGAAACTTTTCGATTACCACGACTGGCACCAGCTGACTTATCCCTTTGCCGGGAACGGTGACAGGACATGGGAAACGGAGCTTGGGAACATTATCCGAAAACTGACGGCATCACCGCAATAAGCATCCCGATGTATGAAGGAGAACAATTACATGCCGCCCGTTTGGGACAACTTCCCCGAATGGGCGGTCTTTTCATTGGAATACGGCATTGAGGAAAAGCTTGCTTTACAAATGAGGAGGAGAGAAAGATAAAATCCTTATTTTCCGAATTAAAACTTGATTTTTGCATATTTTCTGCAAAAATCAAAGATTAAACATCTAAATAATAAATTTAGGCAGAAGCAGTACTTCCTTTCCCGGACTTACTTTAACTAAAATGACCTGATTCTGCTCAAGTTTACAAGGCAGCTGTTTGGATTCGTTGGATTGCAGCAGCAGGGACTTTTCATATAATTCATGTTCAGACTTTTCCTCATAATCGTATATCACAATCATATCTTTACTGAAATATTCAGCCCCGTTTTTGTTGTTCGCGATATTCAAAATGTCTTCATAAAATCTGACAGACCAATTGTGCCCCCGTTCATTGTACATGAATGAATTGCCATAGCTGACGGTATCTTTGCCGATAAGCCTGCCTACAAGGATGTCTGCGTTTGTATATGGATTCCTTTTATATATAGGTTCTTTTGTTCTCGCATCACTTTCGGCTCTTAATCTGCAAGCATTGACCATTCCCTTTATCAGATTGTCCTTAACCAGAGGAAATGTGGATTCGGATGATTTTGTTTCCAGCCAATATCCCCGTTTTCTTGCATAACCGTTTATGCAGATCCTGCCGCCACAGTCTTTCTCAGGATTTTTCCCGGTTCCGCATTCGAATATATGCTTTTTGCCACGTATCTTTTCACCGCATTCCGTCTCATCAAAACGATAGTAGATGTATTCGAAATGAAGCAGCAGATAATACTCAAAACTACGGCTGGAGAAAGCAATATTGACCTTCTTGCCATCAATTTCCTTATTCGCTTCTAAAAATGCTTCCTCATGCTTCGGATGATTGTCCTTGTCATAAACAGCCCAGGACTCATCAACTCCCTCAGATAAAATCTGTCGGGCATAAAGCACCCATTTTAATGGCGGCACTCCGGTTATCACCACTTCTTCAACCGGTTTGTTCCCTTGTTTTGTCCTGCGTTTTCTGCCCTTATAGTTGCCTCTGGAAGAATTGACCGGTTCCTTATCTTCAGGTATATAAGGCTGTGGAATAGTCCGGACATCCAAGCCTTCCCTGTCCGTACAATATAGGTCGCACAGACTTGTGAAGAACAGCGGCTCGGTCTTTTCACCTTCACACACTATTCTTATGACATAGTTGCTATGCCGTGTATTTTCGTTAATCCTCGCCATTCTCCACAAAGAGTTTTTCCAATGACTGCAATGAAGGTACTCCACCAAACTTATTGTTCAAATACCATTTGGCAAATGGAGTATCCTCTCTTACATCATCAAAATCAGACAGAGAAAACATTTCAGACACGCCGTATTTATCTTTTTCCGTAAACCATATTTGATCCTTACGAATCGTATTCTGGTCAAGAAGATTCACATCGTGTGTGGTAAAGACCAACTGGGCATTGTGCTTGTTGATTCTTTCGTTCTTGAAAATATCAACTATCAGTTTGGTAATATAAGAATGAAGTCCCGAGTCCATTTCATCTATGAAGAACGGACTGCCATTCTGCAAAGCTTGTAATATGTGACAGCCAATGATGAACAGTGCTCTTGTACCAAAGGATTCCTCCCTCAATGGCAAATCCGTAGTTTTGCCTACATTCTTACCGTCTTCATATAATCCATGCAGACCCGTAACTTCCACCCTGTCGCTACGCTTCTCCAATTGGAAGTCAGCCAATCCTGTATCCGCAAAAGTCAGGAATTCGGCAAGCATCTTCTTATTGTCAGGATGTGAATACAGCCACCTGAGCATTTCCTTATCCTCTCCAAGCACAGTATCTTCATGAAAGCCGTTGGATATGACTATGTCTGCCAAATATTTTGCAGCATTGGTTATCGGCTCGCACGGTGTATCTTTCAAGAATTTTGAAATCAACAGCTGATTCTTGAATACCTGGAACGGTTTGGAAGTAGAAAGGCTTGAACCAAATTTTATAGTATCTGACTCTCTGTCTCCGGGAAACGAGACACGCTCGTAAAGCAGTGTAAGCTTGCCCTTGGGATATGATATCAACGATTCCGACTCAACTTGCAACTGGGTGAAACAGACTTCATACTTATACCTTACTTTTTGAGCGATGAACTCCACTGTAAATTCGATAGGTGCATTTACTGTTGTACTGTCAAACTTGAATGGTTGGTATAAAGTTATATTCTCGCCGACTCGATTATCTAAATTGAGAACCCATCGTCTGAATCCATATAGAAATTTTATGATATTAGTTTTACCGGAAGCGTTGGCTCCGAAGATTAGAGAAATCTTCAATGCTTTCTTGTTTCCTTCCGCATTGGTTTCAACTTCACAAAGATTTTCGGCCTTTGCTTTTGAAGAGGTCGGTTCCGTTGTGAACGAGCAAATGCCCTTGAACGAACGATAGTTCTTAAATTCGAGATTTAATATCATAATTCTGCTTCTTTTCTGCAAAAATAGCGTTTTAATTTTATACAGACAAATTTATTCCAGCATTTTTGCAGGAAATATGCAGAAACTAATCCTTAATTTGTTTGTATCGCAAAGCAAAAGTAATCAAAAAATGGTTACTCACGGATCTTCCCAATATAGCCATAGTACTTGTTTCCATATTTTTCTATGAAATGGCATCATAAGCCCCGCTTCACTTGACAAGTCCCCCGGAGAAGATAACTCGGAGGGCGAATACCTCCACGTTCGGGCCTCCGGTTTTCGGGACAGAAAATTCCCGATGGTAATTTTCAGCCCGAAAAAACGCTCCGGTATTGCCGTCCGAGTTGGGGAAAGGAGCGGGACTTGGCAAGCGAAGCGACCTACGACGCATAAGTACAGGGTCAAAGAAAAGCAATCTGGCGGGGCTGTTTTTTGCAACATCGAAAATCCCAATGGGTTGCCGCCTTCACATCACATTCCCACCGAATATCCGCCTCCTGTCTCCAGGAACGCATCAGGACGGGACAAGGGCTTCGCTCGCTCCCAACTCTGCATAGTACAGTTTCTGTTTCCGTTTTGCCGGTGTTGTCCCGTCCGGCGGTGACGCTGCCCGGTTTTGTTCCCGTGCCGTCCCTTTCCCTGCCGCACCTTCCGCTGCGGGGCTGTTTCCCCTCGTGTTACCACGATTTCTCCCTTTCCGTACCTGAGCCTGCGGTGAAATAGGATGACATACGGTGTAATATGTATCCTAACGCATTACAAATCAATTATTTATCAAAATTAGTCCTATATATTTGCACCGACAACATCAGTATTAACGCTAAAAAAACTTTCAGTTATGGCAAAGAAAAATGCAAGGGAAGAACCCCCGAAACCGACGGTCGCCGAGAACGCCCAGATGAGCGACATCGTCTTCATCCTCGACAAGATGGAGCTGCTCCTGAAGGCGGTGTCTGAAATCGGGCAGGACGGCAAGTTCAAGACGGTGGACGCCGACAAGCGGCACCGCAACTCCTTCCTGAAGATTGACCGCTATGCGGACATCTTCGAGAACTTCATCAAAAATTTCTGGAGCCAGTTCAAGGACCCGACCCGTTTCGGCATCCTCTCCGTCAGGGAGGGCAGTCTGGACTCTCCGGAAGTGCAGCAGGCCATAGAAGATATGGCAAACGGAAAAAAGACAGAGGCCGTGGAGGAATTCCTGAAAAAGTATGAGATTGTCCCACGGAACAAGGAAAACCAAAGTATCAACCCACAAAATCAAGAAGAAATGGCAAAAAAAGAAGAAAACCAGCCGCAGGTCGCCGCAGAAGGAGGCCAGCAGCAGAACCCGTACCGTTACAACGAGTCCATGATCAACTGGGAGCAGCTGAAGAATTTCGGACTGTCCCGCGAGTACCTCCAGGAGCGCGGGCTGCTTGACCAGATGCTCAGGGGCTACAAGACCAACCAGGTCGTACCCATCACCATGAACTTCGGCTCAGCCGCGCTGCGTACCGACGCCCGCCTGTCCTTCCAGCAGTCAAGAAACGGGGAAATCGTGCTGGGCATCCACGGAATCCGCCAGAAGCCCGACCTCGACCGCCCGTATTTCGGGCACATCTTCTCCGACGAGGACAAGCGCAACCTGCTGGAGACGGGCAACATGGGGCGTGTCGTGGAACTGAAAGGACGTAACGGGGAGTATATCCCGTCCTTCATCAGCATAGACAGGCTTACCAATGAGGTGGTGGCCACCAAGGTGGACAACGTGTTCATCCCGAACGAGATAAAGGGAGTGGAACTGACCGAGCAGGAAAAGAACGACCTGCGGGAAGGCAAGAAAGTCTATATCGAGGGCATGACAGCCAAATCCGGCAACGAGTTCAACGCCTTCATACAGGTCAACGCCGAGCGCAGGGGCATCGAGTACATCTTCGAGAACGACAAGCTCTTCAACCGGCAGTCGCTGGGAGGCGTGGAACTGACACAGAAGCAGATTGAGGACCTGAACGCGGGCAAGGCCATCTTCGTGGAGGGGATGAAGCGCAAGGACGGCGAAATCTTCTCCTCCTTCGTGAAGCTGGACGAGGCGACCGGAAAGCCCGCCTATACCCGCTACAACCCGGATTCCCCGGAAGGCGCACGCGAGATCTACATCCCGGACGAAATCAACGGAGTGCGGATCACCCCCGAAGAAAAGAAGGAGCTTCTGGCGGGGAGGCCGATCTTCCTCAACGACATGGTGAACCGCAAGGGCGAGGAATTCTCCTCGTTCATCAAGGCGGACCTGGAGACGGGGCGGCTGAGCTACTCCCGCACGCCGGACGGCTTCGACCAGCAGATAGAGTTCAAAATCCCCGACAAGGTATGGAACGTGGAACTGACCCGGAAGCAACGCGCCGACCTCCAGGACGGCAAGGCGGTGCTGGTCGAGGGCATCAAGGGCTACGACGGAAAGACCATCTCGCAGTATGTCAAGGCGAACTTCAACCAGGGCCGCCTGGACTTCTACAACGAGAATCCGGACCGCAAGCAGAACGCCTCGCAGCGCAACGTGGTGGCGGCGGCCCAGAAGCAGGGACAGGAAAAGGGCAGCCGCAAGTCCAAGGGAATCAGCGCTTCCTGACATGTATCCGTGAAAAGGGAAAAGAAGTTTTAACTCAAAATGAACAAGAAGATGAACAAGGAAAACAACAATGCGCCTTTCAAGGCGGAGGATGTGGACTGGAACGAGCTGGCCGCCATCGGCATCCTGAAGGACGAACTGGAAATGGCCGGGGAACTGGACACCCTCCTCAAGGGGGAGAAGACCGGCGTGATACCACTGAGCCTCGTGCTCCTCGGCGTGGACGTGGTGATGGATGCCACGCTCCAGCTGGTACGCAAGGGCGAAGCGCCACTTCTTGAAATCCAGGGTGTCACTCCATTGGGCAGATAACCGGACAGTAATATCGAATAAAGAATGTCAAACCGCCGTTTCCTGTCTTCCGCATGGAAAACGGGAAACGGCTTAAATTTTATCGAACAACATGATAGCAATCATCGCAGAAAAGCCGAGCGTGGGCATGGATATAGCCCGTGTGGTCGGGGCAGACAGTAAAAATGACGGCTACTGTGCCGGAGGCGGGTACATGGTCACATGGGCATCGGGACACCTCGTGTCGCTGGCCTTGCCGGACGCATACGGTTACACGAAAACGGCGGCGGAGGACCTGCCGATGCTGCCGGAACCGTTCCGCCTGGTATCCCGCCAGGTACGCACGGACAGGGGCATGGTGCCCGACCTTGCCGCCTCGAAACAGTTGAAAATCATAGAAAGCGTGTTCAACCGGTGCGGCAGCATCATCGTGGCCACCGATGCCGGACGCGAGGGCGAGCTGATATTCCGCTGGATATACGACTACCTGGGCTGTACGAAACCGTTCAGACGGCTGTGGATCTCCTCGCTCACCGACGAGGCCATACGGAAAGGTCTGGAGGAACTGAAGGACGGTTCGGCGTATGACAGCCTGTATGCCGCCGCCGACAGCCGCGCCAAGGCGGACTGGCTGGTGGGCATGAACGCCAGCCGTGCCCTGGCCATAGCCTCCGGCACCCCGAACAGTTCCATCGGGCGGGTGCAGACCCCGACGCTGGCCATGATATGCGCCCGGTTCAGGGAGAACAGGGAATTTGTGTCGGCCCCTTACTGGCAGCTCCACATCACGCTGGACGGCAATGAATCGTACCGCCGTTTTTTCCGTGTCGGGAACTTCGGCGACAAGGCGGAGGCAGAAGCCGCATACAGGTCCATCCCGTCCGGTGCCGTGGCGGAAATCACCAAAGCGGAACGCAGGGAAGTCCAGCAGCAACCGCCGCTGCTCTACGACCTGACGGCGCTCCAGAAGGACTGCAACGTGTATCTCGACCTGCCTGCGGCCAAGACGCTGGACATCGCCCAGACACTCTATGAAAAGAAGCTCATTTCCTACCCGAGAACGGGAAGCCGCCACATCCCGCAGGATGTCATGGCGTATGTTCCGGAACTGCTGGAAAAGATTTCCGCCATGCCGGAATTCCGGGAATACGGGAAGGCGCTCGACCTATCAGCCCTGAACACCCGCAGCGTGGACGACACGGAAGTGACCGACCACCACGCCCTGATTACGACCGGCATCTCCCCCGAAGGGCTTTCCGAAGCGGAGTCCGCCGTCTATGCCCTGATTGCCGGACGGATGCTGGAAGCGTTCTCTCCCTGCTGCAAAAAGGAGACGCTGCTGATGGAGTGCCGTATCGGGGAGACGGTTTTCCGCTCGAAGAGTTCCGCCGTCACCAGTCCCGGCTGGCGCGGGGTCTTCGGCAGGAAGGAGGACAAGGAAGAGGACGGGGACGGGCTGAACGACGGTCATGCCGTTTTCTCCGAAGGGGACCGGATTCCGGTATCGGGCCACGGGCTTGTGCAGAAAAAGACCATGCCCAAGCCGCTCTACACCGAAGCTACGCTGCTGGCGGCAATGGAGACTTGCGGAAAGGACATCGCCGACGGAGAGGCGCGTGAGGCCGTCAAGGATATTGGAATAGGCACGCCGGCTACAAGAGCCGCCATCATCACCACTTTGTTCAAGAGGGATTATGTCGAACGGAACGGGAAAAGCCTCGTGCCTACGGAAAAGGGACTTCTCCTCTACGGGGCGGTGAAGGACATGCTGGTGGCGGATGTCTCCCTGACCGGAAGCTGGGAGAACGCCCTGTCGCAGATAGAGCGGCACACGCTCGACCCTGATGCGTTCATGGCGTCCATCAGGGACTATACCCGCAAGGCTACCGGGGAGATCCTGAGACTCTCCCTGCCGGCGGCACCCGTCCGCACGTTCACCTGCCCCAAATGCAAGACCGGTCATGTCATCCTCAAGGGCAGGACGGCCAAATGCGACAACGGGGGTTGCGGCCTGCTCGTGTTCCGCAAGTTCCTGAACAAGGAACTGACGGATCAGCACTTGGAGCAGCTTTTCTCCTCCGGCACTACCCGTCTTATCAAGGGGTTCAAGGGAAAGAAAGGGGTTGCTTTCGATGCGGCGGTAGTCTTTGACGCGGGGTTCAACCTGGTCCTCTCGTTCCCGAAAGACGGAAAAGGCAGGAAAAGGAAATGACGGCGCCATTCCGGTTCGCGGGCAAAGGTCGCAGCCCGCCCGGTTCCACCGGCAAGGTCGGGCCTTGCGGTTTCCGGGAAAAATCATCCTCGCCGGTGCTCCGGTATTTTCCCCGAAAAACCTTGCCTGTGGAGGCGGTCTGCACGACAGCCCCCGAAACCGGGAATGGCATTCCCATAAAACATGAAGATTATGAAAGCGAAAGAAAAAATCAGGAAAATAGCCGGCAACAGGTGGGCAAGGACGGCAGCATTGGCCCTCACAGCCGCCATCGCGTTCAGCTGGCTTTATTCGCACGGCATATCCCCCGTATGGACAGCCGTGGCCATCGTGTGTTTCAGGGGACTGTTCAGGTTCCTCTACCGGATAGCCTGTATTCTTGTGGCGCTCGCCATCATCCTGTGCATCCTGAATTTTCTGGTCTTCTAATCTAAAGGAATAGGACATGTGCAGGCTTTACTATTACAGCATAAGGGAGCTGTCTGGACACGGACGGCTCTTTTTTTATCCTCATACATTGCATGGGAAAAGTGGAAAGACAGGAATGGAAGACACAGACATTGGCGACCCGATGAACTACAGGGCAAAGTTGGCAAATGCTTCTTGTCGGACGGCAAGGTCTGGCCTTGCGGTTTCGGGAAAAATCATCCTCGCCGGAGGCTCCGGTATTTTTCCCGAAAACCTTGCCTTTCCGGAAGCATTCGCCGCCCGGCCCCCGTAGTTCAACGGGCTGCCAAAGCCCGAGTATTCACATTAAACAATAAAGATTATGCGACAAGCGATCATCACAAGACAACCGTCACCGGCCCCGATAGGGATGCCCGTGGCAAGAAGACCGAAAGTGCACATCCCGCAGCCAGCAATCAAGCTGCCGCCAAGAGGAAGCGGTCCGGTACATATCTCCAGACTGCTGAACCCGATACTGGAAATATGCAGCCATCCCGACAGGGACAGGCTGCTGGCGGAGTTCTTCAAGGAAGATTGAAAACATTGTCAAACCATTTAATACTGAAGTTATGTTTTTTACACAGTTCAATCAACTGATGGCCGGAAGCGTGGACATCACGCTGGTCATCCGCAAATCAGTCACGGGCATGACGGTATCCGTACTGCCCAAGTCAAACGGGCTCAAGGACGAGGCCCAGAACCACATCGTGCCGCTGACCCTGTCCGGGACACCTGAAGAACTTGACGGCGGTTTCTTCCAGACCATCGCAAGGCCGGTGCAGAAGGTATCGGGGCTGCTGACCAACATGGCGGAGTTCGAGAAACAGGCGGACAAGACCGCGAAAGACAGCAAGGCGGCCAAGGAAGCGAAGGCGAAAGAGACCAAGGAGGAAAAGGAAAAGCGGGAGAAGTATGAGAAACTGATGAAGAAGGCGGACGAGCTGGTAACGGCGAAAAACCACAAGGAGGCCGTGACCGTGCTCGGACAGGCCAAGGCGTACGCCAACCCCCAGCAGACGAAGGAAATCGAGGAAAAAATCAAGGCACAGACCGCCGAACTCGACAAGGGCAGCCTGTTCGGCATGGAAGCCTTTGACCAACAGCCGGCTCCACAATCGGCACCGCAGCCACAGGCGCAACCTGTGCCACACCCCCGTCCGCTACAAGGACAGGCTCCGGGGAACATTCCGCCGCAGCCGCATCCGGCAAGCCGGGGGCAGCAGCCAGCCAGACAGCCGATACCGCCGAGACAGCCTGTACAGCAACCGGCTCCTTATCCCGGAGGGCAACAGCCATACCACGCGCAGCCGTATCCCGGTCAGGGAGGGCAATATCCGCAGCCGAACGCATACGGACAACAGCCGGCTCCACAGCCGTTACAGCCGGCAGCAGGCTTTGACGGGGACATGCCGCAGTATGACGGGTATTCGATGATGGAAGACAGACCGGCCTTCTACGGGCAGGACGAACCGGACTACAACCCGGAAGAGTATGCGAACTACCCGGATTTCCCGATGGAAATGCTGAAAGGCGGAAACAGATACCAGACAACTAACCAACAAATGTAAGATTATGCCACTCGAAGTAAAAGGAATGACACGCTCATTCAAGTTCAAGAAAGGAACGGAGTATGTGACCCTGGCTGATCCGGGTACGGATTTCACGCCGGACATGGTCATGAGTTATTATTCGAACATGTACCCGGAACTGACGACGGCAACCGTCCACGGGCCGGTCATCAGGGAGGACATGGCGGAATACGAGTTCAAGACCACCATCGGGACGAAAGGGTAAAGGTATGGCAAAGGACAACAGAAAAAAGAAGGAATCATGCAGACTCTTGAGCGAATCCCAGATGGAACAGCTTGCAAGGTACATCATACAGGAAATCGGGCAAGCCTACCGTTACGGAACGGAAAAGGAAAGAAGGATTGCGGCGCCCAGCGGTGCCGTAATCGTTTTTTAAGCACGGTTTTCTCCGGCATCGTGCCCGGATTTCTCATAAAGGACCATGCCGGGGAACCGTTCAACATACTGACGGATGAAAACTACAGGTTCCTGCTCGGCTCCTACCGGAAGTATGCGGAACTCATGGGAGCAAAAGCCCAGCATGTTCCGGGAAGGAGTATCGGGGAAAGCATCAACCAGCTAGTATATGACATGGAAACCCTGCTCCAGGACAATGTGGGCGTCAATATAGAGCAGAACGGGCAGCGCCTGTATTTCAACCTGTGGAAATACCACCAGTGGGGAGAATATACGCTGTATTATTTCCCCGTAAAATTCGTGGAAGAGCTGAATCCGGTACTAAGGCGCATCGCCATATCGTTCATCAGCGGTATGGCGAAAGCCAACGGGATAGCCACGGTACTGGACGGTGACGAGACGGAAACGGTACTTGACTGGATTGAAACGGAGGACCGGAATGAACCGGAAGACGATGTGCGGCGCAGGAATGCCCTCGTCCGCTCATACCGGAGCGGGAAAATCAGGAGACTGCTGAGACAGGTGGAGAAGACCTCCTATTACAAGGACCTGCCCGCCGCCATGCGGAAATATTCTCCACGGGACAAATGGGAAGCGGCCCTGCTGGAACTGATGTCGGAGGGGCTGCAGTTCCTCCACCCTGAAAAGCCGATCATGCACTACTGCTATGACCCGTATTTCGATGAAGAGCCGGATTACTGGCCAATGGGACTTGACAGGCAGATACGGATTACTTATGATATCCATGACATCGTGACGGAGAGCCTTGAAGAGCAGTACAACTCCGACAGGCAGGAAACATACGACCTGATTCCCGTCACCACGATGGAAATATCCCCGGAAACGGACAGCCTGTTCAAAATGGACGATGATTATCCGGAACGTTTTTTCAGGTGGGCGGACAGATTCATAAACCATATATCAAAGAACAAGGAAGATGGAAAAGAATGAGCTTACGAACACGATACATGCCACGCTTTGCCCCAGGGCGGTGCTGATAGCCTATACCTATGAGGGGGATAATAATAAGTATTTCCTGGAGCAGCGGAGCATTGACGCGAGGGGAAGGATGGGTGAAGGACATCCCGTAACGGTGGAATTCATGAACGAGCTGGTACGCAACTACTCGGAGACATACAGCGGTACGCCCCACGGCAGGCTGCCGTCCAACCTGCTGTATGCGGATACCCGCAAGGGAAGCGAGAGATATGTCTGGTACAATCCTCCCGGAAAACGGATGATGTACTTTGTCGGTGGCCTCGGGATAGAGAACGCGGAATACCACCTGCCAGGAATCATCTACGAAGCCTGTGGCACACGGCTGGACGTTTACGCCTACAAGGAAGACCGGCCCGGCATGGAGACGGCGCTCTATGCGGCGCCGCTTTTCAACGTGACAGGGTCAAGCGTCTGTCTCGGCTCGGCCAGGATAGAAAAGCCAAGGGAACTGACCTATGCGAACCTGCTCGAATACTGGGAGAGGAAATTCTGGCTGACGGAGTTTTCCCATCTGGGAGGACACGGAAATCCGACGAAGTCAAACCTCGTGCTGGTGACTAAGGCGGCAAGGGACAAGCCTTTCGACCTGAAAGAATTGAAGCCGTTGAAGAATCTGAAACTTAAAGACATACTGGAATGAAAAGAGTACACTATATCGACAATTACCTGATAAACCCGCAACATCCGGTGACGGTGAATGTCATCGGCGCGGGCGGGACAGGCTCGCAGGTGCTGACCTGCCTGGCACGGTTCGACACGGCGCTCAGGGGGCTCGGACATCCCGGGCTGTTCGTGACAGTCTATGACCCGGACACCGTGACGGAAGCCAACATCGGACGCCAGCTCTTCAGCCCTTCGGACATAGGCCTGAACAAGGCGCAGTGCCTCGTCACGCGCATGAACAACTTCTTCGGGAACGGCTGGAAGGCGGTGCCGGACATTTATCCGGCCATACTGAAGGATGCCAGGCGGGACAACCTGGCCAATATCACTATCACCTGCACGGACAACATCAAGTCACGGCTCGATCTGTGGAACACGATGAAAGCCGTGCCGGTTTCGGAATACAGAAGTTACGAGACACCCCTCTATTGGATGGATTTCGGAAACACGCAGACATCCGGCCAGGTCGTGCTGGGAACGATACCGAAGAAAATCAAGCAACCGGTTTCCCGGCTCTACGAAACAGTCGGCTCGCTGAAAGTCATCACCCGGCTGGTGAAATATGCGAGCGTGAAGGAGAACGATTCCGGTCCGAGCTGCTCGCTGGCGGAAGCTCTGGAAAAGCAGGACCTGTTCATCAATTCCACATTGGCGCAGTTGGGCTGCAACCTCCTGTGGAGGATGTTCCGTCACGGGATGATTGATCATCACGGGCTTTACCTCAATTTGGAAACGATGAAAGTTAATCCGATACCTGTATAACCATGGGCCAAAGTTTTAAATATGAGTCTGAAATCTGTTCTTTTGAAACTTGTATAGCAAAATATTCTGCATTGGCAATGATTTTTTAACCATATATTCTGCAATCACATAAAATTTTTCTCTACTTTTGTATCTGGTTAATTATATCAAGATGGATTATGACGATAGAACACAACGGATATGGCAGGCATTTTTTCCTTCATCTGCCTGCGCAGCCACTCCTGAAAGGATGGCGATAAGTCTTTTGTGTGCTCTAATCAATCTCATAACCAAACAGGAAACCTCTATCAAAAACTATTCAGCCTCACTTGAATCATTAAATTTCACTAACAATAGTGAAAATATGTATCGGGGGGGTACGCGCAGGAATTTACTCCAAATTATTTAATCTTCAAAAGGTTGCCGGAGGAAGTTACACTTCCGGCAGTCTGTTTTTGCAAGAAACAATCACAGGACATACCGTATCTCCGCCACGCGGCAACGCGCAGGCGGGCATACTTCATATACCCCGGTCACATACGGTGCAAGGCAATGCCGCGCCTGTATGTCTCCGGGGCTTTTTTGTATCCAACAGCAAACCGATAAACCAGATATGAGAATATGAGCAAGACTTTGAGAACCATAGTGACCGTCATCTGCGTTTTATGCCTGCTGCCTCTGTCGGCACAGGAGAAGACAGATACGGTCTACACCTTCCGCTTTGTTTCTGACAGGGATATGTTTTATGTCCCCTACGGCGGCAACGACACGGAATTGGCCCGGCTCCTGCAGTGCGTGGAGCAGTACAGGGCTGATATCCTCTCCGGAGAGACTCCGCTCTATGTGGACGGATACAGCACGGCAGGACAGGATGAGACAGAAAATCTCGCCATGGCGAAGATTCGTTCCAACCGGGTGAAGTCGGAACTGATCGTGCGGCAGAAACTGACAGAAGAATGCTTCATCACTAAAAATCACTCAGGAGGAGGTGACTATGTGACCGTGCGGATAGTCATCCCTGCGGGCAAGGACGAGGCAGAGGAAGCAAGGCTGGCCGCCGAGCGTGCTGAACAGGAGAGAATAGCAGCGGAACAGGCCGAGCGGCAGAGATTAGCCGCTGAAAAGGCAGAAGCGGAGCGCATCGCCCGTGAGAGAGAGCAGGCACGCCTTGCCGCAGAACAGGCCAAGGCCGACAGCCTTGCCCAAGCACAGGCCGAAGCCGAAAGGCTCGCAGCCGAGAAATCGAAAGCCGTCGATTCCTATACATTGTCCCTCCGTGCCAACCTGCTGCGCTGGGCTACCCTCACTCCCGACCTCGGCATCGAGTGGCGCATCAGCCCGTCCGTGGGCATCATGGTCAACGGCTCGTGGACCTCGTGGACATGGAATGACAACGCCCGCCGCTATGCCCTCTGGGAAGTGGCTCCTGAGGTGCGCTGGTATCTCGGTGAGAAGAAAGCCTGGTATGTGGGCGCGATGTTCAAGGCCGGACAGTTCAACTACAAGTTCTCCGGCACGGGCAGGCAGGGCGACCTGATGGGTGGCGGCATCACCGGCGGCTACCAGCTGCGCCTGACCGGAGCCCTCTCGATGGACTTCTCCCTCGGTCTGGGCTACCTGAACGCCGATACGGAGAAATACGATGTGATAGACGGAGTACGGGTGCGCGGCGGCAATGAGACGAAACACTGGATCGGCCCGGTCAACGCCGGAGTGACACTGGTATGGAAGATATTTTAAGAAAGGAGGACGAGACGATGAAAACGAACAGCATATACAAGACATCACTTTTAACGGCAGCCCTGCTGCTGGCCGCTACCTCCTGCGTGAAGGACGAGCTGCACAATACGCCCCATCCGGACACCGGTAAGATCACCGTCACCGCCGACTGGACCGACCGGGGCGAGGGCGTGGACATCCCTGCGGAATGGACAGTGACGATGGGCGACTACACCGGCACGGAGACCGGAGAGGCCCATGCGCCGGATTACCTCTTCAATCCCGGCGATTACACCCTTGCGGCTTACAATACCCCTGAGAACATCACGATAAGCGGCACCACCGCCACCGTAGCTACAGTTGCGACGGATTTGAAATCCGGCGCAACTGACGAAGTATTCATCAGCAACGCCCCCGGCTGGCTGATGACCTCCGTACAGGAAGTGACCATCGAGGCCGACACTGACTATGACCTGACCTCCACGATGCACCAGCAGGTGCGCCAACTGACTCTCGTCATCGAGCCGACGGGCGACGCGGCAGACAGGATAGAGAGCATTGAGGGCGCATTGTCAGGAGCGGCAGGCACGATGGACTTCGCCACCGGAACCTACGGAGCGGCATCCGATGTCGCCCTGTACTTCACCAGGATAACCGAGGGTGACGATGCCGGCAAATGGACCGCCACCGTGCGGCTTCTGGGCATCACTGGAAACACGCAGATACTGACCGCTACGCTGACGTACTCAAACGGCAACCCGCAGCCTACGGAACTTGAGAGCGACCTCACGGCAGCCCTTGCTGATTTCAACGCCGACAAGACAGAGCCGCTCACCCTCGGCGGCACCATAGCCGAGACCCCGACTGAGGCCGGAGTGGAAGCCGGTATCACCGGTTGGGAGAAGATTGACGGCGGCGGAGTGGATGCCGAGATGTAAGACGTACCGGAAAGATAATTTAAAAGATATACGGAAAAGAAATATAATAAATTTAAGATACGATGAATACTAAGTTTTTTGCACTCGCAACGCTTGCCCTCAGCCTGGCAGCCTGCACCAACGACAACGAAGCAATAGACAACAGCCCCGTGGCGGCCCGCATCAACGCCGAAATCTCCAACACGGTAACCACCCGCGCCAGCGGCACGCAGTGGGCCACGTACGACCAGATAGGTGTCTCCACCATAGCAGGAACGGGTACTTATTACAACAACGTGTGCTACGAATGGAACGGCAGCAGCTTTACCACACCGTCGGAGAACGCCATCTACTTCCAGACTCCCGAGAGCGTGACCTTCCGCGCCTACTATCCGTTTACGGGCACACCCGGCGAATCTGCGGGCGTATTGACCGGAGTCAGCACGGGAAGTGAGAACCAGACGGCTGAAAACCGGCCCCTCATCGACTTCCTCTATGCCACCGGAGCCACTGCCGATACGCACCATCCTACGATAGACTTCACCGACAACACCAAGGACAACGGAAGGGACTGTTCCTTCCACCACTGCATGAGCCAGATCACCCTCACCTTCGAGGCAGGCAGCGGAGTAAGTTTCACCGCTGTCAAGCCTGTAAGCTACAAGCTCTCCGGACTGACGCTGACGGGCAGCTTCGACACCGAAACCGGCGTAGCCGAGGCGGATGAGAACGTGCGGGCAGCCGACCTCACCATGGGACTGGGCGGCGCACTCACCTCGTCGGTCATCCTCTTTCCGCAGACCATAACAAGCATTGACCTGACTGTGAATTTCAACGACAATGACTACAACGCCACGCTCACCGTACCCGACGGCGCAATGAAAGCCGGCAACAATTACACATGGACCGTCACCGTCCGCAACAAGGACCTGAGCGTCGGTTCGGCTGTCATCAGCGACTGGAATCCGGTAAGCGGCGGCAATGTGAATGCAGACCTATAAACAAGAACATACAAAACCTGAGGAATCATGAGTTTCAGACATCTATCACATATACTCTCCGGTGCGGCAGTGCTGCTTCTTGTGGCGACCGCCTGCACGCAGGACGAACTGGCGGACGACACCCGTCTGCCTGAGGGCGAATATCCTTTGATTATCAACGCCACCGGACTCTCTGTAGAAGCAACTCCTGCTTCCACCCGCGCCACCGTGGACGGCGACTGGGACGGGGTCACGTCCGTGGCCCTCAGCCTGGGCGACGAGACGAAGGAGTACAACGTGACAACCACTGACGCCGAGAAAAAGACGGCTACCCTGAGCAACAACCTCTCCCCGTTCTGGTGGACGAGCCGTGACCCGATCACCGTCAGCGCATGGTGGCCCTACGCCGAAACCATGCCTGCCGTGGTGGTAAAGGCTGACCAAAGCACAGAAAAAGACTTTGCAGCCTGCGACTTCATCTCCGCCGAGAACCAGACCGTGCAGTTCGACAACCCGACTTTGACTTTCAGCCACCGCACGGCGCGTATAACGGTTCATCTTAAGCCAGGAAACGGCATCACGAGCGTGACAGGAGCGGAAGTCTATGTGACCGGCCTCTCCACGGACGGCGGCAATCCGGCATCCATCAGCACCTGCGCATCGGGCAACGACACCTACGAGGCACTTGCCGCATCGCAGACCGTGAAGGCAAACACACCTTTCATCCAGGTGAACTTGAACGGCGGCACCTTCTACTTCCGTCCGCAGAGCGATGTGGTGCTGACAGCCAATAGCCGCTATACCTACACCGTTAATGTGAACGCCACCGGATTGACGCTGGCAGGCAGCACCATCGGCGACTGGGCTGACGGCGGCGGCGAGAGCGGCACGGCAGAGGATTTGGGATATTTTATACAGGACGACGGCAGCTACGCAGTCTATACCGCCACAGGCTTGCAGGCTTGGGCAACGGAAGTAGAAAATAATCCGTCACAGAACTGCACCCTTACCGCTGACATCGACCTTACGGGCACGGAGTGGACACCGATACAAGGTTATGCAGGCACTTTCGATGGCAACGGAAAGACCATCATAGGGTTGACCATCAATCAGTCTGCAACGGACAATATAGGGCTGTTCACCTCCATCGCCGAAGGCGGCACGGTGAAGAACCTGACGCTGGACGATGTGGACATAACAGCCAGGTCCAATGTAGGTGCCGTAGCGGGACAGAATAGGGGCACCATCGAGAATTGCTCGGTATCGGGCAGCGTGAAAGGTTCGTCAAATAATAGCTGTGTAGGCGGCATAGTGGGATGGCATTATGGAGGCACCATCACCGACTGCCACTCTTCCGCCACGGTGGAAGGCATAGCGTATATCGGCGGTATAGCTGGACAAAGCAATGCTTCTATCACCGCCTGCTACTCCACGGGCAACGTCACCGCGACAATTAACAGTTATAATTATTCCTTTGCCGGCGGTGTGGTGGGACTGAACAACAACGGAGCAATCCTTACCGCCTGCTATGCCACGGGCAATGTCAAAGGCGATGGTATATCTGTCGGCGGTGTGGTCGGCGATAATGTATATTGTACCGTAACTGCCTGCTATCACGCCACGGGCAGCGTCACCGGAGCGTTAGGCGCCACAGGCGGCGTAGCGGGACGGAATTTCGATGTAGGTCCATCAGGTTCCAGCATCCTCAACGCCTGCTACTGGAACGGTACGGTGTCCCTTGACACGGGTATCGGCGAAGATAGGTCCAATGTCGGCGAAGCCACGAAGGTGAGCGGCAAAATTACTTGGACGGATGCGATGAATGCCATGAACGCGGCGTTGATCAGCGCAGGTACAGGCTGGCAGTATGTAACAGGCAGCGGGGATGCCCCACTCACGTTGCAGAAACAGTAAACCCGAAAACAGGACGATATGAAACGACATACTTTATATACATTTCCGGCACTCGCCCTGCTCCTCGCAGCCACCGCCTGCACGCAAGACGATGCGGGAACGCTGCCCGACGGCACGCAACCCCTGACGCTGACCGCCGCCATAGAGGGCAGTGCCGACACACGCGCCACCGTGGACGGCACATGGGAAACCGGTGAGACGGTAGCCCTGCAAGTAACCGACGGGGACGGCACGCAGTGGTACGACTACACGGTGGATGATAGAGGCAATCTGTCCGGCGAATACTATTGGACAAAACCATGTTCCATCACCGTGCAGGGTCTTTACCCGAATATCATGGTGGAAAACAACGGCTTGACTTGGAGCGTGGCGGCAGACCAAAGCAGCGATGCGGACTATCAGTCGGGCGACCTGCTTTGCAGTGAATCCGAGACCGTGAGCTTCGGCCAAACACCCGCCCTCACCTTTTACCACCAGACCGCCAAGGTGGTGGTGAATATTAAGCAGGAAGGCCTGCCCGAAAGCATCAGTGCCACGGCAGGCGATATCACCCTGACCATCGGTGAGGGTGATATCCTCACAATGGACGGCACGTTCACCCTCCCGAAAAATGCGGACAGTGACAGCCGTTGGCTCGGCACATGGACGCTTGGCGGCACCAAAGGCAGCATTAAGCCCCACCTTGCCAGTACTCCGGCGACAGGCTATTTCGCCATCTACGAGGCCCTTGTCATCCCGCAGGAGGTGTCGGCAGACACAAAGCTGCTGGCTTTTACCGCCACTAAGAACGGCACTTCCTACGGTCCGTTTTACTACACGCTGAAAGATAATGCCAACTGGAATCCCGGCTATGTCTATACCTACGACATTACCGTCTTCCACTACGGACTTGATGTACAAGTATCGGAAAGCGTCAATTGGGAAAACGGTAGCACGGGTAGCGGCAATATCACCCTGAAAGATTACACATACGATTCAAGCACCAACACTTACACCGTCTATACCGCCGAAGGGCTGAACAAATGGGCGAAAGCGGCAAACGAAGATTTGAGTACCGATTGTATCCTGATGGCAGACATTGACCTTTCGGGCGTGAATTGGGAACCGGTGGCTTTTGGTAATTATAATACATATTATACCGGGACTTTCAACGGTAATGGGCATACGATTAGCAATCTGGCAATTACAAAGGAAAATCTGTCTTACGATGATGACTGTGGAATGTTTGGTTATGTAGGAGCAAATGCAACCATAAAGAATCTGACCCTTGAGAATGTGAGCCTGAATGTTAGTGCTAATGAAACAAATTTTGATGTTGCAATAGGAGCTTTGGCAGGATCTAATCAAGGAACCATCTCGAACTGCAATGTTTCTGGAAACATCTCTACAAATTCTCAAATGTACTATATAGGAGGCGTCATTGGACGGATGGCTTCCGGAGTTATACAATATTGCCATTCCTCGACTTCTATTCAAGGAGGAAACTCAACTTATGTAGGTGGAGTATTGGGAGGCGAATATGCTACGGCGACAGTTATCAAAGGTTGCTCGTTTTCGGGTTCAATTACCAGTGATAGAGCAGTTGGTGGCGTTGCAGGATATTGTCGATTCTTCAATGACATGATTGGATGCTATTCCGTAGGAGAATTATCTAATCTATCAACAACTGCATATAGAACAGGAGGCGTTGTCGGGTTCCTGCAATTCAACACCACGGCTAACGCCTGCTATTGGGAAGGCTTCGATGGCGAAGGTGTAGGTTATTGTAATGAAAACAATCAATGGGACGGAGCCTACAAGGTGGATGGAGAAACTATTAATTGGGTGCAAGCTACAGAAGCCATGAACACCGCCCTCGGCACGGATGCCGAATACCATTGGCAGACTGACGACCCGGATACTCCGCCGAGCCTTGTACTGAACAACTAAAAACTGAAGCATCATGATTCGCAAGATACTGACATATTACGCCGAGCGTCTGGAGGAATACCTCAGCCGCACCCACCGCCAGCCCGAAGGGATAGCTACGGTAGGGCTGATTGGTACCGCCTCTGAAGAGACACCGAACAAGTTGGTGGTTTCCCTCGTGAACCTCGAAAAGGAGGCCTCCGGGGACGGCGTGTATATGCAGCGTGCTTCAGGAGGATATAAAGGACGGCTTGCTCCGCTGATGCTGAACATGCACATCATGCTGGCCGCCGTCTACGAGAGTAAGCGGTATGCGGAGTCTCTGTCAATCCTGTCGGACACCCTGGAGTTCATCCAGTCCATGCCGAAGTTTGGTGTGGAAGGTGCGGCGTACACCATAGAAATGGTGCCGATGTCCACAATGGATTTGCACAACATCTGGACGACAATGGGAGGCCAGTATCACCCGTCAGTTATCTGCAAGGTACGCGGCCTGACCATAGACTCCGGCACGGTCATCTCCGGCACAGGAGCGGCCACAGGGAATGAAGTAAGAATGTAAACAACAATGATATAAAGTATAAAAGATGAGCAGTTACAGTCCGCTATACACATTGAGCATCCGGCACGGCTATTTTGACGACAGCCTCTGCCGGGCGTTCTCCTGCACTCCGGCACCGTCCGGTCAGGAGCTCATGCGCAGGCGCGAACTGCTGTTCAGACAGACGGATGCCGGTTCATGGGCCGTATTGTGCGATACCGCTGGATCCGGGCCGGACACCGGAACGGATGTTCTGGAACTGAACCTTGCCATCACAGACCCACAGTTCGTCCTCTACACCCTGTGGGAGAACTTCCGTCCTACAGCCGCATATTCGCTGGCTCTTCCGCTTCCGGAAGGCGGTACAGCGGATGGTACAAAGGCCATGACGAAGTCTGCCGCAGCACGGCAGATCGGACACGGCTTATGTACGGTCAGCCTCCGGTTGACAGAAGAGATGTGGCAGGATGCCCTGACAGGTCATCCGCAGAACTGTACCCTGGTGTTCACCCCGAAAGCGTGCAGGTGGGAATACCGACTGGACTTCCGTAAGAATACCATCCAGCCCTCCGGACAGTTTATGCTGGAGGAGAGAAACGGCAGACTGACTTTCCCGCCGTTTGTCAGAACGGAGAGTGGCACATTACGGACGGTTTCGGAAGAATCCTTGCCGATGCACGTCCGCTATGACATCGACCTGAAACTTACGTGCAGGCAGGAGAATTCGGACAGACGGCAGACTCTCATGCGGCATATCCCGCCGCCCGAGGCCGGTGCCTATCTGGATTCGGATCCGGGAATACTGAGACGCATAATCAGGATATGACAGTCGGAACAAGTGTAACCAAATAATTGATAATATGTTGAACTATTAAACCTCAAAAGCTTATGGCACAGATGAAGACCCCTGGCGTTTACATCGTGGAAAAAAGCGCCTTTCCAAATTCGGTAGTCGAAGCGGCTACAGCGATCCCGGCTTTCATCGGCATCACCGAGAAAGCCCAGAACGGTCCGGACTCCCTTAGCGGCAAGCCGTGGAAGATTACGTCCATGACCGAGTTCCAGCAGTATTTCGGTGGAGCACCGGCTCCGAAATTCGTGCTTTCCGTAGGCGATGCTCCGAAGGAGGGCGACCCGGCTCCATTCTACAGCCTCCCGTCACCTGACGGCAGCAAGGCTGTCACGGTCACTGACCAGAGCGGACCTTTCTCCCTCTATTACCAGATGGTCATGTTCTATGCCAACGGCGGAGGCACCTGCTACATCATCTCTGTCGGTACTTACGCAGAAGGTGCGCCTGTTGACAAGGACAAGGTCGTGGCCGCTCTTGCAGCCATGGAGAAGGAGCAGGAGATCACGATGGTAGTCGTTCCGGAAGCTGCATCCACACCGGACTGCAAGGACATCCAGACACAGGTGCTGGCACATTGCGGAAAGATGATGAACCGAATCGCCATCCTTGACGTGCAGCCGAAAGCCGCCGCACACGAGACCATGTCGGATCAGATAGAGACTTTCCGCACCAATGTCGGTGCCAATTTCCTCTCATACGGTGCTGCCTACTATCCTTGGCTGAACACTTCAGTATTGTCCGACAAGGACATAGACGGTACGGTACTGACATGGGACTTTACCCAACCGGCTCCTGACATCGCTCCTTTCTTCGCTCCCGACTCCAAGTTCCCGAAATATTTTGCGGACACATACGCCGAGATTGCCGCAGGCAAGAAAGTGGTGAAGCCGGCCCAGAAGGACGAGACCGGAGCGGAAACGGCTCCTGCCGAGACAGCGGACTGCACGCCGGACGAACTGGCGGCCATGAAGACCAACCTGCACAATGCCCTGCTGCAGAACCTTCCGGGCTATCAGTATGTCGTGAACAAGGTCAAGGACAGCCTGAACCTGCTTCCGCCTTCAGCTGCCATGGCAGGCCTCTACACGATGGTGGACAACACGCGCGGAGTCTGGAAAGCCCCTGCCAATGTGAGCGTGAACTATGTGAACAGCCCAGTCGAGAACATCGACAACGCCATGCAGGAAGACCTGAACATGCCGATGAACGGCAAGGCGGTAAACGCCATCCGCACCTTCCCGGGCGAAGGCATCAAGGTCTGGGGAGCAAGGACACTGGACGGCAATTCCCAGGACTGGAGGTATGTCAATGTGCGCCGCACGATGATGTTCCTTGAAGAGTCGGTGAAGAACGCAGCCAAGGCATACGTGTTCGAGCCGAATGTGGCCGCCACCTGGATGAACGTGCGCTCGATGATAGACAACTTCCTGCGCAGCGTATGGAAACGGGGCGGACTTGCCGGGGCGACTCCGGAGGACGCATACGAGATCCATGTGGGACTGGGTGACACGATGACAGCCACGGACATTCTCGACGGCATCATGCGCATCACGGTACTGGTGGCCATCACCCGTCCGGCAGAGTTCATCGAAATCACCTTCCAGCAGCAGATGCAGAAGAGCTGATAACTGTATATTGAATTAATAACACATTAAAACATAAAGAATTATGGCAGAAGACGGATCAGCACAGAGCGCCGCAACGTGGCCAGTGCCCGAATTTCATTTCAGCGTGGAGATATCCGATGTAGGCAAGATCTCCTGCAAGGAAGTGTCAGGACTCGACATGGAGTTCGACGTGATTGAATACCGCTCCGGTGACATGCCCGGGTTCACCAAGGTGAAGATGCCCGGACTGAAGAAAACCGGAGACGTGACCCTGAAGAAGGCGATGTTCAAGGACGACAAGAAGCTGTGGGACTGGATCAACCAGGTAAAGATGAATATCATCAAGCGTGCCAGCGTGACGGTGGCCCTTCTGGACGAGAGCGGCAGCCCTGTCCAGAGCTGGAAACTGACCAACGCATGGCCGAAGAAGTACACCGTGGAAGGGTTCAAGGCCGATGGAAACAGCGTGTCGATGGAGACCATCGTGATTGCCCACGAGGGTGTTACGCCGGCATAGTGTAAACCTTTGACTGTTCAAGCATGGCTCCTGACAGCAATACATGGAAACCGCCGGTGTTGTTTCACTTTCGGGTGGATTTCCAGTGGAAAGGTGACAAGGCATCCGCCTCTTTCGCGGAGGTGGATGGCTTGGGTCAGGAGCTTGTGCTTGATGGTCATGTCACAAAATCCGACAGGACACCAGGCTACCCTAAAGGAGTCAAACAGGATGATATTGTACTGAAAAGAGCCATCGAGCCACTGAATGAAAAGATAACCTCATGGCTGAGGGATTGCTTCAATTTTCGGGACACAGGTTGGATAGAGACATGTACAATCATCATTTCATTGCTTGATGAAGAGAACAAGGTTGCCGCAAGATGGGTAGGAGTGCGTGCCATTCCTATAAAATGGAAGAGCGCCGGGCCTAATGCCGGCAAGAGCGAGATAGCGACTGAAACTATTACTCTCAGACATACGAAACTGATTAGAAATAAATAATGCCGATAATTATCAAGGAAATAAAAGTAAGTACAACGGTCGAGAATAAGATTTTTATCCCGGCAGAGGTTCCGGACAGTTTCTATGATAAATTGAAAGAGGAAATTGTAGAGGAGCTTTCAGCCCGTGATATACAGCCAATATCTAAGAATAGAATAAAGGAGCGTTAAAACAGATTACTATGCAGAAGATTGAGATTAGGTCTTTTACTGACAAAGATTTTCGGAAGGAATATGGCATTCCTTTGGAATTGTCGGTAGATCCGGAACAGATAAGTTTCGGCAAGAACATCTTTTACCGCGAGGACAAGCAGATTGGAAGTACCGGAGGTAACATAAAGTTCGAAAAATACGGTCCGACATCTCTTTCTTTGAAGTTTACTATTGATTGCACTGGTGTCGTGGAAGGGACGGAAAAGGGTGACAGCGTGTATGACAAAGTCAGTGAAATTACAAATCTTCTTTATGTTTATAAAAGTGACGGGCATAGTCCGGCTTATGTCATTATCTCCTATGGGGAATTGCTTTTTAAGGGGCGGCTGGAAAAGATGAATACCCAATATATGATGTTCACCACAAAGGGCATTCCATTGAGAGCATCCGTAGATATATCTTTCAAAGGGTTCATGTCCGGTGAGGAGGAGCGCAAGAAATTCTCCAAGCAGTCTCCCGACATGTCCCGGCTCATCACCGTCAAGGAGGGCGAGACACTGCCTTACCTCTGCCACAGGATATACGGGGATTCCCTGCTTGTCCGGGAGGTGGCGAGGTTCAACGACTTGGACAGTTTCAGAAATATACCTGCGGGGACACAGCTGCTGTTCCCTCCGCTTAAAAAGAGTTGATGACAAAGAAAAAAAAGCAATATGGCAGACTCACCTTCGAAATACGCTGACCGCATCCTCGCCTGGACGGTTTACGCAGGCGGAAGCAGGCTGGACGGCTCATTCGAGCTTGTCTCGGCCCGCATAAGCCTCGAACTGAACCGGATCGGCAAGGCCACCCTGTGCTTCAACGCCGGGGACATGGATATGCAGACTTTCGATGAGAGCGATTCGGACAGTTTCAAGCCGGGCAATACCATACGCCTGGATGCAGGTGACCTGAACGACCAGAAGACCCTGTTCGAGGGCATCATCATGCAGACGGGCATCCGTGTCGGAAAGAACCGCCGCTCCATGATGGTGGTGGAATGCAGGGACAACGCCTGGCCTGCCACACAGGGACGGCACAACCGGATTTTCGAGAAGAAGAAGGACAGCGAGATGATTAACGAGGCCCTTTCCTCCTACGGCAGCGTTTCGGTGGATGGCACGGATTACCAGCATCCGGAGATGGTGCAGTATTACTGTACGGACTGGGACTTCGCCCTTTCCCGTGCCGATGCCTGCGGTATGTTCATTCTCACCACAGGCACTGCCATCAAGGTGTTCAAGCCGGATGTGGGAGCATCCCCGGTGCTGACCGTCACATACGGCAACGATCTTATTTCCTTCGACTGCGGACTTTCCGCAGGGGACCAGTTCTCAGGCTACGATGCGGTGTCATGGAATCCTGCGGAACAGAAGCAGGTCAAGACTTCCGCCTCCGCCCCGTCCCTGAACAGCCAGGGTGACATGGCGGCAAGCGACCTCTCCTCGGACGGCAGCATGCTTCTCCAGACGGATGCCCCGGTGGACAGTTCTGTGCTGAAGGCATGGGCGGACAGCCTTGCCCTGAAAGCCGGACTGGCACGATACAGGGGGAAAGTCAGCTTCTATGGTGCTGCGGAGGTCGTGCCGGGTTGTGTCATCGAACTGAAAGGCTTGGGCAAACGCTTCAACGGCAATGCCTTCATCGGCTCCGTGACCCATATCATTGAAAAGAACGAGTGGATAACAGAGGCAGGCATCGGGATAGATCCCGCGTGCATCACCGACGAGCCGGATGTGGTGAGTCCTGCGGCGGCGGGGCTTCTGCCCGGCATGGAGGGACTGCATACGGCGGTGGTCAAGAAACTTGACGGCGACCCTGCCGGAGAATGCCGCATACAGGTGGAACTGCCCTGGCTGGAGGGAGAGAACAAGCTGCTTTGGGCAAGACTCTCCACCCTGTACGGGACAAACGGCTCCGGCTCATTCTGGCTGCCGGAACCGGGTGACGAGGTGCTCGTAGGCTTCGTAAACAACGACCCTGCCCATCCGGTCATCCTCGGCTCAATCTATGGGGCCAAGCACAAGCCGCCGTATGAATACACGGCGGAAAACAACACGAAAGCACTCGTCACTCGCAAGAAACTGAAGATCGAGTTTGACGAGGAGAAGAAAATTATCACGGTATCCACCCCGGGCAACAACAAGGTGGAACTCAACGATGACGGGGAATCCGTTACCCTGACCGATGCCAACGGGAACGAGGTGAAGATGGACAAGGACGGGATATCCCTTTCATCGGCCAAGGATATAAAACTGAGTGCGAAAGGCAACATCACGATGGATGCCACGATGAAACTCAGCGGCTCGGCCAAGCAGGATGCCAGTCTCGAAGGACTGAACGTCACGGTGCAGGGCAAGATGGGCGCAACCGTCAAGGGAAACGCCACGGCGGAACTGTCCGCCAGCGGCCAGACTACCGTAAAGGGAGCGATGGTCATGATAAACTGACGACGAACCGAACGAAATATCAAACTTGTTTGAATATTTCTGAGGTGAGGAGGAAGAAAAGCCGAAGGGTTAACTGAAAATGAAACGAAAAAAGAAACGATATATGAACGGAAGTGGAACATATAAAATAGAAAGGAGGGGCCTATGCCGCCAGCTGCAAGACTGACAGACATGCACACCTGTCCCATGCAGACTCCGGCTTTCCCGTCCCCTATACCCCATGTGGGCGGGCCGATTGTCGGTCCAGGTGTGCCGAATGTACTGATAGGCAAGATGCCTGCCGCTGTCATGGGGGACATGTGCGTATGTGTCGGGCCGCCCGACAGCATTGTCAAAGGCTCCGCTACGGTAATGATTGGGGGCAAGCCTGCCGCGCGGATGGGCGACACCACCGCACACGGAGGCAGCATAGTGATGGGCTGTCCAACCGTAATGATTGGCGGATGACCGCCGTTTAAGGGCATTGTAACGAAGAATGAATATAAAAACACAATAGAATAACATAAAAGACAACGATATGAACAAGAGAACATTAATCGACATAATCCCTGCAGCAGCCCTCCTGCTGCTCGCCGCCTGTACGCAGGATGAACCGGGCAGACAAGGCAACGAACTGCCTTACGGCGAATACCCCTTGCAGATAGGCGGTGTCACCCTCAATGTGGAAAGCAGTGCGGAGCCGTGGAGCGCAAAGGGACCGCAGACTCGTGTGGCGGAGAACGATAACGGTACGGGCAGCGTGTGGGAATGGAATGGCACGGAAATGATAAGAGTGCGGCTGGACAATGAAACCGCTACCTATGCGCTGAATGTCGGTTCAATCTTGACCGCTGACAAACAGCTCTACTGGACAAGCACCGCCCCCACCACTGTCACCGCTTGGTACCCAACGTATGAGACGGTTGACCTCAGCGACCAGTCAAAAGGTCTTGCCTACGTGCTGAAAGCCGAAGTGCCGGATGCCACCTACAACAATGAAATTACCCTTGACTTCAAGCACGAATTAGCCAAAGTGCGTGTGGTGCTCAGCGGCACGCAGGCCGCACAAGTACAAACGGTGGAAGTCTATGGCAGCACCTCTTGCACAAACAACCAAGGTACGGTGACAGGCAGTAGCACGCAAGACTGGATAAAGATGAAGCACACCACCTACGCCGACGGCACCGAGTGCTGGGAGGCCAACGTAGTGCCGGGCGATATAACCCTTACCAACTTTATCCGGATAAACGGCCAAACTGCCACGGTAAATGACGGCTTCCCCACTACGTTGGATGCCTCCACGATGTACACCATCGACCTGACGGTGGGCAAGGAGATAACGGAAATCACTGAGGAGAACAATTCTCCAATTAACGATAATGGATATTACCGGGTGAGCGGCGGCTTCGGGCAGACCATCACCATCACCGGCGGCAGCCCGACCATCTATCTGGAAGGTGCTAGCATCAGCGTGAGCAGCGGCAATGCTATCAGCGTCACGAGCAATGCCAGCCCCACTATCCATGTGGTGGGCGGGGGCAACACCGTTTCCAGCAACAACGGCGCAGGCATCTATGTGGCGCAGGGCAGCAGCGTGACCATTACGGGGCGCAGCCGGGAGGAGGATGAGCTGACAGCCACAGGCGGTGCAGGTAGTGCAGGAATAGGAAGCTATTCCACTTCCGATGGCACTAACTACTCTTGTGGGAACATCACTATCAGCAATGTCACCTTGACGGCGAGAAGCGAAGGTTCTGCGGGTGCGGGTGATTTTGCTGCCGGAATCGGATCCGCCGGTGTAGGAACAGTGGGAAGCATCAGTATCAGTGATGCAGCCATATATGCCCAAGGTTACGGCGATAACATCAATATGGGAGCAGCCGCCATTGGAGGCGGAGTCGATGGAATAAGTTTGGATATCCAAACCGCGTTCGACATCACTATATCCAACTCGACGATTCACGCAACAAGAGGTTGTCCTCATGCGTCCTATATCGGAGCAGGCGGGATGAATGTGGTTAAGCCGGCAGGATACAACATCATCTCTACCGCCCGGATAACAGACAGTCATGTCTATGACGAAAGTGGAAATGAGATAACGCAATAAATATTGTTTGGAATACCTGTTTGAATAAAACCGCTATTATAGTCGTCTTTCAAGGCGGCTGCTTCAAGAGGTTTTAATGGAGTAATAATCTTAAAAATTGATGGATATGTACGAGGCAAGACAGAATAAGGAGAAGGTTAGTCGGACGATTGATGTTACTGGCGGTGGAGCGATGCAGAATAGAATAATCCAGCGAAAAAGTTTTAATAATTATCATCAATACCAGTCGGTGAATTCTACTAATGAAATATCGAAAATTAACAATAAGACGCTACACAATGAACCTATTACATATTCAATGACTATCCAAAAAGTAAATTGGCCAAGTATAAGGCGTCTTCTAAAAGGTAGTGGCTCAACGGGCTTAATTGGAGGATTGTTAGGCTCAGTAATACCTGGTATCGGAACTTTACTTGGAAGTGGAATAGGCGTAGGGATAGGAATAATTTCCGATTTATACAAAGAGAATTTAGAGTCAAAAAAAAGAAATAAAATAAAGATAGAAAAAGGCATTGATATTTCAGATGAAATTAGCGGGTTTATTCTTGCTGAAATTGAAAAAACTTTAAACATACTACCTATTACTCATTTAAATGGAAATGATAGTTTGTCTATCTTTAAATCTGGAAAGGGAAGTATGGGTAATGCCAGTTTTTATGATTTTGACAAAACCATTGAAATTAACAATCCATTAGGAATACCTGATATATTATATGTTATATTAAGTAAAAAGAGCAAATTACAGAGATATTTAATGGATAAAGGTACTATCGGTAGAGGAGAAATAACTTATGTAGGTAATGGAGAGGCGAAATATAATCCTAACATCGATAATGTAACTAATCAACAGTCAAATAATCGACATATAATGGCTGGTGCATCTGATGCAAATTCACAAGAGAGACTACTACCTTGGACGTTAAGACATGAAATAGGTCATTCTGTTGATAAGCAAATACATTGGAAGGAAGATTATTCTAAAGAGCGAATGTTTGGTGGTTGGGAAACTTTTGATAATGACGAATGTATTTTAAAAAAGATTATTAGTATGGTAATTGGGAATGTCACCGACTACAAATTTGTTTTTGATAAAAAACCTATACCAAACTCTTTAGCACCAGCGGCTTTAAAACAGAAAATTAAAAATGAATCTACCTCCGTTATTCTAACTATTAATGATAAGGAGATAAATTCAGGCGACATGGATACAATAACGAAAAAATACGGAATTGCAATTAATCATCCATGGATGTTTGATGATGGATGTAAAAACGATTTGATATATGGAGACAGGATTTATATGTACGATGAATATGGTGAGCCATGTAGTTACATTGCAGAAGCAAGAGAATATGCGGTTTCTAATTATCAATTTTCATCAGTAAATGAATGGTTCGCAGAAGCTTATGCCGCATTTTATAATCCTGACCCTAATGCTATGTCAAGAGAACGCCTTTCTGATGATGTAAAACATTGGTTTACGGAGAACTTAGGTGGGTACTATAATAGTGATAAATGGAATTCTCCAGCAGCATTCATTACAAAAAATGGAAAACTAACTGCTGCATATAAAAAATGTGCATACTATTTACATGAATATATAGCCCATTACGCATCTGTTCAAGATTCAGATATTTGGTATACCGCTATTGATATAATGGATTTGCCTAAGAGCAAGTGGACAAAATTAATAATCGCTTATAAAATATATGAATTAACGAAGTCTAATGATACTTATGCTAATTATTATGCGGCGTGCAATCTGATATCAAACAATGAACTTCAAACATATAAAAATGAAATTGATAATAGCTATGGGAACCAGCTATAATGGCATGATTAGCGCATCCCTGTCAATATTTTAATCTATAATAAAATGTAACAGACTAGACAATGAATTCTTCCCGATTAACCAATGCGAACATTATAGATTTTCTTTTTCTAAGTTAATAACAATAGTTCGTTAAAAATTAGCCCAGCCTAAGCGGCTCTGGCAGTAAATAAAATG
>ENA-OWZO01000199-OWZO01000199.1-human-gut-metagenome-genome-assembly--contig:-NODE-199-length-45439-cov-29.218998_pt1 | contig 45439 bp, 35 predicted proteins | sample MGYA00249260_ERZ652115 | MGnify/ENA primary metagenome ERZ652115 (study PRJEB26925, sample SAMN05827127) | human gut metagenome | biome: ENVO:2100002; feature: ENVO:00000062; material: ENVO:00002003...
AAAATTAGAAAACTGCGTTTTCTATTTGCCTCTGCACTCGGCTTTCACTATCTTTGCACTCGATTTTAGAGGAAAAATCATGAAGAATAGATTATTATATACTTTCCTGTTTACGCTTTTGGTGGTGGCAGGTTTGTTTGCCTTGCATTTTCTGCCGTCTCTCTCTTTCTGTGACAAGCCTTTGAGAAAGATGGATCTGCTTTCCGATATACGTATCAAAAAAGAGGTGATGGAACCGATGGATTCCGATACCCTTGTCTTGCCTCCTCCGGTGAAGCCGGCCTTTGTGGATACCTGCAAGAGCGGTATGGTCTGCATTGAGGAATACGTGGACTCTACCGGGCGTGGCATGAACCATTTTTATGAGGCATTGGGACAGGTCAATGCGATGGACCGCCCGGTGCGTATCGCTTATTTCGGGGATTCCTTTATTGAGGCTGATATCTTGACCGGCGATTTACGCGAAATGTTGCAGAAGCGTTTCGGGGGATGTGGAGTGGGCTACGTGCCGATTACGAACAAGATTGCCGGTTTCCGTCCTACTGTTCACCAGTCGTTTGGCAGATGGCGCAGTCATGCCATTACGGACTCCGTCTATTTCGACCGTTCCCGTCAGGATATTTCCAATCATTACTTCATCCCTTCTCCAGGGGCGTATGTCACGCTGAAAGGGGAAAAGCGTTTTCTTTCCCGCATCGATACGTGCGACTTGTCTACGTGTTACTTCTTGGCTTCAGACTCCGTAACGCTGAGTGCTTCGGTAAACGGTGGGCAAGGTAGATTGTTTCCTGTAAAAGGGAACGGGGAGTTGCAGGCCGTGTCAGTAGGTGGTCGGATTGGTTCCGTACGCTGGAACGTGGAAAAACTGGATTCGGCCGCTTTGTTCTATGCGGTGACAATGGACCCGAAGCAGGGAGTGGTGGTGGATAATTTCAGTACTCGCGGCAGCAGCGGGCAGCAGTTGGGGCATATCCCGATGTCCATTCTCCGTCAGTACAACCGGTTGCGGCCTTACGACTTGATTGTGTTGCAATACGGATTGAACGTGGCCTCGGAAAAGGTGTTGAATTATACGTATTACAAGGATGCCATGAAACCCATTGTGGAACGTCTGAAAGAGGCCTTCCCAAAGGCTTCTATCCTGATTGTCAGTGTGGGCGACCGGGAATACAAGGATGAAAACGGTGAACTGTGTACCATGCCGGGAGTGAAACGGCTGATTCGTTACCAGCAGGCTTTGGCGGCGGAGACACATGTGTCATTCTGGAATCTGTTTGAGGCCATGGGAGGAGAAGGCAGTATGGTGAAGATGGTGGAAAGCAAACCGCAGATGGCCAATTATGATTATACGCACATCAATTTCAGGGGAGGAAAGCACATTGCCGGACTTCTGTTTGAGACGTTGATGTACGGAAAGGAACAGTATGAAAAACGGAAAGCTTATGAAATGGAATAAACTGTGTGTCTGGATAACGGGGTGCATCCTGTGTCTTTGGACCATGGAGGCGTCGGCACAGGATGTGTTGCCGGTGAAATCACGTCCAGACCGTCATTCCGGTCAGGTGTCCGACAGCAAGGCCATGCAGCAGTTGTTGAAATTTGTCCAGGTAAGCAATCCGATGCCTGCCAGTTTCAGGGAAACAACGGAAAACCGGATTGAAGACCCTACGGGAGAACTGCTCCCTTTCTGGCAGAAGCTTTCTGTGCTCGACCGTCCGCTACGCATTGTGCATATCGGTGACTCGCACGTACGGGGACATGTCTATCCGTATGTGGTCCGCCGGCAGCTGGAAGATGATTTCGGACGGGAGGCGGTACTGGATATGCAGGTGAATTACCGTACGTCCGGACTGGCGCACGAAACGGGGGCGGCGGGAATCGTTTACCACATACTGGGGGTGAACGGAGCGACTTACGGTTCTTTCTCTACGCCGGAGAACATACAGCAGATTATTGACTTGAATCCGGACTTGGTGATTCTTTCTTTTGGAACGAACGAGGCTCACGCCCGCCGTTATTCTTCTACCGAACATATAGCGCACATGGATTATCTGTTGGGAGAGTTGAAGAAAGGGTGTCCGCAGGCAGTTTATCTGCTGACTACTCCACCAGGGGCTTACGTGCGTAACGGCCGGAGGGGGGCCCGGGTGATCAATCCCCGAACAAAACTGGTGGTGAAGACGGAACAGGATTATGCGGCTTCCCGGAAACTGGCCTTGTGGGACATGTACCACATTGTGGGCGGCGAACGGCGGGCATGCCTGAACTGGAGCGCCGGAAACTATTACCAACGGGACAAAATTCATTTTACGCAGGACGGATATATCCTGCAAGGATTATTATTACACGAAGCGATTATCAAATCATACAACAATTATGTGGAAACTCAACTGGACGGAACTCGGAATTGACTGGGATAGATTGAAGGATGTGCTGACGTATGATTCCACGCAGCCGATGATTTTCAGCAGCGGACTGTTTCTTTTTCTTTTCTTAGGATTCAGTCTGGTCTATCTTCTCTTGCAGAAGAAGACCACGGCGCGCCTGCTGTTTGTCACTTTGTTTTCGTATTACTTCTATTATAAAAGCAGCGGGTTCTACTTTTTCCTGCTGGGTATTGTCACGATGTCCGATTTCCTGCTGGCTCGCAGGATGGAGGTCACGGTGTCGGCATGGAAACGGAAAATGCTGGTGGTGTGCAGCTTGTGCATCAACCTCGGATTGCTCTGCTATTTCAAGTACACGAACTTCTTCTATGAGATGCTGGCTCCCTTGTGGAACGGACAGTTCCAGCCGCTCGACATCTTCTTGCCGGTAGGTATTTCGTTTTTCACTTTCCAATCGTTGAGTTACACCATCGATGTGTATCGCCGGGATTTGAAGCCATTGTCGAACCTGCTGGACTATGCGTTTTATGTGTCTTTCTTTCCGCAGCTGGTAGCCGGACCGATTGTGCGTGCCCGCGATTTCATTCCGCAAATCCGGCAACCGCTGTTCGTTTCGTCGGAGATGTTCGGACAGGGGATTTTCTTTATCGTGAGCGGTCTGTTCAAGAAGGCGGTCATTTCGGACTACATCAGTGTGAACTTCGTGGAACGTATATTCGATAATCCGGGATTGTATTCGGGACTGGAAAACTTGTTTGGAGTGTACGGGTATGCCTTGCAGATTTACTGTGACTTCTCGGGGTATAGCGACATGGCCATCGGTATTGCCTTGCTGCTGGGATTCCGTTTCCCGCTCAACTTCAACTCGCCTTACAAGGCAGACAGTGTGACCGATTTCTGGCATCGCTGGCACATCTCTTTGTCTACTTGGTTGCGCGACTACCTTTATATCTCTCTGGGAGGCAACCGGAAAGGAAAGATTCGTACCTATATCAACCTGATATTGACCATGCTGCTGGGGGGACTCTGGCATGGAGCTTCGTGGAACTTTGTGGTGTGGGGCGGACTGCACGGGGTGGCACTGGCCTTGCATAAGTTCTTCCGCAGCCTGCTGGGGCGTCCTAAACAATATCGTAGTCAGGGCATACGGAAATTCTTTGCCGTGGTGCTGACCTTCCATTTTGTATGCTTCTGCTGGATTTTCTTCCGTAATGCCACGTTTGAAGCCTCTGTCACCATGATCCGGCAGATATTCACGGCCTTCCATCCGGAATTGCTGGAGCAGCTCCTGACGGGCTACTGGAAAGTCTTTGTGTTGATGGGGGTCGGTTTTCTGCTCCATTTCTGCCCCGACAGCTGGCAGAACGCCTGCAGCCGCGGTATGGTGCGCTTGCCGCTGGTGGCACAGGCCGTAGTGATGATTGCGTTGATTTACCTGGTGATACAGGTGAAAAGCAGCGATATACAGCCTTTTATCTACTTCCAGTTCTAAGGAGGCGGCTTCCCGAGCGTGAGTGGGATGCGACTAATTTGCGGGATGAAAATTATTTTTTCCTGAAAAAATTAGGAGAAAAGGGGGAATAATTGTATTTTTGTCGCGCTTTAGAAACATCCTTTTCGACAAAGGAAGCTGGAAAGTGTGTTTATTGGTATTTGCGCCCGTAGTTCAATGGATAGAATAAAGGATTCCGGTTCCTTCGATTGGGGTTCGACTCCCCACGGGCGTACATGATAGCTTATTAGACTGAAAATGAACGGTTTAATAAGCTTTTTTGTTTATAAACCCATACCTTTTGGAACCTGCGTGCGTAACGGTAGAAAAACGCACTTACGTTTAGGAGCAAACGCACTTGCGTTTCACATAAAACGTACTTGCGTTTTACTTAAAACGCTTAGGCGTTTGAATGAAAACGTCAAAGCGTTTTCCGGTAAGCGCAAAGGCGTTTCCGGAAGGTGAAAAAATCACTCTTTAAAGTGGACTGAAAGATGAAAAACTACATGTTTGAAATTTGCGCGAACTCCGCAGAAAGTTGTGTGGCTGCCCAGCAGGGAGGAGCCCATCGGGTTGAATTGTGTGCCGGCATGCCGGAAGGGGGAACCACTCCGTCCATCGGCGAGATCAAGGTGGCCCGTAAATTGATTGATATCCGGTTGCATGTCATTATCCGTCCGCGCGGAGGAGATTTTCTGTACACTCCTTCGGAACTGGACATCATGGAAGAAGACATCCAGGCCGCCCGTCAGGCTGGAGCCGACGGAGTGGTGTTCGGCTGTCTGACTCCGGAAGGAGAGCTCGACAAGCCGGCCATGCAGCGACTGATGAAGGCTGCCCAGGGACTCTCGGTCACCTTCCATCGGGCGTTTGATTATGTGAAGTCTCCTGCTAAGGTGTTGGAGGAACTGATAGATATGGGAGTGAACCGGGTGCTGACTTCCGGCCAGATGCCCACTGCGATAGAAGGGGCTACGTTGCTGGCGGAACTGGTGAAGCAGGCAGGCGACCGTATCATCATCATGCCGGGATGCGGGGTGAATGAACACAACATCGCGGAACTGGCCCGGGTAACAGGTGCCGGTGAATTCCATTTCTCTGCCCGCGAACAAAAAGAAAGCCGGATGCTTCTTCGCAATCCGGCTTTGTCGATGGGAGGTACGGATATGGATGAATATTGTCATCCGGTCACGACTCCCGAAAAAGTTCGTCGTACCATCGCGGCACTTACAGCCCGTGGATGACGTGGAGCAGTTGCTCGCCCATGCCGATGGTGTATCCGTGTGACTCGAAGACCACGCGGTTGAACGTATCGCCCAGGATAATCACCGGCAGGGTGGGCTTGTTGCCCAGTTTCATGTTTTCCGCAATCATCTTGAGGATGCTTCCGTCCTTGTCAATTCCAAATACCACGTTCGATGGCAGGTTAGGGAATTCCTTGCGGTCGAATTTCCGGTAGGCCGCTTCGTCGGTAAAGAGCAGTACAATCGTACGTCCCCATTTCTCAAATTCCGCTTTCTTGATTTCAATGTCTTTCAGGGCATGGTTGGTAGGTTCCTGTCCTACGCCCAGTACGCCGACAATGTAATAACCGCGGCCTGTGGTGCTGAGGATGGATACCTGTTCTCCGTTGTCTGGACGGGTGTACAATGCTTCAGAGTTGAAGTTGCCGATGACACGTACTTCCTCTGTATTGTCGCGCATGCAGAGCGGAGTGACCGTGGTCTTTCCCTCTTCTACCGTAAAGAAAGAGACCTGGCTCAACACGCTGCCGTTGGCCATACGGCTGCCGGTCACCATCATGTAATAACCTGTCGACATCTGGCTTCCATTTTTCAGCAGGGAGGCCCAGCTGGCATCTTCCGGATGGTTCTGCAGTTTGAAAGTACCGTTGTCATACTTCGACAAGGTGAAGTGGGTGTAGTATTTCGGATTGTCCAGTCGGGGAATCGGCTCGTAGGTGGCTTTCAGTGTGCCTTCCGACAAGTTGCCTCCTTCCGACTTCTCGAAGTCTACCAGTACCGGATTGCCGTTCAGACGATAGCAGATGTTGCCGTTCACTTCATCCTTCCAGGCCGGAATACCCAAACTGCGGGCGGCGGCTACGAAGAAGATGTCTCTGGAGTGGGAGTCGGTCACCCGGCTGCGCCATACACCTTCCGGAGAAGTCGTTGTAAACAAGGTGCTCAGGTCGTTGCGTATGAGCAGACTGTCTTTGCACCATTTCACCAGCACTTGCGGGTCGGCTTTGATTTGGGCGGCCAGTTCGGCGGGGAATACTTTCTGCAAGTAACTCCGGTAAGGTGTCAGCATCTCACTGGCAATACGCGGGGCCAGTACTTCTTTGACATCTGCATGGGTATCTGTTGCATAGAGATGGTCTTCCAGAATAGAGCAAGGCGTATCGCGCAAGTCTTTCTCGGCCAGTGTGCCCAGCAGTTCCAATGCCCGTGCCCCCTGTCCTTTTTCTACGGCATGAGAGAGGAACTGCATGATATCGGCATAGTTGCCTCTGGATTTTACGATGAAGTCACAGGTCTGTGCTTCGTCCAGCTTCTGTTCTTGGGCAAATGCCTTGGCTTTTTCTTCCGTCGGGAAGCTGGCTACGTAGGCATTGCGGATAGAATCTTCCTGGGCCATACGCAGGGTATTTTCCTTACGCTGGGCTTCGGTCACTTCCGGCAGATTGGCCTTTTCGGCAGGCGGTACGATGTGCAGGGTATCGGTAAACACGTCACCCGGACGGTGGGAGAGGGTAAGGGTCACTTCCTTGTCCTTGCCGAAAGAAACTTTTTTCAGGCCGAAGTGCTGGTTGGCGGAAGCATATACCAGCATGTCACCCAGTCCGGCGGAAAGCGATGCCTTGCCGGAAGCGTCGGTAGTCTTGTTGGCTACGGTATAGAATTCCGCATAGTTGTAGAGCTTGAATTCCACACGGGCACCTTCCACCGCTTTTCCCAATGAGTCGACCACGGTGACGGTGACCGGCGCACTCTGGGCGTAATTGTTGATGATGTTGATTTCGGTGTAGTTGGCAGTGGTTTTCATCACGTCTTCCGGTCCGTTATAGGCTCCGAAGACCTTGGTGTGCATCAGCATGCCTCGGCTGGCCGGGGCATTGAACCATCCCAAGTTCAGTACGGGTTCCGGTTCACAGGCACCGAGGAAGTACCATTTTCCGTCCACCCAGGCTTCCACCCAGGCATGGTTGTCGTCTGTGTGTGCCCAGCGCGGTGTATAGACCTGACGGGCTGGAATACCTACGGCACGCAGGGCGGCTACCAGGAAGGTGGATTCCTCTCCGCAACGTCCGTAAGCTGTTTTGACAGTAGCCAGTGGGGCACTGGTACGGCTGTCGGTCGGGGTGTAGACCACTTTTTCATGGCACCAGTGGTTTACTTCCAGCACGGCGTCGTACATGGACAGCTTTTCTACGCGGGGCATCAATTCCTGACGGAACACTTCGCGGGCATTGTCCAGGTTCTCGTTGTTTACCCGTACGGGAAGCACAAAATGACGGAAAATCAAGTCTGGAATCTGGGCACCCCAAGTGGTTTGCTTGCGGTCCTGAAGGGCCAGACGTACATTTTTCAAGTAGAATTCGCCGGAGTAGTCAGCAATATCGCCCGGCGTCATGTAGGCATACAGGAACATCATGGCTTCCCGTTCCTCCTGCGTCATTTCTTCATTGAAAACCGCAAAGAGATTGCCTCGGTTGAGAATTTCTTTTTTCTGGTTGAAGTCGGTTTCCACCTTCTGGCGGTAGTCGGTCTCTTTCAGGAAATGGTCGGAAGAGGTACAGGCCGGGAAAAGGCAGCTGAGCCAGAAACCCAGAATAGGGATAATTAGTTTTTTCATGTAGATAAAGAGTATGAGTAATAAATAAAAAAAAGACACGGAAACGGGCCTTTCTTCGCGGAGAAGAAATCTTTCGTTTCTGTGTCTTTTATTGTAATAGTCTGAATGCTTCTTAGATTGGTTTATATTCTACAAAAGCTTCCATGGCTTCATAACAAGCCAGTCCTAAGTGGTCGTAAAGTGAGGCGGTTCCGCGGTTGCGGTCTTCACTTCTCTGCCAGAACAGACGTTCGTCGTTGCCCAGGAACGGAGCACTTTCCATCTGCGACTGATGTTTCAGGATGGAGTTACGTTTTGCACGAAGTTCTTCCGGACTCAACGGCACGGCCATTTCGATGTTCTCGATTTCCCATTCAGCCCATGCACCACGGTACATCCAGATGCGGCAGTCTTTCAGCCATTCAGCTCCGGCATTCTTTTCTTCGTCGATAGCGGCGAACACGGCATCCGTACATACACGGTGAGTTCCGTGCGGGTCGGCCAAGTCGCCGGCTACGTAAATCTGGTGAGGTTTCACTTCACGAAGCAGGTTCAGTACGATTTCCACGTCGGCTTCACTGATAGGATTCTTTTCAATCTTTCCAGTTTCATAGAACGGAAGATCCAGGAAGTGGCAGCGGTTGAGTGGGATATGGTTGAATGTACAAGCTGTACGGGCTTCTCCACGACGGATAAGACCTTTGATGGTCAGGATGTCGCGTGTATCCATCTGGCCCTCCTTCTTGGTAGAGAAGAACTGCTTGATTTCAGCGTATTTGTCGCAGATGACCTTGTCTTCACTGTTTTCAAACAGCTGGTTGAAGCCGTTGATGAAGTGCATGAAGCGTACCACTTCTTCATCGCCTACGGCAATGTTGCCAGAGGTTTCGTAAGCTACGTGTACTTCATGGCCTTGCTGTACGAGACGGCGCAAGGTACCTCCCATGGAAATCACGTCGTCATCCGGATGCGGAGAGAATACCACCACCCGTTTCGGGAAAGGTTTAGCACGTTCCGGGCGGTACGTATCGTCTGCATTCGGCTTTCCGCCCGGCCATCCGGTAATGGTATGCTGCAGGTCGTTGAACACTTTGATGTTGGCATTGTAGGCAGAGCCGTAGAGTGCCAGCAGTTCGCTCAAGCCGTTTTCATTGTAGTCCTTGTTGGTCAGCTTCAGAATCGGTTTGTTGAGTGTGGTACACAACCATACAATCGCACTTCTCACCAGCTTGTCGTTCCATTCGCAACTGGTTACCAGCCACGGACGCTGGATACGCGTCAGGTGGGCAGCTGCAGCCAAGTCGATGCAGACGGAGGTATTGGCATGAAGTTGCAGGTAAGAAGCCGGTAATGTATCGCTCACCTTATCCTCCACCGCACTTCGGATGATGTCGGCTTTGTCTTCGCCCCATGCCAGCAAATATACTTTGCGGGCATTCAGGATGGTATTGATTCCCATGGTAATGGAGCATGGAGGCAGGTTGTCTACTCCGATGTTGTGTGCGGCTTCCGAACGGGAGGTCGCATCAATCAAAATCAGACGGGTAGTTGAGCTGGCATGTGAACCCGGTTCGTTCATACCGATATTTCCTTCCCGGCCTACTCCCATGATGACGATGTCGATGCCGCCGAAAGTCTGGATACGCTGTTCGTACAAACGGCAGTGTTCCGTAATGGCTTCCTGAGGAATCGTTCCGTCCATGGTGAAGATATTCTGGCGGTCGATATCTATCTGAGAAAGGAAAAGTTTGTTCAAGTGGTTGAAACTGCTACCGGCACCTTCCGTCAACGGATAATATTCATACAGGTTGAAGAATACCACGTTGCGGAAGCTGACGCCTTCATCTTTGTGTTTCCGAATCAATTCGGCAAAGAGCGGGCGTAAGGAAGCGCCTGTACCTACTGCAATGGTACAGAATTTTCCCTCGCGTTGTCTGTCCTGTATTTTGGCTACGATTTCATTGGCAATCTGTACCACTCCTTCATCAATGGTTTCAAAGATGTTGGTGGGTATTTTTTCGAGTCGTGTCAGTACAGAACGTTCCACCGCATTTTCCGGGCGGTAGTATCTGGGAGATACACGGTTCAGTGAGATTTGAGAGCTTAGGTTTGTTCTCATAAATTAGCAAATTAAAGATTGTTCTTTTCGATATCTTTGAAGTACTTGTAGGTGCCGACTTTCAGTTCGTCCGTAGCAGCTTCATCGCATACGATGATACCGTGCTGGTGCATCTGGAGTGCGCTGATGGTCCACATCTGTGTGATACCGCCTTCTACTGCATGCTGCAAAGCGCGGGCCTTGTTGTGTCCGTTGCAGATAATCAGCACTTCTTTGGCAGAAAGTACGGTACCTACTCCTACAGTCAGTGCTGTTTTAGGCACTTTGTTCACATCGTTTTCAAAGAAACGAGAGTTGGCAATGATGGTGTCGGTAGTCAGTGTCTTCACGCGAGTACGTGAGCTCAATGAAGAGCCCGGTTCGTTGAATGCGATGTGACCGTCGGGACCGATACCTCCCAGGAACAGGTCGATACCACCGAATTTCTCAATTTCCTTTTCATAGTTGGCACATTCTGCTTCCAAATCGGCTGCATTACCGTTCAGGATATGGATGTTTTCCTTGCAGATGTCAATGTGGTTGAAGAAATTGTTGAACATGAATGAGTGGTAGCTTTCCGGGTGAGATTCTGGAAGTCCAACATATTCGTCCATGTTGAAAGTCACTACATTCTTAAAAGATACAACTCCTTTTTTATTCAATTCAATCAGAGCTTTATACATCCCCAGTGGAGATGAACCGGTAGGGAGACCCAATACAAATGGTTTTTCTTTTGTAGGGTTAGCTGCGTTGATTTTCTTTGCTACATAATTTGCTGCCCAGTTGGACAGAGCGCTGTAATCAGGTTCAATGATTAGTCTCATGATGGTTAGAATTTTGAATATTGAAATTAATTAATTGTTCTCTTCGAAAATTAGCTTGCTTCTGCAAATATATCAAAGCTTACTCAGAATGTCAAATAAAAAAATAGATTTTTTATGCTTGACTTTTTAAAGAAAAATTCTACATTTGTAAATGTTTCTATAAAAAATAACGAATATGGGTCAGACTCTATTGACAAACATACAGAAAGGCGTTAAAAGTGCATTGGTAAAACAGCGTATCATTACGCATTTGATTTATGCAGGCAGCACCACAATTACAGATTTGTCTAAATCAATGGGGCTAAGCGTTCCTACCGTGACAAAATTTGTGGATGAAATGTGCAGAGAAGGATATGTGAACGATTGTGGAAAACTGGAGACCAGTGGGGGACGTCATCCCAGTTTATATGGATTGAATTCAGATTCTGCTTATTTTATAGGAGTGGCGTTGGCGGTGCAGTCGTTAAGTTTAGGTGCCATTAATTTTAAGGGAGATGTGTTGCAGACAAAGATGGAGATTCCGTTTAAACTGGAAAATACACCGGAATGTCTGGAGCGTATTTGCCGGGAGATTGAAATCTTTATCGATGAACTTCCTTGTGACAAGTCGAAGATATTGAATATTTGTATTGGTATGACCGGACGTGTCAATCCGGAAACAGGATGTAGCTATACACACTTGACATTTGGTGATAAACCGTTGGCTCAGATGTTTACCGACAGACTGGGGATTAATGTCTGCATTGACAATGACAGCCGGGCCATGGCGTATGGAGAATATATCACGCGTCCGGAAAAGTGTCCGAAAAACCTCATATTTATCAATGTGAACTGGGGACTGGGCTTGGCCATTATCATTGATGGTAAACTGTATTCCGGAATGTCTGGATTTGCCGGTGAATTCGGCCATAACTATGGATATGACAACCAGCAGATTTGTTATTGCGGAAAGAAAGGATGTATCGAGACGGAAGTCTCCTGTTCTGCATTATACCGTAAGTTCATTGCCCGTCTTCGCCAGGGAGAAAATTCCATCCTGCTGAAAGAGAAGGCCATCGATGACATTACGCTGGCCGATATTATTTCGGCTGTACGTCGGGAAGACGTGTTGGCTATCGAGCTGGTGGAAGAAATCGGAGCCAAGTTGGGACGTCATATCGGTGACTTGATTAATGTATTCAATCCGGAGCAAGTGATTATTGGAGGTGAATTTTCAAAAGTGGGAGAATACCTGCTTCCTCCGGTTATCTCAGCTGTCCGTAAATATACGCTGAATCTGATGTATAAGGATTCAGACATCGTCTTGTCTGAATTGAAGGAGAAGGCTAATGTGATAGGTTCTTCTTTATTGTCACGAAGCAAATTGTTTGCCTTGGAATAACGATCCTTTTTTAGAGATAAAATAAGAATCCACAGAAAGAGTTGTGCAAATACCGTAGGCTCTTTCGGTGGATTTTTTGTTATAAAGAAGTGGTTTGCAGACACTGGTAAAAAGATTCCCAGTTTTCATTGAAAGCTTGCATGGAAGGAAAAAGCAGGTTTGCTCCTTCTTGCAAGAGTACCTTGTCCGGAAGCGGTCCGGTATTCAGGGCAACTGTAAAGATTCCGGCGGCTACTCCAGCCCGTACGCCGAGCGGGGCATTTTCGATGACAATCGCTTCATCAGCTTTGATTCCAGCCTTCTGTAAAGCCATCAGGTAGGGTTCCGGATTGGGTTTCCCGTATTTTACGTCGAAAGCCGTGACCATCAGTTCGCGGTGAAAGATGTCTGGAAAGTAATGGTTCAGTTTGTCCAACAAGGAATGTTGTCCGGAACCGGTGACTACCATGGGGATGAGGCCGGCAGCCTTTATCTTTTTCAATACTTCGAGTGCACCGGGCATGGGAGCCGCTTTGGGGAGGCTGTTGAACAAGTCGCTCTTGGTCTGATAGATTTTCTTGATTTCTTCTTCAGAAGCCTCGTAGCCTCTTTCTCGTTGGCTGACAATGTTGATGGTGGAAGCTCCTGTACGGCCTTCGTGAAGATAGGCTTCCTCCGGACTCAGGCTCATTCCATATTGTTTCATGGCTTCATGCCAGGCACGGGCATGGTTCTTCATGGAGTCGAACAGCACGCCGTCCATGTCGAACAATACCGCTTTCAAATCGATGTGTGTATAAGAATGTGTGGTGAGATATTGATGGATATTTTGTTGAAACATGATGATACTTTTTTACAATATTCAGGCACGCATTACATGAATTCCTTTCCGCTGTTCTGTCACATCGGAAGGGTGCTTTTCATGTAATTCGTGCCTGTAAACTAAAAAAACGGAGTTATGTCTCGTTTTTTATTTCTTCAGACGGGCCTGGATAGCTTCAGATTCTTTTTCGTATCCCGGTTTGTTCAGAAGGGCAAACATGTTTTTCTTGTATGCTTCTACACCCGGCTGGTTGAACGGATTGACTTCAAGCAGATAACCGCTGATACCGCAGGCTTTTTCGAAGAAGTAGATAAGTTGTCCCAGGTAGTATTCGTTCAATGAAGGAACGCTGACACGCAGGTTAGGAACGCCTCCGTCCACGTGGGCAAGCTGTGTACCCAGTTCAGCCATCTTGTTGACTTCATCGATACGTTTTCCGGCCAGGAAGTTCAAGCCATCCAAGTTTTCTTCATCGCTCGGGAAGTGGAGTTCGTGGTTCGGAGTCTCGATAGAAACGACCGTTTCGAAGATGGTACGTTCACCCTGCTGAATCCATTGTCCCATAGAGTGCAGGTCGGTAGAGAAGTCTACAGAGCTAGGATAGATACCTTTGTGGTCTTTTCCTTCTGATTCACCGTACAGTTGTTTCCACCATTCCATGAAGTAGTGCAGTTTCGGCTGGAAGTTAACCAGAATTTCAATTTTCTTTCCGCTCTGGTACAATTCGTTACGAGTAGCAGCATACAAAGCGGCCGGGTTTTCGTACATATTTTCGTTGGCGCATACTTTTTCCATTTCACATGCACCGGCTACCAGCTGGTCGATGTCGATACCTGCTACGGCAATCGGAAGCAGACCTACCGGAGTCAGTACTGAAAAACGTCCACCTACATTGTCAGGAATGATGAATGATTTGTAACCTTCCTTGTCGGCTGTGACGCGGGCTGCACCTTTCTTCGCATCTGTTACAGCTACGATGACTTTGCGGGCCATATCCTTGCCTCTCTGGTCTTCGCACTGTTTTTTCAACAGACGGAAAGCCAAAGCAGTTTCTGTAGTAGTTCCAGATTTAGATATGTTGATGACACCGAATTTTTTATCTTTCAGGAATTCAGTCAATTCAAACAGATAATCTTCGCTGATGTTATGTCCGGCAAAAATAATAGTCGGTTGTCCGGCTTTCTTTTCTTGCAGCCAGGCAAAGCTGTTTGACATGGCTTCAATGACGGCACGTGCACCCAGGTAGCTACCTCCGATACCTGCTACAACCACTACCTCGCAGTTCTCACGGAGAATCTGTGCAGTAGCTTTCAGGTCGTTCAAATGTGCAGTTGTAATGGAAGATGGCAAATGCAACCAACCCAAAAAGTCATTTCCCAAGCCTGTACCTTTTTCCAGTGTTTCCATACAAGCTTTTACTTTCGGTTCATAAGAAGCCAATTTTTCTTTGGAGATGAAGTCCAAAGTTTTTTCCACGTTTAGTTTAATATTTTCCATAACTGTTTTTGAGTTTATCTAAATGAATCAGTTAATAATTTAATTTCAATCATTGGAGATATCCGCTCATAAAGGATATTGTAGACGGCATCTACAATCGGCATGTTTACGTGCAGGTGTTTGTTCAGCTCCTTGATGCATTTGGTTCCATAATAACCTTCTGCAATCATTTCCATTTCAATCTGTGCGCTTTTCACAGAGTATCCTTTCCCGATCATGGTTCCGAATACGCGGTTACGGCTGAAATTAGAATAGGATGTCACGAGCAGGTCACCCAAGTAGGCCGAATCGTTTGTGCAGCGGTTAACCGGATGTACGGTATCCAGAAAACGGTTCATTTCCTGTAAGGCATTGGAGACCAGTACAGCCTGGAAATTGTCTCCATATTTCAGACCACTGCAAATGCCGGCTGCAATGGCATATACGTTTTTCAAGACGGAAGCATATTCAATGCCGGCCACGTCTGTATTGACAGAAGTCTTGATATAATGTCCGGCCAGTTGTTTGGCAAACATTTTGGCTTTTTCTATATCCTTGCAGCCTACCGTGAGGTAAGAGAGCCTCTCCAAGGCTACTTCCTCCGCATGACACGGACCCGCCAATACCGCAATGTTATTTTCGGGTACGTCGTATATCTTATGGAAATAATCGGATACGATCAGGTTCTCGTCTGGAACGATACCTTTGATGGCGGTAACGATGAATTTATCCTTCAGTTTGACCTTTAGCTTTTTGAGGTGAGTTTTCAGATAGGGTGAAGGAGTCACGAAAATCAGGGTATCCGATTCTCTCACTACCTTGTTGATATCTGATGAAAAGTTGATGCATTTCATGTCGAAACGCACACTTGTCAAATAAGCCGGATTATGCCCCAGACGCTTGAATTCTTCAATTCGGTCGTCACGGCGCATGTACCAGTTTATCGATTCTGCCTGGGTCAATATAATCTTGGCAATAGCTGTGGCCCAGCTTCCTCCCCCCATGATTGCTATTTTTCCGGGTAATTTCATACTTTTATATTTAATGAAAAACAGATATGAAGGGCAAGGAAATTTCTTTGCCCTTCATATCCTTTTATTCATTTATTTTATCTTTTCAATCCAGCCCGCCACTTCGTCTACAGTCGGGTTCTTCAGCTCCAACTTGTATTTTTTATTGATGCCGCAGATATCCTGATGGAGTTTCTGGGGATTGACATCTTTCATGTCACTTACCAAGTTATATCCGGCTTTCTGAAGAACAGGTACCCAGTCTTCTGCTACACCCAGTTCCATGAACTTGGCCGGCGCATCTTTCGGGATTACTTTTTCCGGACGCATCTGCGGGAAGAACAATACTTCCTGGATGGTGTTCTGTCCGGTCATCAGCATGACCAGACGGTCCATACCGATACCCATACCTGAAGTAGGAGGCATACCGTATTCCAAGGCACGTACGAAGTCCTTGTCAATAATCATAGCTTCGTCGTCTCCCTTTTCGCTCAGACGCATCTGTTCTTCGAAACGTTCCAACTGGTCAATCGGGTCATTCAGCTCTGAATAGGCGTTGCAAAGTTCCTTTCCGTTCACCATCAGCTCGAAGCGTTCGGTCAGGTCCGGATTGTTGCGGTGTTTTTTGGTCAGCGGAGACATTTCAATCGGATAGTCGGTGATGAAGGTCGGCTGGATGTAGTTGCCTTCGCAGAATTCCCCGAAGATTTCGTCAATCAGTTTGCCTTTACCCATGGTCTCGTCGATTTCCATGTTCAGTTTCTGGCACACTTCCCGAATCTGTTCCTCGCTCATACCTGTCAGGTCGTATCCGGTGAATTCTTTGATAGAATCCAGCATGGTGACACGCTTGAACGGAGCCTTGAAACTGATAACATTATCCCCAATCTTCACTTCTGTGGTACCGTTTACGTCCATGCAGATTTTCTCAAGCATGTTTTCCGTAAACTTCATCATCCAGTTGTAGTCTTTATAAGCGACATAGATTTCCATACAAGTGAATTCCGGGTTGTGTGTACGATCCATACCTTCGTTACGGAAGTTCTTGCCAATTTCGTACACGCCTTCAAAACCACCCACAATCAGTCGTTTCAGGTACAACTCACTGGCAATACGCATGTACAAAGGAATGTCGAGCGCGTTGTGGTGAGTGATGAACGGGCGTGCGGCAGCACCTCCCGGGATAGACTGAAGAATCGGAGTTTCCACTTCCACATAACCTTTGGAATTGAAATACTCTCTCATGGAATTATAAATCTTGCTACGTTTCAAGAAAATATCTTTTACTCTGTCGTTGACTACCAGGTCTACATAACGCTGGCGGTAGCGGAGTTCAGGGTCTTCGAATTTGTCGTATGCCACTCCGTCTTTGTATTTTACAATCGGAAGCGGACGGATTGATTTGGACAACACTGTCAGTTTTTGTGCATGGATGGAAACTTCGCCTGTTTGTGTGCGGAATACGAAGCCTTCAATTCCGATAAAGTCACCCAAGTCCAGCAAACGTTTGAAAACGACATTGTATAAATCTTTGTTTTCATCCGGACAGATGTCGTCGCGGGTTATATATACTTGAATACGACCTTTAGAGTCTTGCAATTCAATGAAGGATGCCTTACCCATTACGCGGCGAGACATGATACGACCGGCTACAGATACTTTGCGGGGTTCCGCATCGTCTTTAAATTCGGCTTTAATGTCAGTCGAAAAAGCGTTGGTTACATACTCGGCAGCAGGGTATGGATCAATCCCCATTGCTCTCAACTCATTCAGACTGTTACGTCTGATAATTTCCTGTTCGCTTAATTCTAATACGTTCATTTGTTAGTATATTAACTCATTTTGGCCACAAAAATAAAAAACATTTTGCAAATTACCTCTATTTATAAGGTTCTTTTAGAATAAAAAGCCTGAGAATAGTAGTGTTATTTAGATTTTTGTAACAAACGCATGGAAAGGAATTGGAGTTTCAAAAATGTACATTTCTTCTTTGTATGGAAGTATTTTGAAGTCAAAATTTGCTTTCTGTGATTAAATTGTTACCTTTGGGCGTTTCTAATGAATGAAAAGCATGAAAATAATCTTATTGCAGACAGATATTTGTTGGGCTGATCCTACGGCCAATGTGGCTCGTTTGGGAAAGGTCATTGATCATTACGATAAAGTCGATTTGTTTGTGCTTCCGGAAATGTTTTCTACGGGTTTTTGCACTTTGCCGGAAGGTATTGCGGAACCGGCGGACAGTCCTACCTTGCAATGGATGAAACAGACGGCCAGTGCGCATGATTGTGCCCTTGCCGGCAGTATCTCCATAGCGGAAAATGGAAAATTCTATAACCGTTTCTTCTTTGTGTATCCCGACGGGAAAGTGCAATGGTACGACAAAAAGCATTTGTTCACGTATGGTGGAGAAGACAAACATTATACGGCAGGTACGGAACGTGTCGTGGTGAATTTCCGTGGTGTACGGTTTCTGCTCGAAGTGTGCTATGACTTGCGCTTCCCTGTATGGTCCCGGAACCGTGGCGATTACGATGTGGCGTTGTATGTAGCCAGCTGGCCTTCTCCCAGAGTGGAGGCCTGGAAGGCTTTGTTGCGGGCGCGAGCCATTGAAAACCAGTGCTATGTGCTGGGTGTGAACCGGGTGGGAAAAGACCCGTACTGTGACTATTGTGGAGGTACGGCAGCCATCGACCCGTATGGAAAGACACTTTCGGCCTGTGAAGATGGCAAAGAGGGGCAGGCGGAAGCCTTCATCGATATGAATGAACTGGAAACCTTCCGGAAAAAGTTCCCGGTGCTGGATGATGCAGACGCTTTTACATTGAATTAACTTCTTATTTTATGAAAGACAATCATAAACTTTTGTTATTGGGCGACCAGGCGATAGCGCTGGGCGCCATTCATGCGGGAATCTCGGGAGTCTATGCCTATCCGGGAACCCCTTCGACTGAAATTACCGAATATATACAGGAATCTCCGATAGCGAAGGCGCGCGGGTTGCACAGCAGCTGGTGTACTAATGAAAAAACAGCCATGGAAGCAGCCTTGGGAGTGTCGTATGTGGGCAAGCGGGCGCTGGTTTGCATGAAACATGTGGGAATGAACGTCTGTGCCGATGCTTTCATCAATTCAGCCATTACGGGTGTCAATGGAGGGGTAGTGGTATTGGCAGCCGACGATCCTACCATGCATTCCTCTCAGAATGAGCAGGATTCCCGCTTTTATGGCAAGTTCGCTTTAATTCCGATACTGGAACCTTCTTCCCAGCAGGAGGCCTACGATATGATGGCGTATGCATACGACCTTTCGGAACAGATGCGTACGCCGGTATTGATGCGTATTACCACCCGAATGGCTCATTCCCGCGCAGCAGTAGAAGTCGCTGCGTCCGGAAAGGAAGTCACTTGTACGGGACGTCAGTCTGTTCCTTCCGACTGGGTGCTGTTGCCGGGAAATGCCCGTCGCCGTTATGTGGAAGTCATCGAGAACCAGCAGAAACTGGAGGCTGAAGCTGAACGTTCTGCCTATAACCAGCTGAGCATGCAGGAAGGGATGGCTGAGAAAGGCATTGTGGCCTGTGGCATCGGTTACAACTATGTGATGGAAAACTTTCCGGAAGGATGTCCTTATCCCATACTGAAGATTTCACAATATCCTTTGCCGGTGGAAGCCTTGACTCGTCTGGCAGACTCTTGCAAGGAGATTCTGGTGGTAGAAGACGGACAGCCTTTCGTGGAAGAGCAGCTGAAGGGTATCCTGCCTTCTCAATATGTCGTAAAGGGCCGTTTGAGCGGTGATTTGCCCCGTACGGGGGAACTGACTCCCGACAATGTGCGTCGGGCCTTGGGATTGTCGAGTGGACAGGTTTATGCGGCCGCACAGAATGTGGTACCCCGTCCGCCGGCCTTGTGCAAGGGATGCGGACACCGCGATGTGTATGATGCCTTGAATAAGGTGGCTGCAGAATATCCGGATGCAAAGATTTTCGGAGATATCGGTTGCTATACGCTGGGGGCACTTCCGCCTTTCCGCACATTGAGCAGCTGCGTCGATATGGGGGCTTCCATCACGATGGCCAAAGGAGCGGCCGATGCAGGACTGTTTCCTTCCATTGCCGTGATAGGGGATTCCACTTTCACCCATTCCGGAATGACGGGACTGCTGGATGCGGTGAACGATCAATCGAACATCACGGTCGTTATTTCCGACAACCTGACTACAGCCATGACCGGAGGACAGGATTCAGCCGGAACCAATAAGTTCGAGGCCATCTGTCTGGGATTGGGAGTGAAGCCGGAGCATGTCCGGGTGGTGGTACCGCTTCCCAAGAACATGGAAGAAATCACCCGGGTCATTCGGGAAGAGATAGAATACAAGGGGGTGTCTGTCATTATTCCGCGCAGGGAATGTATGCAGACGTTGAACCGGAAACTGAAACAGCAAAAAGCAAAGAAACAATGAAAACAGATATTATACTTTCTGGAGTGGGCGGACAGGGAATTCTGTCCATTGCCACGATTATCGGTGAGGCGGCCCTGCATCTGGGGCTGAACCTGAAACAGGCCGAAGTACACGGAATGAGTCAGCGGGGAGGCGATGTGCAGTCGAACCTGCGTTTGTCGGAGGCGCCGATTGCTTCCGATTTGATACCCTTGGGCACAGCGGATATGATTATTTCTCTGGAACCGATGGAGGCACTGCGTTATCTTCCGTATTTGTCGAAAGACGGATGGATTATCACTTCGGCTACTCCGTTCAAGAATATTTCCAATTACCCGGAAGACGAAAAACTGCGGGCGGAACTCCATGCACAGCCTCATGTGGTGGTGCTGGATGTGGAAAATCTGGCAAAGGAGAACCAGATACCCAGGTCGGCCAATGTCATCTTGTTGGGCGCGGCGGCTCCTTTCTTGAAAATCCTGAATGTGGACGTGCTGCGTGAAAGTGTAGGACGTATCTTTGCGCCGAAAGGAAAAGAGGTGGTGCAGATGAATTACCGGGCGTTCGATATCGGTCATGAATATGTGAAACAATTGAAATTCTAAAGGCTTATGAGCTGCGTGTTTAGTGAAGACCTGGTCAACTCTGTGGCCAAGGAAATGAAGGTGGCCGATTTGTCCAATGCGACCATCGGCGATGTGTTGCTGGTGGCGTCCCGTTTGGAAGAACTTACGGGTATTCCTTTTATCCGGATGGATCAGGGTTCTCCCGGTCTTCCGGCGAATAAAGTGGGAATTGAAGCCGAGAAAAAGGCGCTTGACAGGGGAGTGGGTTCCCAGTATCCGGCAGCTGCCGGAGTGGCCGAGCTGAAGCAGGCTGCTTCCCGTTTTGTAAAGGCATTTATTGATGTGGATATTTCTCCACGTGCCTGTTTGCCTACTACGGGTTCCGTTGCGGCTTCTTTTGGGGCCTTTATCGCCTGTACCCAGCGGATTCCCGGGAAAGACAAGGTGCTGTTTATCGATCCGGGTTTCCCGATACAGAAGTCCCAGTTGCGCATTTTAGGCATTGCGTGGGAGTCGTTCGATATCCACGACTTCCGGGGAGAACCGTTGCGTGCTAAACTGGAAAGTTTCCTTTCCAAAGGAGATATTGCGGCCATTGTCTATTCCAATCCCAACAATCCGGCTTGGATTTGCCTGGAAGAAAGCGAGCTGAAAATCATCGGGGAACTGGCTACGCGGTATGATGCGGTGGTCATGGAAGATCAGGCGTATTTCTGTATGGACTTCCGTCATGCGTTCGGCCGTCCTTATCAGCCTCCTTTCGTGCCTACAGTGGCCCGTTATACCGACAATTATATTCTCATGCTGTCTGCCTCCAAAATCTTCAGCTATGCCGGACAGCGTATTGCCTTGGCTTGTGTATCTGATAAGCTGTTCGATACGCAGTATCCGGCCTTGGCCTCCCGTTATGAGGATTCAGGCGTATTCGGACCGACCTTCATCGCTTCCATCATGTACATGATTACTTCCGGCTGCACGGCCACTACCCAGTATGCCATGGCAGAGATGCTGGAAAAATCCATTACCGGTGAAATCAATTTTGTGGAAGACGTCCGTGAGTATGAACGGCGCGCCCGCCGGATGAAGCAGATTTTCACCGCTCATGGCTTTTCAGTGGTCTATGACAAGGATGTGACCCAGCAGGTGGGCGATGGCTTTTTCTTTACCTTGGGCTATCCCGGACTGACGGGTGGTGAGTTGCTCCGTGAACTGATGATGTACGGGGTGAGCAGCATTTCCCTGTCGACGACGGGCAGTGAACAGCAGGGTGTGAGAGCCTGTACTTCCCGGATGCGGGAGGAACTCTATCCGGTGCTGGAAGAACGGATGAAGGCTTTTCAGGAAGACCATCCTGTGTCGAGCAAATAACCAAACTACTACAGAAATAAAGAAAAACACACTATGATTTGGAATCCGAACAAAGAATGTATGCCGCGTGAACAGATGCGTGAGCTGCAGGGGAAACGTTTGTGCAAGCTGGTGCAGTATGTGTACCATAATGTGCCTTTCTATCGGCACAAGATGCAGGAGATGGACCTCACTCCTGATGACATCCGGGAAATTGAGGACATCACGAAACTGCCTTTTACCACCAAACAGGATTTGCGGGACAATTATCCGTACGGGCTGATGGCGGCTCCTCTTTCGGAAGTGGTGCGTGTGCATGCTTCTTCCGGAACGACCGGCAACCCGACCATCGTGGGATATACCCGCCGCGACTTGTCTATCTGGTCGGAGGTGATGTCGCGTTGTCTTTCGGCATACGGGGTGACCCGTGACGATACGTTTTCCGTGAGTTACGGGTATGGCCTGTTTACCGGCGGACTGGGCGCGCACTATGGTGTAGAGAATTTAGGGGCAACCGTGATTCCGGCTTCTACCGGAAATACGGAAAAGCATGTACGCCTGATTCGAGATTTGCACATCACGGGCATTGCCTGTACGCCTTCGTATGCCTTGTATCTGGCAGAGGTGGTGGAACGGATGGGTATCCGTAAGGAAGAACTGGGATTGCGTATCGGCGCTTTCGGAGCAGAACCTTGGACGGAAAACATGCGTCAGGAAATCCAGGCTCGTTTGGGGCTGAAGGGCTATAACATTTATGGATTGAGCGAGATTATGGGGCCGGGCGTGTCTTACGAATGTCAGGAGCAGTATGGTTCCCATATCAATGAAGACCATTTCTATCCGGAAATCATCGACCCTGTGACGTGTCAGAACCTGCCGTATGGTACGCAGGGAGAGCTGGTGTTTACCACATTGACCAAGGAGGGCATGCCGCTGCTCCGCTACCGTACCAAAGACCTGACTTCTCTGATTGCCGACCCGTGTCCTTGCGGACGTACCAGCGTGCGTATGACGCCGATTATGGGTCGAAGCGACGATATGCTGATTATCCGGGGTATCAATGTCTTCCCGTCGCAGGTGGAAAGTGTGATTTTGGGCATGAAGGAATTTGAACCGCAGTATCTGCTGGTGGTCGACCGGAAGAACAACCTCGATACGTTGGAAGTGCAGGTGGAAGTGCGCCGCGACTTTTTCAGCGACGACATCGGTTCCATGCTGAAGCTGAAGAAGACCCTTTCCGACCGCTTGAAGAGTGTGCTCTCCATCAGTGCGGAAGTCAAACTGGTGGAACCGAACAGCATAGCCCGTAGTCAGGGCAAGTCCAAACGTGTGATTGATAACCGAGTATTGGTGTAATTAAAGGAAGTGAATCTATGATAATCAAACAATTATCCGTTTTTCTGGAAAATAAGACCGGAAGAATCAATGACGTGGTGCATGCGTTGGGAGCTAATGGTATCAATATGCATGCCTTCAGTATGGCCGAGACTGCCGATTTCGGTATTTTACGCCTGATTGTTTCCGATGTGGAGAAAGCAGTCGAGGTGCTCCGGGCAAAAGATTTTGCCGTGATGTCGACCGATGTGGTCTGTCTGTCGTGTGACAATGTGCCCGGCTCGCTGGCTGTGGTATTGGAATATCTGGCCGAAGAGCAGATTTTCATTGAATACATGTATGCGTTTGCCCAGGCCGACCAGGCCCATGTGGTCATCAAACCCAATGACATGGAGCATTGTTTGAAGGTGCTCGAAGCGCATCATTGCCGTGTGCTGGGAAAAGATGAACTTTAAGAAAAAGAACTGTCTGTAAAGATAAAGTAAAAAATCTCCTGCTTTCAGCCGGAAAGTTCGCATGAACTGAGGCTGAGCAGGAGATTTTTTTGTGTGGTTCTCATTCGATTTCCATTCCTCGATTGGAGGTCGCATTTCTATATTGCTGCTGGGGAGTCTGCTTAGAACAAGCTCCAGGAGACGGTCAGTCCGGCCATGACGATGGCCACCATGCTCATCAGTTTGATGAGGATGTTCAGGCTCGGACCGGAAGTGTCCTTGAACGGGTCGCCCACCGTATCGCCTACCACGGTGGCCCGGTGTACTTCGCTGCCTTTCCCGCCAAAGTTGCCTTCTTCCACGTATTTCTTCGCATTGTCCCAGGCACCGCCGGAGTTAGCCATGAAGATGGCCAGGATAAAGCCCGATGACAATCCCCCTATCAGCAGTCCGATGACGCCCGGTACCCCGAACAGCAGTCCCGTCACAATGGGAGCGATGATGGCCAGCAAGGAAGGGAATACCATTTCTTTCTGGGCACCCCGTGTGGAGATTTGTACGCAGCGGGCATAATCTGGTTCCGCCTTGCCTTCCAGAATCCCTTTGATTTCACGGAACTGCCGGCGCACTTCTTCTACCATGTGGGCTGCGGCTCTGCCCACCGCATTCATGGTCAGTCCGCAGAACAGGAAGGCCATCATGCTGCCGATAAACATTCCGGACAGTACTTTCGGATTCATCAGTGTGACGTCGTAATACATCATGAAATCCGTAAATCCGGCTTCGTGAATGACTACCTCCAGTCCGTTGGGAAGTTCCAGTACCGTCGTACCGATGCGTTCCAGTCCGATACGGATTTCTTCGATGTAAGAAGCCAGCAGTGCCAGTCCGGTCAGGGCAGCCGAGCCGATGGCAAATCCTTTTCCGGTGGCTGCCGTGGTGTTCCCCAAGGAATCCAGCGCATCGGTCCGTTTGCGTACTTCTTCTCCCAGGCCGCTCATCTCGGCATTGCCTCCGGCGTTGTCGGCTATCGGGCCATACGCGTCTGTAGCCAAGGTTATGCCTAAGGTGGACAACATGCCCACCGCCGCAATGCCGATGCCGTAGAGTCCCATACTGATGTTCGTGAAGTCAAATCCCGAGGCCAGCCAGTAGGACAGGATGATACCGGCCACGACGGCAATGACCGGAATCGTGGTAGATACCATGCCCAGTCCGATGCCTGAGATGATGACCGTGGCCGGTCCGGTCTTTCCGCTTTCCGCCAGTTTCCGGGTCGGCTTGTAGGATTGAGAGGTATAGAATTCCGTCGATTGTCCGATGATAACCCCCACCACCAGTCCGATGACAACGGCACAGGAGATGTAGAGCCAGTTCTCCAGCTGCAACAGCCAAAGAATCACGAAAGTGGCGATGACAATCAGTCCCGCGCTGAGGTTGGTGCCCGTTGACAAGGCCCGGAGCAGTTCCCTCATGCCTGCGTCCTCTTTGGTACGTACGGCAAAAATACCGATGATGGACAAAAGAATACCGACTGCTGCAATCAACATCGGGGCAATGACTGCCTTGAACTGCATGACCGTATCGCCGGTTCCGATGTAGGCCGCCGCTCCCAAGGCCGCTGTGGCCAGAATGGACCCGCAATAAGATTCATAGAGGTCGGCTCCCATGCCGGCCACATCGCCCACATTGTCGCCCACGTTGTCGGCAATGGTTGCCGGGTTGCGCGGGTCATCTTCCGGGATACCTGCTTCTACTTTCCCTACCAGGTCGGCTCCCACATCGGCTGCCTTCGTGTAAATGCCTCCTCCTACACGGGCAAAGAGGGCCTGTGTGGAGGCTCCCATACCGAAAGTCAGCATGGTGGTGGTAATGATGCACAGTTTGGAGGTCGGATTCAGGGCATCTTCCGGGATGCACTGCTCCAGCAACAGATACCAGAATGAGATGTCGAACAATCCCAGTCCTACGACGACCAGTCCCATGACAGCTCCGCTGCGGAAGGCCACTTTCAGACCTTTGTTCAAAGAGTTCCGGGCTGCATTCGCCGTGCGTGCCGAAGCGTAGGTAGCCGTTTTCATGCCCAGGTAGCCCGAAAGGCCGGAAAAGAATCCTCCCGTCAGGAAGGCCACAGGCACCCAGTGGTTTTGCAGGTTGAACCCATAGGCCATGATGGCAAACAGCACCGCCAGGGCGATAAACACGATAGTGACAATTTTATATTGCTGTTTCAGGTACGACATGGCTCCTTGCCGCACATACGAGGCGATGCGTGCCATGGCAGGAGTACCTTCGCTTTCCTGTTTCATCTGCCGGTAGAAATATCCGGCAAGTGCCAATGCCAGCAGCGATGCGGCCGGTATCAGCCAGAAGAGGGATGTTTCCATAATATCTTGATATAAGAGTTTCCTCAAACTTACAAAAAATCTTTGGAATAATCACATAAAATCCAGTGGATTCCGGTGGCTGAAAAGGAGGATAATGTGGCTTTTTTGTGGAAATGATAATTATCCCGGGGACGTGTGTTCTATGAGGTAAATATGTAAAGCTGTATTGATTTGTATACTGTAAAAATGTGGTGGAAGATATATTTTATGCTTAAATTGATATTCTTTGGAAGAAATTTTGAGTGCCATTGGTGTTCCATACTTGGAAAGGGGCACAAAGAGTTGTGTCTCTGTCTGAAAAACATTATCTTCGCAATATAGAACGTAAGATTTCTTCATTATAGAGTGAATGAGACTCAATACAAGAGTTGCTCAATAAAAGTTATATGATATGATTACCAAGATAGAAATTGACGGATTTAAGTCCTTTTCGGATTTTCAGATGGAGTTTACACCCTTTACTGTTATAGCAGGGACGAATGCATCGGGTAAGAGTAATCTGTTTGATGCGTTGCATCTTCTGTCCAATCTGGCTGTAATGGACCTGCGTACGGCTTTTTCCTACAAAAATTTAAGGGGAGACGTGAAGGAATTGTTTACACAATATGGAGATAAGGTGACAGCACGCAAAATGCATTTTGCAGTGGAATTGCTGGTAGAAAGGAAAATTGTTGATAATTGGGGGGGGCAATGTGACATAAAAACGCCAAGATTACGTTATGAACTGACCATTGCCCGGAAAGAAAATGGAAAAGGATTTGAAGAGTTGGTGGTTGAGTATGAATACTTGACTAAAATCAATACGGATGATGATAAATGGGCAAAAAAATATCTTGGAGAAAAAAATAAGCAGATTTGGAAAAACTCACAGAGTGGAGGCAGTTCCAAACCTTATATTTATACAGAGCAGATAAACGGTGTGACTACTATACGGATGCGGCAGGATGGTAGGCAAGGAGGAAAGGCTGCACCTGCAAATGCAGTGAATCAGACGGTATTGGCTAGTGTGGCTACTACGGATTTTCCACATGTGTTAGCTGCCAAGAAGGAGATAAGCAATTGGAATTTTATGCAGCTTAATCCGGAGATTCTTCGCGAACCAACCCGATATGAGGTTAATTTAGATGATAAAATAGGACATAGTGGAGAAAATTTGGCGGCAGCACTTTACAGAATTAAGGAAGAGAGCGCTTATAACTTGCAACTCATTTCTTTTAAGTTGAACTCTTTTTTACCAGAGTTTACGAGTGTGGATGTGTTGGATGATACGGCGAATAAGCAATTTCTGATTCGTTTAAAGAATGAAGACGGTAAGGTTTTTACTTCTAGGGTACTTTCGGAAGGGACACTCCGTTTGTTGACGTTGTGTATTTTACTTTATGATGACAAATATCAAGGATTACTTTGTTTTGAAGAGCCAGAAAATGGCATACATCCCTTTCGCATTGCTACTATGGTGGAGTTGTTACGTGAGTTGAGTACTTCGTTTGAGAAAGGGGAGTCGCTCCGTCAGGTGATTGTTAACACACATTCTCCGGTGTTTCTCCGTGTATTGAAAACGCATTTTAATGATGAGGATATTTTTGTCAGCATTTGGTTCTCAAAACTTACTACGAAGTTGATAACTAAGGAAGAAGGGAAACGTAAATTACGGACTAGCAAAATGGTACCTTTGACAAAAGATTTACAATATTCATTTTCGGAAGCTGATATTAAAATGACTATAGCAGATGCAACACGTTATCTTGAAAGTCAGGAAAGGATGGAAGTATGATACAATTGGTGATTGGACTAAATACGGAAGGACCTACTGACGTTCGTTTTCTGACTGATATTGTTAAAAGGACTTTTGATGATATTGCTTTTGAATGTCCGAAAGATATCGAGATATTGGATATTCAACATATTGCAGTACAGAAAGACGAATTTGTACCCATGATTCTGGAGGCTTCTCGAAAAGGAGTAGAGGATTTTGGTATCTCTATATTGTGTGTGCATCGTGATGCAGATGATAAAAATATGGATGATGTGATGAAGTATAGTTTTCTTCCGTTGTCGAAGGCTTTAGAGGATAAAGATGAAGCGATATATTGTAAGGTGATTATTCCAGTGATTCCGGTCCGGATGATGGAGGCATGGATGTTGGCGGACACTCAGTTGCTGAAAGATTTTATTGATGCCTCTAAGGTTCCAGATGGTGAATTGGGGATAGAGCGGAATCCAGAAAATTATGCCGATCCGAAGGCGGTGATAGAGGAGGCTATTAGGAAAGCAAGTGCTGGAAAGACTAAACGAAGGAGGGATGTGATTGGTATAGCTGAATTGTATGAACAAATAGGGAAGAATGTGAATTTGGAAAATCTTCGTCATTTGCCCTCTTTTCGTTGCTTTGAAGAACAGATTCGTGCGGCTTTCCGTCGTTTGAATTATTTACATTGATTATTTGTGCTTTTTAGAACGTAAATTAGTTAGATAATTATTACATTAACTTTTACGTTAAGGTGAGGACTCCTTTGTCATTTGTAATATTTGGCAAGGGAGTTTTTACGTTTCCGCGGGCAGAGCCTTACGTTTCCCTTGGCGGAACCGTACGTTTCTGCACCGGAAAACGTATGTTTCCCGCACGGGAAACATAAATCGGATAAGTCGATATTTTGATTAAGATGCTTGCATTTGTCAGATTCTCATCGTATATTGCTGAAAATTCCAGTTCTGTGAGAGGATATAGTAAAAATATGTAAGTATTTTTCAGTTTGCAGATGGGTCTGCCCAAAAACGGCTGGAATTTCTTCTTTAAAGATGTAGATTGTCAAGAAGATGTAACAATAAATAGCAGTTTGTTGTTTTTTTATCACTTTTAAAGACAATTTTGTGGTTTATTTTCGATATATTTGCGCACTAAGTTATAAAAAGGATTGCTCAGATGATTTATGACATGGAAATGCAGAAGACGTTCTATGCGTCGTATGCGGAAAAAGTAGGAAAAGCCCGGAAGAAACTGGGACGCGCCATGACCTTGGCCGAGAAAATATTGTATGCCCATTTGTACGACGAGCACACGATGGCTCCGTTCCGTCGGGGAGAAGAGTATGTCAATTTCCGTCCCGACCGGGTGGCCATGCAGGATGCTACGGCACAGATGGCGTTGCTGCAGTTTATGAATGCCGGAAAATCTGTATCAGCAGTGCCTGCCACTGTACATTGCGACCATTTGATTCAAGCATATAAGGGAGTGGAAGAGGATTTGCCTTCCGCTTGTACCACGAATAAAGAGGTATATGACTTTTTGAAGAGTGTGGCTTCGAAATACGGTATCGGCTTCTGGAAGCCGGGAGCGGGAATCATCCATCAGGTGGTGCTGGAGAACTATGCGTTCCCGGGCGGAATGATGGTGGGTACCGATTCTCATACGCCGAATGCGGGTGGCTTGGGAATGATTGCCATCGGTGTGGGCGGTGCCGACGCGGTGGACGTGATGACCGGCATGGAATGGGAACTGAAGATGCCGAAACTGATTGGCGTGAAGCTGACCGGTAAACTGAACGGCTGGGCTTCGCCGAAGGATGTGATTCTGAAGCTGGCAGGTATCCTGACCGTGAAAGGGGGAACCAATGCCATCATCGAATATTTTGGAGAAGGTACACATTCGTTGTCGGCTACTGGAAAGGCTACCATCTGCAACATGGGAGCGGAAGTGGGAGCTACGACTTCGGTCTTCCCGTACGATGAGGAAATGAAACGCTACTTGTGTGCGACTGGCCGTGAGGAGATTGCTTCACTGGCTGAGGCCAATGCAGCCGACTTGCAGGCGGATGCCGAAGTGGCACAGTGTCCGGAAAAATACTACGACCGGTTGATTGAAATCGACCTTTCGGCTTTGGAACCTTATGTGAACGGTCCGTTCACCCCCGATGCAGCTTGTCCGATTTCGGAATTTGCGGCCCGTGTGAAGAAGGAAGGTTTCCCGCAGAAGATGGAAGTGGGACTGATTGGCTCCTGTACCAACTCTTCTTATCAGGATTTGAGCCGTGCGGCTTCGGTAGCCCGTCAGGTAAAGGCGAAGGGACTGAAGATGCAGGCTTCGCTGATTATCAATCCAGGGTCCGAGCAGGTGTATTGCACGGCCCAGCGTGACGGCATGATTGAAGACCTGAAGAGTATCGGTGGCGTGGTGATGACCAACGCCTGTGGTCCTTGTATCGGTCAGTGGAAGCGTGTGACCGACGACCCGTTGCGGGCCAATTCCATCGTGACTTCGTTCAACCGTAACTTTGCCAAACGTGCCGACGGGAATCCGAATACGCATGCGTTTATTGCTTCACCGGAAATTGCGGTCGCTTTTGCCATTGCCGGTGACTTGTGCTTCAATCCGCTGACGGATACCCTGAAGAATGAAAAGGGCGAGGCGGTGAAACTGGATCCGCCCACAGGAGAAACCTTGCCTTTGAAAGGCTTTACGGTGGATGACAACGGGTATGTGGCTCCTTCGGCCGACGGAGGCAAGGTGGAAGTCACCATTCAGCCGGATTCACAGCGTTTGCAGAAGCTGGAACCGTTTGCCCCATGGAACGGAGAAGATTTCATGGAATTGCCGCTGCTGATCAAGACGCAGGGAAAATGTACGACCGACCATATTTCGATGGCCGGACCGTGGTTGCGTTTCCGTGGGCACTTGGAAAATATTTCCGATAACATGCTGATGGGAGCGGTCAATGCCTTCAACGGAAAGACCAACTGCGTATGGAACCAGCTGACGGGCGAGTATGAGGCGGTTTCTGCCGTGGCCAAGCAATACAAGGCGAAGGGCATGGGCTCTATCGTCGTAGCGGAAGAAAACTACGGAGAGGGCTCCAGCCGGGAACATGCGGCCATGGAACCGCGTTTTTTGAACGTGCGGGTCATTCTGGCCAAGAGCTTTGCCCGTATTCATGAAACCAACCTGAAGAAACAGGGTATGCTGGCACTGACTTTTGCCAACAAGGATGATTACGACAAGGTGCGTGAACACGACCGGATTTCCATTCTGGGATTGCAGCATTTTGCACCGGGACGTCCGCTGTATGCCGTACTGACGCACGATGACGGCACGACGGAGACTTTCGAAGTGCTTCACACCTATAATGAAATGCAAATTAACTGGTTCAAAGCGGGTTCTGCCTTGAACACCTTTAAAAAATAAGAGAGATATGAGTAACAGCAAGATGTATATGGAAGACGGGAAACTGATGGTTCCCGACAATGTGGTGATTCCTTTTATCGAAGGAGATGGAGTAGGCGCTGAAATTACTCCGGTATGTCAGAAGATTGTCAATGCAGCGGTAGAGCTGGCTTATGTGGGTAAGCGCAGCATTGAGTGGAAAGAAGTGCTGGCAGGGGGTAAGGCCTTTGAAAAGACAGGTGAATGGTTGCCGCAGGCTACGCTGGATGCATTCAAGGAATACCTGGTAGGTATCAAGGGGCCGTTGACCACTCCGGTAGGCGGAGGTATCCGTTCGTTGAATGTAGCGCTGCGACAGACCCTCGACTTGTATGTCTGTCTGCGTCCGGTACGCTGGTTCAAGGGTGTAGTTTCTCCGGTAAAAGAGCCTCATAAGGTGAACATGTATATTTTCCGTGAAAATACAGAGGATATTTATGCCGGTATCGAGTGGGAACAGGGCACTCCGGAAGCGCAGAAGTTCTATAAATTCCTGCACGACGAGATGGGCGTCACCAAGGTACGTTTCCCGGAAACTTCTTCATTCGGTGTGAAACCGGTATCGAAGGAAGGAACACAGCGGTTGGTACGTGCGGCCATCCAGTTTGCACTGGACAACGGACTGCCTTCAGTGACACTGGTACATAAAGGAAACATCATGAAGTTTACCGAGGGAGGCTTCAAGCGCTGGGGATACGAAGTGGCTGAAACGGAATTCAAGGACCGTACTTTCACCATGAACGAGTATGACCGTCTGAAGAAAGAATTGGGCGAGGAATCTGCCAAGGCTGCCGTAGCCAAGGCCCTCAATGAAGGCAAACTGGTGGTGAAGGACTGCATTGCCGATGCGTTCCTGCAGAATACGCTGTTGCTGCCGGAAGAATATTCCGTGATTGCGACATTGAACCTGAACGGAGACTATATATCCGACCAGCTGGCTGCCATGGTGGGCGGCATCGGTATCGCGCCGGGTGCCAATATCAATTACCAGACCGGCCATGCCATTTTTGAGGCGACTCACGGCACGGCGCCGAACATTGCCGGACAGGATGTGGTCAATCCTTGCTCCCTGTTGTTGTCGTCGGTGATGATGCTGGAATACATGGGCTGGAAAGAAGCTGCCCAGCTGATTGTGAATGCATTGGAAAAAGCATTCTCCAACGGCGAGGCTACGGCCGACCTGGCCCGTTTCATGCCGAAAGGAAACGCACTGGGAACAAAGGATTTTGGACAGCGAATCGTCGAACTGCTGTAAGAGCAGACGGTTCTTTTGTCGGAATGATTAATGGATAAAAGAGAAGTTTATGAAAAAGGAATATATCGTTTACAAGCTTTCCGAATGTGCCAAGCAGGCATGCCGTATAGACAATGAACTGTTTACAAAGTACAACGTGAAGCGAGGCCTTCGTAATGAAGACGGTACGGGAGTACTGGTGGGACTGACGAAGATTGGTAATGTGGTAGGGTATGAACGTACCGACCAGGGACTGAAACCGATTCCGGGCAAGTTGTTCTATCGTGGATACGACTTGGACGACATCGCTCATGCGCTGTTGCGCGAGAAACGTTTCGGCTTTGAGGAAGTGGCCTATCTGTTGCTTTCGGGGGAACTCCCGGACAGTGAGCAGCTGGCTTCGTTCAAGGAACTGATTAACGACAACATGCCGCTCGACAAGAAGACCACGATGAACATCATCGACCTGGAGGGACAGAACATCATGAACATTCTGGCCCGCAGTGTACTGGAGATGTACACGTTCGACCCGAATCCGGATGACATCTCACGCGACAACCTGATGCGTCAGTCCATCGAGCTGATTTCGAAGTTCCCGACCATCATTGCGTATGCTTACAATATTTATCGTCACAGCATCCACGGACGTTCCTTGCATATCCGTCACCCGCACGAGAACCTGTCGCTGGCCGAGAACTTCCTTTATATGATTAAAAAGGACTATACACCGCTGGAAGCCCGTATGCTCGACTTGCTGTTGGTGTTGCAGGCAGAACACGGAGGTGGTAACAACTCTACGTTTACAGTACGTGTCACCAGTTCTACCCGTACGGATACCTATTCCAGCATCGCCGCCGGTATCGGTTCTTTGAAAGGTCCGTTGCATGGAGGTGCCAATATTCAGGTGATCAAGATGTTCCATCACTTGAAGGAGGTGATTTCCGATTGGACGAATGTGGATGAGATTGATACGTACCTGACCCGCATGTTGAACAAGGAGGCATACGACGGCAGCGGACTGATTTACGGTATCGGTCATGCGGTGTACACCATTTCCGACCCGCGTGCGGTCTTGCTGAAGGAACTGGCCGGCGAGCTGGTGGCAGAAAAGGGATGTGAAAAGGAATTTGCTTTCCTGGAACTGTTGGAACAGCGTGCCATAGAATGTTTCAAGAAGGTGAAAGGCACCAAGAAACAGGTATGTTCGAACGTGGACTTCTATTCGGGATTTATCTACGAAATGATGGGACTGCCGCATGAAATCTATACGCCGCTGTTTGCCATGGCCCGTATCGTAGGATGGACGGCACACCGCATTGAGGAGCTGAACTTCGAAGGTCGCCGCATCATCCGTCCGGCCTACAAGAACGTGCTGGAGGAAGTGGACTATAAGCCGATAAAAGACCGCTGATTATTGCGATGAAAATAACCGAAAGAGGCTGCGGAAACCCGATGAAGGTTTCTGTGGCCTCTTTTGTGTTAGGTATATCGGCCTGAATTGTGTACCTTTGCGGCGTTTATTCTTACATTTCGCAGTATGAACAGTTTGAAAGGATTTTTCTATGGACTTGCCACTTCGGTGACATTCGGTTTGATACCCTTGTTTACCCTTCCGCTGATGCGGAAAGGGATGATGTTTGATTCCATTCTTTTCTATCGCTTCCTTTTTGCCACCTTTGCTTTGGGGGTGATGATGAAGGTGAAAAAGGAATCGTTTCATATAGAGTTGCGGGATATTCCGCTGTTTCTTTTGCTGGGATTGTTTTACACCGGTTCGGCCATGTTCTTGTTCTGGGGATATGGTTTTATGGGGGCGGGAGTGGCCACTACCCTGCATTTCACCTATCCGGTGTTCGTCACCTTGCTGATGTGGGTGCTGTTTCGTGAGAAGGCGTCTTGGGTGACATGGATTGCCATTCTGCTGGCGGTGTATGGCGTGTCTGAACTTTCGTTGAAAGGAGATGAATTGTCGTTTGATGTGTCGGGGGTGATTATCGTCCTTCTTTCGGCAGTATGCTACGCCAGTTACATTGTGGCTGTCAACAAATCCCGTCTGCGCGATATGAACGGGCGGAAACTGGCTTTTTATGTGTTTATTGTCAGCACGGTGATGTTTGCCGTGAAGGCGCTGACCAATCAAGGGATACAACCGGTGCCGGATGCCGTGTCGGTAGGAAATCTGGTGTTGTTGGCCGTAGTGCCGACCGTCATCTCCAATATCACGCTGGTGTTGGCCGTACAGCATATCGGGGGTACGCTTACCTCTGTGCTGGGAGCCATGGAGCCGGTGACGGCTGTCTGTATCGGTGCCTTGATTTTCGGCGAATCGTTTACGGCACAGGAGGCTTGGGGAATTTTTCTGATTCTGGTGGCCGTCACGTTGATTGTGCTGACCAAGACCATTCAGAAAACGTTGTCTACGGTGGTCCGTAAGATTCGTCCGCGTCATGCCTGACACGGACGAACCCCAGTGGGTTCCTTATTTCCCGTATAGCTTGTTGATCAGGTCGTTCCGGCCGATTTTCCGCAGTTCGTTGATGATGGCCTTGCGCTCTTCAGGCTTGTACCAGAAGAAGAACATGCGCTGGGCCAGTTTTTCGCGCGGCGTCTTGGCCGAGAAGACGGGTTCCAGGGTGTAAGGATGCAGCCCGGTGTACCATGCTTCCGTAGAGACCGTCATGGGGGTCGGGGTGAAATCCTGCACCTGCTCCAGATGAAAATCCAACCGCTTGGTAATGACGGCCAGTTCGGCCATATCCTCTTCCGTACATCCGGGATGGCTGCTGATGAAGTAGGGAATAATCTGCTGCCGCAGTCCGGCTTCCTTATTGATTTTGTCGAAGATACGCTTGAACTCATAGAACTGCTCAAAGGGCGGTTTGCGCATCAGGTAGAGCACCTTGTCACTGGTATGTTCCGGTGCCACCTTCAGTCGTCCGCTCACGTGACGTGTAATCAGTTCGCGTGTATATTCCTTGGTACTCTGGTTGGTTTTTGCGTCCTTGCTTTGGTGCAGAAGCAGGTCGTAACGTACCCCGCTTCCGATAAAGCTTTTCTTGATGCCCGGCAAGCTGTCTACCGCATGATAGATTTCCAGCAGTGGATGATGGTCGGTATTCAAGTTCGGGCAGATTTTGGGGTGGATACACGACGGGCGTTTACAACGCTGACAGAGGGACGTATCTTTCCCTCCCATCTGGTACATGTTGGCCGAAGGGCCTCCCAAATCACTCAGATAGCCTTTGAAGTCGGGCATTTCGGTGATGGCCTTCACCTCTTTGAGGATACTTTCCTTGCTTCGGCTGACGATGAACTTTCCCTGATGGGCCGAAATGGTACAGAAAGCGCATCCGCCAAAACAGCCTCGGTGGATGTTGACAGAGAATTTAATCATCTCGTATGCCGGAATCCGTTTGTTCTTGTATTTGGGATGCGGCAGACGGGTATAAGGCAGGTCGAACGACATGTCCAGCTCTCCTTGTGTCATCGGAGGATAGGGAGGGTTGGTGACCACCGTCTGCTTGCCTACTTGTTGCAGTATGCGGGCTGCGGCATAACGGTTGGATTCTTCCTCGATGTGGCGGAAATTCTGTGCCTGCTTTTTCTTGTCTTTCAGACATTCCTCATGGGAATACAGGGTAAGGTCACCCTGTCCGTTGGAATTCTCCGGCAGGTGGGCAGCTTCTTCCTGCGAAATCAGGTAAGCCGTTTGTGGAATGTCGTGTGGCAGGTCGCCGGCATGCGTTTCTCCTTCCACTTTCAGCAGTCGTTCACTCAGTTCCGTAATAGGCTTTTCGCCCATGCCGTAAATCAGCAGGTCCGCTCTCGATTCCACCAGAATGGAAGGACGCAGCTTTTCTTCCCAGTAGTCGTAATGGGTCAGTCGTCGGAGGGAAGCTTCGATACCTCCCAAAACCACCGGTACATCGGGATACAGCTTCTTCAGAATCTGTGTATAGACAATGCTCGGATACTCCGGGCGCATGTCGTGTCGTCCGTCCGGAGTATACGCATCTTCACTTCTCAGTCGTTTGTTGGCCGTGTATTTGTTGACCATGCTGTCCATGCATCCGGCAGAAACGCCGAAGAACAGGCGGGGTCTTCCCAGTTTCTTGAAGTCGCGCAAGTCATCGCGCCAGTTGGGCTGGGGAATGATGGCCACTTTCAGGCCTTTGGCTTCGAGCATTCGTCCGATGACGGCAGCTCCGAAAGAAGGATGGTCCACATAGGCATCCCCGCTGAAAATAATGACATCCAGTTCATTCCATCCCCTCAGTTCGGCTTCTTTCTTGGTCGTAGGCAGCCAGTCGGTCAGCTTGTATTCTTTCAAGGCAGTTTATGAATTGTGGGTTTCTTCTGTAGATTCGTCTTCGTTGTCTTCTTTCTCTTCCTTTTCTCTTTCCCATTTGATATAGAGCAGGATGAGCTGGTGCAGTCCGAAGGCCTTCATGTTGTTGTGGTAAATGACGTCGATGCACAAGTCGAGCAAATCCTTGCTGTTTTCTTCCATGGAAGCAATCAGTGAACGGATGTTCAGTTTCAGCTTGTCGAGCACGGTTTCGTCTACGATGCCGTTGCTGTCAATGAGTTGCTGGAAGAGGGAATATTTTTCAATGGTTTCCAGATGTTTTTCAGAAACCTCGATGCTCCGTGTGCCGGAAGCGTTGGCCTGTATGGTATACATAATGCGATAATTTTAAAGTTTATGTAACAAAGGTAATTTTTTTCTACGTATCGGCGGCGGTTTTTTCGGCTTTTATTTAGAGATTTTTGTGTATTTCCCCCTCGGAAAATGGAGGACTGCGGTGTATCTTTGTCTGAAAGGTCAAAAAGTGCAGGAATATACCTAAAAATAGTGATTGTGGTTTTTGACTGGATTTCTTTATTTTGCCACGTAAAATGATGAATACGATATTTATGTGTAATAATACGACCCGGATGTATAAACCCACGGACAAAATGAGTGACCTGATATGCGAGAACTACGCGCTCTTGCAAGTGTTGAGCCGCTTTGGTGTTTCGCTGGGCTTTGGTGACAAATCGGTGCAGGAAGTCTGCGCGATGAACAATGTGGACTGCAATACGTTTTTGATTGTAGTGAACTTTCTCGGTGAGGAGAGCAACCATATCCATGACCATTTGAACGGGCTTTCCATTCCGGCTTTGATGGATTATCTGAAACGGGCACATTCTTATTTCCTGGATTTTCAGTTGCCTACCATCCGTCGGAAACTCATTGAAGCCATCGATTGTTCCTCGGAAAACGAAGTGGCCTTTCTTATTGTCAAGTTTTTTGATGCGTATGTGCATGAAGTACGGAAGCACATGGAATATGAAAATGAAAAGGTGTTTACGTATGTGGAGCATTTGTTGAAGGGAGAGCGTTTGCCGGACTATTGTATCGGGGTGTTTGCCCGTCGTCATGACCAGGTAAATGCCAAATTGACTGAATTGAAGAATATCATTATCAAATATTATCCGTCGGGCGGTGACAATCAGCTGCTGAATGCCACGCTGTTCGATATTTTTAGTTGTGAAGAAGATTTGGCTTCACACAACCGGGTGGAAGATTATATTTTTGTGCCCGCCATTATGGAGCTTGAAAAGGAGATAAAATGAAACCGCAAGAAACAATATACATTGCTGTGGCTGAAAAGTCGATGATTGTCCGTAGCGGACTGGTGTCTGTGCTGAGGCGTCTGCCCGATTTGTCGGTGCAGGTGATTGAAATTTCTTCGGAAGAGGGCTTGCGGCATTGTATGGAGGCACACAGGCCTCAGATATTGGTGATAAATCCTCAGTTTGGAGGATGGTTTGATGTGGCGGCCTTCAAGCAGGAATATGCCGACCAGTCGATGAAGTTTGTGTCGTTGATTTATACGATGGTAGATGCCAGCCAGTTGAAAGGCTATGATGACTCCGTAGGACTGTTTGATGATGTCGATTCATTGTCGCACAAGATTTTGCAACTGATGAACATGGCGGAAGAAGAGGACAGCGACCAAGATTCGTTGAGTCAGCGGGAAAAGGAAATTGTGGGCTGTGTGGTCCGTGGAATGACCAATAAAGAGATTGCTGAGAAACTGTATATTTCTGTGCATACGGTCATTACGCACCGGAGAAATATCACGAGGAAGCTGCAAATCCATTCGGCGGCCGGATTGACCATTTATGCCATTGTAAACAAACTGGTAGAACTGAGTGAGGTGAAAATGAACTTATAAGTGAATCTTGCTATTTGGACCGATTCTAAAATACCCATTTTTAGGTATTGTCCGGGAAAGCGGATTCCCGTATCTTTGCAGTGTTAGTCATATAGAAATTACGTAAACCACAAAAGTAAAAGAAGTTAGTTATTAGTTGGGTGTGCCCTGCGAAGTGATTCGCGGGGCACACGCATTTGTAATAGTTTGTTGCTCGTTTTTAAAACCTGTTCAAAATGCAAAGGAAAATTTTCATATCCGGAGAAAACCTTTTACTTTTGCTCGAAAGAAGACTAATAACTGATTTAGATATATATGAAAGTAGGATTATTTATTCCCTGTTATATCAATGCCGTTTATCCACAGGTGGGGGTAGCTTCTTTTAAGTTACTGAAAAGTCTGGGGGTAGATGTCGATTATCCGCTGGATCAGACTTGCTGCGGACAACCGATGGCGAATGCGGGGTTTGAGGAAGAGTCTGTGGAGTTGGCCCGTCGTTTTGACCGTCTTTTTGAACAATATGATTACATCGTGGGCCCGTCGGCCAGTTGCGTAGTGTTCGTGCGTGATCATTATGGTAACTTGTTGGCAAAAGAGTCGCACCGTTGTGCCAGTGAAGAAAAAATCTATGATATTTGTGAGTTCATCCATGACGTGGTGAAGCCTACCTCCTTGCAGGCTTCTTTTCCTCACAAGGTAAGTATTCAGAACAGTTGCCATGGGGTTCGTCTGATGCATCTTTCTTCTCCCAGTGAATTGAATATACCTTATTATAATAAGCTTCGTGATTTGTTGTCATTGGTGAAAGATATTGAAGTGGTGGAACCGGAGCGTCCGGATGAATGTTGCGGTTTTGGCGGTATGTTTGCGGTGGAGGAACATGCCGTATCCGGTCAGATGGGGCGTGACAAGGTGCAGCGTCACATTGATACGGGAGCCGAATACATCGTAGGGGCAGACAGTTCTTGTCTGATGCATCAGAACGGGATTATTTCCCGGGAGAAATTACCCATCAAAACCATTCATATTGTAGAAGTTTTAGCAGCAGGATTATGAGTACGAAACATTCAAAAGCTGCCGAGAAGTTTCAGGAAAACAAGAAACTGGCGGCCTGGCACGACCAGACATTGTGGATGATGCGTGCCAAACGTGATAAAATCAGCCGGGAAGTGCCGGAATGGGAGCATTTGCGTGATATGGCTTCTGCCATTAAAATGTATAGCAACAGTCATCTTGATATGCTTTTGCAGGAGTTCGAGAAGAATGCCCAGGCAAACGGGGCTCATGTGTATTGGGCAAAGGATGCGGATGAGTATTGTGCCATTATCTATAATATCTTGCACGGGCATAATGTGCATCGTTTCATCAAGAGCAAATCCATGCTGGCTGAGGAGTGTGGATTGAATGAATTCTTGATTCAGAAAGGGATTGACGTGGTGGAAAGTGACTTGGGCGAACGGATTCTTCAGCTCATGCACAAGAAGCCGAGTCACATTGTGGTACCGGCCATCCACATCAAGAAAGAAGAAATCGGTGAACTGTTTGTAAAAGAGATGGGCACGGAACCCGGAAATAATGACCAGACTTATCTGACGCACGCGGCCCGCAAGAATTTGCGTCATAAGTTCCTGGAGGCAGAAGCAGCCATGACCGGTGCCAACTTTGCCGTGGCTTCTACAGGTGAGTTTGTGGTATGTACCAATGAAGGAAATGCCGATATGGGAACCTCGCAGCCCAAACTGCAGATTGCTGCTTTCGGACTGGAGAAAATTGTACCCGACCGGGAAGCATTGGGGGTATTTACCCGACTGCTGGCGCGTTCCGGTACGGGACAGCCGATTACTACTTATACTTCTCATTACCGCAAGCCTCGTAAGGGGGGAGAATTGCATATCATTATTGTGGACAACGGACGCAGTAACATTCTGGCCGATCAGGAGCATGTGAAGACCTTGAACTGCCTGCGTTGTGGGGCCTGCATGAACACATGTCCGGTATATCGTCGTTCGGGAGGATATTCGTATACGTATTTCATTCCGGGTCCTATCGGCATCAATTTGGGTATGCTGAAAGCTCCTTTGCATTATTATGACAACGTATCGGCATGCTCTTTGTGCTATTCTTGCCAGAACGTGTGTCCGGCAAAAGTGGACTTGGCCGACCAGATTTACCGTTGGCGGCAGAAGTTGGACGATTTGGGAGTGGCCAGTTCGTCCAAACGGACTATGTCGGGAGGTATGAAAGTGCTGATGGAACATCCGGCCCTGTTCAATTTTGCATTGGCACGAGCGTCGTGGGTGAACTCATTCCCGCATGCACTGATATATAACGGTTTGAATGATTGGGGTAAAGAACATGATATGCCTCAGTTTGCCAAAGAAAGCTTTAATGAGATGTGGAAAAAGGGTAAAGTAAAATAAGGAGTCATGAGTAGTAGAGAAGATATATTGCAGAACATCCGTCGGAATACGCGGGTGCGTTATGAGAAGCCCGACTTGTCGGCCTTGGAACAGGAAGCGATAACGTATGCCAATCCGGTGGCACAGTTCAGTAAGGTGGTAGCGGAAGTAGGTGGACGTGTCGTGGAGGTAAAGGACGGTGAAGATGTAAATGATTTGATTCGCAAACTGTATCCGGATGCCAAACGTATAGCCTCCAACTTGAAAGAGATTACATGTGCTACTTTCCATCCGGACGATGTAGCTGCATCAGCAGATTTGGATGGAACGGACTTGGCTGTAGTACGCGGACGCATCGGCGTTTGTGAAAATGGGGCTGTCTGGGTGGAGCAGGATGTGGAACAACGTGCGGTGTACTTTATTTCTGAAGCGTTGATTCTTTTGCTCGACCGGAAGAACCTGGTCAATAACATGCATGAGGCCTATCAGAAGACAGATACAGGAGAATATGGTTACGGAGTGTTTATCTCAGGTCCTTCTAAAACAGCCGATATCGAGCAGGCGCTGGTTTTAGGAGCTCACGGAGCCCGTGAACTGACTGTGCTGCTGGTATGAAAAGGTTAAGTTGATAAAAGAAAAAGTTCCAATGTCTTCACGGAGACGCTGGAACTTTTTTTTACCTTCGATTCAAGGAAGGCTTACTTTTGCTGCATAGTCTGGATGAAGGGTTTTGCAGCTTTTGTCATATTGTGGCTGTGGCTCCACTCCAAGAATTGTGTGCCTGTCCACCACAATATGTTCATGACGATTACCGCCAATAGGATGGTGAAAGCTGTAATCTTGGCTTCCAGTTGTTTGCTGGAGATTTTTCTCGCCTTCTTTTTTCCCATCTCGGTACTATTCACTAACCGTATTCTTTTCATATTAGTTTCCAAATTTCTTTTTCTGACTAATAAATGGAATATAGGAAGGAATACTGCACGAAAAGACAAAATATTTTTGGAAAAAAGAAATTAGTTCACATACACAGTCTTGAAATACCTGTCAAACAACTGTTTGGCTTCATCTAGCTGTGCCTGGGTATTCAGCTTGACATCTTTCAGTTTATACTCCATGTTCATGGCTTCGTACTTGTGTACCCCCAAGGTGTGGTAGGGAAGTATCTCTACCCGTTCAATCATGCGATAGTTTTTGAAATGTTCACCCAGGGCTTCGATGTCCTCTTTAAAATAACTGTAATTTTGTACCAGTACATAGCGTAACCAGAAAGGCTTTTGGTTCTCTTCGAGCCAGGCGGCTGTTTTCAGGGTTTGTGCATTACTTCTGGAGGTAAGTGTTTTGTGGCGTGCGTCATTGAATTCTTTGACATCCAACAGTACGAGGTCGGCCAGTGAAAGAAGTTCTTTTACATCTTCATTCCAAATACCTCCGTTGGTGTCTACGCAGATGTGGATGCCCGCTTCTTTCAGCATGCGGAACAAAGGAATCAGGGCCTTGGCTTGGAAGGTAGGTTCTCCGCCACTGAAAGTGATGCCTCCTTTTTTCCCGAAGAAAGGCTTCTGGCTTACGGCCATTTTAAGAATTTCTTCTGGAGCCGTTTCTTTGCTTTCTCCTTTGGCATCAATGGTGTCCGGATTGGCGCAATACAAGCATCGGAAATTGCAGCCTTGCAGGAATACGACCAGGCGTATCCCTGGTCCGTCGTATGTTCCTAATGATTCGTATGAATGTACTCTGATCATGGTGAATAAAAAATAATAGACACAAGCTACCCCTTGATTATGCCGGGGTAACCTGTGTCTAAAGTGAATATACTTTTTAGCTTCAATTACATGCGTTCGTGGAAGCTGCGTGAAATTACTTCCAACTGATGTTCACGGCTCAGTTTGATGAAGTTCACGGCATAACCTGATACGCGGATGGTCAACTGCGGATATTTTTCCGGATGTTCCATCGCGTCTTCCAGCATTTCCCGGTTCAATACGTTCACGTTCAAGTGGTGCGCACCTTTCACAAAGTAACCGTCCATCATTGTAACGAGGTTTTCGATACGGTTTTCCATATCTACTCCCAATGACTTCGGAACAATGGAGAATGTGTTGCTGATACCGTCTTGTGAATCACGATAGCGCAATTTGGCTACAGAACTCAAAGAAGCAATGGCGCCGTTCTTGTCACGTCCATGCATCGGGTTGGCACCCGGTGCAAATGCCACGCCTTTGGCACGTCCGTCGGGAGTAGCACCTGTTTTCTTTCCGTACATCACGTTGGAAGTGATGGTCAGGATAGACAAGGTCGGTTTGGCGTTCTTGTAAACCGGTAATTTCTTCAGCTCTTCGTCGAAATAGTAAATCAGGTCGACAGCCAAGTGGTCTACACGGTCGTCATCATTACCGAAGCAAGGGAATTCTCCTTCGATGTCGAAGCCTTCTGTCAAGCCGATGTCGTTGCGGCGTGCAGTTACTTTGGCATATTTGATGGCAGAAAGTGAGTCGACTGCAATTGACATACCTGCTACACCATAGGCCAGGTTAATAGCTGGGTCAGTGTCTACAAATGCCATTTGGGCTTTTTCGTAGTAGTACTTGTCGTGCATGTAATGAATGATGTTCATGGCTTCATTATATACACGGGCCATTTCTTTCAATACTTTCTTATAATTGGCCAGTACTTCTTCAAAGTTCAGCACATCGCTGGTCAATGCCGGAATGCCTTTTACCATCAGGGTTCCTGTATTTTCACAACGTCCACCATTGATGGCCAGCAGCAGGGCTTTTGCCAGGTTACAGCGTGCACCGAAGAACTGGATGTGACGGCCGATATCTTGATAAGAAACGCAGCAGGCAATACCGTAATCGTCTGAATTGCGGACTTCGCGCATCAGGTCATCGTTTTCGTATTGGATAGAAGAAGTATCAATTGATACCTGAGCGCAGAAATTCTTGAAGCCTTCCGGCAATTCCGGACTCCACAGAACGGTCAAGTTCGGTTCAGGTGAAGGACCGAGGTTGTACAATGTCTGCAGGAAGCGGAAAGAAGTCTTGGTAACCTTGGTACGTCCGTCATTGAAGCGTCCACCGATAGATTCCGTAACCCAAGTCGGGTCGCCTGCAAAGATATCATTATAAGCTTGCATACGCAGATGACGTACCATGCGCAATTTGATGACGAACTGGTCAATCAGCTCCTGTGCATGAGCTTCGTCCAGCAGGCCGTGAGCCATATCGTATTCAATATAGATATCCAGGAAGGAAGAAACATTACCCAGTGACATGGCAGCACCGTCCTGTTCTTTTACGGCAGCCAGATAAGCCATATATACCCACTGTACGGCTTCCTGTGCGTTCAGTGCCGGACGTCCTAATTCAAGTCCGTACTGTTCGCCCATTATCTTGATTTCTTTCAAGGCTTTGATTTGTTCTGCCACTTCTTCACGGAGGCGGATACGGGCGTCTGTCATCGGACCCGTAAGGTGACGTAAGTCGTTTTGTTTGGCTTCAATCAGACGGTCCAGTCCATAAAGTGCCAGACGGCGATAATCACCGATGATACGTCCACGTGCATAGTTGTCGGGTAGTCCTGTCAGGAATCCCAGTGAGCGGAAAGAACGGATTTCTTCTGTATAAGCATCGAAGACTCCATCGTTGTGAGTTTTGCGGTAGTGGGTGAAGATATCTTTTACTCTTGGATCTACTTCTACTCCATTTTCACGACAAGCTTTCTCTACAACTTTTATTCCTCCGAAAGGTTTGATAGCACGGCGTAGCACTTCGTCCGTCTGCAAGCCGACAATGACTTCGTTTTCTTTATCAATATATCCAGGTGCGAAAGAAGTGATGGTAGAAACTGTGGATGGGTCAAGGGAGCGTATTCCGTTGTTTGCACGTTCTTCAGCCAATGCTTCCAGACATTTGTTCCAAACAGCTTTTGTACGTTCGGTCGGACCCGTCAGGAATGAAGCGTCGCCTTCGTAAGGCGTAATGTTTGTCTTTACGAAATCGGTGACGTTGATTTCATGGTTCCAACGACCTTCTTTAAAATTCATTGCCATAAATTGAAATATTAAAAGTTAGATGAATGTGGTTTTTTAAACCGCTGCAAAGGTAGTGAAAAGGCTTGTGCCGTACAATACCTATTTTGTGGTATAGTATTAATTTGTATTAATTACAAAAACGTATGTGATTTAGATGTTGTAGAATGGATGGAACAGCCTTATGAAAAAAAGTCTATAAAAGTTTGCACAACTCAAAAAGTCACTCTATCTTTGCACCGCATTTGAGAGAAAATGCGTTGTCCCAAAAGATTTGGAAGTTTGGGTGAGTGGCTGAAACCAGCAGTTTGCTAAACTGCCGTACGGGTAACCGTACCGGGGGTTCGAATCCCCCAGCTTCCGCTTTGTTTGGGATAAGGAAATGGCGCTTTCGTCTAGTGGTCTAGGACGCGGCCCTCTCACGGCTGAAACACGGGTTCGATTCCCGTATGCGCTACAGTCAGCTACTGGAAGTTTGGGTGAGTGGCTGAAACCAGCAGTTTGCTAAACTGCCGTACGGGTAACCGTACCGGGGGTTCGAATCCCCCAGCTTCCGC
>ENA-OWZO01000206-OWZO01000206.1-human-gut-metagenome-genome-assembly--contig:-NODE-206-length-43891-cov-29.942878_pt1 | contig 43891 bp, 27 predicted proteins | sample MGYA00249260_ERZ652115 | MGnify/ENA primary metagenome ERZ652115 (study PRJEB26925, sample SAMN05827127) | human gut metagenome | biome: ENVO:2100002; feature: ENVO:00000062; material: ENVO:00002003...
CCGATTCTATTGTTTAATGTTAATTTATCGGTAAAAATTTACCGAAGTATTGTAATAAAGAACAGAAATAAAATAGTAACGATAAGTTGGACAATTTATGAACGAAAACCGAACATTCCTCGGCAACGGCTGGAGTTTCCCTCCGGCATTGGACAAGGACGGCACTCCTACCCGGATGGCCGCCTACGAGGAGAACATACGCCAGAGTCTGTGGGTGCTGCTGAGCACCTCGCCTGGCGAGCGAGTCCACCGCTACGACTACGGCTGCCCGGTGCGGCGGTACGTATTTGAGATAATGGATGTCTCCACGCAGACACTGTTGCGTGACGAGATAGAGCGGGCGGTGGTTATGTTCGAGCCGAGGGTGGATCTGAACTGTGTGGTCTTCGAGACGGACGAGGCGGCAGGCCTCCTGCGCATCATCCTCGACTACACCATCCGCCGGACGAACCGCCGCACCAACATGGTCTATCCCTTCTACTTTCACGAAGGTACGGACCTAACAGGACTGTAACAAACGAAATTACTGAAAACTAAAGAACCATATATAATGACACTATGAGCGAGAAGCCGACATACGAGTTGAGAGGCACGCTGCGGGAGGACTGCATGAAGGATACTGCGGTGCCGGAGGACTTCCACGCTCTGGAGAGCGACTGGAGGGAACTCTTCCGGTGGCTGATGTCCGTAAGCGGAGACATCCCTTTCATCAATGCGGATGGCAAGGAGGAAGGACGCCTTTCCTCCCTGTGGGAGAACCATGTATTAGTGGTGCTGGTGGAGATAGTCCGCAAGGATCTCAGCGGCTATGTCTCCTCGTTTGTGGGCGGCCAGGGCACCTCGCTGCAGAAACGCTACACCCGGAACCTAGTCAACCGCTGCACGCAGTGGTCATTGCGGCTGGACCGCTTCATCCGCATGTCGCATGGCTACAGCCCGGACAGTCCCGCCATGCAGGTAGCGGTGGAAATACGGGACAGGCTCACCGCAGCCATGCCGACCGGAGATGAGGGCCGGAACAGGGCAAGGCGTATGCCGGCATTCATGGACAATCGCACACAGCCCTATTTCCAGATGCTCGGGGCATTGCAGGACATACAGGCAAAGGCGGAGGAGTACATCAGCCGCATAGAATCCGGCGGCGACATGGATGCCTCGCTCGCCCTGCTGCTGACGATGGTGCGCAACTACTGCGGCATCGCATCGGATTTCAACGGCAGGCTGGCAGACTGGGCTTCGTTCTACCGCCGGGAGATCCTGCATGACACGCCGAGAGAGGCCGTGCAGGACAGCGCCTTCATCACGATAGAGCCGGACAGGGCAAACATCACAGGGACATTCTCATTGCCGGAAGGCACCGCATTCACGGCAGGCAAGTCCGCAGACGGCAGCGACCTGCTCTATGCCCTTGATGAAAAAGCGTATGTAGTCCCGGCAGCCCTTTCATCCGTTCAGTCCGTATTCAGGAAAGACGACAGGCTGCACACAGCCTCCCTGCTGCTTGAAGGAAACCGCTCTGCCCGCCTGTTCACCCATATCGGCGTGGCTTCCTCCGAACTGGAATACGGATGGATGGTCACCTCCCGCAGCCTCGTGCTGTCGGAGGGGAAGCGCTGCGTGACCATAGCTCTGGCATTGGCCATGAAAGACGGCTCGGCCGTTCCCGACCTGTCGGGCATACTGGACGGTGACACGGCAGCGTTCCGCCTGCAGGTAAGCGGAGAGAACGGCTGGACGGAGATGTCATATACTTTTGTATTCAATAAAGAGGACCATTCCCTTGAGTTCACATTCACCCTGAAAGAGGAAGCACCTGCTCTCGTTCCGTGCAGGGCTGAACGGCATGGGACTGATACGGAATACCCGGCGGCAAGGCTGCTTTTCGCGGACAGGAAGCATATAGACACCCTGCCAGACGGTTTAAGCATCAGCAGCGTGCGCATCCGCACCAAGGTAGACGGCATCCGCAGCTTCACCCTGAAAGGCGACCTCGGGGACATGGATCCGGGACAGCCGTTCTATCCTTTCGGTCCGACAGGAGAGCGAGGGAGCCTGCTCGTGTTCGGCCATCCGGAGGCGGCGATGAAGAATACCGTGGGAGTGTCGCTGAAAGGTCTCTGGAACAAGTTGCCGGAGAAAGGCTTCAGGGAGACATACCGCCATTACGGGACAAGGGAAGCCATCGGTAACGGCAGCTTCAGGATACGCTGTGAATGGCAGGACAACGGTCACTGGAGGGAATGCCGGGACTCGGACAAGCCCCTTTTCAGGGAAACGGACAGGGGTAACCTCTGCGAAAGCGCTTCTATAACAATAAATCTGGCCAGCGACCCCGACTACAAGGCTGCGCATAACAGCAAGGGGCTGTACCGTATCACGCTGGATGCTCCGGAAACAGGCTTCGGTGTGAACGACTACTACCGGCTCTATGCAGCCGCCATGATGCACAACGCCAAGGAAAAGGAAAAGAATCATGTTCCCATACCCGACATGCCGTCCGTACCCATGCTTGCGAAAGCCGTATTCGGATACGAGAGCGACGAGACTTTCAGTCCGGGTGACGGAAGCGGCTCACGCCTGCTGGCAGTATCAGAAACCACGGGATGCGAGGAATGCGCCTGCACAGGAGGAAATACGATGCCGCTGTTCGTTCCCCGTATAGCCGTGCCATCGCTGATATTGGGATTCAGCGGCATGGGAGACACAAGCCGCCTGAGGCTGTACATGAATCTCCGCTACATCATGACCGGGGACATGGTCAGACAGGGCATGGACACCGCTGCCCGGCACGGACGGATGGCCGTATCACGCCATGTGCACGGAACGGGATGGGAGGAAATGACACAGGAGGACATCCTGTGCGAGGATACAGAAGAGCTGACCCGCAGCGGATTCATCGAAGTCAGATGTCCCGCATCCGGACCGGACGGAAAGTACTGGCTCATGCTCAGTTTTCCTGACGGCAACGCCCCCGTGGACACGGCAGTGGACGGAATATGGCTGAACAGCTTCCGTGTCACGGCACGGAACGGGGACGGACATTCCCTGCCAGCCGGAACGATAGCCGCTCCAGCCGTGGAGGATGGCCGCATACTGTCCGTCTCGCAGCCACTGCCCGGCTACGGAGGCAGACCGGCCGAAGGACCTGCTGACACGGGAATCCGCAGCCGGATCCGCATCTCCACCCGCAACAGGGCCGTATGCCAAGGGGATTATGAGGCACTGGTCATGGAACAGTTCCCGGACATAGAGAAAGTGTGCTGCATACCTTCCGAATCGCAGGATGGCACGGTCAAGGTCGTGGTGTTCCCGAAGCCGGAGAAGCGCAGCTTCCCGCTCCTTCCCCTATGGCAGCTTGCGGAAATCGGGAACAGAATCAGGGAAAGGACATCCCCGTTTGTCCGGACGGAAGTCATCAACGCAGTGTATCAGCCGATAGAGGTCGGCTTCAAGGCCGTCATCAGGGAAGGCGTGCAGGATACGGGCGAGGTAAGACGGAGGCTGAAACGCATGGTCCGCCACTATTTCTGCGCCTGGCTTCAGGACGGCACGCTGCCGGAACTCGGCCAGCGGTACTCCCACGAAGCCCTTCTTTCATGGGTCGGAAACGACGAGTGCATCACCGATGTCATCTCGCTCAAGGTAAACGGAGCGGAAGAAACGGAACTTGGCGGGGACAGGTGGTACAGCCCTACAGCAAGGGCCGGAGTGCTGTATGTGAAGGGCATCTGCATAGAACTGACGGACAGCCGCTCGGGCATAGAAGAGACCCGGATAGGAAACGATTTTATCATAGGATGAGCATACGATACTGATAACCAAGAGAAAGGAACAACGATATGGACAACAGCCACATGGACAGACAGACCCTGAAATCGTATTTCAAGAAGGGCAGGATACCCACCGAGGAGCAGTTCGCCGCTCTGATAGACTCGCTGCACAACATCCGTGAAGACGGCTGCCTGAAAGTGACCGGAAGTGACGGTCTCATCCTCTTCCCATTCCAGGGAGGAAAGACGGTGGCAACGGTGTATGCGGAAAAGCCCGAATCTCCCGATGCCGCTCCACTATGGCGCATTGTCACAGGGGAAGGCGGAACACTTGAGATACTGAACGGCAAGGGAGATGCCGTCCTCATTCTCGGACAGGACGGCAGCGTGACCGTTCCGGGAGAGATGAAAGCCGGACGGTACCTGTCCGACAAGGAAGAGGAAACCTCTCCGGAGGATGACGGCGTGTTCAGGATCAATGCTGACGGGCACTGGCACGACCTGCCCGTAGAGTATGCCGACAACGGCAGGGGCAGCGACGGATGCCGTGTGTACCGCATCTGCGCCTGCTGGCATCATCCGCGCAGCGGAAAATACGCCGTGTGCGAGGCCGTGGCCTCCCATTCGGACGGGAGCCGCCGCAGGATCAAGTCGGCACGGAAGCACTGGTGGGGCTGGAGCGGAAAGATAAAGCTGCGCTGGCAGCTGCATGACGGACATTTGTACCTCCAGATGCGCAGCCGAAGGACAAGGCGCGGGGCGGAGTTCATCTCCTGCCGGATAGAGACCGTGTGGAATATATGATTGTCGTACTGAAAACCGAAGACAATGGCAGACAGACCGTTATACATAATACGACCGGAAGGGGACGATCTCTATACCATCCTCCAGCGCAGGACACTCGCCGAACTGCAGCGTCTTGCCGGAGAGGTGTGGACGGACTACAACCCGCATGACCCGGGTGTGACCGTGGCCGATGCAGTGAACTATGCCCTTACTGAGACTGACTACAAGCTGGGATTCGGCATGGAGGACTACCTGACGGACACCGACGGTACATGGCCGGTGGGCAGATACGGGCTCTTCCCCGTATCCGAAGTCTATCCGTCCGCCCCGGTGACGACTGATGACTACCGTCGGCTCATCCTCGCCCGGTTCCCTATGGTCCAGAATGTGGACGTAATCCCCGACCCTGGCAGCTGCTCGTACAATTTCATTCTCAGACTGTCGCCGTTCTTCACTGACGAGGCGGGAGTCACCGGCCGTGTGCGCAGTTTCCTTAACCGACACCGCAACCTGTGCGAGACCATAGGCGGGGTAACGGTCGGGCATCCGGAGAAACTGACACTGGAAGCCGAACTGGAAATACTGCCGGGCTGCAATGCCACGGAGATTCTGGTGCAGATATACTGGACAGCGATGCAGTATCTGTCCGGCTCGGTACAGCTGGAAGTCAGCGATTCCGGGAATCCGGAGCAGGGACCGGACCTCAGTTCCTGGTATGACGGCCCGGTGAAGGACGTGCGTGCTGTGATACCGCTTCAGAGAAATACCGAAAGGGAGCTATATTGGAGGCTGAATGGGATAGAGGGCATCAGAGGCTTCAAGGCCTGCTGGTTCAGGGACACGGAAGGGCGTGCGGTGACGGATTTCAAGGACGGATATATGCTCCGGATACCCGACAGCCTGTCGGACATGGTGGTGACGGTCAGAGGAGAGCGGGTGTATGCCGATGTGGACGAGTTCAAGGAGAGACTGAAAGCCAAGTACTTCCTGCGCTCAACCATGAGGATGCGCCACCTGATGCAGGAGCACGGACGGGGCATGACGGATGTACATGGGGACACCCCGGTACAGGAAATGCGCCGCAAGGCCCGTTACAGGGATGTCTACGGACATTATCCCGTAGCCGGTGAACTGCCGGAGTGCTACCGTACATCCGACAAGGATTTTGTCAGCGGCACGCCTGCCGCTCGGATAGCCGAAGCGGTGAATTTCGGAAGTTACCTCCGACTGTTCGACCTGCTGATGGAAAGGGGCATGGGCGAGCTGGCCGGACTGAAAAGCCTGCTGTCGATCGAGGAGGAGGATTCGCCTTCCCGAATACCGACCCTGCCGGAAGGAACTTTGGACATGCGCAAGCGCAGGGACAGACAGAGGAATGTCTCGGCATTGAAGGACAGATACATGGACTTCCTCGACGGTCTGTACGGGACGGACAGCAATCCGCTGTGGCTGCGGGAATTCGACTACTACAGCCGGACGGAGGATGACCGTCTGAAGCGCAGGATGGCTTTTCTGAGGGAACTTCCGAGGCTGATTCGCTACCGCTCGCGTGGAGTGGATATCACCGGAACATACGGAGGAGAGAACGTGCCTGCCGTGAAACGCCATCTTTCTCTGCTTCTGGGCTTCAACTGTGACGAGGAGGTATCTGTGGGCAACATCCTTCCGGGACACAACCTGATACTGATGGGTGACGGGGAGAAAGGACACCGTATGCGCGAGCTGATGAACTCCGCCATGATAGACGACTCCCTGTTCGATGACGATATGGTAGAGGCCATCGAGCCTGATGACCCGCCGGGGACAGAGGAGGAACGGCTGAGACGGGACGAGGACCTGAGGCGCAGCCTGCCGATATTCAACTCCAATTGGATCAGCGGCTCTCTTTTCCGGGAGGGCATCCGGCTGGGCAACTACAACCTCGTGCCGGACGGCAGCGAGTGGATACTGGCGTTTCGTGGACGGGAGGAGCGGCTGAGGATGAATCTCGGGAGGTCGGACGACAAGGAGCGTCTGCGCGGCTGGGCCAATACCCTGTGCCGTTATCTGCGCGGGCTGAACCGTCAGTGTGAGGCGGTGTATGTGGTGGAGAAGAGCCTCTTCGAGCCTGCGGAGCGGCTCTCCGTCCTGCTGGTGTTCTCCGGATGGACAGCCCGCACGCACTCGCCCCGATTCAGGGATGCCTGCACACAGCTGGCAAGGTCGGTGATTCCGGCACATCTGAAGATGGAGACCTGCTGGCTCAATGCTTCCCGGATGCAGAGATTCGAGGAGTGCTACCGCAAGTGGCGCGACTGTCTGGCCGGACGTCTGCCGGAGGAGATGCGTGCCGGACTGCAGAAGGACATGACGGATGTGATTGATGCCGCACGTGCCTCTGAAGCAGGCTTCGGTGTCAGTTCAGGTACCGGGACTTGATGGATTATAGTTTGATAATGTAATACCATACGCCGATGACAGTGATTGACAGGATATCGTTCAGCTTCCGGATGACGGACGAGCAGTTCGCCAGAGACCTCTATGCGGACTGGGACGGATTCTGCCGCCGCTGTGTCACGGATGTGATGGAGGATTTCTTCTCCCCGTATGACACCGAGGACTCCTACATCGAGATAGACAGCCTCGACCTTGACCTCGGCGACATCCCGCAGGAGGATTTCATGGACGAGTTTCCGGCAAGACTGCGTGAGGCGTTGGAGAGGAATTTCATTCCACTGGCACGGGGAATTACCGCCGGAGAGTCATCCGCCCGACAATATCTGGAAGTGGCAAGCGGTCATCAAACCGTTCCGTCTGCCGCAGCGACAGAAAAACGTTTTGAAAATTTCCTGCATTATCTGGAGTACGGCTTCTGCCTGCCGGAGTGGAGCGGCTGTGATTTTGATCCGGCCAAGGAATCGGACTTTTTCAAGGGCATGGATTATGCCGGACGGATTGCAACTCTGATTGTATACAGACCGTATGCTGCCGTCAGGCTGTCGATGCTCACCGGAGATTCGGATTTCGCTATGGATATCCTGCGTGCAGTGATTTCGTCCGATGCCATCGGGGAATATGAGAAGCGGCGCCATATAGCCGCCACATTGGAGCGTTCCCCGCAAACGGTCATCAGGTTCATACATGAGACAGGCGAATCGGGAATCATTGACGGCATGGCCGGGCTGATAGAGAATCCGCAGGTCAGGGGCATCATGGAGACGGAGACGGAAAACCATGCGGAGATTGACCTTCCGGAATACTGGTACAGGCTCTACGGCTGGCTGCTGGAGTATTATCCTTTCAACGGAGTGCCGATGTTCGGGGACAAGCAGCATTTCCGCCTGCATCTGAACCGCAGCCTGCTGTCTTTCATACACGGCCGCACCTATCCGTCATACCTTTCCAAGGCTGAACTGACCGTACAGTTCCTCATGGCGGTGTTCGGTGCCGAACATTATACCGCCGTACTTGACATCATCTACCACAACCAGCCTCTCAATGCGGACGGCTCTCCTGCCGGCGGGGACAGCTATGCCTGGGAACTGTACTATATGCTGATGCAGCTCTCGCTGATAAAAGCGAATGCAGTAAACACAGACCGGGCATTCACTCCTGACAAGGATGATATATCTGCCATTCGGAAAGAATCGACAGAAGAAGAGAGAATTGCACGCACCACTCGTGTGGAGCGAGATAATATAGCGTATAACCAGGCTAAAGCGGAGAATATAGGTTCAGAAGCATTAGACCAGTTTATAAAGCATACGGAAAGTTTCGGGCAATGGCTGGAGGACAATAATATTCCTCCTGCCGTTAAAAGACACCTCATAAGCCGCCTTGTCAGGGAAAAACCGGACGAACTGGTACGGTGGCTGAGGGCAGGCCAGGAAAAGCGGCATATTTCTGTGCTGGCATCCCTGTCGGATGACAGGTCACTGTCCACGCTGGCTGGCCGGATTTCTATGCAGTTGGCTGAAGTTATATCCGTCATTTCAGGTCTGGCAGACAATATTTTTGCCTATGTATCCTGGCTAAAAGAAACAGATAGCTCCCGATTCGGACAGATGGTATATCTTACTGTTCTGGAAGGCATTGCCGACGGCTCACTCTCCGCATCGGATACTGCCGGGGAAATGCTCATGCGCATTGCAGAACGGCTATTCAAAGAAGTCGGAGGAGCGGCATCTTCAGAGGACAGTACCGTTCCGGAACCGGTACGGGAATTTCTTGATGCCGTCAAAAATGCAATACCCGGACTGAATGTATCGGACAGTACTCCGGATCGGTACTATCGTCCGCTGCATCCTGACAAAGGAACTGCGGCATCCGAAACGCCCGCATCACTGAAAGCGTTGCTGCTTGACAGAAGCATTCCAGACTCAGGAAAAAGACTGCTCCTGCTTCAATGGTTCGACACATGGTATGGTGATGAAATCGGGCTGGTATCGGCCCTGTATTCTGAACGGATATTGGAGAAAGCGATAGATATTCTTCAAAGTACGCAGCTCACACAGATTGCATCAAGACTGACTGGCTCCGCATACGGCTACGATGGTACAGGACATCACATTTCCATGGCCGTCAATCTGATTACCGACAATGTGGAAGACCTGGCAGGTATCGTTTCTCGTCCGGCAAAGGAGATATGGCTGTCATTGCTCGTATCGCTTGCATCGAAAGGGAAAGCCATGCCGCCGGCAGCTGATGATAACGGCATGGAGAATATTGTCCGCCTGCTTGCCGATACAGTCGGCAACAGCCATATTGATGCTGTATTGGAGTACCTTTTCCATAAATTGGTCCTGAAAACATATCCATCGGTATCGGAAAGTCCGGCATCAGGCGGGGAATACGGTATTCCTGCCACTGGTGCTGAAAATGGCTCGCTTCTGTCCCTTTTGTCCGGAATCAGGAAATATATTCGGGTTCATGATGGCCAGTCTTCATTTGAACGCTTTCTTGATAATCCCGCCGAAATCGCAGAATGGCTTCGAGACGACACTTTTCCTGTATCACAGAAGCGGGAATTACTCCGCCATTTCGTATCTGCGAGGCCGGACAAGGCCGCAGAACTTGTACGGGAGAGCATCATTTCCGACAGCAGCTTGCTTGCCTTGTGGTCGGAAATATCGGATATCAGCATACTGATGGAACTTGCAGGCAGCATTGACGGCAGATTGTCCCCAGTGACAGAAAGAATTGTCATGCGTTTGCAGCATACCGATGCAGGCGATGTCATATTCAAAGGCATCGGCGGAACAGAGCGTGACAAGGCCATTGCAAAGGCCGTCCTGCTGATGCTTGCAAAGGAGCACAATACGGATGCTGTAAATACTGAAAGTATTGTCCGGATGTTCATGGACACCCTGCATTTTACAATTACCGGCAGCAAGGAATACACGGCTTCGGAACATCAGGAATGGGAGTCCGCCGGATTGAAGATTGTCTCTGACATTGTACCGGATACCGGTATTTCCGGAACCGCTCCTGCCGAATCACCATCGTCAGAAACAGAAGGTATGCCGCCAGCTTCTCCGGCAGATGGACAGATGCAGGAGACTCTTGACAGGATATTGGAATGGCTGATGTCTCCGTCTGTCAGCGATACTGCAAAATCGCAACGGCTTCGACACTATGCCCGCTGGCAGCCGGACTTGCTCTGGAGGCTTATCCTCTACTCATCCGGAACTGTTTCCAATGATTCATTTTCGGGAACTCCCGCTACAAGGGTTATCATTCCGACGAAGTGGGCATTGTGGCTTGACAGGGACACTTTATTGGAAATGATTTCTGGCATCTCCCTGACCTTGGGTGAGACTATGCGACAGACAATAACCGCAGTATCGGGAAAATACAATATAACCGATTCCGCATCTGCGGAAGCATTGATAATCTTCCTCGCTTCCCATCCTTCGGATAATGTACATTATATAGAACCGCAGGCTGTTGTCCGGGACTATATTTCAGCATTGGTGCCTCACATATTTGCAGGCAGGGATAATACGGAACGGGAAAACATTGAGGGAACAGGGAATGTTTTGTCAGAAGTTCAGGGCCAAGAAAAGAGTTCCATACCGGCTCAAAAACGAGCTGAATTGACTGAAATACAGGAAGAAATTCCTTATAGCGAAGATAGAAATTCTGTATTGGATACCATTGCCAAAGAAGTTGAACGGGAACTGAATATGAAGGATACAGAACGGATTATGGAGAATGCCGTCCAACCGGAATACATCGAGGTTCCGAATGCCGGACTGTGCCTGCTGGCTGTATGGTTCTCCCGCCTGTTTGATATGCTTGGCCTGCTGGAAGCAAATGCCGACGGGAAGAAGGACTTGAAAGATACGGTTGCCATGATAAGGGCGATATTCATCCTACAGCGGCTGGTTACGGACGAGAAAAGGGAATACAGGGAGCAGGAACTGGCACTGAACCGCATACTGACCGGATGTCCTTTCCATGTGCCGCTGCCCAGGACATTGGAACTGACTGACAATGAAATCAGGACCGCAGAGTCCATGCTCTCCGGAGTGAAGGCCAACTGGGACAAGATGAAAGGCACATCGGTGAAAGGTTTCCAGAAAAGTTTCATCGAGCGTCCCGGAAAACTGGAGCAGCGCGAGGACAAATGGGTACTGTATGTCGAGGAACGCTCATACGACATCCTGCTGGACTCTCTGCCGTGGTCATACCGGACCATACGGTTGCCGTGGCTGAAAAAGAAGATCAATGTCATCTGGCGTGACAAGGAAGAATTTAATTTTGAAAATTATAACAATTAAAATAAACGATTAAGCCGAGAGCAGAGATGAAATTTATTTCAACTATGCCGAGGCGAGAGTGATTATAAACAATAGTTTAAACTATACCGATATGGAAGCGGAAAAGACATACCAAAACAAGGTGCTGCGCACTATCCAGCAGAAGCGTGGCGGTGAAGGCGCACTGGAGTTTGCAGACAACCGTCAGAACAAACAATGCATTCAATTATTTAGTATGGATTCAAATGGTTTGGTAGGATCGGTCTCAATTGACCAAGAAGAAGGTGGTGCTCACAATGGACATACTCTCAGTAGACATCTGATAAGTGAAGAAATGGCAAGAAATAGATTAATTACTACGCCATATTTAAATGCTGTTTCTTTTTGGAGAACACATGATGATGCTCATGAGGCGTTCAGAAAAGTATTTGCTGGTAGAGATAATAGGGGCTTAAAATATTGGGCAGGCAAAACTGATTACGACCCAGTCCAAACAAGAATAAGAGTAAGTAATATCGGAGGTGGATATATTATTCATAGAGCAAATATTGAAGGAATTGAACGTACTCAAAATGCTGAAGGATACGTTTGGAAATCAAATAACAACCCTTTTACAGCACTGCATCCTTCTAAACAATTAGGACTTGTTACTTTATACCCAGTATAATTATGGAAGCAGAAAAGACATACCAGAACAAGGTGCCGCGCACCATCCAGCAGAAGCGTGGCAGAGAAGGCGCATTGGAGTTTGCTGACAACCGTCAGACCGGAATCCTTCAGGCGGTGGCAGAGCCTGTGCAGCGACTTGAAGACGAGGACGAGACATTGCAGGGCAAGTTCAAGAACACGCTACAACGGCAGGAGGATGATGAAGAACTCCTGCAAGGCAAGTTTGAGCAGCCTTTGCAGCGGCTCGGGGACGAGGAGGATGAGACTATGCAAGGAAAATTCGCACAGACCGTCCAGCGTGAAGAAGACGATGATGAAGCCCTGCAGGGTAAGTTCGAGCAGCCTGTACAGAAGAAGAACGAGACGGGGATGCCTGACAACTTGAAAGCCGGGATAGAAGACCTGTCGGGTTTCTCAATGGACGATGTGCGTGTGCATTACAACTCAGACAAACCGGCAACCGTGCAGGCTTTGGCCTACACGCAGGGGACGGACATCCATGTCGCTCCCGGACAGGAACAGCACCTGCCCCACGAGGCATGGCATGTGGCCCAGCAGATGGCAGGCCGTGTCGAGTCGACCACCGAAGTGGGCGGACTGCCCGTGAATGACAATGTGGACCTTGAACACGAGGCCGATGTGATGGGTGCAAAGGCGAACAGTTATTGACCTCAGTAAACATGCAAGCCTATGATGACAGCGCATATCGACTGGTTCAACCGGATGCTGACCACAGCCATACAGTTGTATTTCCAACAGGAGTGCGAATACTCTTCCATTGAGGAAATCGTACCCCCTGATGACGGCTGGCTGGAAGAGGTGACGGGTCAGCAGGATATTTCATTCAATGACCGTGTGATAATCATGCTGGCCCTGATGCCGCATACATGTCCGCAGGCTCTTGACATCTTCTTCGTGCAGAACAAGAACTTCGACCGCCAGTACACCGAGTTCGGCGGCTGGAAAGGATTGTCGCACGGAGGTTTCCTGCCCACCGGAGAGACAGCTTCGTTCATCATTGCCGGTGAGGATATGGAGAAAAAGAAAACTGTCATCAGAATGTTCCAAAGGGATTACTGGTTCTATACGAAGAACATCCTGCGGCTGGAGGGTGCCGGCGAAGGCGAACCGTTCCTGAGCGGCCAGCTCCGTCCTTCCGAGGAGTTTCTGAGCCATGTCCTGCTCGACCGTGAATACAAGCCGGACTACAACATCGGTTTTCCGGCCAAACGCATCACCACGGAACTGGAATGGAAGGACATGATACTGGACTACAACACGTTGGAAGCCCTTGAAGAAATCAATACATGGATTGAGCACCAGCACACTATCATGGAGGAGTGGGGATTGAAACGCTTCCTTAAACCGGGTTACCGAGCCTTGTTCTACGGCCCTCCCGGAACAGGTAAGACCCTTGCCGCCACCCTGCTCGGCAAGAAAAACGACATGGATGTCTACCGCGTGGATCTTTCAATGATAGTGTCAAAGTACATCGGCGAGACGGAGAAGAACCTGGCCAAAGTCTTCGACATGGCGGAGAACCGCAACTGGATCCTGTTCTTCGATGAAGCAGACGCCCTTTTCGGCAAACGCACCTCGACCAACACCTCCAACGACCGTCATGCCAATCAGGAAGTAGCCTACCTGCTTCAGCGCATCGAGGATTTCCCCGGCACCGTCATCCTTGCCACCAACTTGAAGTCAAACATTGACGAAGCCTTCTCCCGCCGCTTCCAGTCCATCATCTACTTCCCGATGCCCGACGAGGAGCTCCGTGCCGCCCTCTGGCGCAGTATGCTCCCTAAAGAGTGGCTCGGCGACGATGCGGAAGAACTCATCGCCACCGCCGCTCAAACAGAACTCTCCGGTGGTTCCATTGCAAATGTGGTAAGAAGGTGTGCGATAACATTAGTAGAGAACCAGCAACAAATGTTGAGTTTAGTATTGTTACATAACTCCATACACAGGGAAGAAAACGGAACATGATAATTATTAGCTCATATTTATGAATATACAGCATAAGATACTTTTCGGCTATGTCATCCTTATGGCAGTCATCGGCAGCATGACTGCCATATTGCTCTTTGACCGTGCCCGGATAAGGGAAATCGAGGAAGAAAGTGCGGAGATACGGTCTGTCCGCCGGGACATCAACACCGTACATCGTCGCATCACAGAGCTTGCAACCCTCGGAGAGTCGGTCATGGCATGGGACACCACGGAGTACCATCTGTATCACGAGAAACGCATGTCGGTCGATACCTTGTTAGCAGACTTGAAACAGAACTGTACCGGATTTGTCCTGCCGGAACAGGTGGACACTCTGCGGATGCTGCTCTCCGACAAAGAACATCACCTGTACCGCATCATGAAAGCATTCCACCGTCAGGAAATAGCCGACAGCCTCATAGCGGAGCAGTTGCCGAAAGTGACATCACAGGCCACCCGTACCAGGACAGAAATCAGGAGAAAGAAAGGCATAGCCGGATGGTTCGGCAAAAAGGACACGGTGACAATTCCGGTTCCCACCGCACCTCTTCATTCCCTGAACGAACGGCTTATATCCCTGCAAGAGAAGCGCATCCGAGATCTTGACACCTACACCGACAGTCTTCGGTTCTACAATCGGGAACTGAACACAAGGCTCACCTCATTCATTACCCAACTTGACGGGCAGGCACAGACCTCTTTCCAATATCGGGAGCAGAAACTCGCCGAGGCACAAAGACATTCCTTCCGTCTCATAGCTGGACTCGTAGGAGCGGCCATACTCCTGCTCATCATCTCGCACCTTATCATCATGCGCGACCTCCGGCGTCGGGAACATGATAGGAATAGTCTGGAGGATACTCTGGCTCAGAACCGCAGTCTGTCCGACATACGCAAGAAAATCATAGTGACACTCTCGCATGACATACGTGGTCCTTTGAATGCCATCAGCGGCAGTGCGGAACTGGCTTTGGATACAAAGGACAGGAAGCGGCGCAATGCACACATTGAGAACATACTTGATTCCTCACGGCATATCCTCCGGCTTGCCAACAGCCTGCTTGATCTGTCACGTCTTGACGAGGCCAAGGAAATCCTGAATCCCGTTCCTTTCCGTCTCGATCCCTTCCTCGAAACCATTGCGGAAGAATATACGCGGCCTGCCAATGACAAGGGGCTGCTCTTTTCAAAAGACATAAATGTTCCGGACATCACGGTTTCCGGTGACGCCGACCGGATGGAACAGGTCATTGACAACCTGCTGTCAAACGCAATCAAGTTCACAAGATCCGGCTCAATCAGCTTTTCCGCCTCGTATGAAAAAGAGACGTTGACTGTCCGGGTACAGGACACGGGCATAGGCATGGATGAAAAATCCGTGGAACGGATATTCCGGCCTTTTGAACGCGCGGCACCGGAAATGGATGCCGAAGGGTTCGGACTTGGTCTAGCGATAACCAAGGGACTTGTCAGCCTGCTGAAAGGAGAAATTTCCGTATCCAGCCGTTTGGGAGAAGGATCCTCCTTCGAAATACGGATTCCTCTCCCCCGGACGGACGATCCGGTGAAAGCCACCGCTGTTCCAACAGAAGGCAGGCTTGCTCTTCCACGAAAAGTTCTTGTTGTCGATGACGACCCGATACAGCTGCGCATCATCGGGGAAATGCTGGAAAGAAACGGCGTTTTTTGTTGCAAATGCCAGAGTGCCCAGGCCGTGGTGAATGAACTTCGCCGGTCACATTATGACATCATTCTGACAGATATACAGATGCGTGGTACTGGAGGCTTCGACCTGCTATACCTGTTGCGGCACTCCAATATAGGTGATTCAAGAACAGTCCTTGTTGCGGCAATGACGGCCCGGAATGACGGAGACGGATGCCGCTATACGGACGCAGGGTTTGCCGGTTGCATACGCAAACCGTTTTCAATAAACGAACTGTTGACATTCCTGTCTTCCATTATGGGAAAGGAGAAGACGATGCAGCCGCTTTCAGCAGACTTTTCCACACTGGCAGCCGACATTGAAGACAGGAAATGGCTTCTGGAGACATTCATTGAAGAGTCCCATAAGAACAAGGCGGAGCTTCAGGAATCCCTTTCGGACATTGAAATGGATTTAGGGCGGATGAGGGAAACGCTCCACCGCATGTATCCGGTATGGGAACAGCTGGGTATTTCCCATGAACTTGAAAGGTACAGCGAAGTCCTACATGATGACGACTCTGATGGGGATACGGTCCAAAGGCATACGGAAGAAACTATCGCCCGTATATGCGGGTTGATTGCTGAAGCCGAAAGGTTATTGTCGGAAACGGAAAATGAACAATAGGGAAATTAATATATGAAGCATAGAATACTTATCGTAGAAGACAACATCATGCTGGCCGGACAGCAGAAAAAGTGGCTTGAGAAGTCCGGCTATGAGGTTCAGACCACAATAGACGAGCTGGGAGCCAGAAAGCGGATAAAGTCGGAACACTTCGACCTGATCCTTACAGACGTGCGTCTTCCAGAAGGAGACGGCATATCCCTGCTTGAATGGATGCACAAGGAAAAGATAGATATTCCTTTCATCGTCATGACCGGCTATGCCTCCGTGCCTGACGCGGTGAAGGCTATCAAGCTCGGGGCAAAGGATTATCTGGCGAAACCCGTGCAAATGGAAGAGCTTCTTGAACTGATCAAGGACATACTGCGTCCCAATGCCCTGGTCTATGGTAAAGACAAGGACCTCTTCCACAGGAACAGCCCGAAGATGCTTGAGGTGGAGAGCCTTGCACGGACTGTCGCTCCGTTCGACATAACCGTGCTTATCCTCGGACCGAACGGGGCCGGGAAGGAATCCGTCGCCCAGCGCATCCATTACTCCAGCGACCGCCGTGAAAAACCGTTGGTGGCCGTCAACTGCGCCGTCATTCCCAAGGAACTGGCACCGACCCTCTTTTTCGGGCATATGAAAGGAACTTTCACAGGTGCGGACGGCAACAAGGAGGGCTATTTCGATCTGGCCAGGGGTGGCACATTGTTCCTTGACGAAATAGGTACGCTGCCCCCGGAAGTGCAGGCCATGCTGCTGCGTGTTCTTCAAGAAGGAACCTATCTCCCCATCGGCAGCGGCAGGGAAAGGAAGGCTGACGTGCGTATAGTAGCCGCCACAAACGAGGATTTGCAGTTGGCCATCAGGGAAAAGCGTTTCCGTGAAGACCTGTACCACAGGCTGTGCGAGTTTGAGATAGTCATGCCGTCGCTGCATGAATGTCCGGAAGACATCCTTCCACTTGCGGAGCATTTCAGGGAGAAATTTTCCAAAGAACTCAAGAAACAGACGGAAGGGTTCACTCCTGAAGCAACACAGCTTATACTTTCTTACCGGTGGCCGGGGAATGTGCGCGAATTGCATAACAAGATAAAAAGAGCGGTGCTGATGGCACGGCAACCGGTGATTGAAGCAGCGGAACTGAATATCCGGATGGATGACACGGACGGGGAAATCAACCTGTTTCCGGAAACGGAAACGGGAGAGAAACTGTCCATATTGAAGGCGTTGAAGGCAAGCGGGGGACACCGCAGGAAGGCGGCGGAGATGCTGCATATCGACCCGTCCACCCTGTACCGGAAAATGAAGAAATACGGCCTGCTTGACAAATGAACGGCATATTTTCATTGTAAGACCAAGATATAGGAGCAAAAGGCATTACAGAATGAAAGAAAATGCCTACTTTTGCACAGAGGTCGGAAAACTGTGCGCCGCATAAGTTCCGGCCATAACATACTGAACTGATGACGGCAAGGACCAGAATCCTGCCGATTATCATACATAAGTCGCAAGACGTCTCAGGTAGAAATCTGGCAAAATTTCAAAAACAGAGGCTTTTGCGTGAGGCTTATGCTATACCCTATAGCGTGAGTCCATGCAGATCTGTTTTTGGGCTTGCCAGAGCCTCTACCTGATAATGCGTGGATTTCACGCTATTCTCATTTAAGGGTAGGACTATGGCAAAGTTACAGGCAGTGATAGCAATGACATTGGACGGGAACATCCCGCCGGAAAGCGAACCGTTGATGGAATGGGTAAAATCGGACAGGATGGGTTTCCCGTACTGGCGGGGACATTCCACAAGACACTTGTTTCCCGGTTATCCGCTGGTTGACCTTATTTGCGAGAAAGACACTTCTGGGTCCTCCACCGTCTTCCATGCGGAAATATGCGATGAGGAAAGCGTGGAACTCTTGAGAGGGCTGTCGATATACCGTCTCATTGACGAGCTGGTCATCTTCCTTTTCCCTTCCGCCGGCACTTCCCGTATGTCCGTTTCCGCCCACCTCCCGTCAGGCAATTGGCGGCTTGTCAAGTCCAGGACCTTCCGGAACGGCGTATGTCGCCTGAATTATTGCAGGATGCTGCAATAGACCGTTGCAGAAGATTGCATTTGCAATATGCCCGTCAGCCTTCCAAAATGGAGGCTGATTTTTTATTTCTGTGGTTTTCAGTATTTTATCTGTTTGTGGAAGGATAATCTGCCATGTTGGTCTATGATTTGGCCTTTATTATACTGAAGCCTGTTGCGCAACAGTGCGGTAAATGAAGTATTCACGCACTAAAAACAGAATTCAGTATGATACAGATAGACCGGGATACATTCCAGATGATGCTCCACAAGATTATGGAACGCTTCGACAGAATCGAGGACAGGCTGAGCCGCATGAACCGGCAGACGGCCGCCCTTGAAGGTGACAAACTGCTCGACAACCAGGACATGTGCGAGCTGCTCGGAGTGACCAAGCGCACCCTTGCGCGTTACCGCCAGAAGAAGCTCGTGACCTATTACATGATTGACGGGCGTACCTATTACAAGGCTTCAGAGGTGCAGGAGTTCCTGAACCGGAAAGGAAAGGCGCTGCCCGCAGGAATCAAAAAGGAATTGGGTATTCAATCTTAATCAAGCAAAAAGTATGGAAATAATATGTATAGACAAAAAGACCTTTGACGAGTTCCGGACACGTTTCTGCGAACTTGAAGGACGGATGGCGCGGCTGTGCCGCTCACAGGAGGACGCAGGCTTGAAGAACTGGATGGACAACCAGGATGTCTGCGACGTGCTCCACATATCGAAGAAGACATTGCAGGTTTACCGCGACAAGGGACTGCTGCCTTTCACGCGCATCAAGCACAAAATGTTCTACAAGCCGGAGGACGTGCAGAGCCTGTTGGAATCAAGTTACCACCCCATAAAAAGAAAGCCATGAGTTACCATTTTATAGAGAAGAAAGACCCTCACGTTGAAGTCCTTTTTCAAGGACTGGAAAATCTGGAAAGAATGCTGTCCGACATGGAAAAGGCTCCCAAGCCGGTGTTCAAGGGAGAACGATTCCTGACGGACGAAGAACTGTCCGGCATACTCAGGATAAGCCGGCGCACCTTGCAGGAATACCGCACATTCGGCGTCATTCCCTATTATCTCCTTCAAGGAAAAGTGCTCTACAAGGAATCCGACATACAGAAACTTCTGGAGGATGCCTACAAGAGATGCCGGGAAGAACAGAGGTGGGTGTGAAAATCGAGTAGGAGGAAAACGAAGTAGTTTTCTTCCTACTTTCGTTTTCCGACCTCTCACACCACCGTACGTGCCGTTCGGCATACGGCGGTTCCTTAGTGCTGATGCAATTTGACATATAAGTCCACAAGGCAAGGGTAGCCTTGAAGTTTCAGGCGCTCCGTACTCATGGCTCGATTTAGTATCGGACTTCCTGCCGTGTTCCAATACCCACCACGGGTATTGGCCCATTGCCAAGCCCGCCACCTGTCTATGCCACATCTCACGAGGTTCTTGAACCTTGCGCCGACTTTCTTCCAACTCTTCCAGACATAACTCCGTATTCTGTGACGAAGCCACTCATCCGTCGATTGGAGGATGTTACGCATATCAGCCAATTTAAAGTAGTTCATCCACCCATTGATGAATCGGTTCAGTTTGTCTTTCAGTTTTGCGTAGCCCCAACCATTACTTCTTGATGTCAGTTCTTTCAGTTTCGCTTTCATCTTAGTAACTGACTTGGGATGCAGGCGCAGACGGCATTGCCCGTTCATCACATAGAAAGAGTAACCCAAATACTTCACCCTGCCCACGTATGCCACTTCTGTCTTTTCCCGGTTCACTTTAAGGTGAAGCCGTGATTCGATAAAAGTGGAGATGCTCTCACGAACGCGTTCTGCTGCGCGCTTGCTACGGACTAATATCATGCAGTCGTCTGCATAGCGAACAAACTTGTGACCCCTGCGGGCGAGTTCCTTGTCGAGTTCGTTAAGCATGATGTTTGCCAACAGAGGGCTTAACGGACCGCCTTGGGGAACACCTTCCACACTTTCCTCATAGCTGCGTCTGACCATGACGCCTGCCGTAAGGTACTTGTGGATGAGGGATATTACACGTCCGTCACGTATGGTGCGGGAAAGTACCCTTATCAGCATGGCGTGGTTCACCGTGTCGAAAAAGCGTTCAAGGTCAAGGCACACGCAGTATGTATAACCTTGGGTGATATATTCCTGCGCCCGCCTTAATGCCTTGTGGCAGCTTCGATGGGGGCGGAAGCCGAAGCTGTTGTCACTGAACTGGCGTTCATAGATGGGAATCAGTATTTGGCTGATGGCTTGTTGGATTACCCTGTCCACCACCGTCGGGATACCAAGCGGACGTTTCTTGCCATTATCCTTCGGGATTTCTACACGGAGGACAGGACTCGGGCGGTATCTGCCCGATTTCAGGGATTCCACGAGCTCATCTTTGTGTCCTTTCAGATAATCACCCAATTCCTCGGTTGACAATCCGTCTACTCCACAGCTGCCGTGATTGCGCTTAACTTGCAGGTAAGAACGGTTAAGGTTCGCCGGCGAGAGGATGAACTCCAATAGGTTTCCACGTTCAAATTGCACTTCCTTGAGGTTGTTTTCAGTCATGTCCATGAAGGTCTGCACCCCCTCATAGCTTTCGCATTCCGTGCTATTCTTTTGAGGGCGGCTACCGATTGACACCGTTATTTTCTGCATTCTTCCCTTCATGGAGTGACGTTCATTTACTGCTCAATTGACTAATGGTTCAGCCCTTCCCCGAGTTGAGTAGAGAAAAAAAAAATCGGGTACTATGGCCTCTGCTGACTTCTCATGGCAGGCTTTACTCCGTACTTCGGAAATCCATCCTCCGCACGTCCATGAGACCTCCCCAGTTAAGGACATGCTCTTTCCATCTTATACCTGCTTGATTTACTTAGGGCATTTCCGTATAGCTATCGGACTTTGACTTGTTCAGTAGTCTTATCCATGCCCACTAGCCTTATATCAAGTTTCTGTACGTCAGGCCAGATGTTTGCCGCCAGCTTCCTTCAGATTCCAACTCACGATGGACACCCTTGCTCTTGGCTATACACTTCCCGCTATCGGGCGTGTTACGGACTTGCACCGATTAGAGAATGTTCGTGCTGGGCGAACTGAGAAAATGGAGAAACAGCATGTAATGCCATTTCTCCATTTTTGCCGTTCATCCTATACGGTGCTGTTGCCATCGTTTTTTCACATCAAGTTCCTCCTCATAAAGGAAAGTCCCTCGGTTGACGGGAGAGTCCTTCAGCTTTTTCATGTCCTCCTCAACCTTCTTGTCAGTAACTTTCGCATAAAGCTGTGTGGTCTCGATGCGCATATGCCCCATCATCCGGGCAACCGTCTCGATAGGGACGCCCAATGAGAGCGTGATATGGGTACCGAAATTATGTCTTGCCTGATGGAAAGTCAGCGGGAAACCGTATTCTTTTCCCAGTTCTCGGACTAACATAATAAAATATCCACGACAGTATAGATTGAATACCCTGTCTCCCTGTCTTTGGTCCCTGTATTTCTCAATAATTCTCAACGGGATATCCAGCAGCCGGACGGAGGACAAGGTATCCGTCTTCTGTCTGCGGATGTGTATCCACCATGTGCCGTCCTCTGCCTGTGTGATGTCGTCCGTCCTCAATCTCTTCAAGTCGGCATAGGCCAACCCCGTAAAAGTGGAAAAGAGGAACATATCTCGAACAAATTGCAGTTGTGGTTTCTCCACCGGGGTTTCCATCAGCCTCTTCAGATTCTCCAGTCTCATATGGCGGCTTTTGCGACGCGGCAGTTCCGGGTGCAGACGGCAATAGGGATCCCGGCGGAGCGTTCCCTGGCTTACGGCACGCATGGTCATTTTTTTCAAACGGTAAAGATGCTCATGTACCGTCTTGGGACTCATGTTGCAGTCCGTGCGCAAAAACACCTCGAAGTCATCATAGAACACACGGTCGAGGCTGCGCAGCGTAACATCCTCCACGCCTTTTTTCTCGTGCACGAAAGCGGACAGGTGCTTGTACGACCGCATATAGGAATCATAGGTCTCCTTGATACGGTCAACACCTATCCGTTTCTTGTATTCCTCGTTGTGTTCCTGAAAAAGGGCAAGCAGGGTAAGCGGTTTCTGTCCTATGCCTTTCACGGCATTCTTTATCAGTTCCGCCGTGATAAAACCAAGACTGTCCTTTATCCGTCTGTAATGTCCCTCTATTTCAGCAGTAAGGTCGTCTATGGCCCGGTTCACGGTTACGGCGTTCGCGCTACGGCCGTCGGCACGTCCTTTTTCAGGATTCCAGACAGCCGGATTGACCGATACTTTCGTGCCAATCTGTTCCCATTCGGCATCAATACTTACCTTGCACAACAACTGGCACATCCCGTCTTTACGCACCTTTGTACGGTTGATATAGAACAGTACCGCGAAAGTGCTGCGGTGTTTTTTATTATTATTGTCTGTATTCTTTTTCATTTTCATGGATTCATTATGAGATTATCATATTACTACGGAGAAACGTTCCGCTATTCTTTCATTCAATGAATTCGTGTCCGAATCTATCTTGTCATCCGTTACTTTGGCATAAATCTGCGTGGTCTCTATCCGGCTGTGGCCGAGCATCCTGCTTACCGTTTCAAGCGGAATCCCGTGAGACAGGGTGATTTCCGTGGCGTAGGTGTGGCGTCCTGAATGGAAGACGAGCTTGCGGTTTATCCCGCAGATATGTGCTATGCGTTTAAGATACAGGTTCATCGTACTGTTGGCGTACATCGGAAGCAGTCTGCCTTCAGGTGCAGTATCGCGGTATTTCCGGATAATCCGCAACGGCAGTTCCAGCAACGGTATCTCGAACTCCATCCCTGTCTTTTCCCTGACACCCTTTATCCGCCATGCCCCGTCCGAGGTCTTTGAGAGGTTGGCTGCCGTAAGCAGCCTCATGTCTCCGTATGGAATACCGGTGTAGCAGGAGAACAGGAACATATCTCTCACAAGATACAGGGATGGACTGTGAAGCGGTGTGGACATAATCCTGTGAAGTTCCTCGTCCGTGAGATATTTCTGCTCCTGTTTCGGATGTACCGGTTCATAGCCGAAGAACGGATAGGAGGTGATGATGCCGTCGGCAATGGCCTCGCCGACTACGGTTTTCAATCGTATGGTAAGGTTGATGACAGTTCCTGGCGCAAGACGGCATTCGGTACGGAGGTGCAGGTCGTACTTTTCAATGAATGAAAGGTCCAGCGTCGTAAACGGGACATCCGATACCTTGTACTGAGAGCGGATGAATCTCTCCACATGGTCATATGCGTTTCTGTACCCTCCGAGACTTTTTGCTGCTCGGTTTATGCCCACCCGTTTCTCGAAATTGCCGATGAATTTTCTGAAATACCCCAGCAGCGTCTCTTGTTCGGAAGCCATGCCGAGAAGCCTGTGCTTCACCTCCTCCGCACTTACCCCGTCTCTTACAGCTGACAACTCAGTATAAATGCCAAGCGCTCTTGCCCGTATCTCATCCAGTCGGTTGTTGATTTCCTTTGCCGCAACACTCTTGCCCGTGGCCCGGCCTGACGCCCACATCTTCTGTGGCACCCTGAGTTTCATGCTGAAAGCCGACTCCGAGTATTTCCCTATGTTCAACTTTGCCATCACAGGGCAGTTCCCGTCGGCATCCTCCTCGCTCTTTTTCAGGTAGAACGAAACCTTTACATTCGTCTGATTCATAACCTTTTCCTTTCGTTGCAAAATTACCGGATAAAGGCCAAATGAAAGGCATGACGAATATGGCAGAATATGGAAACAAGTCCCATGCGCAGAAGAACTGACCCGTATTTTTTCTGCTTTGCGAAAAAATGGCTATCTTCGCTAACGCAAAATATGCAGGAACAGCGTTCTTTACGGTGATATGGCAGAGGAATCGGTAGTCCGTCTTGCGTAGTTTTCCCAACCCGAAAAAGGCAACGGATAGGTAGCGATTTGTTTTCTTAACTCCTCAAAAAATGGCAGATATGCCCCAATGACGGATATGGAATACAACCGCACATCACCTTTCATTTCCAACAGCTTGCATTATTCTTCCGAAATCTATCCGTATGTGGGCGAGTTTTTGTATCTTTGGCACGAATCTTGTCGGCCATTTTAGAGATAATGGCATCTAAAACTATAAAAAAAATTGAACTTATGAAACGCTTTTTGACTAGGAAAGAATTAAAGGTAAAAAGAAAGGAAATGATTTACATGATTATTGGCATCGCAGTCATTTTATCCATCTATTTTATTTTTACCCGAGAAAAGAAACCCGTAGCTGAAATCCCAGTTGTCTCCGTCATGCCCGCCAGCCGGCAAAATGTGGAAATATTCGGTGAATATGTAGGGCGAGTCCGTGCACAGCAGTTTGTAGAGGTACGTGCCCGGGTGGAAGGATTTCTGGAACAGATGCTGTTTGAAGAGGGTACCTCAGTCAAGCGAAATCAAGTATTGTTCGTCATCAATCAAGACCAATATCGCGCCAAAGCCGACAAAGTGCGTGCGCAATTAAAGAAGGATGAAGCACAGGCCCAGAAAGCCAAACGTGACCTGGAACGTATCCGCCCGCTTTATGAACAGAATGCAGCCAGCCAGCTGGACCTGGACAACGCAGTAGCGGCGTATGAGACAGCCGTAGCCAGTGTGGGAATGAGTAAAGCCGACTTGGAACAGGCTGAACAGGAACTGGGCTACACAGTGGTACGCTCTCCGATTTCAGGGGAAATCAGTGAACGTCACGTCGATTTGGGAACCCTGGTCGGCAGCAGCGGAAAATCTCTGTTGGCTACCATCGTAAAGAGTGATACCATCCTTGTAGACTTCAGTATGACCGCACTGGATTACCTGAAAAGCAAGGAAAGAAACGTGACTTTCGGACAGAAAGATTCTACCCGTTCCTGGCAGCCTACCGTTACCATTACCTTGCCGGACAACAGCGTCTATGAGCACAAAGGTCTGGTAGACTTTGCCGCTCCTCAGGTAAACCCGAAAACAGGAACCTTCTCCGTACGTGCTGAACTCGCCAACCCGGACCATGTATTGCTGCCGGGACAGTTCACCAAGGTAAAAGTGTTGCTCGACGTACGTGAAAATGCCACGGTAGTTCCCCAAAAAGCCCTGATTATCGAAAAGGGAGGAGCCCATATTTTCGTCATGCGAAAAGATTCTACCGTGGAAAGACGTTTCATCGAACTGGGTCCTGAATTCGGAAACGATGTGGTAGTAGAACGTGGATTGTCTGCCGGAGAAATGATTGTGTACGAAGGTTTCCACAAACTGGCCCCGGGAATGAAGGTCCGTGTACAAGACCCCGCCCAACTTAAAAACGAAGCGAAAAAAGAGGAAGAATAATCCACCTAAACGAAATTACGCATGAAAGTCAGCTTTTTCATTGACAGGCCCGTATTCTCGGCCGTCATCTCCATATTGATTGTAATCGTAGGTATCATCGGTCTGATGATGCTGCCTATCGACCAGTACCCGCAGATTACTCCCCCCGTAGTCAAGATCAGCGCTTCCTATCCGGGAGCCAGTGCCGTGACCGTATCACAGGCAGTAGCTACCCCTATTGAACAAGAGCTCAACGGAACGCCGGGCATGCTTTACATGGAATCCAGCAGTTCCAATTCCGGAGGTTTCTCTGCCACAGTTACTTTCGATATCTCTGCCGACCCGGATTTGGCAGCTGTAGAAATCCAGAACCGTATCAAACTGGCGGAATCCCGACTGCCGGCAGAAGTGATTCAGAACGGTATTTCGGTTGAAAAGCAGGCTCCAAGCCAGCTGATGACCCTCTGCTTGACCTCCAACGACCCGAAATTTGACGAAATCTACCTGAGTAACTTTGCCACCTTGAACGTACAGGACTTGCTTCGGCGTATCCCGGGAGTAGGACGTATCTCCAACATCGGTAGCCGTTACTATGCCATGCAAATCTGGGTAGACCCTGCCAAGCTGGCCAACTTCGGACTTACCGTGCAGGACGTACAGAACGCCCTGAAAGACCAGAACCGTGAGTCGGCCGCCGGTGTACTCGGACAGCAACCGGTGGACGGAGTAGATATTACCGTTCCCATCACGGCGCAAGGACGTCTGTCGTCGGCTTCCCAGTTTGAAGAAATCGTGTTGCGTGCCAATCCGGACGGCTCACTCATCCGTATGCGCGACGTAGCCCGTGTATCCCTGGAAGCCTCTTCTTATAGTACGGAAAGTGGTATCAATGGTGGCAATGCGGCCATTCTGGCTATCTACATGCTTCCGGGTGCCAATGCCATGGAAGTGGCCCAGAATGTAAAAGAGGCCATGAAAGAAATCAGCAAGAGTTTTCCGGAAGGGATGGAGTACAACTTCCCGTTCGATATGACCAACTATATTTCTGAGTCTATTCACGAGGTGTACAAGACGCTGTTTGAGGCGTTGTTTCTGGTAATCGTGGTGGTATTCCTTTCTTTGCAGAACTGGCGTGCCACACTGATTCCGGTAGTAGCCGTACCGATTTCCTTAATTGGTACCTTCGGATTCATGCTGATATTCGGCTTCTCGCTCAACATCCTGACCTTGTTGGGATTGGTACTGGCCATCGGTATTGTGGTGGACGATGCCATCGTGGTAGTGGAAAACGTGGAACGTATCATGGACGAAGAAAAACTCAGCCCGTATGAAGCTACCAAGAAAGCCATGGAGGGACTGGTAGGTGCCATCATCGCCACCTCACTGGTACTGGCGGCCGTGTTCGTCCCGGTTAGCTTCCTTTCCGGTATCACCGGACAGTTGTACCGCCAGTTTACGGTTACCATCGTGGTTTCAGTGCTTCTTTCTACGGTAGTAGCCCTGACATTGAGTCCGGTGATGTGTTCACTCATCCTGCGCCCGGTCGACCCGAACAAGCCTAAGAACAGGGTGTTCCGCTTCATCAACAAGTGGCTGGCCATCGGAAACAATAAATACATTATTTATATCAAGCGCGTCATAAAGAATCCGCGCCGTGTAATGGTCGGCTTCGGAATGGTATTGATTTTCATCTATGTGTTCCACCGGTTGGTACCTACCAGCTTCCTTCCGGTTGAAGACCAAGGCTATTTCACCGTGGAACTGGAGCTTCCGGAAACAGCCACACTGGAAAGAACCCGTGCCGTGACCGACCGGGCCGTAGACTTTATCATGAAGGATCCGGCAGTGGAATACGTACAGAACGTTACCGGTAGCAGCCCGCGTGTGGGAACCAGCCAGGCCAGAAGCCAGCTGACCGTCATCCTGAAAGAATGGAAAGAACGTGACAACACCACCATCGATGAAGTGATGGACAGAATACAGAAAGAGCTGGAAACTTATCCGGAAAGCAAGGTCTATCTTTCTACGCCTCCGGTCATTCCGGGTCTGGGTACGGCCGGCGGTTTCGAGATGCAGCTGGAAGCCCGCGGTGACGCCACCTACGATGACCTCGTACGGGCTACCGATACCCTGATGTATTACGCCTCACAACGAAAGGAAATTGCAGGACTTTCTTCCTCTCTGCAGGCTGAGATTCCTCAACTCTACTTCGATGTAGACCGGGATAAAGTAAAACTATCCGGAGTACCGATGGCAGATGTATTCTCTACAATGAAGGCTTACACCGGTTCCGTATATGTAAACGACTTCAACATGTTCAACCGTATCTACCGTGTGTACATTCAGGCAGAAGCGCCTTACCGACGCGAACGCGACAACATCGGCCTGTTCTTCGTCCGCGGGTCAGACGGCAACATGATTCCGCTGACCGCTTTGGGTAACACGGATTATACAACCGGCCCGGGAAGTATCAAACGTTTCAACATGTTCAATACTTCCGTCATCCGAGGTACTACTGCCAACGGAGCCAGCTCCGGACAGGTAATGGAACTGTTGGAACAGATTGCCCGTGAAAAGCTGCCCGAAAACATCGGAGTGGAATGGAGTGGTCTTTCCTATCAGGAAAAACAGGCCGGCGGACAAACCGGACTTATCCTGGCACTGGTATTCCTGTTCGTATTCCTGTTCCTGGCTGCTCTTTATGAAAGTTGGACTGTGCCCATTGCCGTATTGATTTCACTTCCGGTAGCCGTGTTGGGAGCCTATGCAGGTATTACCCTCTGCGGACTCGAAAACGATACCTACTTCCAGATTGGTCTGGTTATGCTGATTGGTCTGGCCGCCAAGAACGCCATCTTGATTGTGGAATTCGCCAAGGATGAGGTGGACAAGGGACGCGACATCGTAGAATCGGCCCTTCATGCAGCCAGCCTGCGTTTCCGTCCGATTCTGATGACCTCACTGGCCTTTATCCTCGGTATGCTTCCGATGGTAATCGCCACCGGTCCGGGTTCTGCCAGCCGACAAGCCATCGGTACAGGTGTCTTCTTCGGAATGATTGTGGCAGTTACCGTAGGTATCCTGCTCGTGCCGTTCTTCTTTGTAATGATTTACAAAGCCACTCATAAAATGAAAGTGAAAAAGTAAACTTACAGATGTAGCTTATGAAACCGACTAACAAATTATATCGCCTTTTACTCATTTCCGTAGCAGCCCTTCTGATGGGGGGCTGCAAAATCGGGAAACAATATACCCGCCCCAAGATGGAACTGCCGACCACCCTTGACAGTACCAGCGTAGACTCCACTTCCATCGGTGACTATCCCTGGGAACAGATGTACACCGACACCATCCTCCAGCAGCTTATCCAAAAAACGCTGGACTACAACAAGGACATGCTGATTGCGGCTGCCAGAGTCAAGGAACTGGCTGCCATGAAGCGGATTGACTACGCCAACCTCTTTCCACAGTTAGGACTGAAACTCTATGCGGAAGAAGAGGGGGAAGACTATGGTGGAGACAACTATAAAAAAGACAACCAGTATGATATCAAGCTGGGAATTACCTGGGAAATCGACCTGTGGGGTAACCTGCGTTGGGCTAAAGACAAGAGCATGGCCGAATTTATGGGTTCCATCGAAAACCAACGGGCCCTCCGAATGAGCTTGGTCGCACAAGTTGCACAGTCTTATTTCGAACTGGTAGCCCTCGACAACGAACTTTCTATCGTGAGAAAGACCGTAGATGCCCGTCGGGAAAGCTTGCACCTGGCACGTATCCGCTACGAAGGCGGATTGACTTCCGAAACAGCTTACCGGCAAGCCCAAGTGGAATTGGCCCGTACGGCCACCCTCGTCCCCGACCTGGAACGGAAAATCACGTTGAAACAAAATGAGATTACATTCCTGGCTGGAGAATATCCCCATGAAATCAAACGGGCCACCCTGCCGGAAGATGTCGTTCATTCCGCTTCACTTCCCGTGGGACTTCCTTCTTCCTTGCTGGAACGCCGACCGGATGTACGCCAAGCTGAACAGGCTGTCATTGCGGCCAACGCCGCAGTGGGAATTGCCCTCACCAACATGTTCCCCAAACTGACCTTGACAGCCACACACGGTTCTGAGAATGAAGACCTTTCACACATCTTCAAGTCACCTCACTACCTGCTGGCGGGAACCATTCTCCAACCTCTTTTTGCCATGGGAAAGAACCGTGCCATGCTGAAAGCCAAGCGAGCAGCTTGCGAACAGGCTGCATACGCATACGAAAAAGCCGTATTGAACGCTTTCAAAGATGCCTACAATGCCATTGCAGAATATAATAAGGTGAAAGAAATCTACGAAACCCGCCTCCGCTTGGAACAGTCGTCCAAAATCACACTGGATTTGGCGCAGCTGCAATACATCAATGGCGTCATCGGCTATATGGACTTGCTGGATGCACAGCGTGGATATTTGGATGCACAGATCAGCCTGAGCAACGCCGTACGTGACAAACAGATTACGCTGGTCAACCTCTACAAAGCCTTGGGAGGCGGCTGGAAAGAATAAGCCTCATTATACCACATAAAAAATGCGGAAACTGGATTCAACTTACCCAGCTTCCGCATTTTTTCTTTACTCATACGGATTTTACACCATATACTTTCTCGTATATCTCATCCCGGATGGATGCAAAATCAGCCGCAATATCATCTGTGCCCGCGTACATCAGAAACATAGGCAAACTTTCACCGCCTTTTCTATAAGGAGGCTGTACATAGTCTTTTTCACACAGCCGGAACCCACATCGCTGATAAAAACCGATGCGCCGTCGGCTCATTTCGTCCACCGGCTTCTCTACCTCTAAAATCAGGGGTCCCGGAAACTGATTCTGAAGTTTTTCCATAATCTTCCGGCCATATCCTTTGTTGCGCACCAACGGCGAAGTAGCCAGATGCTCCACATAAGAGAAACCTTCCAATGTCCATACGGTTATAAACCCGATCTGAAGCGTATCCTCCGCAATCAGATAACAAGTAAATGCCTCGTTGTGGTCAACATTGCAACGCTGGGGATCATCCTCTCTCCGCTCTGATTCCGGAAAAGATTCATGCCATAAATTCTCTACAAATGCATACGCCTGATCCGTCGTATGAAGGGGAATAAATTGAAGCATACCTATAAATTTAAAGATGACTATTCCGTATAAAAACGAATGGTACGTTCCAAGGAACGCTGGCATACCGGACAGAACACCGGAGCTTCATTAATTTTCATCCGACATTCGGTAGTGGGGCGATAAATTCCCTTTTTCGTATAACCGCCCCCTTCATACACACCGACTTTGGTATAAATCAGCTTCTCGTCCGTCTGAGGTTTCGTCGGGACGGGAGTTCCCGGTTCCACCATGTCTTTCCACTTGTCCTCAAAGTGTACCAGTGTGGTGATATTCGGTTCCCACGGCTCCACGCTGTAAGGATACAACGGACTCGGAGCCTCATCGTATGCATATTCGTCTGCCAAGCCTCCGAAACTGTGTCCAAACTCATGCACGACTACCGGGCGGAACATGGAATGATGTGCCGTAGTCAATGTATAGGAATTATAGATTCCTCCTCCCCCATACGTATCTGTATTGGCCAGGATGATGATATGCTCATAAGGGATACCCGCCAGCCAGTTATGAATGGCTTTCACACTCCGTGTAGTCAGGTAACGGTCGGAATAGAAGGTATCAAAATGCGAGCTGACCGCCGTGGTCTTCCATTCGTTATTCCGCGGGATACTGCCCCCGCTATCTTTCGACTCACTGAAAACAGCCACAATATTAAACCGGTCTTTCAGTTTCTTGAACGGTTCATGATTGAACAAAGACTCACAGGCTATCTCAGCATCCTTGTAGAAGAGTTCTTCATCCTTTGCCGAATAACCCTCCGCCATAATGGCCACATCGATGCATTTCTCCGGAGAACCTCCCTTCCACAAATAACGGTGAGGAGTCAGATTGCCTGTGCCCCGCTGGTGAATCAATATATCCTTAGGGTTTACCTCGTGCGTCAATGTAGCACTGGGTTTCTGGTACGCATCTTTCAAAGTCACGGTAATCTCGGCCGGCTGTTTGGGATAAGGCACCAAGAACGTATTCTCAAATCCGCGAGTCACGACCTTGGCTTCCTGCTCTCCAAGCCATTCCTGAAACAGACTGGAAAAGGAAGTCCGGTAAATAACCTTTCCCGTAGCCTTGTCTTTCATGGTGATTTCACCATTTCCCGCCAACGGAAGCTCCGACAAATGCGTATGACGCCCGGCCCACTGAGGAAGTGAAGACAACTCATCCAAGCAGATATCCTGCTTGTCGGCATTTCCCATAAATATATAATCCAACCGAAGGGTTTTGTCGACGAAATAATCATCAAAATTCTGTGCGAAAGCAGATCCGCAAAGTGACAATCCAAGTGTGAGAATCCATACTGTCTTTTTCATATATCTTTAATTTTTCCCACAAAAATAGCGATTTGCCTTATTTCATACAATTTTTGTAACAAGAAAGCGAGGTCCCCTACAAAAAAAGCGGTGCCTTGACAGAAGACACCGCTAGAAAGACTATTTTATCCGTTTATCAATTGAAAAACTTGATGCCAATAAAATAGGTACGAGGCTGCGTAGGCCCGTAGAAATACTTCGAATCACGCTTTCCTCCCTTGTCCAAATCTTTCTGGAACGCATTGAATATGTTCTGCACCCCTCCATTCACCTGCAACTTCAAATGGTCGTTCAATACAAACGTATAGTTCAACTTCAGATTGAAGTCCATGAAATTGGGCGTGTGCTCCAAGCGGTCCTTTTCAATATAGCCTGCAAAGTGAGGCACAATCATCCGGCCTGTATAGACGCCCGAAAGAGAGAAATCAAAATTCTTCAAAGGCGCAGAACTGAAGGTGAAATATCCGTAATAGTCCGGTGTACGCGGCATACGCTTGATGGGTGCCACATCTTCATCCTCACTCCATCTCACGGCTTCTGTATAGCGGCTGCGCTGTACGGTGAAACCCAACTGCAACTGGGCTTCTTTGCCATGCGCAATCTTATAGTCAATATTGGCTCCATACACCCGGGCACCGTTTCCATTCCGGCGTTCCTGCACGGAAGTACCTGAAACAGGATCTGTCCCTATACTTTCCAAATAGAACACATCATTCAAAGCCGTGTAAAACCCTTCTATAAGCAGGTTCGAGTGGAAATGTCCAAAATTGGCTGTCCAGTCAATCGATCCGCTGAAGCTGTTGGAATGTTCAGGCTTCAGGCCTTTGGCCAACCGGACTTCCATCGCTTCACCTCCCACGGCTGCCACGTGCAAATCTTCATCGTAAGCCTGAGGAGCACGGAAACCTGTCGACCAAGTCAAACGTCCCTGAAGCTTGTCGGAAGGTTTCCAAAGCGCATTGACGCGCGGACTGAAAATCACCTTGTCTACCAAATTATGCTTGTCCAACCGGAATCCGGCCAGAATCGTGAAATAGTCCAGTTTCCATTCATTCTGCACAAATCCACTGGCAATCTTCACATTCTGCCGCAGGTCACGCTGATAGCCCGTCATCACATCGTGCAAGGAATTATACTGATATTCCACTCCTCCCGTAAAAGTAGCTGGAGAGAACAGACAGTTATCCATATTGCCCACATACATGGCTCCTCCCACGGCAGTCAAGTCCTTAGTTTTTCCGTATGCATTCAAAGCCTCCTCTGCCCCATAATAACTGTTGCGGTCGATATGCTGAGCCGAAGCATAGATAGAAAGTTTATGCTTGTATTCGTTGAAAAACACATCGTACGTCAAACCTCCACTGTTAATGATGTGTTTGGTCTGCTCCGTGATGTCCGTTTCGTGCGGCTGCAAGTCGAACTTGTTACCCCCACGACGGAACTCATTCGTAGTGTGGTATTCCAGACTGATGCGGCTGAACTGAGTGGGACGATAATAAGCCCGTAACCCGAAAGTATTCATATTAAGTTTTCCCAATTCAGAGAACCCGTCTCCATCCGCATCATACGGATTACGGTTACGGTAGGACTGATACAGCGCAATACCATACGAATTGTCGGACGAAACAAGTGAGGCATTGGCCCCCATATACTGTTCCCACACCTTTCCGTTCAGGTTCGACATCGTGGAAGCCACCTGAAACGAGTTGCGTACCGGGTCTTTGGTAATGATGTTGATGGTACCTCCCACGGCATTGGCCCCAAACAAGGCAGAGCCTCCGCCACGTACCACTTCCACCCGCTCAATCATGTTGGTCGGTATCTGTTCCAGTCCGTACACCCCCGACAACGCACTCATTACCGGACGGCTGTTAATCAAGATCTGCGAATAAGGTCCTTCCAGCCCATTGATACGCACCTGCGGAAAACCGCAATTCTGACAATTGTTTTCTACCCGCAATCCCGACTGATAACTCAATGATTTAGCCAGGTTGGTCGAGTTGACAATCTCAAACAGTTTGTTGTTCATCACATTGACCACCACCGGGGCCACCTTCCGGCTGGTTTCATTCCGGTTGGCCGAAACCACCACCTCATCCGTCATAATAGATTCTTCTTCCATCACGAAATGCATGTCGACCACAAAATCCTTGCTGACCGTCACTTTTTTTACCTGCGTGGCATAACCCATTATCTGCACCTTCACGGAATATTCTCCTTCCGGAACTTTCTTGAAACGGAAATAACCTTCTCCGTCTGTCACAGTACCTTCACCGGTTTCCACTACCAACACGGCCGCATAAGGCAAACCTGCCTCCGAACCTTTTTCAATGACATGCCCCACAATGGCATTTCCCTCTTTTACGGGACCTTCTGCGTAAGCATACGCATAGCTGACGAGAGTGCATACCACTCCCATCCACAAATTGATATATTTTTTCATTATTTGCTCCTAAAATATTCATACTAAGTTCTTCAAATCTCCAATAGAACTATCGTATGGGAGGAGCACGGAGATAAATTCCTGCCGCATAAGAAGACACGACAGGCGAGATTTCCAGTCTTTCAGCCAACGAGCAAAGCACATACAGATTCGGAAGTTCGATATCCGTCTGTCCGGCTTCCAAGGAATAAAAACTGGAAAGAAAGTGAAGAGCCAGCGCCTGGCCGGCATTATGAGAATGGGATTTGGTAAAAGGATGTGAATGTACAAGTATCACCCCGTTCACCACATGCACATGGGCAAACAGAGCCGTAGTGGCATAATAGGAGGCAAACAAGATTGCCAGTCCACATGCCACAGTCCGTAGATACCTGCGAATACCTTTATACATTTCCCTATGGATTAATTATGATTAATCTTTGTCTGTTCCAAACAAAAGCTTGTAATCACGCTGTGCCGCCGGAACGGTCCATTCTTCCGGAATAAACTTCCACTGGTTCAGCGGCTTCGGATCCAGCACCTTGACTTCCTCAATCCGCTGCATCAAGTAATAACGCAAATCCTTGTCGGTAGAGAAAATAATGCGCTTTGACAGTTCTGCTTTGGGAATACCTGCCCCCTTGGTCAGCAAATCACCTCCCCCGTTTCCACGGTAAGAATTGACTGCCACCTTGTATTGCTTATCCAGTTCAAAGGGCTTTCCGTCGGCCATACGCTCGATGGTAATTCTTTCGCCGCGCGGTTTGGTCACATCCACCGTATAAATAATGCCTGCCGCAGAATCAAAGTTGAAGCTGGGATTACGGAAACGCCCGAATCCGTTGTCCTTCTCGTTCAACAGCAACAAATGCTCATCGGCCGATTTCATCTGGTTCACCCAGAGGTCGTACGACATTTCCAAGAAGTTCTTCACCTCTTTTCCGGAAAGCCACATGGTATACAGCATATTCTCAAACTTATACAAGTTGAACATGTCGCTCACACAGATATCTCCTTTCTGGATTTCCGCATAAGCCGACAGCGGGGCACAGAAAGAAATATCTGCCCCAGTAATGTCCAGCTGCAACTGATGAATCAGGTCGATAAAGGCAGAAGGACCAAAGAAGGCTTCCTTTGAAGAAATGGTATGTTCCATCCGCCCGATTTTCCGCGAGACAAAATCCATGGTAGCCTTATACTGCTCATGGAATGTATCCATGAAATCTGAGTCTACGGCATAGTCATCCATATTGACCAACCTGCCCTCTACCTGTTTGGAAACCACTTTCCCGTCCTGTTTCTGCACCGTGAAGGTAACCTCTGAAACCACCTTTGCCGTATTGGCCGGGTCTATCAGCAGCACAGAATCACCTTTCACATTCGCCACTCTTTCGTTCCAGCGCGTATGGTCGTGTCCCATGAAAATCACGTCAAACCCCGGTACGTTTTTCGCTACCTCAGCCGATTCGTTTTCAATGGCATTGTCCAAGCGGTTTCCTTCCGGCCCCGAATGGAACAGACCAATCAAAATGTCGGGATGTTCCTTTTCCTGGATTTCCTTCACCCATTTTTCCGCACAGGTCTTCATGCTTTCAAAGCGTAATCCGCTCCACAACTGTTCGGGCAGCCAGGAAGGTATGGCCGGAGTAATCATGCCGAGGATGGCAATCTTCACCCCGTCCCGTTCCATCACCTCGTAAGGTTTCAGATACGGACGACCCGTCTTGACATCGATAATGTTGGCACCCAACACCGGAAACTCACACTGTTTCACCCAACGGTCGTACACCGCATGCCCGGTTTCCACATCGTGATTTCCCATGTTGCCCACGTCGTAACGCATATAGTTCAACATGGCGGCACAGACATGCACCGATGTCGTATCCATATAATTATAGTAATAGGCCACCGGCTGTCCCTGAAGGATGTCGCCGTTGTCCATCAAGATGACATTCTGCCCATATTGCTCCCGCTGTTCCTTCACATACGAAGACACACGGGCCAGACTGCCCCTCATCTGCTTGTTCTGAATAAAATCATAAGGGAAATAACAACCATGCACATCGCTGGTCTCCATGAATTTCAGTGTAACTGTCTGATTTTCTGCCGCACGTAGTTGCAGGTGACTCATGCCCCACAAAGTGATCAGGCTAATAATAAAATAGATTGGTCTAGTCTTCATTTTATCTGACATTTGTCGTAATTGCCGCAAAGATACGAGAAGTTCCCGATATTCCACCAGAATACTTCCTAAAATACTGAAAAACGAAAAGCCGTTCCACACTGCAATTTTCCCATTTTTTCACTACTTTTGCCAACAATATAACCAACCACATTTTACATGGAAGATTTCAGCCGGATGATTGCCGCCGAACTTAAGCTGCCGGAACATCGCATCGCTCACACACTCAAGCTGCTCCAGGGAGGAGCTACCATTCCATTTATCAGCCGTTACCGGAAAGAAGCTACCGGAGGGTTGGATGAAGTACAAATAGGAGACATTCAAGCACGATATGAAAAGCTGTGCGAACTGTCCAAGCGGAAAGAAACCGTGCTTTCCACCATCGAGGAGCAAGGGAAACTGACACCGGAACTGAAAGCGCGCATCACCGCCTGCTGGAACGCGACCGAACTGGAAGACATTTACTTGCCCTTCAAGCCTAAACGGAAAACCAGAGCCGAAGCCGCACGGGCCAAAGGACTGGAACCGCTGGCTCTCCTGCTGATGATGCAGAAAGAGAACAACCTCGGGACTAAAGTACGTGCTTTTGTGAAAGGCGATGTGAAAGACGAGGAAGACGCCCTGAAAGGGGCCCGCGACATTCTGGCCGAACAAGTCAGCGAAGACGAACGTTCGCGCCACCTGATGCGCAACCAATTCCAGCGGCAGGCGATTATCCAGGCCAAAGTGGTGAAAGGGAAAGAATCGGAGGAAGCCTCTGCCAAATACCGTGACTATTTTGATTTCAGTGAACCGCTCAAGAAATGCTCTTCCCACCGCCTGCTGGCGCTCCGCCGCGGAGAAGCGGAAGGCGTGTTGAAGGTATCCATTTCCCCGGAAGACGAAGAAAGCTGCAATGAACGCTTGCAAAGACTGTTCGTTCGGACGAACAATGAATGTGGCCGTCAGGTGGAAGAAGCGGTGTCCGATGCCTATAAACGGCTGCTGAAACCTGCCATCGAGACTGAATTTGCGGCCCTCAGCAAGGAAAAAGCCGACGAAGAGGCCATTCGCGTATTTGCTGCAAACCTTCGTCAGTTGCTGCTCGCTCCCCCGTTGGGACAGAAACGGGTCATGGGCATCGACCCCGGATTCCGTACCGGCTGCAAAGTGGTCTGTCTGGATGCCCAAGGTACGCTCCTGCACAACGAAGCCATCTATCCCCATCCCCCAAAATCGGAATATGCACAGGCTGCACGCAAGCTCGTGAAGCTGGTGGAACAATATAAAATAGAAGCCATCGCCATCGGAAACGGTACGGCCAGCCGCGAGACAGAACAGTTTGTCACCAGCCAGCGCTACGACCGGGAAGTACAGGTATTCGTGGTCAGCGAAGACGGAGCTTCCATTTATTCGGCGTCGAAAACAGCCCGCGAAGAATTTCCCGACTACGATGTGACAGTCCGCGGTGCCGTCTCCATCGGCCGCCGCCTGATGGACCCGCTGGCCGAACTGGTCAAGATTGATGCCAAGTCCATCGGGGTAGGCCAGTACCAGCACGACGTAGACCAGACCAAACTGAAGGCGGCCCTCGACCAGACGGTGGAAAGCTGCGTCAACCTGGTGGGCGTAAATGTCAATACGGCCAGCAAGCACTTGCTGACGTATGTATCCGGCTTAGGTCCCACACTGGCACAGAACATTGTGGACTACCGCACGGAAAACGGCCCGTTCGAATCCCGCCGGCAATTACTCAAGGTACCGAGAATGGGTGCCAAGGCCTACGAACAGTGCGCCGGATTTCTCCGTATTCCACAGGCCAAGAACCCGTTGGACAATTCCGCCGTACATCCAGAAAGCTATCCCATCGTGGAACAGATGGCCAAGGATTTGCATTGCAGCGTAAACGACTTGATTAAGGACAAGGAACTGCGCAGCAAGATTGACCTGAAAAAATACATTACCGATACCGTGGGCCTCCCTACCCTGACGGATATTCTTCAGGAACTGGACAAGCCCGGCCGGGACCCACGCCAGAAAATCCAGGTATTTGAATTCGACAAGAATGTACGTACGCTGGACGACTTGCAGGAAGGCATGGAACTGCCCGGCATCGTGACCAACATCACCAACTTCGGCTGTTTCGTCGATATCGGTATCAAGGAAAACGGGTTGGTGCATGTATCCCAACTGGCCGACCGCTTTATCAGCGACCCGACCGAAGTGGTTCGCATCCACCAGCATGTAAGGGTAAAAGTGATGAGCATCGACCACGAACGGAAGCGCATCCAACTCACCATGAAAGGATTAAACAATTAAGTACACAACAACATGAATCAAGATAAAAAAGAATTGTGCGGCTGGTTCATCTTCTGTCAAGGCCAGCAGCTTCTGGTCGTAAAGGAAGGTGACCAATTTCACATTCCTTACGCCACCGAACCTCCGGTAAGAGTCACCGCCAATACGACGATACATGCCATCGGAGAAATTCAGGGACACCCGGCCAAGGCGTACGCCCTCTCTCCCGACGCACTGAACGGGAAGGAGGATTCCTTCATTCCGACCGACTTGCGGGCGTCTTATGACATCCTCCCGCTGGAAGAATACCAGTGTGCCGGAAAAGCTTCCCAAATACTGACTTGGGAGAAACAAAGCCGCTTTTGTCCGGCCTGCGGCACGCCCACGGAACAGACAGGGCCCATCACTAAACGTTGTCCTCACTGTGGACTGGAAATCTATCCGCGCATCTCTCCAGCCGTCATCGTACTGATTAAGAAAGGAGACAGCATATTGCTGGTGCACGCCCGTAATTTCCGGGGTACATTCAAAGGACTGGTGGCCGGATTTCTGGAACCGGGCGAAACGCTGGAAGAGTGTGTACGCCGCGAAGTGATGGAAGAAACAGGCATCCGCATCAAGAACCTGACCTATTTCGGCAGCCAGCCCTGGCCTTACCCCAGCGGCATCATGGTAGGCTATTATGCGGAATATGAGAGCGGCACCATCAAGCTGCAAGACGAAGAGTTAAGTGCAGGCGACTTCTACAGCCGCGACCACCTGCCGGAAATCCCCAAGAAACTGAGCATAGCCCGAAAACTGATTGATGCATGGTTAAACAACGAAATATGAAAAAATACATCCTTTACCTTACTCAATTCTTACGAAAAACAGTCCGCCGTATCCTCAAGGCGGGGAAACAAGCCATCCAATGGTATGTACGTACTTTCCGTAAATTGCCGTGGTATGGACGTACCGGCATGGCCATCCTGACAGGTATCTGTTCACTGATTGTGCTGCTGATTATGATTGACCTCAACTTTCTGTGGCTGTTCGGCAAATCACCCAGCATGTTCAACATCAAGGAACCGATACAGCACATCGCGTCGGAAATCTACAGCGCCGACGGGAAACTGATTGGAAAATTCTATTCAGAGAACCGTACACCTGTGGAATACAAGGACATTTCTCCCATCCTCATCAAGACATTAGTCTATACGGAAGACGAACGTTTCTACAAGCATTTCGGTATTGACTTCGAAGGTGTTTTCGCTGCCGCAAAAGACTACGTGGCGCATGGAGAAGCTCGCGGTGCCAGCACCATCACCCAGCAGCTGGTGAAAAACTTGTTCAAAGTCCGCTCACAGTATTCTACAGGGCTTTTGGGCTATATCCCCGGCGTAAAACTGCTGATTATGAAAGCCAAGGAATGGGTCACTGCCGTCAAGATTGAGATGCTGTACAGCAAGGAAGACATTTTGACCATGTATTTCAATACTGTGGACTTCGGCAGCAATGCCTTCGGTATCAAAACGGCCTGCCATACCTATTTTAATACCACGCCCGACAAAGTGACCGTGGAGCAGGCGGCCACCCTGATCGGACTGCTGAAAGCCACTACTTACTACAACCCCCGTATCAACCCCAAAAACAGTCTTTCGCGCCGGAATGTGGTGTTAGGAAAACTGTACGAGCACCATTTCCTGAACAAACACCAGCTCGATTCTATCCGGCAACTGCCCACAATCCTGAAGTTCAGACAGGAAAGTTACAACACCGGACTGGCTCTCTACTTCCGCGAAGCCGTGGCCAACGAACTGAAAAGCTGGTGCAAGGAAAATGACATTGACCTGTATGGTGACGGACTGAAAATCTATACCACCATCGACAGCCGGATGCAGCGCTATGCAGAGGAGGCCGTCAACCGACAGATGCAGGAAGTACAGAAGAAATTCGATGCGCACTGGGGCACACAGGCTCCATGGAGAGACCGAAGCGGAGAAGAGATACCCCACTTTATTGAAGATTTGGCTGAAAGAACGCCAGCTTATCAGTATTTATCGCACAAATACGGCAGTCAGACCGACTCCATCTTCTATTACCTGAACCAGCCTCATCGTTGCAAGGTGTTCGACTATCAGTTAGGGCAGAAAGATACTACCTTCAGTACCATGGATTCCATCCGCTACATGGAACGCTTCATGCACTGCGGTTTTGTGGCCATCGCCCCGCATACCGGAGAAGTAAAAGCCTGGGTAGGCGACATCAATTTCCAGTCGTGGAAATACGACAAAGTACTTTCCCGACGCCAGCCGGGTTCTACCTTCAAATTGTTTGTCTACACGGAAGCCATGAACCAGGGACTTTCTCCCTGCGACTTGCGCGTAGATGAAAACATCCCTTGGGAAGTGGAGGAAAACGGAGAGAAGAAACTCTGGATGCCGCACAATGCCAACGGAGGGGCCACCCTCGATACCATGTCACTGAAAATGGCGTTTGCCCAGTCGGTTAATACCATCGCGGCCAATGTAGCTCACGAAGTGGGCATTCATCAAATAGCCACTACTGCCCGTAAAATGGGTATCCGCACCCAACTGGAAGAAACTCCGGCCCTGAGCCTGGGCGCTTCCGACGTATCCCTGCTGGAGCTTGTTTCGGCCTACGGTACGGTAGTCAACGACGGAGAAGCTATCCGCCCGATACTTATCACGCGGGTGGAAGACAAAGACGGACACGTCATTTATGAAGAGGAGCCGGAAAAGACACAGGCCATCCCCTACGCCAGTGCCTACCTTATGCAACAGATGCTGAGAGGAGGACTGACTTGTCCGAGAGGTACGTCACAGGCTCTCTGGCGCTTCCGCATCTTCGACAAAGGGACGGAATTCGGTGGGAAGACCGGTACTTCGTCCAACCACTCCGATGCCTGGTTCGTGGGTGTCAGCCCCAACTTGGTGGGAGGTGCCTGGGTAGGCGGAGAATACCGCAGTATCCATTTCCGTACGGGAGAACTGGGACAGGGCAGCCGCACGGCTCTTCCGGTGTTCGGCTATTTCATGGAAAAAGTGCTGGCCGACCCCAAGCTGGCTCCGCTTTATGTGGCAAAATTCCCGCAACCGAAAGAAAAACTGGACCGCTCATGGGACTGCAACGACTATTTCCCGCATTACAGCGACAGCGACTCCATCTATATAGCACTGGGTGATTCCCTGCGGTTTGATGAGGACAACGATTTATTCCAAATCGAATAAGCCACTGTTTTTCAATAATTTAAAATTCCAGTCAAAAACGCAAGTACATTTGGAGGAAAACGCTTTGACGTTTTAAATAAAACGCCTTTACGTTTTGGTTCAAACGCACTTGCGTTTAAGTTGAAACGCTTTGACGTTTCGGACAAAACGCACTTGCGTTTTTTAACGACCTACAAAACAGCCTTTAAGTATGCAAAAATCCACCCCTTATTCTTTCTTTTTTATTTTTTTTCTTACCTTTGCGGTGCATCCTTTCAAGGGGGTGTCTGTAACAACAGAAACACTTTAAACAAAAAATATTAGAGATTATGATGACTATTGACAAATTCAACTTTGCCGGTAAAAAGGCAATCGTTCGTGTGGACTTCAATGTACCTTTGAACGAAGAAGGTAAAATTACTGACGATACTCGTATCCGTGGTGCCCTGCCTACTTTGAAGAAAATCTTGGCAGACGGTGGCGCTTTGATTATCATGTCACACATGGGTAAACCCAAAGGCAAAGTAAACGCTAAATATTCTTTGAGCCAGATTGTAGACGCTGTAGCTGCTGCACTGGGTACTCCGGTGAAATTTGCTCCGGACTGCGCAAAAGCTCAGGACGCTGCTGCTGCGCTGAAACCGGGCGAAGTGCTGTTGCTGGAAAACCTGCGTTTCTATCCTGAAGAAGAAGGCAAACCTGTAGGTATTGAAAAAGAAGACCCTGCATACGAAGATGCAAAGAAAGAAATGAAAGCTCGTCAGAAAGAATTCGCCAAGACTTTGGCTTCTTACGCTGACTGCTATGTAATGGATGCATTCGGTACTGCTCACCGTAAACACGCTTCTACAGCTGTAATCGCTGACTACTTCGATGCAGACCACAAGATGCTGGGTTACCTGATGGAAAAAGAAGTAAAAGCTGTTGACAACGTATTGAAAGACATCAAACGTCCGTTCACTGCCATCATGGGGGGTTCTAAGGTATCTACTAAGATCGGTATCATCGAAAACTTGATGGACAAGGTAGACAACCTGATTCTCTGCGGTGGTATGGCATTCACATTTGCTAAAGCTCAGGGCGGTAAGATTGGTAACTCATTGGTAGAAGATGACAAGCTGGATCTGGCTTTGGACATCATCGCTAAAGCTAAAGCAAAAGGTGTAAACTTGGTACTGGGTTGCGACTGCATCGCTGCCGACAAGTTCGCTAACGATGCTAACACTCAGGTTTGCGATGACAAGAACATTCCTGACGGATGGATGGGTCTGGATGCAGGTCCTAAGACTCGCGAAGAGTTCAAGGCTGCCATCAAGGGTGCAAAGACTATCCTGTGGAACGGTCCTGCCGGTGTATTCGAATTCGACAACTTCGCCGGTGGTTCTAAAGCAATCGCTGAAGCTATCGCTGAAGCAACTAAAGAAGGTGCCTTCTCACTGATTGGTGGTGGTGACTCTGTAGCTTGCATCAACAAGTTCGGTATGGCTGACCAGGTTTCTTACATCTCAACTGGTGGTGGTGCTTTGCTGGAAGCTATCGAAGGTAAAGTTCTTCCGGGTATCGCTGCAATCCGCGGTGACAAATAAAGATTGTTTTTCCAAACAATACATATTTAAAGAGGGTGTGTCAAAATGCATACCCTCTTTTTTTATGACAAAGCCCCGACTTT
>ENA-OWZO01000213-OWZO01000213.1-human-gut-metagenome-genome-assembly--contig:-NODE-213-length-42799-cov-11.049527_pt1 | contig 42799 bp, 40 predicted proteins | sample MGYA00249260_ERZ652115 | MGnify/ENA primary metagenome ERZ652115 (study PRJEB26925, sample SAMN05827127) | human gut metagenome | biome: ENVO:2100002; feature: ENVO:00000062; material: ENVO:00002003...
CAATCAGATTCGCAGACAAGTGAGTGGTATAGTTATTTTGAAAACGATGTACTAGTTAAAAAAAGGGTTTTCAAGCCAGAAAAGAAGTGGTATTGTTATTCAAGCACAGAAAGATTCCGGGAGAACATATCGGAATACAGGAGGCAAAAAGCATGAGAGAGAAAAATGAAAATGTAAAGATCCAGGTGGCATCTGTGGATGATGCAGAGGAATTGCTGGCAATTTACGCTCCTTACGTAGAAAAAACAGCCATTACTTTTGAGTATGAAGTTCCGTCTGTAGAAGAATTCAAAGGACGGATCGCCCATGTTTTAGAACGCTTCCCGTATCTGAAAGCAGTAGAAGCAGGTAAGATACTTGGATATGCCTATGTAAGTCCTTTTAAAGAACGGGCCGCATACAACTGGGCTGTGGAAACTTCTATTTATGTAGATGAAAATGTAAAGCACAAAGGCGTTGGAAGAAAGCTTCATGAGGCTTTGGAAACTGTTTTAAAAGAGCAGGGCATTCTGAATATGGAAGCTTGCATCGGCTATCCTGAAGAAGAAGACGGATATCTGGACAAAAACAGCGCCCGGTTCCATGCCCATATGGGATACCGCATGGTAGGTGAGTTTAAAAAATGTGGCTATAAATTTGACCGCTGGTACAATATGGTATGGATGGAGCATATCATTGGAGAACATCAGACCCATATGGCCTATCCGGAAAGCTTTCCCCAGATCCGTGACAGGCTGAAAGAAAAATACGGTTTAGAGTAGGAGCACCCTCAGGGGTGCTTTTACGTTACTGTGCAAGAAGGGTGACTGATCCTGGGCTGTTTTTTTGTGTCTTTGCTTTACAGGAAGGGTCAAAAAGAGGTGTTGTTGATATGATAAAACCGTGGTAAACTGGAAACAGGTTTGTAAAAAATGGGAGTAAAGATTCCAAGAGTATATTTTAACTGTAAGGAGAAAAAAATGCCAGTTTTTGATTTTAATGATGAACCAAAAGAAGAAAAGAAAGCACCGGAGTGTACATACACAGTGATCCGCTCCAATGAAACTGAGGCTTCCCCAGAACATCCGATCCTGGTCCTTGACAACAGCAGCAGAAAATGGGAGCACCATTCCTGGGGTGTATTTACAAACCCGGTCAGAAAAACAGCTTTTGAATTTCAGGCAGAAGGCGGTGGTACAGTCAGTGCTGATATCTTAAAAGTAGATGCACGCTTTGTAAGCCTTCTTAAATGGCTGGGGGAGAGCCATATCAATGTGCGCCTTTCCGGCTCTAATAAAGCAGATGGGTATGCTGTATACAAGATCCGCGAGATCGCCTTTGGAGGCGGTACCAAGCTTTCCGCAGAGGACGGATTTTTACAGTACATGATCGGGCGGCTTCAGGCCAGCAGCGCACCGGCAGAAGAGAGTAGGGAAGAAGATGCAGAAGAAGATGGCGACCATATGAAGCTGACTAGCCTGCAGAGTATTACGGACTTTATGACCTGCGCAGGAAGGACACTTCCTGACAATATCCGTCTCTGGGCAAGAAGAAACCTGGCAGTTGCCAATTCCCATGAGGTCTCACCGGAAGAACGCCGGCATGCACAGAGAGCTTTATCTATTATGATGAACATCCAGTGGAAGAGCAATTATTTCGAGGCCATTGATCCTGATGAAGCAAGACGGATCCTGGATGAAGAATTATACGGAATGGAACGGGTAAAACAACGTATCATCGAAACTATTATCCAGATCAACCGTACCCATACACTGCCTGCTTATGGTATTCTTCTTATCGGACCTGCAGGAACAGGAAAGTCCCAGATCGCTTATGCAGTAGCAAGGATCCTGAAACTGCCGTGGACCACTCTGGATATGAGCTCTATTAATGATCCGGAACAGCTGACAGGAAGTTCCCGTGTATATGCAAATGCAAAGCCGGGTATCATTATGGAGGCATTTTCACTGTCCGGCCAGTCTAATCTTGTATTTATCATCAATGAATTAGACAAAGCTGCTTCCGGCAAAGGAAACGGCAATCCAGCCGATGTGCTTTTGACCTTACTGGATAATCTTGGATTTACAGACAATTATATGGAGTGTATGGTGCCTACAGCCGGTGTATACCCAATTGCTACAGCAAATGACCGTTCTCTCATCAGTGCGCCATTGATGTCACGTTTTGCAGTGATCGATATTCCGGATTATACAGAAGATGAAAAGAAGATCATTTTCACAAAATTTGCTCTTCCGAAGATACTGAAGAGGATGAGCATGAAGGAAGAAGAATGTGTGATCCTTCCGGAAGCCTTAGATGAAGTGGTCCGCCGTTATTCTGATACTACCGGCATCCGTGATCTGGAGCAGGCAGCAGAGCATATTGCTGCCAATGCACTTTATCAGATCGAGGTAAACCATGTGGATAAAGTGGTATTTGACGGAAAAATGGTTCGGGAACTGTTGGGTTAAGCAACAAAACTGGACTGGTCAATTAATTAAAAACTGGATGTTTAAAAAAGCCCATTTATCCTTTATCCTTATATCAAGCTGATAAGGCAAAATAAAAGAAAAAGAAAGCCTGATGTCATTCTCCCAGGGCCCTGAGAACCCGTCAGGAAGAGAGGAAAAGGATGATGAGTATGAACACAAAACAGACAGCTGCGGTTTCAAAAAGCGGATACAACACAAAAGAACTTGTTTTAGATGCAATGTTTATTGCACTGACCTATGTATTTACAGCATTTGTAAATGTAAGACTGCCTATTGCAGCAAACGGCGGGCTGATCCATTTAGGAAATGTACCCTTATTTATCTGTGCGATCCTGTTAGGAAAGCGCACTGGTATGTTAGCAGGTGCTTTTGGTATGGGATTATTTGACCTGTTATCCGGCTGGACTGCATGGGCGCCATTTACATTTATCATTGTAGGTGCTATGGGTTACGTAGTAGGTGCCATGACAGAAGGTCACCACAGTACAGCAAGAGATGCAGCAGCCATTGCAGCAGCCTGCGTGATCAAAGTAGCAGGTTATTATATTGCAGAAGTGATCATTTACCACAATCTGTTTGCTCCTGTAGCTTCTATTCCCGGAAATCTGGTGCAGATTGGTACAGCAGCAGTGATCGTTCTTATATGTGTAGAGCAGCTTCGTAAGGTACTTCGTCCTATTCTTAAATAAGACGGACCTTCCGGGAGAAATATATACGAAAGAAGTATATACGTACGAGAGAACATATATAAGAGAAGGGAGACACTGCTATGTACGATATCATGACACCTGGCCCTACACAGGTAAGGGAAAATGTACGGCAGGCCCGTGCGCTTGCCTGCACTAATCCAGACTTGGATGCGGATTTTTACGATTTTTATAAGGAGACCTGTGAAGAGATCAGTGAACTCCTTTATACAAAAAATGAGACCCTGATCCTGGACGGGGAAGGCATTTTAGGACTGGAAGCAGCCTGTGCCACTCTCACAGAAAAAGGTGACCGGGTGCTGGTAATGGATAATGGAGAATATGGAAAGGGATTTGCCGGTTTCGTGACCATGTATGGTGGAGAACCAGTCCTTTATTCCACGGACTACCGTAACGCCTTTGATGTAAAGGCATTAGAAAAATATCTGGAAAAAGACCATGATTTTAAATATGCTGCCTTAGTACACTGCGATACCCCAAGCGGTATGTTAAATGATGTTTCAAAGCTTTGTCCGCTATTAAAGAAATATGGTATCCTGACTCTGGTGGATTCGGTTTCTGCCATGTTCGGAGAAGAGATGCGTGTGGATGATTACCAGATCGATCTTCTCTGCGGCGGATCCCAAAAGGCAGTTTCAGCACCTCCGGGATTAAGCTTTGTGACCATCAGTGATGATGCATATAAGGCAATGCGCTCCAGAAAGACACCGGTTGCATCTTTTTATGCAAATATCTTGGCGTTTGATGGCTATTATGAGAAGCAGTGGTTTCCATATACAATGCCCATCAGTGATATCTATGGTCTGCGTCAGGCTTTTGATAATATTAAAAATGATCCGGACATGTTAGAACGTCACAGAAAGATCGGTGAAGCAGTAAGAGCTGCGGTAGTGGAAGCAGGACTGGAATTATATCAGGAGACCGGTTTTTCCAATACAGTCACTGTATTTAATGTTCCGCAAGGGACCACAGACACAGCTATCCTTACGGCTATGAAGGAAAAATGCAATATCATGTTAGCTGGTTCCTTTGGTGCTTTTGCAGGGAAAGTGATCCGTATCGGCCATATGGGAGAAAATGCTTATCCTGAAAAAGTAGAAGCAGTTATGTCGGGACTGGATAAAGTATTTGCGGATTTAGGAATTACCTTAAAATGCAGCCTGAAAGATGCTTATAATAAGAGAATGAACGGATAAAGACATAAAAGAACAGAGATTGAAGGATAAAAGGATAAATGCAGGAAAAGGGGTCAGAAATGGCCCCTTATTCTTTTTTTGCATAAAAACTGATAAGATATACACCACATATGCCCACAATAGTATAGATGATCCGCGATAATAATGTCATGCTTCCAAATAGAAATGCAACAAGATCAAACTTAAAAAGACCGATCAGCCCCCAGTTTACAGCTCCGATGATAGATAAGGTGAGAGCTACAGCGTCAAGTGCCGTATTTTTCATGGTAGTTTACCTCCTTATACGTAGAATGTCCTCTCGGAGTCTTTCCTGCACCTGCCTTTGCGGCCGATTTTCCGCCAGTCGCACCCGGATTTCAGAGGCGGACGCAACGCCAACGCCTCAAAAATTTGGGCACAACTGACAAAAAATCTTCTCGCAAAATCAGGCACAGAAAGATTCTGGGAGTACATTAGACAGTATGGATCAAAAAGAGGAAAAATATACGAAAAACAGAGAAAAAACCAATGACAGCGGGCAGACATTGTGCTAATATAATGTGCACAGTAAAATGTAAATGATCTGTCTTGAAGATGAAAGGTAGAAGATTATGGAACAGGATATGACCAGAGGCAATCCACTGTCAGTTATTTTTATGTTTACATTGCCTCTTGCAATTGGAAATATTTTCCAACAGCTTTATAATATGGCAGATACCATCATTGTAGGCCGCTTTGTTGGAGCAGATGCCTTAGCAGCAGTTGGCTCCACAGGAACTATTATGTTTTTGCTCAATGGCTTTGCCCAGGGGATCACTGCCGGTTTCTCTGTTTTAACGGCCCAGAGATTTGGCGCAGGAAAAAAGGATGCAGTAAAACAAAGCGTTACCAATGGTATTTTATTATCCATTATAGGAGCCATTTTACTTACAGTTTTAGGTTGCGCTATTATGGATCCGCTGCTGCATCTGATGAACACTCCCGATGATATTTTTGATATGGCTTATACTTATATCACTTTGATCAGTCTGGGAATGATCGCCAATGTATTTTATAATCTGTTTTCTTCCTATTTACGGGCAGTTGGAAACAGTAAAGCGCCCTTATTTTTCCTGGTATTTTCCGCCTGCTTAAACGTAGGTCTGGATCTTTTCTTTATTGTTGTTTTGAAAATGGGAGTTGCAGGAGCTGCCTGGGCTACTAATCTGTCACAGGCTATCTCCGCTTTGTTGTGTATTGTATACATATATTGTAAGGTTCCTGCCCTGGTGCCGGAAAAAAAGCACTGGCGTCTTACTGCCGGTGATACCTGTTACCAGATGCAGATGGGTATTCCTATGGCTTTACAGTTTGCCATTACCTCTTCCGGCACTATGATCATGCAGTCAGCCATCAATTTGTTTGGCTCAGAAGCAGTGGCAGCTTATACTGCAGCCTGCAAGGTACACAGCCTTCTGACCCAGGGGATGGTTGCAATGGGACAGACCATGGCAGTTTACAGCGGCCAGAACTATGGAAAAGGTGATTATGGGCGCATCCGTGCCGGTGTGAAAGCGGCTCTTATTATTGAATTTATTTATTCTGTAGTATCTGCAGTGGCTGTTTCTCTTTTATTAGGAGTCACACTGGGGCTGTTCTTCTCCGGAGACGTGGATCTTACAGCCATGATGCCATGGGCAAGAACCTATATTACAATATGCACTTTGTTTTATATTCCCCTCAGTACGATTTTTATTTTCCGCAATACCATGCAGGGCTGTGGCTATGGATTTTTACCTATGATGGGAGGAGTGGTAGAGCTGGTGGCAAGAATGCTGGTGGCAATGATTGCCATGAGAGTCCACAGCTATGCACTTTCCTGCTTCTGCGACCCGGCTGCATGGATCAGTGCCGGCTTGTTTACAGGTGTATCTTATCTTTTCGTAATGAAGAAGATAAAAGCTACGTTATCTCCGAAAGGTTAATAATATGACAGACATTCAGAAACGCTTATTTGAATTACAAGATATGGCATACAGGGATTTTCACAGCGGGCTGATCCCAGAACTGCCAAAAGAACATTTTATCGGCATCCGGGTACCAGTCCTTAAAAAGTTTGCCAAAGAATATAAAAAGGAGGCAGAGGCAGAAGTATTTTTAAAGCAGCTGCCCCATACCTACTATGAAGAGTATATGCTTCATGGATTATTGATCGCAGAAATAAAGGATTACGCTGCTTGCATACAGGCAGTAGAAGCTTTTTTGCCTTATATTGATAACTGGGCTGTTTGTGATGGCCTTTCACCAAAGGTATTTAAAGACCATAAGCAGGAGCTGTTGGAAAAAATAAAGCAGTGGATCCCCTCTGAACATACATATATCTGTCGTTTTGGCATGGAAATGTTGATGCGCTGGTTTTTGGATGAAGATTTCAGACCGGAATATCTTAAAATGCCTGCATCCGTCCGGTCAGAAGAGTATTATGTAAATATGATGATCGCATGGTTCTTTGCAACAGCTCTTGCAAAGCAGTGGGATGCAGCAATTCCTTATCTTCAGGATCCGGTTTTAGAGCCGTGGACCCACAATAAGACCATCCAGAAGGCAAGAGAAAGCTTACGCATTACGCCGGAGCAGAAGGAATATTTAAAGACCCTGAGAGTATAGATGCACTCTCGGAGTCTTTCCTGCACTTGCCTTTGCAGCCGATTTTCCGCCAGTTACACCCGAATTTAATCAACGTACGCACCGCGTACGCCTCAGAAATTTGGGCACAACTGACAAAAAATCTTCTAGCAAAATCAAGTACAAAAAGATTCCGAGAGTACATTAGAGTGCAAAAGGAGAGTACATCCATGACACTGCAGCAGCTTGCATACATAAAAATGACCGCTGAGTGCGGAAACATCACAGAAGCAGCAGAAAAACTCTTTATATCCCAGCCAAGCCTCAGTGCAGCGATCCATAACCTGGAAAAAGAAATGGGAGTGACCATTTTTGTAAGATCAAAAAAGGGTGTGGTCCTTACCAGAGAAGGAGAAGAACTGCTGTCCTATGCGGGAATGCTGTTGGAGCAGGCAGATATTATGAAAGAGCATTTCGGCGTTGGAAAAGCGCGGATGCCCAAGTTTTCTGTTTCCTGCCAGCATTATTCTTTTGCAGTAAATGCTTTTGTAGATGTGGTTCAGGCTTATGATGCGGAAAAATATGATTTTATTCTCAGGGAAACCCAGACCGGTGAGATCATTGATGACGTGGCAAATGGAAAAAGTGAGCTGGGAGTGATCTATCTGTCTGAACATAATGAGGAAGTGCTGACAAAGCTGATCAAAAAGAATGGTCTGATCTTTGAAGAATTATTTACAGCAGAGCCTCATGTATTTATCAGCAACAGACATCCTCTGGCGGCGAAGGAGAAAATGCAGTTAGAAGATCTGAAGCCATATCCCTATCTTACTTATGAACAGGGGGAACGGAATTCTTTTTACTATGCAGAAGAATTTTTAAGTATGCTGGACATGCCTAAAAATATCCAGGTAAGGGACCGGGCGACCATGTTTAACCTGATCATTGGTTTAAATGGTTTTACCGTATGTTCCGGTGTCATAAGCGAAGAACTGAACGGTTCCCAGATCATTGCAAGGCCGCTGGCTATGGATGTGCAGATGCGGATCGGCCTGGTAAAAAAGAAAAATATTTTGTTCAGCCGTTATGCAGATACTTATATTGAAGCGTTGAAGAAATATGTATCCATAGGTTAAAACTATGGATAATCTAAAATATAAAGTATTATCCCAAAATGGAAACCACTGTTAAACTATCCTCAGATAAAAAAAGATACAGACCAGATCAAAATGCTGGATGGATCTATAAGATGATAAAAACGGAGGATAAAACAATGGCAGATTTAAAGACACCTTTTCGCTATGACTATGTAGGCAGCTTTTTAAGACCAGAAGTATTAAAACAGGCAAGAAAAAATTTTGAAGAAGGAAAGATCACAAAAGAACAGCTGACAGCAGTAGAAGATGACTGCATCCGTGACCTGGTAGGAAAGATCAAAAAGCTGGGATATCATGTGATCACAGACGGTGAGTTCCGCAGATCTACCTGGCACCTTGATTTCATGTGGGGATTTCAGGGCATTGAACACAGAAAAACAGTAGAAGGCAATACGACTTTCGATGCAGAGGCTGCTATGATTGATGATACCTACATGGTAGGAAAGATCTCTGTAAAGAACCATCCATTTGTAGAGCATTTTAAGTTTGTAAAGGCTTTAGAAGATGAAAATACAGTAGCAAAGCAGACTATTCCATCTCCTGGACAGTTTTATGCTTACTTTACAGGTGCCGAGCTTCTTGGAACTACACTGGATATCTATGGGAGCGAAGAAGCATTTGCAAAAGATGTGATAGGGGCATATGTAGAATTTGTCAATGAGATTTACGCAGTTGGCTGTCGTAACCTTCAGTTTGATGACTGTGTATGGGGCGGAATGGTAAATCCAAAGCTGGCAGTTGCATTAACAGGCAGAAAGGGAGAGGCACTGGAAGCATATAAGAAACTGCTCCTTCAGTTAAACAATGAAGTTGTGGCTCAGGCACCAGCTGACCTGGTGATCAATACTCATGTATGCCGCGGAAATTATCATTCTACATTTTTCAGTTCCGGTGCATATGACGGAGTAGCTGACCTGCTTTTTGGTGAAGAAAATGTAAATGCCTATTATCTGGAATACGATGATGAAAGATCCGGTGGTTTTGCTCCTTTAGCCAAGGTTTCCGGCGACAAAAAGGTAGTTCTGGGACTTGTAACCACCAAGTCCCCAGCATTAGAAAAGAAGGAAGATGTGATCGCAAGGATCCATGAGGCTGCAAAATACGTGCCATTAGACCGTTTATACTTAAGCCCGCAGTGCGGTTTTGCCTCCTGCGAGATCGGCAACAAGCTGACAGAAGAAGAGCAGTGGGCAAAATTAAAACTGGTGAAAGAAATTGCAAAAGAGGTGTGGAAATAGAAAATTTTCAGAGAATAGCAAGATGATATTTTTTGTAAAGATCTTGCAAAATATACATTTACAGAACAATGTGAAGAAGTAAAAAATCTGCGTCTGGAAGATGGAACAAAAAAGATATTTTTGAATATGACCAGCAAAAATGGAGAACCTGTGTTGGTAAGCTTATTGCAGTATATGAAGAATACTACGTTAAATAATCCAGATATCGTTGTAAAAGACGAGCGGATAACAGAATTAGATCAAATTGTAACAGAAGTAAAACAGTCAGAAGAATGGGAGGCGGTAAAAGTGAGTTTACTGTCAGTCGGTATCGGAATTGGAAAGGAAGAAGGAAGGCGTCAGGGAATTACAGAAGGACTAGCTAATTCTATTTTGACGATATTAAAATCAAAAGGTACTTTAACAGAGCAGATAATAAGCAAAGTGAAAAAAGAAGAGGATCAGGCGGTTTTAAATAGTTGGCTTTTAAAAGCATCTCAGGCGCCTGATCCAGAAACGTTTTGGAAAGAGATAATAGAAGAAACTGCCACTGTTGGCCTGGTGAAAAAGAATAGAAAAACCACCCTCTCGGTATCCTGTAAAAACAAGTTTTAGGATACAGGAGGGAGTGGTTTATGAAAAGAAAAACGAAAACATTGCTTAAGGCCATAGCTGTTTTATTGGCTGCAGGCGGTGTATCAGGATTTTTGACAAAGAACAGTATGCATGTCCATGACACCATCCATTGAAATTGCCTGCTTCTTATCCATTATATGATCTTCTTTGTTAATTTTGCTCATACAGGTAAATAAAATAGGTCAGTGCAAGAAGGTCAGCGCTGCCGCCGGGACTGATGTTGCGGCGGATCATTTCAGCGTCAAGCTCCTTTGCATAAGAGAGAAGCTCATGGGTATCATGAGCTTTTTCTTTTAGCACATTCCGGATGCGGGCCTGAAGTTCCTTCATTTCTTCGTAGGAAGAACGGTTTACGATATTGGTGTCTTCAGAGGTCGCGATAATGGACAGCAGTGTGATCACACCGGCATCGTTAACAGAACGGCCCTTTTTCAGCTCTTCTTTCAGGATCGGAAGAGCTGTTTTCAGTACGGTAGCATAACCGGAAAGGGCTTCACCCCGGGCTCCTTTCATACCATAAAGGGCGTAGAGGCGTTCACCGTTGGTACGAGCATTTTCTGCAGTGATCTCCCTGAAGTCTTCAAGAACGTCAGCCACCAGCTTCTGATTGATGGAAAGCAGCATATCTGGTGAGTATGGAATGTGATTGGCATACATGTATCCCAAGGAGCAGTTCAGTATGGCAAGGGAAAATATAAGGCCTTTATGGGTATTGATACCTTTGGTGGCAGCCATCATGGCATCTTCTGCCTGTATGCCTAAGGAGCGCAGCCTTGCGAAAATGCGGGAAAATGGTTCGTGGCCATTTTCATGTTCTTTTTCCATGCCGCAGAGGGCGAATTTTTCAAAGTAGTGGTTTAAGGAAACAGCGCTGGCTTCAAAGGTGAAGATATCCATATCTTTGTGGGCACCGGTGTTGTTGCGGTCTACCAGTCCGGGTTTTGGAGTGGCGCTTACTTCGTAAAGAAGTGCCTGCATAGACAGTGAGGACAGTTTTTTGGCCTGCTTTTCTTCAAAATAGTCTTTCATCAGTTCACAGGCTTTGTCCAACAGCTCTTTTACTGTATGGGTGCGGGAACGGCTGCATACAAAGGCATCGTTGCTGCAAAGAAGACATTTTCTGCCTGGAAAGCCCAGCTCTGTGCGGGAAACTTTGGTTTCATCGGTCCGGATCACATCAATGTCGAAAAGACGTCCAAAGGATAAGCTGTCTTCTAAGAGGCAGAGTGTTTCTTTGATAAAAAGGTCATCTCCTTTTACAGACCAGAACTGTTCATTTCCTGTAAAGTCCCGGATGGTCCGTTTTTCCAGGACCGGGATCTTCCAGGCGTGAAGCTGGGAGTCAATGAGACGTACTCCTTCTTCAAAGGTCATTTCCCCTAAGGGAAAGATTTTAACGGGACCGGGAATATTTAAGGTAAAGGAAATGACAGTGGCACCATGGGTGCGGATCAGTTCCTGCTGGATGGCGTGGCGCCTGTCACGGGCATTTAACATATCAGGCACTGTAACTTCGCGGCCGGTGATAAATTGGGATGAGTCGGTATTCATAAAGGTATTACCTCCAGATCATGGTATGCGCAGGTTCAGGGAATATATGCTTTTACCTGGGTAAAAAGCAGGAACCTTTATTAGTGAGTATAACATACAAAGGGATTTAAGAAAAGGTAATGATAAACTGAGAAATGCGGTTGCTTTATGACTTTACAGTGACAAAATATTTTTTTGTAAAATCATTGCGCTGGATAAGTTATTGTGTTACACTTTTGGTTAATAAAAAGAACAGCCGGTGCGGATACAAAGGGATAAAGGCACGATCGCTGTAGGAGGTAGAGAGATGGTTCTTTCAAAGAATATGCAGAAACTGGTAGCAGGAAGTTCTACTATTAGAAAACTGTTTGAAGAAGGTATTGAGCTGGCAAAGGAAGTTGGTGCTGAAAATGTATATGATTTCAGCCTTGGAAATCCGGCAGCTCCTGTACCGGAAGAGGTAAAAAAGAGCATTTATGATATTCTTGAGAACAGAAATGCCAATTTCGTACACTGCTATATGCCAAATGCCGGTTATCCGGAGGTAAGGGAGAAAGTAGCAGCAAACTTAAATAAGAAATATGATTCTTCTTTTACAAAAGAGGATATTATCATGACAGTAGGTGCTGCAGGCGGCATCAACTGTGTTCTGCGCTGTCTGTTGGAGCAGGAGGACGAGGTTCTTTGCTTTGCTCCGTTCTTTGGTGAGTACAACAGCTATGTTATGAACTTTGGCGGCAATTTAAAGGTAGTTCCGGCTGATTATGAGACGTTCCAGTTAAATGTGGAAGAGGCTGATAAGTACATCACAGAGCGTACCAAGGCTGTGATCATCAACAACCCCAATAACCCATCTGGCGTTGTATATAATAAAGAAACGCTGATCCGTTTACAGAAAATGCTGGAAAAGGCAGAGGAACGCATCGGGCATCCTATTTATGTTCTTTCTGACGAGCCATACCGCGAATTGGTATATGATGGCTGTGAACTTCCATTTGCACCTGACTATATTAAAAACTGCATCGTAGTTTATTCCTTCAGTAAGTCACTGTCTCTGTCCGGTGAGCGTATTGGATATATGGCTGTCAGTCCCCAGATCGCAGAATATGATACCATGATCAATGCACTGGTGGTTGCAAACCGCTGCATCGGTTATATCAATGCGCCATCGTTGTTCCAGCTGGTTGTAGCTGACTGTCTGGATGTAAAGACAGACGTAGAGTTTTATGACAGGAACCGTAAGCTCTTATATGAGGCTATGAAAGCTATGGGCTTTGAATGTGTGAAGCCGGAAGGTGCATTCTATATGTTAGTAAAGGCGCCGACAGGAGATGACGCAGAGTTTTCAGCAGAAGCGAAGAAATTTAACCTGCTGATCGTACCTGCAACCAGCTTTGGTTGTCCAGGCTATGTGCGCATGGCATACTGCGTATCAAATGAAATGATCCACAGAGCACTGCCTGCATTGCAGAAGCTGGCTGATCATTATGGATTAAAGAAATAGGATAGAATACAGGACTGTAAAACCGGGAGACTGTAAAAAGTAACAAAAATGAAAAAATCCAGAGATTCAGAGAAACTGGAATGTTAGAAATTCTACAATTCAAAAAAATGTTAAAATAAAAAAGGCTGTTGGGAAAAAATAGTAAGTATATTTCCTGGCAGCCTTTAACTTGTATACAACATTTGTTAATTATATACAAATACAAAGACTGTATTTTGTTGGTTTTTATTGATTGAAATCGGTTGCAATTAACAAAAAAGTATGATAATATCTTTACATGTTCTTAACACAACCGATTGCAAAAAATAATAGCACAAAATAATAGATGTAAAATTGACAAAAATTAGTAAAAGTTGTTAAAAAGTGCAGTGACGCGAGATTTGCAGACACGTAAGTGGCTGTAAAAATAAAAGAGAGAAGGAAGTAGAAGTATGAAAAAAAGGTTAGCATTAGTATTGGCAAGCGTTATGATGGTTTCATCATTAGCTGGATGTGGATCCTCCAAGCCTGCAGCAACAACTGCAGCAGCTGCAGCTAGCGAGACAACCGCAGCAGCAGGAGATGCAAAAGAAGAAAAAACAGAGGCAGCAAAATCCGATGTAACTCCAGAGTTAAATCTGATCATCGCTTCCAACCAGACTTCTTTAGATAATCCATATTCCTATGGTATGGACAAGTTCAAAGAGGTAGTTGAGGATGTTTCCGGCGGAAAGATCGCTGTAACTGTTCATAAGGGAACCTTAGGCGAGAACGAGAACGAGCTGATCGAGAAACTGGAAATGGGCGCTGCATCTATGGTAGTTGCTTCACCAGGTTTCATGACAGCTATCGGTGTTCCGGAAGTAGATATCTTCTCACTGGAATATCTGTTTGACAGCTTTGATCACTGGGAGAAGTGCTTAGATGGCGAATTCGGTGACAAGATGAAAGACGTTGTTAAGGAAAAGACCGGAAATAATTTCCGTATTATGGCTTACTGGAGTTCCTCTGTTCGTGATTACTACGGCAAAAAGCCAGTTACCAAACCAGAGGATTTAAAGGGCATGACAATCCGTACACAGTCTTCCCAGGTACAGCAGGACTTCTGGAAGGCTTGCGGTGCTATCCCAACATCTGTAGCATGGGGCGAGTTATACCAGGCATTACAGCAGGGCGTTGTTGATTCCGCTGAGAACGATTACACCAGCTTTATGTTAAAAGAGCATCACAAGACACCAAACGGTCACTACATCTCTGAAACACATCATGACTACACAACCCGTCTGTTACTGATGAACGGAGCTTTCTATGATGGTCTGACTGATGAGCAGAAGGGCTGGATCGATGAGGCTGTTGAGGCTTGTACAGAAGAAGAGCGTCAGGTAGTTTACCGTATGTTCAAAGAGTCCAAAGAGAAAGTTATCGCTGATGGTGCAGAAGTTACCAACTTTGAAGATGTTGATATCGACGCATTCAAGGCACTGGCTCTTCCGATCCAGGATAAGTTCGCAGCTGATAACAACATGACAGCTGAGTTAGAGCTGATCCGTGCAGCAGCAGAATAATCTGCCAGCAAAGCGGAACACAGATTTACGAAAGAAACTGAATTATTAAATGGATCAGGTGTTCCTGATCCGGAGGATATCAGCCATCTGGGCCACTGGATGGCTGATGTTAGGTTAAAAAGAGTGTTAATATGGTGTTAGGATTTCCTGAAAGGAGAACACATTATGAAGAAAGCAATTGAATGGATGCAGAAGATCCAGATTGCTGTAGGAGGATTCTTCCTTTGCATTTTCCTTCTTACAGTAGTATTCCAGATGCTATCACGTTATATAGGCATCGCAGCAACCTGGACTGAGGACGTATCTATGTATTCCTTTATCTGGGCTGTATTTATGGGCGCAGGCGCTATGGTATATGAAAAACGTCACTTTGCGTTTACTTCTGTCAGCGATATGCTGAAAAATGAGAAAATTAAGAGCGTATTAGCGATCATCATCTCTCTTATTATGCTGGTGTTTGCTGTATTAATGGCTTATTATGGTTATAAATTAACACAGAAGTTCTGGAACTACACATGGACCAATATTCCGTCCTTTAAGCGTGGACCTACATGGACCTGCCTTCCAATCTGTGGCGTAACTTCTGCTATTTACCTGATCGCGCAGATCATTGAAGAAATCGGTGCTATTACGAAAGGAGACAACAAGTAATGGGTGTTTTATTAGTAGTAATGTTTATCGTTTTTGTTGCCATCGGTGTGCCGATCTCATTCGCACTTGGTGTTGTATCTTTTACCGGTATCGCGTCCCTGGGACAGATCCCCAATTTAGTTGTATTCCAGAAGATGTTTAATGGTCTGAACAGCTTCACACTGTTAGCTGTTCCGCTGTTTATCCTTGCAGCAAACCTGATGAACGAAGGTGAGATCACTGAAAAACTGATCGATTGCTGCAACTCTTTAGTTGGACACCTTCGTGGTGGTCTTGCTTATTCAAACGTACTTGTATCCATGATCTTTGCAGGTATCTCCGGTTCTTCCCAGGCAGATACTGCTGGTGTTGGTAAGATCTTCATTCCTGCAATGGAGAAGCAGGGATATGACAAGGGAACATCTGTTGGTGTTACCGCAGCATCTTCCACATTAGGTTCTATTATCCCTCCAAGTATCACCATGGTCGTTTACGCAGGTATTGCTAACGTAAGTACAGGTGCGTTGTTCATGTCAGGTCTGGTTCCGGGTATCTTACTTGGTCTGGCCATGATGGTAGTTGTTAAGTATTATTCCAAGAGAAAGAACTTCCCTAAGTGTGATAGAGTTCCATTTAAGGAAGTCTGCCGCAGAACATTCCAGTCTCTGCCTGCACTGCTTACCCCTATCATCCTGATCGGCGGTATTGTCAGCGGTCTGTTCACACCTACTGAGTCTGCAGCGTTTGCATGTATATATGCATTATTAGTTGGTATTTTCTTCTATAAGACCATTAAGGTTAAGAACCTGCCACGCATCCTGATTGAGACGATGAAGCTGTCTTCCCTGTCTCTGTTCGCCTTGGCTACAGCAAATGCATTAGGTGAGTTATTAGCATACTATCAGCTGAATGTAGTTGTGCAGAACTTCTTCGCTAATATGCCAGGCGGAAGACTGGTATTCCTTCTTGTAGTAGTTGCATTCTTTATGTTTGTAGGTACTTTCATGGATGCTGTACCAGCAATGATCCTGTTTGTTCCGATCATTCTTCCGGCTGCTACTTCACTGCAGATCAGCCCGATCATCCTTGGCCTGATCATCGTTGTTACCCTGGCTCTTGGCCTGGTAACCCCACCTTATGGTCTGTGCCTGCTGATCGCTTCTTCTATCAGTGGTATTACCATCGAGGATGCATTTAAGGGAACTCTTCCTTATTTCTTATCCTCCATCGCAGTATTATTGCTGTTAGTTATCTTCCCAAACTTCTGGCTGGCTATTCCGGCGACTCTGTTCCCGGGACTGTTCTAATAAAAGATATTAAATAGAGATAAGCTGTTTTTATTGTCCTCACATAAAAAGTGAGGAAATAGAAACAGCTTTTTTTGTATTCATTTAAAATCATGTCTGATAAAACCTTAACATCTTTGAAATATATATTCTGAAATGTTCCAAAAAATAAAAAAATTATAAACAATAATTATGCAAAATTTCACTTGATAATGTTTGTGTTATGAAATAATAAGAAATTCAGAATTGAAAAGGAAAAAACCAGTGACTATAATAACGGACGAAACAAAAAGAACAAGAAATCATCAGAATGCTGGAAAGGAGTGTGAAAAAGTTGGACAAGCTGGTAGAGTCCCTGATGGAGGAATTAAACTGTAATACAGTGTTTACCATTCCTTTGTTTGGCGGGATCGATGTACTGGAATCGGTGGTGGTCACATGGATCATCATGGCCATTATCATGGCCGGTTCCCTGGTCTGGGTCCACGGTTTAAGGGTCAGAAAGATAAGTGGAAAACAGGCAGCTTTGGAAAGCGGATTTTCGTTTTTATATCGCTTTTTCCTGGACCTTTTAGGAGAAGAAGGAAAAGACTATATCCCTTATCTGATCACCGTGGTCATCTACATAGCCATTGCCAATATGATCGGTCTGTTAGGTTTTAAATCCCCCACAAAAGACTTGAATGTGACTGCGTCTTTAGCGGTAATGAGTATTGTATTAGTAGAGGCAGCCGGGATCCGCAAAAAAGGTGTAAAGGGCTGGATCAGAAGCTTTGCAGAGCCCATCCCCATTATCGCCCCCATTAATGTGCTGGAATTATTTATCCGTCCTTTGTCCCTTTGCATGCGACTGTTTGGAAACGTGCTGGGAGCGGTAGTTGTTATGGCGCTGATCAAATATCTGCTGCCTTTAGTAGTGCCTCTGCCTTTCAGCGGGTATTTTGATATATTCGATGGAGTGATACAGGCTTATGTCTTTGTATTCCTTACATCTTTATATATAAAAGAAGCTATTGAGTAAACAAACCAGACAAACGAAAAAATTTAAACAAAAAGGAGAAAACATCATGTCAGGATTAATCGCACTTGGAGCTGCAGTTGCAGTAATTACAGGAATCGGAGCAGGACTGGGAATCGGAATGGCTACTTCTAAAGCAGTAGATGCCATTGCAAGACAGCCTGAGGCAGACAGCAAGATCACAAAGGCACTGCTTCTTGGATGCGCACTGGCTGAGGCAACTGCTATTTATGGCTTTGTTATCGGTCTGCTGATCATTTTATTCTTGAAATAATGAGCCCAAAAAGTTTAAAAGAAAAATAAAAGGCACCGCAGAAAAGAAAGGCAGTTATATATGTTAAATATCAATTTTTGGAATATTGCCTTTACGATCATCAACATTCTGGTCTTATATCTGTTTTTGAAGCATTTCCTTATGAAGCCGGTCATGGCGATCCTGGAAGAGAGAAAGCAGATGGTGGAAAAAGAATTAGATGAGGCAGCTGTTTCCAGCCGGGATGCAGATCTTTTAAAGAAAAAATATGAGCTTTCCCTTGAAAATGCGAAAGCAGAAGCTGATGATATTGTTACTAAAGCAAAGGTGAGAGCCTCTGAGGAATATGACAGGATCTTAAAGAAGGCGGATGCAGATGCTGCCAAAAAGGCAGATGAGGCGAAAAAGGTCATTGAACTGGAAAGAGAAAAAGCATTAAATGACCTTCAGGCTTCTGTTACCGGTCTGGCAATGACGGCAGCTGCAAAACTGCTGTCAGAGCAGAGCAGCCCGGAAAATGACAGAAAACGCTACCAGACATTTTTAGCAAGCGCAGGTGAAAAACATGACTGAGCAGGCAAGAATATACGGAAAGGTTCTCTATGAATTACAGATACCGGAAGACATGGTACAGGAGACTGGACGTATTTTTAAAGAAAATCCACAGCTTACCACTCTTTTAAATGATCCAACGGTACAGGCAGAAAAAAAGAAAAATATAATTGGAAAAATATGGAAAGAACCGGATTTTTCTCCCCTTATATCTTCTTTTTTAAAGAAAGCATGTGAGTCCGGCTGCATTGGAGAGATAGAAGATATTCTCACAGTCTGGCATCAATGTGTACTGGATGCATCTGGTATATTAAAAGCGAAACTTATTTATGTCACTGAACCGGATCATGAACAGTTAGAAGGCATCCAGTCATTTCTCTGTAAGGAATTTCATAAAAAAACGGTGCAGCTTTCAATGGAAGAGGATCAGAAGCTTTTAGGTGGTTTTATCTTAAAAGCAGAAGATGTGGAATATGACTACAGCCTTAAGGCACAATTAAAGCAGCTGTTTGGGGCTTAATACATGTTTATGATGTGAATGGAAAACGATAGGAGTTATTACTATGAGTACGATCAGTTCTCAGGAGATCATCTCTATCATCAAAGGTGAGATCGAAGATTATGATGCCCATGCAGGCCAGATCAACGAAACAGGTTCTGTGATCTGGGTTGGTGACGGTATCGCCATTGTCTATGGCATTGATCACGCCATGTACGGAGAGATCGTTATATTTGAAAACGGTGTCAAGGGTATGGTCCAGGACATCCGTAAAAATGAGATCGGCTGTATCCTTTTTGGAAAAGATACAGGCATCACAGAAGGGACAAAGGTTACCAGAACAAAGAAAAGAGCCGGAGTTCCGGTAGGAAGCGCTTTTTTAGGCCGCGTAGTCAATGCGTTAGGCGAGACTATTGATGGAATGGGACCGGCAAAGGAAGAGGATTATCTTCCTGTGGAGCAGGAAGCACCGGGGATCGCAGAACGTAAATCAGTAGGTGTACCTATGGAGACCGGTATTCTGGCCATTGATTCTATGTTCCCTATTGGCCGCGGACAGCGTGAGCTGATCATTGGCGACCGACAGACCGGCAAGACCTCTATTGCAATAGATACTATTTTAAACCAGAAGGGAAAAGATGTGATCTGCATCTATGTAGCCATTGGCCAGAAATCATCTACCATTGCAAAGCTGGTAAATACATTAAAGAAAAATGACGCCATGGATTATACCATTGTGATGGCTTCTACAGCCAGTGATCCGGCGCCTTTACAGTATATTGCACCTTATGCGGGAACTGCGATGGCTGAATTTTTCATGCATCAGGGAAAAGATGTGCTGATCGTTTACGATGATCTTTCCAAGCATGCTGTGGCTTACCGCGCATTGTCCCTGCTGCTTGAACGTTCTCCGGGACGTGAGGCATATCCGGGAGATGTTTTCTATCTCCATTCCAGATTACTGGAGCGTTCCAGCCGCCTTTCTGACAAGTTAGGAGGCGGTTCTATCACTGCGCTTCCTATTATTGAAACCCAGGCGGGAGATGTATCTGCCTACATTCCTACCAATGTAATATCAATTACAGACGGACAGATCTTTCTGGAAAGCGATCTGTTTTTTTCAGGAATGAGACCGGCAGTAAATGTAGGTCTTTCTGTGTCCCGTGTAGGTGGTGCTGCGCAGACAAAGGCTATGAAAAAGTCAAGCGGAACCATACGTGTAGACCTGGCACAGTACCGCGAACTGGAAGTATTCACCCAGTTCAGCTCTGATCTGGACGAGATGACCAAGGAGCAGTTAGCTTATGGAAAACGTCTGATGGAACTGTTAAAGCAGCCTCTTGGACGTCCTCTTTCCATGGCCGAGCAGGTCATTACTTTATGTACGGCTACCCATAAACTGATGCTGGATGTGGATGTAAAGAAGATTAAAACATTCCAGATGGATCTGTTAGGCTGGTTTGAAAATAAGCATCCGGAGCTTGTAAATGAGATCACGGAAAAGAAAGCTTTAAGTGATGAACTGACAGAAGATATCTTAAAAGCTGCAAAGGAGTTTAAGGAGGCAGTATGGCAAACGCAAGAGAGATCCAAAACCGAATAAAAAGTATTCAGGACACACGTAAGATCACCAATGCCATGTACCTTATTTCTTCGACGAAGTTAAAAAAGAGCCGGAAGCTTCTGGAAGATACAGAACCTTATTTTTACACACTGCAAAGTCTGATCCGGCGTATCCTGCGCCATATGGGAGATACAGAACATCCTTACTTTAATGCAAGAAAAGAGATCAAAGAAGAGGACCGTATCCGGGGGCTGGTGGTCATTACCGGCGATAAGGGACTGGCAGGTGCATACAATCACAATGTGCTGAAGCTAGCTCATGAATGGTTGGAAAAAAGCGAAAATAACCGTTTGTATGTGGTGGGAGAGTTAGGAAGGCAGTATTTTGCTGCCCGCCATATGCCGGTGGAAGAACAGTTCCATTATACCGTTCAGAATCCTACTATGCACAGGGCTCGTCTTATAGCATCTTCCCTGATCGAAGACTATATGGAAGGACGCCTGGATGAAGTGTGGATCATTTATACCCAGATGATAAACAGTATGAAGGTGGAAGCACAGATGGAACAGCTGCTTCCTCTTAAAAAAGAGGATTTCAGCAATGTGGCGATTCCCGCAGATATCCACCAGGAAGAGATCCAGATGGTTCCGTCACCAACAGCAGTTATGGATCATGTGGTGCCAAACTATGTTACAGGATTTATCTTTGGCGCCCTGGTAGAGTCATTTTGCAGTGAGCAGAATGCCCGCATGATGGCCATGCAGTCTGCCAGTGATAATGCAGCAGAGCTGTTAAATGATCTGTCAATAGAATATAACCGTGTGCGTCAGGCTGCCATTACCCAGGAGATCACAGAGGTAGTAGGCGGTGCAAGAGCACAGCGGAAGAAGAATCGATAATGCGTTCAGGGAAAAACAAGGAGACATTTGTTTTTCGTAATCAATAAAAGAAGGAGGAAGCCATGAATAAAGGAAAGATCGTACAGGTAATGGGACCTGTAGTAGATGTGGCTTTTGAAGATGGAAACCTTCCTCATATCCAGGATGCGCTGACTGTAATGAACAATGGAAAGCGCTGTGTCATGGAAGTAGCACAGCATATTGGCGGGGATGTAGTCCGCTGCATTATGCTGGCTGCCAGTGAGGGACTGTGTAAAGATATGGAAGTAGTAGCAACAGGAAAGGGAATTGCAGTTCCTGTTGGTGAAAAAACACTGGGACGCCTGTTTAATGTACTTGGAGATACCTTAGACGGCGGTGAAAGCCTGGAAGGGGAAGAAAAATGGGTCATCCACAGAGATCCACCCAGCTTCGCAGACCAGAGCCCGGTTGTGGAGATGCTGGAAACCGGCATTAAGGTCATTGACCTGTTAGCCCCATACGCAAAGGGCGGTAAGATCGGTCTGTTTGGAGGTGCCGGTGTAGGAAAAACCGTACTGATCCAGGAGCTGATCACCAATATTGCAACAGAACACGGCGGATATTCTATTTTCACCGGTGTTGGAGAACGTTCTCGTGAAGGAAATGATCTTTGGACAGAAATGGGTGAGTCCGGTGTTTTAAAGAAAACAGCCCTTGTATTCGGACAGATGAACGAGTCCCCGGGCGCACGTATGAGAGTGGCGGAAACAGGACTGACCATGGCAGAGTATTTCCGTGATGTAAAGCACCAGAATGTGCTGCTGTTCATTGATAATATCTTCCGTTTTGTCCAGGCTGGTTCAGAGGTTTCTGCCTTACTTGGCCGTATGCCTTCTGCAGTTGGTTATCAGCCAACCCTGGCAACCGACCTTGGCGGTCTTCAGGAGCGTATTGCTTCTACAAAGAACGGTTCTATTACTTCTGTACAGGCAGTTTATGTACCTGCAGATGACTTAACAGATCCGGCTCCTGCAACTACTTTCGCACATCTGGATGCAACTACAGTTCTTTCCAGAAAGATCGTAGAACAGGGTATTTATCCGGCTGTAGATCCTCTTGAGTCTTCTTCACGTATCCTTGAGGAAGATGTGGTAGGAAAAGAGCATTATGAAGTAGCAAATAAAGTAAAGGAAATGCTGCAAAAGTACAAAGAACTTCAGGATATCATTTCTATTTTAGGTATGGAAGAACTGTCTGAAGAAGATAAGCTGACTGTAAGCCGTGCAAGAAAGATCCAGAGATTTTTATCCCAGCCCTTCCATGTTGCAGAAAACTTTACCGGTGTTCCTGGAAAATATGTGCCGGTAAAAGAAACAGTCCGCGGCTTTAAAGCTATTATTGACGGGGAAATGGATGAATATCCGGAAGCAGCTTTCTTTAATGTGGGAACCATTGACGAAGTAGTGGAAAAAGCGAAAGCAGGGAGCGTTATATGACAACATTCTGGCTTAAGGTCATAGCCAGTGACCATGTATTTTATAATGGAAACTGTGAAGCGTTAGTTGTTCCGGCCCATGACGGGGAAGTAGGTATCCTTCCCCACAGAGAGGCCATGATCCTTGCGATCCAGGAAGGAGAACTTAAATTCCGGATTCCGGGAGAACAGGAATATCACCATGCAGTAGTAGGCCTGGGGATCGTTCAGGTAGCAAACAACCGTGTGACCGTGGTGGTTGATACGGCAGAACGGCCGGAAGATATAGATGAAGTCAGGGCAAAGCAGGCTTTGGAACGGGCAAAAGAACAGCTTCGGCAGAAACAGAGCATAAGGGAGTATTATATGTCAAAGGCATCCATGGCGCGTGCATTAAGCAGGCTGAAGGCCAGTCAGCATAAGGGCAGTGAATACCATGGACTTTAATAGAAACATGCAGAAAATAACGCAGACATAAAAAGGCGCGCCGGATATGACGTGCCTTTTTGTGCGTTCTGTGTATCAAAAAGAAGCCGCCTGGCTTACATCCAGTTATTATGCTCTACCAGATAATTACAGAAATCCTTTACAATAGTGCTGTTCTTTCCTTTTTCCGAACAGGTCAGGATGATCTGCCGGCGGCATTTCTGGTCAGTGATCGGAAGCAGCTTTACCGGAAAATGTCCGGGAGAACTGCCAAAATTACTGGTAAGAGGCCCCCAGGAGCAGGCAGGCCAGAAACCGATGCCCATTCCCGCTGCGATCAGGTTGCGCACAGATTCTGTGGTGTCGCTTTCAAAAATGATATGGGGGGAAAATCCTGCTTCCATAAAATAGCTGTTTGTGATCTGACGGATGGGTTTGGAACCACCCAGACAGATGTAATCTGCATCTTTCGTGTCTGTTAAACGGATCGATTCCCTGGAACCATAGGGGGAATGGACAGGAACGGCCAGATACAGATCTTCTTCCAGCATGATCGTAGCGGGATCATTTTCCTTTGGGGCAGTATCCGCTCTCCGGGCTGTTACACATACGTCATAATCACCTTCCTGTCCGGGTGTCTGGTACAGTTGAAAGTTTACGTCCGGACGGAGATTACGGTAGGCAATGATCTTATTGGTGATAAGAGCAGAGGCAGACAGCAGCCGCAGGTGGACTGTATGGGTAGAAGCTTCTTTTCCCTTTCGCAGCTCTTCCGGCAGCCGGTCCAGACTGCTTAATAAAGGAATAAGCCGTTTCTGTAAAAATTTCCCTTCTTCGTTTAATTCAATACTGCGGTTTTTTCTTTCAAACAGCGGAACCCCCAGCTCTGCCTCCAGCCTGTGTATGGCCTGGGAGAGGGCCGGCTGGGCGATCTGTAAGTGTTCGGCAGCCTTGGTCATATGCTGATACTGGGCCGCTACCAGAAAATATCGTAACTGTAGTAATTCCATGTTATACCTCTTCATTTGTTGTCAGATATTAAGTATCTTTATTATAAGCAAAAGCAGAAAAATGTCAAATGGACATGCAGGTGCATTTGGGCTATAATGAGTTAAGAAATTGTGAGGGCAGCTGCCACAGGTGGCGGCAGATCAGAAAGGGGAATATACATAATGAAGGAATTATTATTTATGAAACCGGTTTTCAAGGAAGCTGTATGGGGAGGAAAAAAGCTTCGGGACGAGTTTGGATACGAGATACCAGGCGACAGTACCGGGGAATGCTGGGGTATTGGTGCCCATAAAAACGGTGACTGTACCATTGCAGAGGGAACCTATAAGGGAGAACATTTGTCAAAGCTGTGGACAGACCATCCGGAGCTGTTTGGAAATGAGGATGGAAAGTATGGGAAAGAATTTCCGCTCCTTATTAAGATCATTGATGCAAGATCAGACTTAAGCATTCAGGTTCACCCGGATAATGATTATGCAAGGGAGCATGAAAATGGTTCTCTGGGAAAAACAGAGTGCTGGTATATTTTGGACAGCGAACCAGGAACGAAGATCGTCATTGGCCATTATGCTAAAGACAAGGAAGAATTAAAACAGATGGTAGAAGAGAAGCGGTGGAAAGACCTGATCAGGGAAGTACCGGTTAAAAAAGGTGATTTTTACCAGATCGATCCCGGCTGTGTCCATGCCATTAAAGGGGGAACTGTTATTTTAGAGACCCAGCAGTCCAGTGATATTACCTATCGTGTATATGATTATGACCGTAAATGGAACGGAAAGCTTAGAGAGCTTCATGTAAAACAGAGCCTGGATGTGATCAAAACCCCATTCCAGCCTGCAAAAGACCAGAGAAGCTTTACCCATACGGAAGGAGTTGATCTGGAACACCTGGAAACATGCCCTTACTACACAGTGGAAAAATATGATATCCACGGAAACTGGGATCATGTTTTTAAAGCTGGTTTTGTAAATGTCAGTGTGATCGAAGGAGAAGGAAGCATAAACGGTAAAATGATCAAAAAGGGCGATCATTTTATTATTCCGGCTGGGTTTGGAAACTGCCGGTTTGAAGGGAATATGAGCCTGATCTGTTCCTGGGTATAAGGATCATAAAAGCTTAAAAATAATTTTCCGTTGCTTTTTAGATGGTTAAGTGTTAGGATAATTCCATATCGAGTTAAGAGCAAATGGTGCCGTTTATAAATGGACAGTTATATGATTTCTGTCCAATGTACTCTCGGAATCTTTTTGTACTTGATTTTGCGAGAAGATTTTTTGTCAGTTGTGCCCAAATTTTTGAGGCGTACGCGGTGCGTACGTTGATAAAATTCGGGTGCGACTGGCGGAAAATCGGCCGCAAAGGCAAGTGCATGAAAGACTCCGAGAGTACATTCCATTCATAAAGGGGTAAAAGGGAAGCAGGGGAAGTGCCTGCGCGATCTCGTCACTGTAAGCTGTAAAGGGGATCCGGAAATGTATTTTTCCGTATCTGTTCGTATAAAACGTGGATAGAGATGATAAATATCCGCCACTGGGAAACCGGGAAGGCAGTTTTATATGTGGAAAGCAGCAAGTCAGGAAACCTGCCATTTGTTGGTACAGGAGAAGGTTCATTCCGGGTCACGAGTAATTGATCGTGCCGGTCCTGGAGATGGTCGTATGTATCAGATTTCAGTTTTATAATGCTGGTAATATACCATTTTCATCAGGATTTCTGACTCACAACAGGAAAATGGACTCCTGCGCCCTGCCGGGATTTTTCCCGGACCGATACATAATTATTATGTGTCTTAGGACAAGGAGGAAAATGAAAATGAAATTGAAAAAAGCAATGCTGCTTTTCGCAGCGGCAGCAGTAGCTGCAGGTACCGTAGCAGGATGCTCAGGAGGCGCAAAAGAAACTACAGCAGCTTCCGCAGCAGAGACAAGTGCCGTAGGATCAAAAGAAGAGACTACAGCAGAGGAAACAAAGGAAGAGGAAACAGCTGCTGAAGAAGAGGATGAAGAAAACTACGATACAGGAGATGCAGCATTGGACAACACAAGAAACCAGGATGAGATTGGAGAAAAGGAAATTTTAGTTGTAAGCTTTGGAACCAGCTTCAATGACAGCCGCCGTTTAACCATTGGCGCTATTGAGGATGCCATTGAAAAGTCACAGCCTGACTTTTCTGTAAGAAGAGGTTTTACCAGCCAGATCATCATTGACCATGTAAAGAAGAGAGATAATGTTTCTATTGATAATGTAACAGAGGCTCTTGACCGTGCAGTAAAGAACGGTGTAAAGACCCTTGTTATCCAGCCAACTCACCTGATGAATGGTCTTGAGTATACAGATCTGGTAAATGAGATAGCGGAAAATGCCGATTCCTTTGAACAGGTAGCTGTAGGTGAGCCATTACTTACTTCTGATGCTGATTTTAAGGCAGTGATCCAGGCTATCACAGATGCGACTAAGGAGTATGATGACGGTGAGACTGCGATCTGCTTCATGGGTCATGGTACAGAGGCTGAATCCAATCAGGTATATGCAAAGATGCAGGATATGCTTACAGAAGAAGGCTTTGAGCATTACTATGTAGGTACTGTAGAAGCAACCCCAAGTCTGGATGATGTACTTGCAAAGGTAAAAGAAGGTTCCTATAAGAAAGTTGTGTTAGAGCCATTAATGATCGTTGCAGGCGACCATGCAAATAATGATATGGCAGGTGATGAAGAAGGTTCCTGGAAGACCACTTTTGAAGAAGCTGGTTATGAAGTAAAATGCCTTGTAAGAGGCTTAGGCGAGTTAGAGCCAATCCAGCAGCTGTTTGTAGAGCATGCAAAGGCAGCTGTTGACAGTCTTGCAAAATAATGCTTTTGCAGTTGGATGCAAAATGAAAACACCCCAAAGGCGGCCAGAGAAGACTCTGACTGCCTTTTATTAAAAATGCCCTCCCGGAGCCTTTCATGTATTTGCACTTGCGGCTGATTCCGGGAGAACATAAAATATATATGGGGACCGGGCCGACAGGTCTGGTGACCAGTTCATACAGTGAGAAAGATGGTGGATCAGATGAAGATAAAAAAATATGTATTATGTGCCGGGATCATTAGTTTAGTGGGACTGTCTGCCGGATGCGGACAGAAAGCGGGAAATCCAGAGGCTTCTAAGACAGTTGGTGAGCAGGCGGTAAGTGAACAGGCAGAAACAGCCCAGAGCAGCAAAACAGATTCAGGGGAAGATATAAAAGAGGAGAGAAAAATATCTCAGGATCCAGGTTCAGAGAAGGAAAAAGAGACATCACCTACAGTACAGGTAGTAGAAGAAGGTATGGTGCCGGTAGAAGCCGGTGCGTTAAAAGATGGTGTTTATCCGGCAGAAGTGGACTCCAGCTCTTCTATGTTTAACATTACAGAGGCAGAGCTTACAGTAGCAGATGGAAAAATGACTGTCCGCATGACATTAAGCGGCTCCGGTTATGGAAAAGTATTTATGGGGACCGGGGAAGATGCACAAAAAGCTGATGAAGCAGATTACATTCAGGCAGAAGAGAGTGCGGATGGAAAAAATGTATTTGAGATCCCGGTAGAAGCCCTGGATAAGGGAATTGAATGTGCTGCTTACAGTAAAAAGAAAGAGACCTGGTATGACCGTACCCTGGTGGTCCGGGCTGATTCCCTTCCTGCAGATGCTTACAAAGAAGGAAATACAAAGACTGTAGAAAGCCTGGGATTAAAAGATGGGGATTATACAATAGAAGTAACATTAGAGGGCGGTTCCGGACGCACTACAATAGAGTCTCCGGCAGCATTAACGATTGAAAATGGACAGGCAGCTGCCATTATCACCTGGAGTAGTTCTCATTATGATTATATGAAGATCGGTGATGAGAAATATGAGCCTGTGAATACAGAGGGCAATTCAGCTTTTGAGATCCCGGTCACTGTATTTGACTACAAACAGAAGGTGATCGCAGATACGATTGCCATGAGTACGCCTCATGAGATCGAATATACACTGACTTTTGATTCAGAAAGCATAAAGCCACAGTAACAAATATTGATTTCATGGCTGCAGAAGCAACAGAGATGATAACGGAAAAATGAAGATGAAAAAACAGATTAACAGAAAAAAAGCCAGAGCCGTGTTTTTGCTGGCTGTAACAGTGCTGATACTGGGGATGTGCGTTGGATGCGGACAGAAAGCAGGAAAGACAACGGATACAGGAGCCGTAGAGCATAGAGAGAGTGCTGTTAAATTGCAGGACACAGGGGAAGAAGGCGGGGAAGCCGGTCATGTATCCTGGTCAGGTCTTGCGCCAACAGATACCCTTGATTTAAAATATGCCAGCCAGTTTTCTGTCACCTACTATGGGAAAGAAAGATATGCCCTGATCACCATTGGGGAAGATGAAAAATTTCTGGTAGTACCAGAAGAAGAGCCGGTGCCAGATGGCCTGCCGGAAGATATCACACCTCTTGTAAGACCATTAAACAATATGTATCTGGCTGCAACCTCTGCCATGGACTTTTTCTGTCATCTGGATGCAGTGGATCAGATCACTCTTTCAGGTACAGAAAGTTCCGGCTGGTATTTAGAAGAGCCGAAAAAGGCCATGGAAGAAGGAAAAATGGAGTATGCAGGCAAATACAGTGCGCCAGACTATGAGTACATTGTAGATAAGTCCTGTGATCTTGCCATTGAGTCTACTATGATCTATCACTGTCCTAAGGTAAAGGAGCAGCTGGAAAATCTGGGAGTGCCGGTTTTAGTAGAGCGTTCCAGCTATGAGGCTGACCCTTTAGGACGCATGGAATGGGTGAAGCTGTACGGCGTTCTTACTGGAAAAGAAGGGCTGGCAGAGGAGTTATTTGAAACTGAAATAAAAAATCTGGAAGGTATTTCTGACCAGAAGGATACTGGAAAAACAGTTGCTTTTTTCTACATCACTTCCAAAGGCAGTGTCAATGTGCGAAAGCCGGGAGATTATGTGGCAAAGATGATTCGGATGGCCGGAGGTACTTATGTTCCACAGAATGCAGAAGAAGAGGAAAATGCCCTTTCTACCATGAACATGGAAATGGAGGCCTTCTATGATCAGGCAAAAGATGCGGACTACATTATTTATAACAGTACCATAGACGGGGAATTATCTGCATTAAAGGAACTTATGGCGAAAAGCCCCCTGCTTGCTGATTTTAAGGCTGTAAAAGAGGGGCATGTGTGGTGTACTGGAAAGAACCTGTTCCAGGAAACCATGGGACTGGGAAATATGATACAGGATATCCACAAGATGCTTACAGAGGAAGAACCGGATCCTGGGCAAATGCATTATATCCACAAGTTAAGATAACATAGCCTGATATAGAGTTTAAGGATGCACATTCAGGTAAGACCGGATGCAGGTTTGGCGGAGCATACAGAAAAGCGAAGTATACAGAAAGGGGAAACACAGATTGAAAAGCAGGGAAATATCTGGTATGAAAAAAAGGCGGGCAAATATAACAGGGGGATTTCTGATCCTGTTTGCAGCATTAGTCCTTCTGTTTTTCTGGAACATCTACTCCGGAAGCGTAAGTGTGAAGCCAGAGGAAGTGCTGCAGCTGCTGGTCAAAGGGCCGGGAGAGAGCAGCCAGTCAAGGATACTCTGGGATATCCGTTTTCCCAGAGTGCTGGCAGCTATGCTTCTTGGAGGCGCATTGTCAGTATCTGGTTTTCTCCTTCAGACTTTCTTTGCAAATCCCATTGCAGGACCTTTTGTGCTGGGGATTTCTTCCGGTGCAAAACTTATGACGGCGCTGGTGATGATATTTTTATTGGGAAAAGGCCTGGTAGTTGGTTCTATTGTGCTGATTCTGGCAGCTTTTGCAGGGGCTATGTTTTCCATGGGATTTGTGATCCTTATTTCCAACAAAGTAAACAACATGTCCATTCTGGTGATCTGCGGTATTATGGTCAGCTATATCTGTTCTGCTGTTACGGATCTGGCAGTGACTTTTGCAGATGATTCCAATATTGTAAACCTGCATAACTGGTCATTGGGAAGCTTTTCCGGTATTACCTGGGATAATATTTCTGTAATGGCAGCAGTGATCTTTATTTGTATGGTCTGCGCCCTTTTTCTGGCAAAGCCTGCAGGGGCTTACCAGCTGGGGGAGGTTTATGCAGCCAGCATGGGAGTGGATATTAAGGCATTCCGGCTGGCTCTGATCCTGGTTTCCAGTATTCTTTCTGCCTGTGTCACTGCATTTGCAGGCCCGGTGTCCTTTGTGGGGATTGCAGTGCCTCAGCTGGTAAAAAGCCTGTTTAAGACAACAAAGCCTGTTATTATGATACCGGCCTGTTTTTTAGGAGGCGCTGTGTTCTGCAGCTTTTGCGACTGTATTGCAAGAACCTTATTTTCACCGGTTGAATTAAGCATCAGCACAGTAACAGCAGTATTTGGAGCCCCGGTGGTCATTTATATGATGGTACAGGGAAAAGGGAGAAGGAGATAGGATATGGCAGAGGAAAAGAGTATGACCTATATTTCTGCAGAAGACGTGAGTGTAGGCTATCATGACCTGCCACTGATCGAAAAGATCCATTTTCATGTGGACCGGGGGGAAATACTGACCCTGATCGGCCCAAACGGTGCCGGAAAATCTACTATATTAAAGAGTATTATCGGTCAGTTAAAGCTGATAAAAGGGGCAGTGTGGCTGGATGGAACCACTATGGGAGCCATGAAGGAAAGAGACATAGCTGTCCGTATGTCTGTAATGATGACCGGACGGGTAAAAACAGAACGCATGACCTGCGAAGAAGTGGTGAGCATGGGTCGTTACCCCTATACCGGGAAAATGGGCATCCTTACAGAAAAGGACTGGCAGGTGGTGCATGATTCCTTAAAACTGGTCCGGGGACTGGATCTGGCGGGGAAGGATTTTGAGGCAGTCAGTGACGGCCAGAGACAGAGGGTCCTTCTTGCAAGAGCTATTTGTCAGGAGCCTCAGGTCATTGTGCTGGATGAGCCAACGGCATTTTTAGATATCCGCCATAAATTAGAGCTTTTGTATCTTCTTAAAAATATGGTAAGGGAAAAGCATGTGGCAGTGCTTATGTCCCTTCATGAACTGGATCTGGCCCAGAAGATATCGGATCATATTATCTGTGTAAAAGGGGATAATTCCATTGGATATTTTGGTACTCCTGAGGAAGTTTTCAGTGGGGATCATATAAAAGAGCTGTTTCAGATTGAAAAAGGTACTTATCTTTCCGATTATGGCAGTGTGGAGTTAGAAGCTGTAAAAGGAGAGCCGAAAGTTTTTGTTATAGGTGGAAATGGAACAGGGATCCAGATATACAGAAAGCTGCAAAAACAGGGAATCCCCTTTGCGGCAGGCATATTATGGGAGAACGACAGGGAATATCCGGTAGCAGAGGCATTGGCTTCCCAGGTCATTGGTGAAAAAGCCTTTGAGCCGGTTTCAGAGGAAACATTTAAAAGAGCAGTAGAAGTATTAAAAAGCTGCGAAAAGGTGATCTGCTGTCTGGAAAATTTTGGAACCTATCAGGAATCCTGCAGACAGTTGTGGGAAACAGCAAAGAAACTTGGAAAAATCTAATTAGTTTGCAAAAATCATACATTTTCTATACATTCCCATGGTAGTAGATTTTACATGGCTTTTTTATACTGAAATCATGATCAGAATAAAAAACAATACAAAAAGCAATATAAAAAGAAAGGGAATGTATATGAGAAAGAGAAGAATTGCAGCAGGACTTTTAGCAGGTGTACTGGTGATCGGAGGACAGCAGGTATGGGCTGCTACCACACATTATAATGACTCTTCCGTAACCGGAGGATCACAGGCATGGCAGCAGTGGGTGGCAGACTGGAATCAGGCAGCCACAGATTTTACCAAGGTGTCATTAACTCCAGGCGGTGCAGCATCTGAACTGAATTTTGCATGGTACAGTGAAGGAAATGAGCCAACACCAGTGGTTTATTTTGGAACAGATAAAGATAACCTTGAAGCCTGTCAGGGAACTGCAAGTAATGTAGACACATCTCTTACAGGAGGAAAGGCTTATAGCTACAATTATGTAACAGTAGGCGGACTGAAAGAGAATACAACCTATTATTACTCTGTAGAGAAAAGCGGTGTAAGAACACCTGCTGAAGTTTACAAAACAGGAAGCTTTGAAAATGTAAAGATCCTTTATGTAGGTGATCCACAGGTTGGTGCTTCTAAGGGACAGCCTCAGGGAGAAGGAAAATTAAGTGCAGATTCAGGTGTGGCTAACACAGCAGCACGTAATGACGGTTTTGCATGGGACCGTACCTTAGATGCAGCTCTTGCACAGAACCCGGATCTGAACTTTGTGATCTCAGCAGGAGACCAGGTTAATAAAACAGGAAAGCCAAAGGAAGAAGAGTATGCAGCGTATCTTTCTGCTGATGCATTAAAGAACATTCCGGTGGCAACTACCATTGGAAACCATGATTCTTTAAACAAGGATTACAGTTACCATTTTAATAACCCGAATCCTACCAATCTGGGAATGACAGAAGCAGGGGGAGATTATTACTACAGCTATGGCCCGGGACTGTTCATCGTATTAAATACCAACAACTACAATGTGGCAGAGCATGAGCAGGCTATTAAAAAGGCAGTTGAAAACTTCCCGGATACTAAATGGCGTATTGTGACGATCCACCAGGATATCTACGGATCCGGACTGGATCACTCCGATACAGACGGCATGATCCTTCGTACCCAGCTGACACCTGTTTTTGATAAATATGATATTGATGTAGTTCTTCAGGGACATGACCATACATACAGCCGTTCCAAGATCCTTTATGGAGATGGAAAAACACATGGTTCTTATGAGTTCAGACTGGATGAGACAGGTCTGGATTATGACTGGGATCATGCATACAACAAAAATACAGGGGACAGCATTACTTTAAATCCTCTTTCATCTGATACAGCAGCAGTGGAGGCAAAGGATGCATTTACAGCAGATAATAAGTGCTATACCATTGAAAGCTCCGGAAAATCTGTTGTGACCAATCCAAAAGGAACCCTTTATATGACTGCAAACTCTGCTTCTGGTTCTAAGTATTATGAGCTTATCAATTCACAGCAGGATTATATTGAAGTAAGAAGCCAGAACTGGCTGCCAAGCTACTCTGTGATCGATCTGACAAAGGATGATTTCAAGATCACTACTTACCAGATCACAGATGAAGGAAAGGTAGAAAATATTGATAATACCTTTACCATCCACAAGACAGTAAGCAGATAATAATAAGCAGATAATAAACAGATAAGCCTTAAAACGGCATACAAGACATCAAAGACAAAGACATAGGAGATCAAATTCCGTCCCGTGGAGGCTGAAAGAAAGCCTTGCGGGACGTTGATCGGATAGATCGGGGCAGTGAAAATGGATCAGGCACTAAAAAAACAGGTAAAAAAATATGCAGTTATGACAGTGATCATGCTTATCATGGCACTGGCAGTCATAAAAGTGAATCAGGTGAATAAGACACAGCTGGTCAACCGTACAGGACAGACTTTTGAAACAGGGAAAGTGATCCGTATCCTGGAAGACAACATCCAGGAAGACGGAATGCGTGTGGGGCAGCAGTCTGTAGTCGTAAAGATGACGAGTGGAGTGAAAAAGGGACAGGAACTTACAACTACCAGCAGTGCAGGCTATCTTTTTGGTGCAGCCTGTAAAGTAGGAATGCGGGTAGTGGTTCTCCAGAGCGTTGCAGGGGATTCTGTGATCACAAGCGTATATTCCATGGACCGTAAGGAAGTTATCATCGGTTTTGTGGTTCTTTACTTTCTGGTATTGTGCCTGGTTGGCGGTATGCAGGGCGTAAAAGGTGCGTTGGGACTGATATTTACTTTTGGAGCCATTCTTTTTATCTATCTTCCAGTGGTCTACATGGGATATTCTCCCTTCTGGACAGCCGTATTTATATGTGCAGTCACAACAGCAGTGACCATGTACCTTATTGGAGGTGCCTCGAAAAAGACAGTCTGTGCAGTTGCGGGGACTATAACAGGAGTCCTGATCGCAGGGATCACAGCTACTGTATTTTCAAAATTATCAGGAATTACAGGGTGGAATGTATCAGATATAGAAAGTCTGCTCACCCTTTATGAAACAAATAATATACAGGTAGGCGGTCTTTTATTTTCAGGTCTTCTTATCAGTACATTAGGAGCCGTTATGGATGTAGCCATGTCCATATCCAGTGCCATGAAAGAAATTTATGACCAGAACCCTGATATTTCCCGTATGCAGCTGATCAGAGCAGGAATGCGCGTAGGCCGGGATATGATGGGAACAGACTCCAATACGCTGATCTTAGCTTTTGCAGGCAGCAGTGTGTCAATGCTGATCATGGATTATGCCTATCATCTTCCTTATCTTCAGATCATCAATTCTAATAATATCGGTATTGCCCTGATGCAGGGACTTTCCGGCAGTTTCGGGATCGTATTAAGTGTTCCGGCTACAGTAGCTTTTGCAGCATGGATCTATGCAGGAACAAATAAAATCCATATTTCTTTCTGATCTTTTAACTTCAGCATTATTGAAATGGACGATCAGTGAATGGATGGGGGTACACTGGTGGCTATTTTGAAGCTGATAGGGAAGCAGCATAGTTTTTCAGGATTTCCATATAGTCTCTGGCATGCTGAGAAAGATATTTCTTTTTCTGGTATGCAGCAATGGAAGTGGTGAGCACCGGTTTTGCACCAATGGAAAAGCAGCATCCTTCAGGAAAAAAGCGGGATTCTTCCCGAAAATAGCTTTCTGGGGCAAAGGCAGCTCCGAGTCCCTGGATCGCCAGGCGGATGGACATAGCACTGTTGCGGGTGTGAAGGAGTACTGTTGGTTCCATGGAATATTCTTTAAATAAAGACTGTGCGATGCCGCCGGTATTCTGGTCCGGATATAGAAGGATGAAGTTTTCTTTTTCAAGCATTTTTAAGTCCAGCCATGGATGGAGGAAGCCTTCCTTGGTCTGGGCTTTTTTACATAATGGGTGGTCTTTGTTTAAGACCAGCACGATCTCTTCTTTTCTTAATATCTGATAATCCATATTTTCCGGAAATTTATGTACATTATAAATAGTCAGGTCAATGGAGTTGTCCCCAAGACTGTTTTCTGCTACGAAATTGATGGCTTCCATAATATTTAAGGTGACATAAGGGTGCCGCTTGTGAAAGCCCATAAGGGATGGTTCGATCAATGTTGTACCCATCATAATAGGGGCAGCAATGTTTAAACGTCCTTTTTCCTGGTGGGCAATATCATCAAATTCCTGGCTCCACTGATCACCAAAGGCAGCAATGCGCTCTGCATAGTACAGATAACGTTCACCCATGTAAGTGGGATAGTAGTGATTTTCCCGGCGGTCAAATAGGGGCGCTCCTAAACGTTCCTCCAGGTTTTTTAAATATTTGCTTAAAGAGGGCTGGGAGATATACAGGGATTCCGCAGCCTTTCCGATACTCTGGTGTTTTGCAATAGCGAGAATATAACGGGCTTCTTTTAATTCCATAGTTGTCCTTTCCTGATTTATATCATAGCTTTACTGCATAAAAAATATAGAAAATATATATTTGACTTATAGCATACCACTTTTTATAATGAATGTAAAATATATAAGCATACTTCATTAAGAAACAAATATTTATTAGTAGTATTAATTAATATTTATCAGAGAGGAGAAACAAAGCAATGAAAAAGAGCAGTGCATGGTTTATGCTCATACCAGGACTGATGATACTGTTTTTATTTCTGGCGATCCCATTGTTACGGGTATTGTTTCCAAGCATCTTTTCCGGGGCATATCCGTTTGATGCTTATGTGGGATTTTTCCAGGATGAGTATTACAGAAACATATTTATCCGTACGGTAAAGATTGCAGTGATCACTACTTTTGTCTGTATGGCGGGAGGTATCCCCACAGCTTATTTTATCAGCCGGTGCAGCAAGAAATGGAGAGGTATACTCCTTGCAGCGTCCATTTTCCCGATGATGACCAACTCTGTTATACGAAGCTTTGCATGGATCAATATTCTGGGAAGCAATGGCATTATCAATAAAGTGCTGGTTGGACTGGGAATGGTGCCAAAGCCATTAAAATTATTGTATACCGATTTTTCTATTATTATCGGTTCTGTATATCTGTTTCTTCCGCTGATGATCGTAACAGTAGCAGGTGTTATGGAAAATATTGATGATGACATGATGGAAGCAGCCTTAAGTCTTGGGGCGGCCCGCATGGAAGCCTTTATGAAGGTGATCTTCCCTATGAGTCTTCCGGGCATTATTGTAGGAGGTATCCTGGTATTTACCGGAACGCTGACTGCTTATACAACACCTCAGTTATTAGGAGGCAATTCCAACATGGTACTGGCGACCCTGATCTACCAGCGTGCAATGTCTGTCAGTGACTGGACAGGTGCTTCTGTGATCGCACTGATCATGATAGTTGTAACACTGGCTGTTATCCGGGGCTTCAATGCGCTGGCAGCTAAACTGGATCAAAGAGGTGAGGATTATGCGTAAAAATAAATTTTTGACCATATGGGCAGTGCTGGTGTTCGCATTTCTTGCCATTCCGCTGTTTATCATTACTGTAACAGCATTTGGAGGCGGCAGCGCCATTACATTCCCGATAGAGTCTTTTTCACTAAAATGGTTTGCCAATGTATTTGCCTTAAAATCCTTCCGCCGGTCTTTTATTACCAGCCTGGAAGTGGCATTTCTGGCAACTTTTATCTCCCTTTTAGTGGGTATCCCCGCAGCTTATGCCCTGGCAAGATCTGGTATGAAGGGAAGAGGATTTTTAAAATCTGTTTTCCTGTCCCCTACTATTGTGCCGGGGATCGTTATCGGTTTTATTATGTACCAGTGCCTGATCTTAACCTTAAGAATCCCGGTATTTGCAGGGCTTTTAGTAGGTCATTTTATGGTAACACTGCCATATGTGATCCGTGTTGTAGGTTCTTCTATGGAGCAGTTTGATTTTTCTATTGAAGAGGCAGCATGGAGTCTTGGTTGTCCTAAAACAGCTGCTTTTTTTAAGGTAGTGCTTCCTAATATAACAAGCGGCATTTCTTCCGCGTTTATGCTGGCATTTATCAATTCCTTTAATAATATCCCTGTATCCATGTTTTTATCAGGCCCCGGCGTTTCCACATTCCCGTCAGCCCTGATGAATTATATTGAATATAATTATGATCCTACGGTTTCTGCTGTATCTGTACTTTTAATGGCAGCAACGGTTATTATCATGGTCATTGTAGACCGTACACTGGGGATCGCAGCTCTAGCAAAATAAGCTACAGGTTATTACAGGTGCTGGTCAGACAGATAAAGGAGAAAATGAAAAATGGCATTTATGAGTTTAAAGGACATTGATGTTAGTTACGATAAGAAAAAACAGATCTTAAAAGGTTTGAGTCTTGATGTGGAAAAGGGAGAGCTGGTATCTTTACTTGGTCCCAGCGGCTGCGGAAAATCCACAACACTCCGGGTAGTAGCTGGTTTTATTGATCCTCAGGGTGGAAGTTTTCTGCTGGATGGGGAAGATATGACAAAGGTTCCAGTCCATAAAAGAAACTTTGGACTGGTATTTCAGAGTTATGCATTGTTCCCACATCTTTCAGTGTATGACAACGTGGCTTTCGGCCTTCGTACCAGAAAAATGGATAAGGAACAGATTGATAAAAAAGTAAAGGATATTCTGGAGGTATGCGGTCTTAGTGATCTGGCGAACCGTTTCCCAAGACAGATGTCAGGTGGTCAGAGACAGAGAGTAGCACTGGCCCGTTCCTTAGTCATTGAGCCAAAGCTTCTTTTATTAGATGAGCCATTATCCAATCTGGATGCAAAGCTGCGTCTCTCTATGCGTGTGGAGATCAAACGCCTGCAGAAAAAGTTAGGTATTACAACGTTATTTGTAACCCATGACCAGGAGGAATGTTTTTCAATTTCTGATAAAGTAGCAGTTATGAATGGCGGTGTGATCGAGCAGTATGACACTCCGGAAAATATCTACCGAAGACCTGCAACAGAGTTTGTAGCCCGTTTTATCGGATTTGAGAATTTTCTGGATGTGGAGAAAAAGGCGGACCACGTATATACTCTGGCAGATGGAACTGCATTTAAAACAGCTATGGATTTAGAAGGGAAAGAATATGCAGCAACCATCCGTCCAGATGATATCCGTCTGGCAGATGAGACTGCTTTTGAAAATGTACTTGGCGGCAAAATAGGAGTACGCACATTCCTTGGAAAGAGCTATCAGTATGAAGTGGAGACTGCAGCCGGGATTTTAAAGGTAAATATGGGTACAGACCATGTATTTAAAGAGGGAGATGTGCTCCGTCTGTATCTTCCGGAGGATAAGCTGATCCTGGTCAGAAGATAAATAAGGATTGCGGGAGTGCAAAGCACCCGGCGATCGGTATCAGAGAGATTAAAATATTTATATATTAAGAATTTATTTTAAGAAGGAGATCATTATGAAAAAGAGATTAGCAGTAGTACTTTGTGCAGCAATGATGTTATCTGCTTGCGGCGGGGCATCTGGTTCTGATCAGGCAGCAGATAACAAGGGACAGGAAGCAGATTCTAAAGCTGACAGCAAAGAGGCGTCTAAGGGAGATGGAAAACTGGTCCTTTCTACATATGGGCTGAGCGAAGATATTTCTGAGGATGAGGTATATGCTCCGTTTGAGCAGGAATTTGGCTGCAAGATCGTAACAGAAACAGGTGGTACCAATGACCGTTATACCAAGCTGGCAGCAGACAGCGAATCTTCTATTGATGTGATCGAGCTTTCTCAGGCCATGACTGCAAAGGGCGTAGATGAAGGACTTTTTGATACCATTGACTTAAGTAAGATCCCAAATGCCAAGAACCTGATCCCAGCTGCAAAAGAACTGGCTGAAAATGGCCAGGGCATTCCATATACCATTAACAGTATTGGTATCATTTATAATCCGGAGCTGACCGGTTTTGAGATCAAGAGTTTTGATGATCTGTGGGATTCACGTCTGGAAGGAATGGTTTCTATTCCTGAGATCACAACTACCTTTGGACCTGCTATGGTTTATGTAGCAGGCAATCACGCAGGTACTCCTGTGGCAGAGGATGAAGGTAAGGCTGCCTTTGAGACACTGGCAGAGTTAAAGCCAAATCTTGTTAAGACTTATACAAAATCTTCTGACCTGATCAACATGTTTACTTCAGGTGAAGTAGCAGCAGCTGTTGTAGGTGATTTCGGTGTTCCTACCATTGAAGCAGCAAATCCTGATCTGGTATACGTAACTCCAGAAGGAACTTATGCAAACTTTAATACCATTAACATTACCAAGAATTGTAAGAACATAGATTTGGCTTATGAATATTTAAATTACCGTATCAGTCCAGAGCTGCAGACTAAGACTGGTAAGGCATTAAATGAAGCTCCTACAAACACAGAGGTTGATTTTAATGAAGAAGAAGCAAAAGATATGACCTATGGGGAAACTGCTGATAACGCAAAAATCGTAGATTATTCTTTTGTAAACCCAATCTTAAACAACTGGATCGACCAGTGGAATAGAACTATTAACCAGTAGGAGAGAATATATGACCGCTGATCTTATCATTAAAAACGCTAATGTCTTTATGACCTACAGACAGTGTTTTGAAAAGCGGGATGTGGCAGTTGCAGGGGAAAAGTTTTATTGCGTTTCCCCTGCAATTGTTTATCCTGGGGTGAAGACCATTGATGCCAAAGGAAAATATATGATCCCTGGTCTGATCGATATCCATATGCATATTGAAAGCTCTATGACAACACCGGTGGAATTTTCCAGAATCACACTTCCCTATGGTGTGACTACTGTTGTGGCAGATGCTCATGAAATAGCTAATGTGTTTGGCGTGGAAGGCATAAAAAGCTTTATGAGCCAGAAAACAGAACAGGATATTTTCTGGGCGATCCCTTCCAGCGTACCGGCTACTAATGAAATGTTGGAGACACCGGGAGCCTTTCTTTATCCTGAGGATGCAGCGAAAATAGCTTCGGCTCCGGGGGTGCTCTGCCTGGGAGAGATAATGAACTTTAAGGATCTTTGTGCTGAAGGGTACAGTAAGACAAGGGAAATGATCCGGCTTTGCAGGCAAGCGGCGCCTTTGATGCGTATTGAAGGCCATTGTCCGGGACTTTCCGGGGAAGACTTAAACCGCTTTATCTATGAGGGGGTGGATGCGGACCACACTCAGCAGACAACTCAGACTGTATTAGAAAAAGCGGATCTTGGAATGTTTTTGGAGCTGCAGCTTAAGTCTTTGCGGACGGAAGTAGTAAAGGTTGTCTGTGATAAGGTATTATATGAAAATGTAGCTCTGGTCACTGATGACACCATGGCAGATAAGCTGGCAGAGAGTCAGTTAAATGGGATTGTAAAGAACGCTGTAGAAGCTGGTATGCCTGTAGAAAAGGCAATCTACTGTGCTACATGGACACCTGCAAGGAGGATGCATTTAGATGACCGGGGAATGATCGCACCGGGAAAGATTGCAGATTTTGCTCTTTTAGAATCTCTTGAAGAAATGCAGCCGGTCATGGTATTTAAAAGTGGAAGCTGCGTATATGAAAAAGGTGTACTGGAAGAAGAACAGGCAGAAATACAGGCGGGAAAGCTGACAGAAAAGCAAGTAGAAAAGGTTTTTTCTGTGGGAGATTTCCCGGAGCATTTTTATCATTCGGTCCACTGCCGGTCGGCTGTAAAAGAGGATTTTCAGATCAAAGTGGAAAATCGGTCGGCTGTTTTTGCAGAGGTAAATGTGATAAAAATATCGGATTTTGGCACTGCCACAACACCTGTTACACGGAGATTATCTGTTAAAAACGGGTATATCTGCTGGAAGGAAGCAGGACTGTCCCTGGCAGTAGTGTATGAGCGTCATGGGAAAAATGGAAATATTGCCAAAGCGCTGGTAGAAGGCACCTTAAAAAAGCCGGGAGCAGCAGCAACTACCTGGTCTCATGACAGCCACAATCTTCTTGTTGTGGGAAATAGCGAGGAAGATATGGAACTTGCCCAGAAAAAGGTGAGAGAGCTTCAGGGAGGATATGTGGTGTATGCTGGTGGAAAGCTGGCGGCGCAGACAGCTCTTCCTATAGGGGGCATTTTATCGGATCAGCCGATGTCTGTTCTGGGAGAACAGCTGGGGCAGGTGCGAAAGGCTATGGAAGATCTGGGCTATGACAATAATAATGTGATCATGTCCATGTCTACATTGTGCCTTCCGGTATCGCCAAGACTGAAGCTGACGGATTTCGGATTGTTAGAGGTAAAGACCCAGGAGAAAGTGCCTTTAATCCAGAATTATTTTGATAAAAATGGAATGAGGATCTGAAAGTGAAAACGATCATTCAAAATGGAATTGTAGTGACCATGGATCAGCAGATGCATGTGTGGGATCATGGTTATGTGATAATAGACGGAACAAAAATTGTGGAAGTAGGACCTGAAAGTGGGCTGATGGATAGAAAGGCAGTTTTGTCCCGGGCAGGAGAAATCTGGCAGGAAAAGGATGCCCGAAGAGGGATCATCATGCCGGGAATGATCAATACCCACAGTCATCTGGGGATGATTCCTTTCAGAGGCTTGGGGGATGACTGTAAGGATCGTTTGCGGGTATTTCTGCTTCCTATGGAATCTCAGGCAATGGACGGGGAGCTGGCAGCGGCATCTGCCAGATATGGCATTTGTGAACTGCTGCTTTCCGGTGTGACTACGGTTCTGGATATGTATTATTTTGAGGAAAAAGTAGCCCATGTCATGGATCAGATGGGTATCCGGGGAATTGCAGGGGAGACAGTTATGGAAGATGCCACATGTGATTCATCTTGTGCAGAGGAAGCTCTGGAACAGGGGGTGGATCTAATACGGACTTACAGAAACCATCCAAGAGTGAAAGGTGCACTGACCCCACATGGAACTACTACCTGCAGTGGAGAACATATGAAAATGGCGTTGGAAGAGGATATAAAGGGAAATACGGTTTTTACCCTCCATACTGCGGAAATGGATTATGAAATAACGTATCTGGCAGAAAAATACCAGATGAGCCCTGTGGAGTACCTTAATTCCCTGGGGCTTTTAGGAGCACATACGCTGACAGCCCATAGTATCCGCCTGACAGAGACAGATTGCAGGCTGCTAGCGGAAACGAAAACCAATGTAGCCCACTGTATTGGTTCCAACACTAAGGCAGCAAAAGGAGTGGCACCGGTAGCGCAGCTTCGCAGTCTGGGAGTGAATGTAGGTCTTGGTACGGATGGACCTGCCAGCGGAAATACGCTGGATCTGTTTACCCAGATGCGTATGTGTGAAAATTTCCACAAAAACACCTTAAAGGACAGAAGCGCTTTTCCTGCAAAAGAGATTGTAAAAATGGCAACCATTGAAGGCGCAAAAGCTTTAGGACTGGGAGATGTGACCGGTTCTTTAGAACTTGGAAAAGAGGCGGATCTGGTGATCATCGAAACAGATTCTTCTAATATGTTTCCTGTATATGATCCTTATTCAGCTTTGGTCTACAGTGCCTTTGCGTCTAATGTACGGGATGTATATACTGTCTCTTATACACATCTCCGAGCCCACGAGACGG
>ENA-OWZO01000219-OWZO01000219.1-human-gut-metagenome-genome-assembly--contig:-NODE-219-length-42308-cov-12.654084_pt1 | contig 42308 bp, 43 predicted proteins | sample MGYA00249260_ERZ652115 | MGnify/ENA primary metagenome ERZ652115 (study PRJEB26925, sample SAMN05827127) | human gut metagenome | biome: ENVO:2100002; feature: ENVO:00000062; material: ENVO:00002003...
CCGATGATAATCGGTTTCTTCGCCGTATCCCGTTCCTTCAGCTCCTGCACCTGCTTTAGCAGCTTTGCAGTCTGCGTCTTATCAAAATCATTAATCCGATTGTATTCATTCAAGATATCGCAGATAAACTTCCCAATTTTACATTCTGAACATATAATTTCTAAAGACTTTCCATCTGCCATGTACGGATATCGGCACAGATTGTCACAGATATGCTCTGCAAATTCCGTTGTTATCTTGTCCATCTTTGTTTCGTATTTGTTCATTTTCCTGATTCCTCCTTGATCCGTTTTATCCTTGCTTTCAAACTCTGCATCACGTAATTCTGCACATCATCTTTTCGTTCCAGCGCCTGTACTACGTCTTCGTCTCTTGTGCCGTCACATACCAACTGGTGAATGATTACCTTCTCCGTTTGCCCCTGCCTGTGCAGCCTTTTATTTGCCTGGGTGTACAGTTCGTAATTCCAGGTAAGACCAAACCAGATTACATGGTTTCCTCCATGCTGTAGGTTCAAACCATAGGCACTGCTTGCCGGGTGCGTCAGAAGGATATCAATTTCACGATTGTTCCAGTCATCCTCATCCTGTGTGGTCTTTAACTCCCTTACGCGTAACCCTGTCTTTGCAAGTGCCTTTAGGATCCGCTCCTTGTCATGCTGGAAATTATAAAACACTAATGCCGGTTTTCCCTGAAGGGATTCCACCAGTTCCATGAATGCCTCAATCTTGCAGTTATGGATTTCATGCACGTTCCGGTCTTCGTCATAAATCGCACCGTTCCCAAGCTGCAGAAGTTTATTGCTCAGCGCCGCTGCACTTGTCACACTGATTTCTTCTTCATCCTCCGGAAGTGCCAGCACCATTTTTCTCTCCAGTTCCTGATATGCCTTTCTTGCTTTTGTATCCAGGGTAACGGTTACAGGATGGTATGTCACATCCGGAAGCTGCAGATAATCCTCTGCCTTCATGCTGATGCAGATGTCGGAAATGATTTTCAGGATGCTTTCCTCACTCCCCTGCTTCGCCTTGTAGTTATATATTACATTGTTCCCGCGTTCTCCCGGATCAAAATACCGTTCCCGGAACTGTGTATATCTTTTTCCGAGTCGTTCACCTCCGTCTAACAGATAGATCTGTGCCCACAGGTCATCAAGTCCGTTCGGGGATGGGGTTCCCGTAAGCTCTACAAGACGGTTGATCCTTGTTCCCACACCCGCAAGTGCTTTAAACCGTTTTGCTTTATGGCTCTTAAAGCTGCTGGATTCATCGATCACCACCATGTCAAACGGCCAACTGTTCCGGTAATAATCCACTAACCACACTACGTTCTCCCTGTTGGTGATGTAGATGTCCGCCGGTGTGTTCAGTGCACGGATGCGTTTTGTCTGACTTCCAAGTACCTGCGATACCCTCAGCACCTTCGTGTGCTCCCATTTATCTTTCTCCTTGGTCCATGTTCCTTCGGCCACTTTCTTCGGTGCGATCACAAGCACTTTCCGTACTTCAAACCGGTTATATTTCAATTCCTTCACGGCCGTTAATGTTGTGATCGTTTTTCCCAGTCCCATATCGAGAAATAACCCGATTTTTTTTATCTCGATGATCTTTTCAATACAGTGTTTCTGATAGCCGTGTGGTTTAAACTCCATCTGTTTTCACCCCTTTGTATTTTCCGGAAAGTAGAATGCTTACTTGCGGATATCCGTATTTCCCGAAAAATTTGATCAATCCGGCTATCCCCTTTACTACTTCCACCGTTTGGCCAAGTTCTCTCAGCCTTTTCACCTGTACAGTCTGCAGGTTCGTAAGCACGCCTGTGTCCGTTTTCAATTCCACAAATACCGGGGGTTTTTTCGGGAATATTACAATCCGGTCCGGTACCCCGCTGTTGCCGGGACTGACAAACTTATATGCCTTACCTCCCAACTTCTTCACTTCTGCCACCAATATTTTCTCAATCTCTTTCTCTAACATTTTCACACCTCCTGCAACATCTACAACCTCGCACGCGTATGTGTACCCCCTATTATGCGCGTTATGTAGTACATATAGCGTACGTGTACTCTTTATTTTTATTTTTTTATTTTTATATAAAAGTTTGTTGACATTGTTGACATATATTTATAAATGTTGTATTTCTGCGATTTTTCGTGTCAACATCTTTGCAACAATCCCGTCAACATGTAAACAAACTTGTTATTTTTCTAATTTTTGCATTTTTTGTCCTTTTGTTGACAATTTCGGACTTTGTTTACGCATGTCGTCCTACATTGTTGACACCCTTTCAAACCCTCTTTGAGTTCCATAAAAGCCATATCTCTGCGAAGTCCGGTTCCTTTTCCACCCTGGTATTCCTGATAAAATATTATTGATCTCCATACTGTCTCTTTTTCCCATGTACTTGATATCACTTCCAAAGCATTCCTGCCAAATCTCTGCAGCACATACTTTTCTACGTTCTATCAGTTCTTCATTTTTAGGTGCCTGCATTCCTCCCTGCAGGTACTGCCGCCTCTGCATCAGGTTCATTGCATCCCAGTTCACAGGAAGTTTTCTTTCCAAAAATTCCCTTATCACGCCTTCTTTTGCATAGGATTCTCTGTGCTTTTCCTGCTGTTCTTCTGCCAGTTTTTCAATCTCTTTCGGTAAAAACAGGTCTTCCCCCATTGCCCAATACACGTAGGCTTCAGCCCATATCTGATCCACTTCCAAAGGGAGTTGCTGCCATACCGATTTCTTTGCTTTATGTTCTCCTACATCCACCGGCCAGAACCTTCTGTTCCCCGTGGAATCCTTTAAAAACTCGCTGTCGTTGCTTGTACCGAAGAATACGCACCGTCTTGGGTATTTGTTCGTAGTACGGCCATAAGCGGCCCTATAGATATCATGCGTCTTGCTCAGAAACTGTTTGACCGCACTGGTCTCCTGCTTCGTCATCGCCGTCAGTTCCCCGACTTCATTGATCCAGGTTCCCTGTATCAGCTCCGCAGACTCTTTTCCTTCGAAACTTGTGAGGGAATCCGAAAACCACTCTCTTCCAAGAATTGCAAGAAATGTACTCTTTCCAATCCCCTGCGGTCCTGCAAAGATCGGCATGTAATCGTATTTCACACCGCCTAAGATTCCCCTTGCCACTGCAGCACACAATGATTTCCGTATTACTGCACGCGTATAGAGGTTATCGTCAGCCCCAAGATAATCCGAAAGAAGCGTACCCACCCGCTTTACACCGTCCCATTTGAGACTTGTCAGGTATTCCTTCACCTCATTGACCTTGTTCTGACTGCTGACGATCAGAAGACCATTGTCCAGCTTTTCCTTGCCTGTAATCCCGTAAAACGTCTCCATATAGCGATAATATCCGGCATAGTCCACATCTTCCCATCTCCGCTTTCCCTCTCTCTGGTTCCACGGGAGGCTCCCACGCACCATGCCACAGCTTGCAAACTCATCCGTCACAATCTTTCCTTTTAAAAAAGGATCATTCTCCAAGATCATGGTCACGTTATTGATTGTTTTTTCAATCCGGTTATTTCCGTCTCTTGTAAGTCTTAAGACCCAGTCTACGTTTTCATTCTCCGCCGGATTCATGCCGGAGACTTCTTTTGCCTGTTCAAACTTCTCTTTTACTACAAGCCCTGATACGGTCTTGTCTTCCCTTGCCAACTTTGACATTGCCTGGAAAGATGGAAGCTTACTCACCGGAGTCGCCTCTTTTGCTTCCTTATCCCTGTCGGAGAACATATGCAGCCTGATCAAGTCAAATGCATTCACAAGCTGTCCGGAGCATGGATCCGTCGCATGATGGGAATATAAGAACAGATCGCCATCGTACAGGATTGCCCCACCTGTTGTGGATCCACCAGTGTATGTATATCTCCCCGGAATATCTGTTGCTTCATACATGCCTGGGATAAATTTCTCCATTGCCTGCGTGACCGTATAAGTGCGGCAGAACGCTCCAATGATTCCTTTTTTCTCTAACGGATTCTCCTGCCTTGCAAGTCTTCTGCGCTCGATCGCATCACTTCCCGGTACCTGTGGCCATTCACTCACACACTTCCAGTCCTGATACATCCCGAGCAATCCGTCCAGACTGCAGAATGGATGATCATAACTCTTACAAATATATTCTCCGTCACTACAGCAGCTTGGCCAGTACATCAGCCGGCTTGCATCAAATGTCGTTGGATCACAGAACTCGATCCCGATCAGCGCTGCTGCTTTTCTTGCTGCCGGCTCATATTCATCAGAGGTCGCCGTTCGGTCTAACGGGATCAGCACCCTCAGTCTTGGCGCATATCCTGTATGTTTCCTTGTACTGTAGACTGCAGCCGCACATCCAAGCCCTGATACTCTTTTCAATATTTCATCCGTCTGTCCTGCGGGGATATTATCCATATCCAAAGTCAAAATATCCCTTCCTTGTACATAAGAGCTCTTTCTCCTGTCATTTATAAAGGTGCCGCCTACGAATCCACCTACGTCCTTCAATTCCGCCTGCTGGCTTTTCCCCAGCGCCAGATATTCCTCCATTGTTTCAGAACTTCTCACCGGATTTTTCAGACGGTCCACAAAATCAGACCACATGATTTCATTCTTCGGCCAGTACGTTGCCTTTCTGGTTCCGGCCGTGCTGATCCATAATTTTCTATTGTAATCCATCTGTTTCCTCCTAGTCTTTCATATAATAACTGCTTTCAAATCCGGCTCCCTTTAAGAGCAAACCCGGTGCCCAGCTGATTGGTTCCGCCATCAAGTCACAGATTTGTTCCACCGTTACTTCCATCGGCGCATCAATGATAACCTCGTCATGTACGTGGAATACGACCTGCAAGCCTAATTGCCCAATCCTTCTGAGGGTTTCAGCTAAACAGTCTCTTGCGATTGCCTGCACGATATTTTCCGTCATTTTTCCTCCATAAGTAGATGCCACTTCCCATTTTTTTGTCTGCTGTCCGACTGTATAATAATGGATTGCCATCTTCCCGAACTGATTTTCCTTTAAGAACGGTTTCGGGTAAAAAAGTTTTCGCCCACTTGGCAATTGTACTGTCAGGAAGCTCTGTCCATACATCAGCTCTCCCTCATACCGGAAAATCAAACCGTTGATGCCCTGTGGCTGAGCTGTCTGCATCGTTGTAAGCGCTGCCTGTTCCACCGCATACCACAAATCTCGGATTCTCGGATTCGCATTTCTCCATCTCTGCACAATATCCGGAAGTTCCTCTTCTGCCAGTCCCATGTTCAATGCTCCCATCGCGATCAGCGCAGCTGTTCCTCCCTGGTATCCAAGCGCAAGTGTCGCAACCTTTCCTTTCTGTCTAAGACTGTATTCCGGGTTTCCTTTTACAATCTTTTCAATCGGCACATGAAACATCTGAGATGCCGTTGCTTCATAAATCTTTCCGTGAGTAGCAAATACTTCGTTTACCCACTGTTCCCCTGCAAGCCATGCGATCACGCGTGCCTCAATCGCAGAAAAATCGGCAACTACAAATTTATGTCCCTCCGATGGGATAAAGGCTGTTCTGATCAGTTGGGAAAGCGTGTCCGGAACATTTCCATACAAGAACCTTATCCCGTCATAATTCTTTTCCTTCACAAGTTGTCTTGCATAGTCCAATGTCTTCAAATAATTTCTCGGAAGATTCTGTAACTGCACAAGCCGTCCCGCCCATCTCCCGGTGCGATTCGCCCCATAATACTGTGTCAGACCGCGTACGCGCTCATCTGCACCCTTGGCCGTTTCCATCGCCACATATTTCTTAATGGATGTCTTCCCAAGCTGCTGCCGTATTTCGAGCACACGCCTTATTTCCTTGGGGAGATCGTTTCTTTCCAAAAGCATGGAGACGTCTTCTTTCCGTAGTCCCGGAAGTTCCACATCCATCTCTAAGCTGTCTGAAAGTTCTTTTTCCACCCATGCTTTCAACTGCACTGTACTATTTGGATTCTGCAGCCCTGTAATATTCATCGCCTCTTCTGTCAGCTCCGCACTGCTCACTCCGTCTATCGTCAGGGCTCCTTCAATCAGTTTCGAATCCACGCGCACACCAAAGGCGTTCATCCGGATATCCTGCTGCCATAACTCCTGTTCTTCTTCCGGAACCGGAAAATAATTCAGGCGTTTTAATATTGCACGCTCTGTTACCACGTCCTGTTTGCAGTATTCCTTGAACAATTCCCATTTCTCCGGTGCATGTCTCGGGAGATTCCATGTCCGATTTCCATTGCTCTTTGTCGGTTTACATGGAACGCAGAAGTACCGGATCAATGCTTTTCCGGTTGTCAGTTTCTGCTTGTCCTGCGGAAGTCCGATTGCCTTTCCGGTCGCATCCAATCCGGCTGTGTAACCACAATACAGTCCATGTATCATAGTACATCTCCACTGTTCTAATGGTGTCTCATAACCGGCACGATTCAGGCAATACCATTCAAACGCTGCATTGTATGCATGTTTTACAACAGCCGCATCTTTCAGCATCAGCTGTACATTTTCCGGGATCTGCTCTCCCTGTGCCAAATCCACAAGCTCAACTTCTCCATCATCCATCTGATAAGCAAACAATAACACTTCAAAATCTTCTGACTGTGCATATCTGTACAATCCGGCTTTTCCGATATCCACGCTGCTCTTTGTTTCAATGTCTATACTCAAATGCCTTAACATCTGCGTCCCTCCTGTTACAAAAAGGGGCATATGCCCCTTTTCTGATTTATGGACATATTGAAAATTGAATTGATTCAACAATATCGTCCTTAATACATTCCTCAATTTCTTTTTCAGAAGCATTCTTCGCTACGGATACTGTTCCCGTAACTGTATTTCCACCAGCATATGCTACATAATCCACCAAAACGTCATCACATTGGTAAGCCAGTGATTGGGTTGATTCCTCCCGCATTTCCGTTTTGTCCGTACCCTTGCATCGCTCCTGTTCCGAAGACTTGGGATGCACTGGGTGTACTCCCTCCAAGCGCTTCTCCGTCTGCAAGTTTCTGCACCGGTCCAAGCCCGCACCCGATTCCTTTCTTTCCGCCAAATGCATACGGGAAGAAATTCACATTTACTCTTGCATAAATACCACTGTAAATCTCTGACTGATTGATGATCGGATTCAGATTTGCATCTACAACTTCCGGTGGATAGTCTGCTTTTGCACTCGCAGTGAATACCCAGTGTCCTTTACACTCCGGACCAAAAGCCATCCCGTCTGATGGTCTCACGCCATCACCGTCGTATACCGGAGTCGGAACGATTGGAGGACACACTCCGTTCCATTTATCTGAAACCCCTCTCTGCTTAGCAGCTTCAATTGCTGCATTGATCCGGTTCATCGTATCCATATCTGTCTTTGGTACCAGGATGGTTACCTGAAATTTTTCTTCCTGTCCAGGTTGATACGCGTATGGTTTGAATACATGTACATATGATAATCTTACTTTTCCTGTTGTTACGTTTGTTAAATTTTCCATGATTATTGCTCCTCCTGAAATGCCTTTTCGGCTGTGATTTTATTTGTGATTGCTTCTCGCTTATCGGATTCCTTCACAAGGGTTGGCTTGCCCGGATTCTTTACGACCATACTGCCGACCATCTCCGCGAAATCTTTCTTCCCGATTGTTTTTTCTACCTGTGCAAGTGTTAATGCTTTCTTTTCGTACAGAATTTCTTCTGCAATTCCTTTTTCCTTCAACGCTTCAAACGCTGCATCCATATCAGTCCAGTCGCGTGAACCCCTTCCTTCTACTGCCTTCCATCCAGGAACCTCATGTCCAGCAAGGCATTCTTTCAATGCATGTTCTTTTAAGTCTGAAAGCCATTTAGCCACATCTTCTCCGTAGGCGAGATATTTCCCCATTTCCTCGTTACTGATCAGCGGCGGAAGTTTTCCTTTATCCGGATTAAAAGCCAGCTTTACGTTTTCTTCTGCCCTTGCCCTGCACTGTGCTTTTGCCCTGCAGAACCGACACTGTTTTTCTCCGGGGCAGAACTCTCCCTCTCCATTGATTGCCAGTTTCGCACGATCCTTTACATATTCTGCAAATTCAAGTAATTCCCCTAATGGACATTCCCATTCTGAAATACTGTCTAATCTAGGCTGTATGATCACAAGATGGATGCTCTGAATGTCGTATAAAAAACTGTATGCCTGATATGCACCGAGCGCATACAACATCATCTGTGGATTTTCTTCTGCGCTGACTGGCACCCCTTTTCCATACTTGAGGTCAATTACGTGCAACGTATTACCACTTAACAGGATGCAGTCTGCAGTTCCAAATCCATCCGGAACATACTGACTAAAATCCACCCTCTTTTCAATCGCCGAATAAGGTTCTGCCGGAAATGAAAGCGCAAGCGTTTTAATGTAATCCTTATAGATTTCTGTATAACCGTCCATTTCATCCTGCCACAACTCTTCGGTTTTCAGCTTTTTAACCTCGGCGTTATATTTCCGTTTTCCAAACTCTTTTGTCTGAAAATAATGTCTCAGTTTCATCTCGGCCAGCTCATGCGCCAGAGTTCCTTCTCTAGCCGCGTCTGATGTGGTATCCGGAAACTGTTCTTCCAGTCTTGCACTTGGAGTGCACAGGAGCCATCGATGTGCTCCCGATGCACTTAAGACCGCATGTGTTCTCTCCTGATGATTCATTAGATCTGCGCCCCCATTCCGCGAAGTCCAGTTGCAAAGTTCCCATAATGTTCCGGTGAAAGCTCCATCAAAGATGCTACTCCGAAGCTTTGGATCAACTGCATAAGCTGCGCCTGCATCCCCTTGTCCATCAGCTGCATGGCTGCCTTAGACAGATCATCCCTTGTATACGTCGGTTCAGATGTCGGTACTGACTGTGCTGATGCTTGTACTGGTGCCGAAGGAGTTGGTACGGCCCCCGTTGTGTTCTGCTGTGGAACGGATGCATTCCCCCAAGGAACTTCTTCCGTACTCAGCTGTTCGTGTACGGCTTGTCCGACAGCTGCCCCGTCCATTTGTACAGATTTTCCTCCCATTGCAACTGCCAGCTGCATAAGTGCCTCTGATAATTCTTTTAATCCTGGTACATTGATTGTTACTTCTAAACTCATTTTCGTTTCCTCTCTTTCTTATATGTATGGTTAATTGTTACTATTTCTCTCTGCTAAAAATTTGTCAAAAAGTACCTCTCCAGCGTTTCCCTCAAATTCTTCACTTGATAACTTACTTAAAAATGCCAAAGAATCAATAAATGAATCTGCCTCCGCCTTACTCATTGTTCTAGAAATTGATGCGTGAAAATTTTTCAAAATCCCAAGTGTTTCACACCAAATAGTCTCCAAGTCACCGGATATCTTTAACTCCATTGCTTCATTTTTTTGTATTCTGCTTTAATCATTTGACTTTTCCCTCCAATATGTTATATTTAACTTGATTTAATTTGTTGAGTACCCGAGCTTGCCGGCTCATATGGGTGCTCTTTCTTATAGTAAAATTGATGCTGCTGTAATTTCTCCAGCTAAAAAACCGAGCATTGTGAGTATCACCATCACACCGCCTGTCATCACTCTTCGAAACAGCAACTCATCTCGAAACTCTTTTACTGCCAACTGATTCTTCAATCTTCTCTGTCTTAACACATCCGAGCGTTCGAACTGCATCACCTTGATTTCTTCCATAGCTACACACCTCCTACCAAAATTGCATTACCTACAACTCCGATGGCGATTACTATCAGCACCGCAATCGCAATCTTATACGCGAACACACGCTCTTTTCTTAGTTTCCGTTCATGTCTGTTACGGATTCTCCGCTTTTCCCAATCGGGGAGTGCTTTTCTTCTGTTCCAGTTCATTTCTTTCCCTCTTTCTCAATTTCTTCAAGCAGATTTTCAATCCTAAACAGCTCGTCCACTTTTTCTCTTTCTTCATGTTCTTTTTCCCATGTAATTTCCTTCATATCCAGCATTAATTCCAATGCTCCTACAACCCTGTATTTATGCGAATTACATATCTCTCTTGCGAACCTTAAGTCCTTCATACGTTCGTCTTCTCTGATCTGTCGTTTTACCCAGTTCAGGTTGTGTTCGAGTAATTCCAGGTATTTTTCAAGCATGCTTGTCCTCCCTTCTACCGCTTACGCGGTCTTATCCTTTGCTTTTCTGTCTTGTAATGCTTTGCGCATAAAGTTTGCACAAGCATCTTCCAAGTCTTCTTTGGTAGGTAATCGGCTGTAATGAACATATACAACCGCTTTACTTGTTTCGATTTTCTTTGTTTCCATATATCTCCCTCCAATCTTTAGAATGTATGTATCACTGTTTGTACTTGTTGCGTTGTCCACCAAAATCTCCTATACTGTACTTACAGAACACTAATGTTCGAGTATCAAAGAAAGGAGTAAATGTCATGTTAAAAACTTATACCGGTGTCTGTCCTGTGCAAAATAAAGAGTATTCCATTCAAATAGATTACATCGACACTTCCGATTTAGAATCGACTTCTTATGCTAAAGGACTAGCTTCTTGCGATTACAATAAATTTGGGGATAAATGCAACGCAAGTAAGTGCCCGATTATAAATTCTGCACCTGACATCATCTAACTAATTCGAGTCATCTTCGGGTGGCTCTTTTAATGTGTAAAAAGGTTTGAATACTTCTGGTAATTCCGGAATTAATTCTCCATCTATTTCCATATCTGTTGCCACTAAATCAACGCATACAACCGGCGATTCTCCTGCTTTTTTCTCAAAAGCTATTTTTCTCACTTTGTTTACTTTCTTCCCATCAATGAATAATTCTGTTTTTATTCCTGATGTCTTAATTAAAATGTGTGCCATCTGCATCACCTACCTTTCCTGTTTTACAATGCTGCATTCACCAAGCGTCTCCTGCGCTTTCTCCAAAACAATTTTCGCTTCATCATATGACAGTTTTTCTTCAGAGAACTTATTGATAATAAAAGCAGTAAGTTCTCCTATTTTTTTGCCGTCAAAGATTTTTCCATTATTCAGCTGGATACTTTGAAATCCCAAATCATCCACTTCTATCACCTCCTATCCCGCTTTCTTATTCAGAATTTCTGCTTCCTGCTGTCTTAACAACAACGTATTTGCATCTCTTGTGAGAAGCAGAATATCAGGTAAGTCAATTTGCTCTAAAATAGTTACCATGTGTTTAATCTCCTGCTGTTTCTTTTCTTCAAGTCCTAACATTTTATACACCTCCTGTTTTTTCTTTTTGTTGTTTGTGAGATTATTATATATCTCATATTCAATATTGTCAATAGTATTTTTATTGTTTTTATGATATTTTATTGTTTATGAGATATTGACAGTATATAGTTTCGCATGTATAATGAGAGCTAAGGAAAGAGGTGATTGATATTATGAAAGAGCAATTAAAAAAATTGCGTAAGCATTTAGATATGACACAACAAGCTTTCGCCGATAAAATAGGTATGAAGCAAAATACAATTGCTCAATATGAAATGGGTAGAACCGTTCCTAGTGATGCTATTGTTTTTTCTATATGTAGGGAATTCGGTGTAAATGAAAACTGGCTCCGCACTGGTAATGGTGAAATGTTTGAAGAACTGACCGAGCAACAGAAGTTAATGAAATATACAGCCTTGCTACTAAAAAACAAGGATTCTGCCATTGCTACCGCAATACAGACTTTAATCGTTACATATGAGCAATTAGACGATACAAGCAAGGCTACATTAGAAAAGATAGCCATGCAGTACATAGACAACTTAAAAAAGAGCCAGTAACCTGACTCTTTCCCATGAATTATTAGGCGAGATAACTTTTTACAAATTCAAGAATCTCCGCAACCTTTTCAGGTTGTGATTTTTCTAATAATTCAACGATAATTTTGATGTTATTTTGCTTTTTGCAATCTGCATCATTCATATGTACCCCTCCCGTGTCCGTTATATTGAACGCACGTCGAAATTCCTTGTTTAAATAATACTACTCTTCGTAATTTATTTCAAGAAGTTTTTCGAACATTTGTTCTAAAAAGGTGTGTCTATTTATCCTTTTACTATATATACACATGACTAACGGAAATCTAACGGGATTTTTGGGATTTGTCCCAGATGTGGGACACTTATTTATATGGAGAGTCCAAAAGGTCAGAAATATGGATTTTTAGACCTTTGGCGAGGAGTTCAAGAGTATCTGCACTGGGGGAAACTTCATGGTTCATTATCCTTTGGATTGATGATTTAGAAATCCCTGTGAGGTTAGATACTTGACGAATTGTTAAGTTTTTACTTATCATGATTTTATCAAGTAGTATCTTCATAGCTGTTTTATTTTACTATTTGCTATGTAAGAAAACTACAGGTAAATAATGTTAATTACCACAGCGCTACTTTGTAATACACAATAAAAACATTTTGTCAACACAGAATAATATCCAAATTAATACATTTGTAAAAAACATTTTTTTGTATAAATTTCCGATGAATACTTGACAAGACTTCTGCATATGATATAATGCTAATGTAATTAGCGAATGACTGGTGTCCGGTCGCAAAGAGCTTCGGAATTGTATTCTGAGGCTCTTTTTGCATTTTATATGGAGGTACGAATGGAAAATAATGAAATTGTATACACAACAGTAGATGAGCAAATAGAGAAACTTAAAAAGCAACACTTAATCATACAGGATGAAGACTTTGCTAAGTCTCAATTAAAATTATACGGTTATTTTAATTTAATTAAAAACTACAGAGAGCCTTATATAGTTAATATAGACAATAAAAAAGTATATAGATCAGGTGTAACATTTGAACAAATTTGTTCTTTGTACATACTAGATAAAAATTTAAGAAATGCTGTCATGGCTTCTATGTTAGATTTAGAAGAGCATGTTAAAGCCATTACAGCTGATATAATAGGAAACTCATTTGGGATTCACCAAGATCAATATCTTCAATTTAAAAATTATAGAGATAAAAAACGGAGAAAATCTCGCTTTTCTTTATCTGGTATTTTGCAAAAAATGCGCGACGCTATGGATACTGACAAAAATCCCGTTTATCATTACCGCCAATGTCACGGTATTATTCCGCCATGGGTTCTATTTAAAAATATATATTTCAGTACAATTGTCAACTATATTAGTCTTTTTAAGACAAGAGAACAGGAGCTTATCGCTTCTTCTCTGTATAATACGGACTCCATTAATTTGTCTTTAGATGAGCTTCGCAAATTAATGATGGACACTTTATTTATATGTTTAGAGTATAGGAATTTAGCAGCACATGGCGGAAGAACGTATAACTATATTTGTAATAGCAATTTACGTATCCTTCAATCCCCAAACTCAAAGTTAAATGCAGAAGATTTGCATGGGTTCAGCCAACTTCTCATTCTGCTTAAAGCGATTAATTATCAGAGTCCTTTTGAACATCTTCGCCAAATGATTGAAACCGAGGTAAATAGACATTGTAGTCATTTTCCTCAAGATGTAACATATTTAGGTCAAATTCTAAATATGAATATTGTCCCTACTCATTCTGTATGGATTACCGAAAATAGTAACAAATATCATTCTGTTCAACATTGTAGTGGTATTAAAAACGCCATCGAACTTGATATAGAAGAAGCAATACACCATGGATATATTCCATGCAAAAAATGTAATAAATAAAAATGTCCCGGTGCTACCAACACCGAGACGGCAAATCACAAGACCACTGTTCCGAAGAATACAATGGTACGTTCAAAAAATATTGTAACATCTTCGGATACACCTGTCAACGGAACATATTTTCGTTGGGTGTATTTTTTGTACTCTTTTTTTAATATATTTTACAGAAAGAAGGTATTACTATGGAATATAATTTAACATCATGTAGCCCTAATGACTATTTTCTTTATCTTCGAAAATCTCGTGCCGATAACGAATATGAGACGGTCGAGGAAACACTTGCCAAGCACGAAAGGCAGCTGCAGGATTTCGCCATCCGATTGCTCGGTAATAGGATACCGGAACACAATATTTTTCGCGAGGTCGTTTCCGGGGAGACAATCCAGGATCGTCCTGATATACAGAAAATATTATCTCTTATCGAATCACCTTCTGTATGCGGCGTATTTGTCATTGATCCGCAACGTCTTAGTCGTGGAGATTGGGAGGATGGTGGTAAAATTTTATCTAGTTTTAGATACAGCCGAACACTGATTCTTACGCCTCCTAAAATTTATGATCTGAATAATAAATTTGATTATGACTTTTTTAAAATGGAGCTGAGCCGCGGAAATGATTATCTAGAATATACAAAAGAAATCTTAAGGCGTGGACGTGTTGCCTCTGTGAAAAGCGGTAACTTTATCGGTAGTGTCGCTCCGTATGGATTTGACAAAATCATCATTGACAAAACGCCTACTTTGACTATAAACCGAAAAGAAGCAGAGGCTGTTAATATTGCAGCTAAGAAGTGTGTTTATGATGATATGGGATGGACAGCTATTGGGAAAGATTTGGAACGCATGGGTTATAAGCCACGCAGTGCCGAACACTGGAACCCTTATACGCTTCGGGATATTTGCATTAATCCCGTAAATATCGGAAAAGTAAGGTGGAATACAAGAAAAGTAGTGAAGATGTACGATGATGGAAAATTAGTTAAAAAACGCCCGGTAAATCACGGAGATGACGCGATACTTGTAAACGGAAATTTTGATGGTATTATGGAGCCTGAACTTTACTATAAATTAATCAAAAAAGCTGGCGTTATGACAAAAGAGAAATCCAATACCTCTTTAATCAATCCATTTGCCGGATTGCTTTATTGCAAATGCGGCCATGCAATGATTTATCGCTCTTATCATAAAAACGGCGTAGAACGCTCTGCTGCACGTCTGATCTGTACGCACCGATCGCATTGCAATACAAAATCCGTGTTATTCGATGTCGCCTATGAGGCTATTATTGATTGTTTGGAAGATACTGTAAAAGACTTTGCATTTAAGCTACAGCACGACACTAGCATGGACACCTACGCATTACAGACTAAAATGCTGGCCGAACAAAGAGAAGAATTGAAAAGATTGGACGCAAAGCAAGAGGAACTCTATGATTTTTTGGAAGATGGCATATATACCAAAGAAGTGTTTTTACAGAGAAGTGACCGGTTAAAATCCAAACGAGAAGAGGTTGAAAAGCAAATTAAGTATTTACAGGATAACACTGTGGAACCTGTAGACTACGCCGAGAAGATCACCACTTTTAAAGATGTCATAAATGCATTAAAAGATAATAGTATCTCGGCAAAGCATAAAAACTCCCTGCTAAAAACGATTATCAGGCGCATCGACTACGACCGTGCGGAAGTCACAGAGCAAGACGGAAAGGCTTATGTATGCACCTACCGCAAACGCGGAGACTTGGCTGCTGCCCCATCCGAAACAACCGCCCTTTTATCTGCCAATGCTACAAGAAACGATGCGTGGCATTACTTCCAAGCCAACATAGGCAAGGAGTATAAGATTTTAAAGATTGTGCGCGATTATCAGCACCGCACTGTATACGATGCGAGCAAACCAGTGTTTAAAGTACATCTGAATGACTTTTAGAACTATTTATGTACATCATAATTGTTCTGATTCTTCCGTGCCGATGTCCGTTAAAATTCCGGTCACTTCTTTATACGGCATCGTATAACGCTGCGACAAATATCTCATAGAAGCAGCCAGTTCGCCGTCAGGTCCTCCGAATTGCGTAATAATTACCTGAGCAATCTTTGGATTTGTCTGCGTAATTTTTACCGGATACTGCAATCGTTTCTCATAATTCCACATCGATTAACATCCCCCTTCCTGCCATGGCCATGGCTCGTTGATCCAGTTCCATCTGTCTGCGCAGGATTCCGCCGCCGTGTCAATCGTAAGCGGTCCGTAGTATTTCGCATACTCTTTTAACGCCTCATTTCGCATCCTGCTGTATTCCTGAAAATACGCAAGCGCATTCTGGTCACATGGATGGGTATCCAAAAACAATTTCACATCATCTACCGCAAAACTTACTACATTGATCCATTGCAGTAAATCTTTTCTACAAGGTTTTGCCATCATCTCTGACACCCTCCCATCCCTCGAAATGGTTTATTCAATTCCTCGAAAATCGTTCCACAGGAGAACCCTTTTTCTGCATCATAAAGCTTTCTCCACATCTGCCATGGCACATATGCCATCGCCAGAGGCATTCCCTCTAATGCATCATTTTTTTCGCAGCACGGAGCCATTTGTCTGTTCGCCCGGTATTGCATGATATTATCGCGATAATTTTGCATACATATTTTTCCCTTTCTTGAATACTTATAGTATATTGTATGTATGCTGCTGAAATTGGTTCTTCTATTCTTCGTTGATTTCTTTCTTCACTTTCTTGATTGTCCTGTCAAACTTTCCCTGTCCTGTCTCATATGAAAACTTTTGCACATAGTCCTCACTTTCAATTGTTCCTTTTTTTAGTTCACCTTCATCAATATCCTGCAGTTGGAAATTTTTTTGTACCGGTCTGCATTGTTTGTCAAATGTAATTTCTACCCCCGTCAATTCATAATGGTCTTTCATGATGATTCCGGTGAGTATCCGTAATTCTTCTTCAAATAATTCGAGTTTTTTATTTTCTGTTACCTGAATCACATATTCTTCCTTTTGTACCTGGGCGGCCGTCAGATTCAGATTCTGAATAGACTCAAAATAAGCATCCATATAAAGCTCCGGTGTGATTTCCGAATCTGTCTCAAAGATTTCTCCGCCTTCCCCTTCTCCATAATATATCCCGGCTTCTTCTTTTTCACGGTACTCTGCTCTTCCCCACTCAGCATCTTTTGGCACGACCGCCTTGTCTCCCTCCGTAGAAAATTTCACTTCACTTTGATGATATTCCTCCCCCAGCTGAACATCTACGTATGGCTGCTGTTTTAAAATATCATTGATTTTTTCCGCACCATCTACCTCTTTTGCACATGCAGTCAAAAACAGACAGCTTGCAATCCCAAATAGCACTTTATTTCTTTTTCTCATCCTTTTTCTCCTCTATTTTAAATAATTACTTGGTTTCCTGTATTTTTCCCGGTAAATTTTCTTCTCTGGACTTTTCCATGTTTTTTTCAACAGTTTCTTCAAATCATTTTCCAAATAAAGCTTTTTCTCCTTAGCAGGCGATGCTGGCAGTACATCAAGCATCTGATGCGCCTCCACATAATCCGCCGGAGCATAATTGAAAGATTCCGTATCCACCACCTTTTTTTGGAAACTTTCTTTCTCCTTTTTATAGGAAGAGCCTTTGCTCATCACAGTCTGTGTATCTTTCGTTTTCAGCACATCCCACTCTGTCACAAATTCTCCCGTCTCCACATTGATGATAAACTCTGACAGCCTGTTCGGCGTCAGAATTTTATCGTACTTTTGTCCATCAAATGTGCTGTCTTTTTGAATTTTATTGTGATGTCTGGATGGTTCCCCATAATACAAAGAAAACTCAAACTCCGCCGCATAATTTTTCAATTTCTCATAGTCCGTCTTCCCGTCAAAGTTATTGCGCACATACTCTATATTATGTTTATCTATATACATACGGAATTGGTGAATCATCGGATTATCCAACCGCTTATACGTTTTGTTTTTCTTCTGATAAGCATCTCGGACACATTGGGCATAATCCTCCAGAAAAACAGAATGTGGTTCCATACTCAGGTAAAATTCATCTCCGTCTTTCAATTGCAACATTCCGTTCTCATCCAGATATCCACCCATCTGCTCTATGACAAGCAGCGCTTTCTTCTTTGCTTTAAGCTGACTGGACTCAAACATGTAGGTATAGACATCTGAGCCGACCAAATGTGCCGATTTGTACACTCTGTCCAATTGCTCCAGATACTCCTCCTGTGTGATCTGTTCCCCTTCATATCCCTTGGCAAACTGCCCAAACTTATTATCGACCGCCTCCAGATACGCAAACACAGCTCTTTTGTCCCACCCCGCACGGTCCGCTAGCTCTTCCGTCTGCGCCTGTAGGACAAGCAGAAAATGCTCATCTGTCACTTTGACCACATTTGACAGTTCATCAATATAGTCAATTACTTCAACCTCCTCAAATGGTTTGATCTGTGCAATTTCGTCTTCCACATCAGAAAAAGCATTCTCTACAACTTCTCTTGTTGTATATTCAAACTTCTGATTCAGCTGCTGCTCTAAATAGGTAATCCGATCCTGCTGCGCCACATCCGATGTGATGTGAAACCGTATCTCAATCGGGCGGCATGCCTCATCAAACAAAATATCGATTTGTGAAATCGTAAACATCTCATTGTCAATCACACCCACAAAAGATAACGGAACAAGGAAGTTTTCTATCTGCTCCTGCTTGGTTACTTCAATCTGATAATTCTGTTCCTGTATTTCACTCATCTTTAACCCTAATTCTTTCATCGGATCATAAAAAAATGAAATATCTAGTTCCGGGAACAAATCCCGATAGTCCTTATGCTCATCTTTTCCTCGATACTTTCCATAAAACACAGTCGCTTTTTCCCCATTTCTTACAATCGTCTTATGTTCACCGTCATTTGGATATACAACTGTCTTCTCTCCATCTACATCATACAAAATGGTTTTGCCAAGATACCCTCCTCCGAGTATCGCTTTTACATACGTACTGTCATCCAAAATCTCCTTCAGGAACAAGTCTTCGGATTCTGTTGCACTCACACGCAAATTTCCTGCGGCAATCAATACTCCCAGTACAAGAAATACCACTGCTATTTTCCATTTTTCTTTCATACAATCCCCCATATTGGCAAAAGACAAGTACCATCTTCTTCCTGATACTTGTCCTTTGTACATCCCTATTTCTGAACGATTCCCTCGAATCCCAAATCATCTAAAATCTCCAGCGCTTTTTTCACACAACTGTCGCATCCATCAATGGAAACTGTCTTGTCTGCAAGGCTTACCTGAAAATCAAGTCCTGCCTCTGTCATCGCCTTCGTGATTCGTTCTACACACTTTTCACAGTGCATATCTTCTGCTTTAATGATTGTCATACTAATCCCTCCACTATTTCATTAATTTTTGTATTACCTCACACAGTTCATCTACCGCTTCATCTTTTCCGTCTCGTATGTCTTCTACTACACACGAATGAATATGACTTGCCAACAACTTTTTATTGAAACTGTTCAGTGCGGATTGAACTGCTGATACCTGATTTAAAATCTCAACGCAATAGCGTTCTTCCTCCACCATGTTCTTAATCCCTCTGACCTGACCTTCGATTCGATTCAGGCGAGTTATCAAGTCTTTCTTCTCTTTTTCTGAACGATGTTTTGTTCTTTCACAGCATTTGTTTTCTTCCATGTTCATTCTCCCTAGTCCAACTTTGTCGTCTTAAGTCTCAAAGCATTTCCAACTACACAGACTGAGCTAAGAGACATCGCCAACCCTGCAAAGATCGGATTCAACAGCGTTCCGTTGATTGCATATAACGCTCCGGCTGCCAGCGGAAGACCGCATGCATTATAGAAAAATGCCCAAAACAGATTCTGTTTAATATTGCGGATCGTTGCCTTGCTCAACCGAATTGCTTTATATACATCCTGCAGATTTGACTTCATCAATACAATATCACTGGAATCCAATGCGATATCACTTCCGCTTCCGATTGCAACTCCGACATCTGCCTGTACAAGCGCCGGTGCATCATTGATTCCATCTCCTACCATCATAACACATTTTCCTTCTTTTTGCAGTACTTCTACAACAGATGCTTTATCATTTGGCAGCACTTCTGCAATCACATGATCTACCCCCACTGTTTCTCCTATATATTCTGCTGTCAGACGGTTATCTCCTGTCAGCATGTGTACCTCAATCCCCAGTTCTTTGATTTTTTGAATTGCCGCTTTACTCGTCTCTTTGACAGTATCTGCGACACTCACAATCCCGATTACTTTACCGCCTGAAGCTACAAACATCGGTGTCTGTCCTTTTCCCGCAATCTGAAGCGCCTCCTCCTCATATTCGGAAAAATCGATCTTCTGTTCCACGCAAAGCTTTTTGTTTCCTATATAATAAGTCTTTCCGGCAATGATTGCTTCAATTCCCTGACCGGTAATACTTTGGAACTCAACCACTTTTTCTAATTCTATTCCACGATCTTTTGCACCATTTACAATCGCGGCTCCAAGCGGATGCTCTGACACTTGTTCACAGGACGCTGCAATCTGAAGCAATTTTTCCTCACTTTCGCTGTGGCTTATCACTTGCATAACAGTCGGTTTTCCCTCTGTGATCGTTCCCGTCTTATCCAATACAACCGCGTCAACTTTATGGCTGATCTCCAGTGCCTCCCCACTCTTAATCAAAATACCGTGGTTTGCCCCAAGTCCGGTTCCTACCATGATCGCTGTCGGAGTTGCAAGTCCAAGCGCACACGGGCATGCAATGACGAGCACAGATACAAAAATTGTCAGCACAAAGGTAATATCATGTCCAAGTAGCATCCAAATGATACTTGCCACAACTGCAATCGTCATAACAGTCGGAACAAAATAGCCTGCCACAGTATCTGCCAATTTTGAAATCGGAGCCTTCTTTCCCTGTGCGTCTTCCATCATCTTCACAATTTTTGCAAGTGTCGTGTCTGCGCCAATATGAGTTACTTTTACAGTGATCGCACCTTGATAGTTTACGCTTCCTCCGATTACTTCATCTTCTTTTTCTTTCTCTACCGGGATACTCTCACCTGTGAGCATCGATTCATCCACACTGGTACTTCCTTCCACCACAATTCCATCCAGCGGAATACGACTCCCCGGCTTAATCAAGATCAGTTCGCCAAGCGCGACAGATTCCACTGGTACCTCTTTCTGTTCTCCGTCTCGTATCACAACTGCCGTATCCGGCGCTAGCTCCATCAGCTTGCGAATTGCCTCTGACGTCTTTCCTTTGCTTCGTCCTTCCATATACTTTCCTACCATGACAAGCGTAACAACGATTGCCGCAGATTCATAGTACAGATTGTGTACTGCATTTTCATTGCCCGGAATAGAAATCGTCATAACTAAGCTGTACAAAAAGGCACTTCCTGTTCCGATTGCAACAAGGGAATCCATATTCGGATGTCCGCGGAACAAACTTTTAAATCCTACCAGATAGAATTTTTTTCCATTATATAAGATAATCGTTGTCAAAATCAGCTGTGCCAAAGCAAAATTCAGCGGATTATGGTGCATGTCCAAAATGTTCGGCAAAGGCATCGGGAAGGGAACCATATGCCCCATGGAAATGTAAAGCAACGGAATTGCCAGCAGTACATTCGTGACCAATCTATGCTTTGTCTTTTTGATGTCCTGCTCTAAAGCTTCCTCCTCTTTCACTTTTTCTTCTTTGTTCTTCTCCACATGCAGTTCTGCCCCAAAACCTGCACGTTCCACCTTTGTCACTACATCATTTTGTGTAATCTTTGTCTCATCATACGTGATCGTCAAAATTCCCGTTGTCAGATTCACATTGCTCTCCGAGACACCCTCAAGCTTTCTTGTGACACGCTCCACCGCACTGCTGCATGCCGCACATGTCATTCCTGATATATTATATTTTTCTGTAACCATAACATTCACTCCTCTCAATATACATATAGGGGGTATGTGTATATATTATTCTATCTATCTCAATCTGTCAAGGGATATTTTGAAGCAAATGTGATTCTTACAGAGCATTTGTTATGTAAATAGGACGCAATTTCCCATGCATACAACAAAAAGCCCTGGATCTCCAAGGCTTTTCTCTCATCTAAGACAACGGATATTTTTCTGTTAATTCCGCCACCATTACTTTTACTTTTTCAATATTTTCTTCACTTTCCATCACAAGTGCGATTGCCTCTGCAATCTTGTCCATATCTGTTTCGACCATACCTCTTGTCGTAACTGCAGGAGTTCCAAGTCGAACACCGCTCGTCACAAACGGTGATCTTGGATCGTTCGGAATCGTATTTTTATTACATGTAATATGTGCACGGTCCAAACGTTTTTCCAATTCTTTTCCGCTTAAATCTGTTCCGCTTAAATCAACAAGCATCAGATGATTGTCCGTTCCACCTGAGACAATTTTCACCCCACGTCTCATTAATCCGTCACAGAGCGCCTTTGCATTTTTTACGATTTGCTCCTGATACGCCTTAAATTCCGGCTGCAATGCTTCTTTAAAGGATACCGCTTTTCCAGCGATCACATGCATGAGCGGTCCTCCCTGAATTCCCGGGAACACGGCTTTGTTAAAGTTAAATTTATCTGCTGCCTCCTGATTACATAAAATCATTCCTCCACGAGGGCCTCTGAGCGTCTTATGAGTAGTGGTCGTAACCACATCTGCATACGGAATTGGCGATGGGTGCAGTCCGGCAGCCACAAGTCCTGCAATGTGTGCCATATCCACCATAAGATACGCTCCTACTTCATCTGCAATCTCCCGGAATTTTTTAAAGTCGATAGTTCTTGCATATGCGCTTGCACCTGCCACAATTAATTTCGGCTGTTCTCTCAATGCAATCTGTCTCACATCTTCATAGTCAATGAATCCTTCATCATTCACCCCGTAAAACACAACATCAAAATATTTTCCGGACATGTTAACCGGTGATCCATGTGTCAGATGACCGCCATGATCCAAATTCATGCCAAGTACTTTATCTCCCGGCATCAGCATTGCAAAAAATACCGCCATGTTTGCCTGCGCTCCTGAATGAGGCTGTACATTCGCATAATCACATCCAAATAATTTTTTTGCACGTTCTATTGCAAGATTCTCAACAACATCTACACACTCACAACCACCATAATAACGCTTAGCCGGATACCCTTCTGCATATTTATTCGTCAAAGGGCTTCCCATCGCTGCCATCACCGCATGACTCACCCAGTTTTCTGATGCAATCAGCTCAATATGAGAATTCTGTCTTTCCATCTCTTTCGTTATCGCTTCTGCTATTTCAGCGTCTGCTGTTTTTAATTCATCAAATTCGTACATTTTCAGATACCTCCTCACCATTTTTCGAACTAATTTTAGAATAGCATATGTTTTTTGATTTTTCAACCGGGTCTGAACAGTCAAAAAAATACATGGAAATAAATTTTGCATTTATTCCATGTATCTTTTAGTCCGATTATCTTACTTAGCTGCCTCACCAAGTGTTACCTGTACAGTCTGTTCTTTATATTCACCATTCTTTTCCGGTACCTGAACAGTTACATCTACAGTCTCGCCTGCTTTGTAGTATTCCAGCTGAGATTTCAAAGTATCCATACTATCAATCTTTGTTCCGTCAAACTCTGTGATAATACTTCCTTTTGTGAGACCAGCTTTTTCAGCTCCGCCGTCTTTTGTTACGTCGGAAATAAACACACCTTCCGGCATATTGTACACCTGAGCACTCTGTGAGTCCACATCTGTACCGCTGATACCAAGCGCTCCTCGCTCTGACTCATCTACTTTGGTTCTTGTCTGACGATTCATCAAATCATTGATAACATCTGTCACATCTGAAATCGGAATCGCATATCCCATACCTTCTACTGCATCTGCATTTACTTTTACTGTATTGATACCAATTACTTCACCTTTGGCATTCAAAAGTGCTCCACCGCTATTACCAGGATTGATTGCTGCATTGGTCTGAATTAAAGTTGTCTCAAAACCATCTACAGTTCTGTCCTTTGCACTGATAATTCCGTTTGTTACAGACTGACCATATCCAAGAGCATTTCCAATTGCAATTGCCGGCTCACCTACACGAATTGCATCAGAATCTCCAAGTGTCGCTGTCTTAATCTCTTTCATAGTAGAGTCTTTAATCTGATCTAACTGAACGGCTACAACTGCAAGGTCAATGTTGGAATTTGTTCCTTTTACCTGTGCTTCAACGCTCTCTTCATCTACAAAAGTAACTGTCAGTGTACTGCTTCCTTCTACTACGTGGTTATTTGTCACAATCAATAACTCTGAATCATTCTGTCCGATAATAATTCCAGATCCGCTGCTCTGGCTTTCATATTCACGAACACCGCCAAAGAAATCCTGTACCTGCTGTACACTTAAATTTGTAATTGATACAACTGACGGCATTACATTTTCCACCATATCCGCAAGATCGGAATCTACATCTGAACTCGTATTCGTCGATACTTTTGTGGAATTCACCTTCTGTCCGGATGATGCGACCGTAGTTTTATTTCCAACCACTTTATTGATCACAAGATTACTTGCCTGAAATGCTGCGCTTGCCAACAAACCAAATACAAGTGCCATGCAGATGCATGTTGCCCACTTCACACCAATATGAATCGGCTTTCTCTCTTTTTCCTTTCTCATATGGCGACGCGGCTGCTTCTTTGACTCCTCATCTGGCTGTTCATATGTCGGCGCACCATATGTCTGAGAATCGTATGACTGAGAATCATACGACTGAGAATCATACGACTGAGAATCACGTGTCTGGGACTCTTGTGTGTAAGATTCATATACCGGCGGTTTTTCATAGTATGATGTATTCTCCTGCTCTGTTCTTTGTTCCGTCTGTGCAGCTTCCTCTATTATCCCATCTTCCGGTACCGGCGGTTCTATTCTTGCCGGTTCCTCTCTTTTTTCTTCATTATTTCCGTAATTATATTCATTATCCATTGTCAAGACTCCTTTCATTTCCTTTGATGATAGTAGTCTAACAATAATTTGTGATAAAACTGTGTTTTATTTGCAAAAAAACTTTGAAAAACTATTCTACAGTTACTGATTTTGCTAAGTTTCTCGGCTTATCCACATCGCATCCTCTTCCGACAGATACATAGTATCCAAACAGTTGAAGTGGAATGATTGCCAATGAATTTGCAAAATATCTGTTTGTCTCCGGAATATAGATGACATAATCTGCTACTCTCTCCACATCGGTATTTCCTTCGTTTGTCACTGCCATAACGAACGCCCCACGTGTACGCACTTCTTCCATATTGCTGATCATCTTTTTATACAAATCTTCCTGAGTAAGCACCGCTGCAACCAATGTCCCTTCTTCAATCAGAGAAATAGTTCCATGCTTCAGCTCTCCCGCTGCATATGCCTCTGAATGAATATAAGATATCTCTTTTAATTTCAGAGAACCTTCCATGGAAATAGCATAGTCAATTCCTCTTCCGATAAAGAATACATCTTTTGCAGCCAGATAGCGGTTTGCAAACTTCTGAATTTTATTTTTATTATTCAACAGCAATTCTACCTGTTCCGGAAGCTTCTGCAGGTCTTCCAGCATCTCTTTCAAGCCTGCGTCATCCAAAGTACCTCTTGCATGTGCAAATTTCATTGCGAGCAAATACAATGCAATCAGCTGAGAAGAATATGCCTTCGTCGTAGCTACCGCAATCTCCGGACCTGCCCATGTATACATCACATTGTCCGCCTCTCTTGCAATTGAACTTCCGACAACATTGACAATTCCAAGCACTTTTGCACCCCTGGCCTGTGCTTCTCTCAGTGCTGCCAGAGAGTCTGCCGTCTCTCCTGACTGACTAACTACGATGACAAGTGTCCCTTCTTCCAAAATCGGGTTGCGATAACGGAATTCAGACGCCAAATCCACTTCCACAGGAATTCTTGCCAGTCCTTCAAAAATATATTTGCTTGTCATTCCTGTATGATTCGCAGAACCACATGCAACAATCATAATCTTTTTAATCGCACGAATCTCGTCATCGCTCATCTTTAATTCTTCAATCACAATGTCGTCGCCTTTGATTCTCGGGGAAAATGTATCCAGAATCGCTTTCGGCTGTTCGTACATCTCCTTCAGCATGAAATGTTCAAATCCACCTTTTTCTGCGGCGTTGATGTCCCAGTCAATTCTTGTGGATTCTTTTTCGATCGGCTCTTCATCCACTGTGAAAAATTCCATTGTAGAGTCTGTCATACGGACAATCTCCTCATTTTCAATGAAATATACATCTCTTGTATACTTCAATACTGCCGGAACATCTGATGCAATGATATTTCCATTCTCTGTATGTCCCACAATCAATGGGCTGTCCTTGCGGACTGCATACAATTCTTCCGGATGATCTTTGAAGATTATTCCAAGAGCATAGGAGCCTTCCATACGATGCATAATCTTTGTGATTGCCTCCAACGGATTGCCTTTGTAATAATAATCAAGTAAATGAGCAATAACCTCTGTGTCCGTCTCAGAGATAAACTCGTACCCTTTTTTCTCCAGTTTCTTTTTTAGTTTCAGATAATTTTCGATAATTCCATTGTGAACAACAACAATAGATTCCTCTTTGTTGAAATGCGGATGTGCATTGACATCCGATGGTGATCCATGTGTTGCCCATCTTGTATGACCGATTCCGACTGTTCCCGGAAGTGTTGCACCATCGTGAGATAATTCACTTAGCACTTTCAGTCTTCCCTTTGATTTTAATGTTGCTACCTTTGTTCCATCATATACGGCAATCCCCGCTGAATCATATCCACGATATTCCAATTTTGCCAATCCATCTAACAAAATAGGGGCTGCCTGTTCATTTCCAATGTATCCTACGATTCCACACATAATTTTTACCTCCACTTTTGTACAAATCACCATTTTTTTTGCACTATGTGGTTTATTGTAGCAAACCTGAACTGATTTGTAAAGAAAAAAAGAGGATACTTAGTTATCCCAAGTTCCTCTTTTCGCTTCCTTAATCGTCTAAATCAATAAAATCAAGGTCAAAATCTTCATAAGATTGTTTCTTTTCTTTCGCCGATGCTGTTCTCTCATCATTCAAACGATCAGCGCCAAAGTCGGTGTCTGAAAAGTCATCGTCACCAAAGTCATCATCATCAAAATCATCGTCGTCGAAGTCGTCCCCGAAATCATCATCAAAATCGTCATCATCGAAATCATCTCCGAAATCGTCTTCGCCTACAAAGTCATCTTCAAACTCATCTTCATCTGCAAAAGTATCTTTCTCCTGAACATCTGCCTCTGCAACCTGTTTTTCCTCTAAATATGTCTCTTCAGGATTGGCATCTTCTGCAGTTGCTTCCTGATTTGCAGTCTCATTCTCAGACTCCTCATCCGTCTCGATCATTTCAATATCTTCATCATCTTCTAAATCAATTCCATATTCATCATACAGCTCATCTAATTCCGCATTTCTGTTGTGGAGTTTCACTGCTAATACAATTAAAATCACAATCAAAATGACAAACAGTACTGCTGCACCTAATATCACATAATTTAAATAGTTCTCAATAGATGAAATAAATTTCCCTAAAAATGAGTCTGCTTTTTCCTCTGTCTCTACCGTCGGAGCATCAAATCTCTGATATGTTCCATCTACAGAATCATATTGATATAATGATTTTTCGCCCTGGTTATTCATGGCATACAGAATGTAATAATCGCTCTCTTCTGCATTTCTCCAGGCAGGAAATGTCTGATCGTTCAATGTAATCTCAGTCTCCTGATATTCCTTTGGAAGTTTGATATCTCCTCGTTCTGAAAGAAGCATAATCGCCGCTGTGTCAGAAATATTAATCTGTTCAAACGGAACAAATGTCGATGTGTCATTGTCATACAAGAAAAACTTTCCATTGTTGTCCGCATCTACCAAATATGCTAAATATACATCTGCTGTCTGCTGCTTTACTACTTTGCGCTGTGCTCCTTCATATTCCATAGTTGCCTCTGCAAACCCTAATGGAATCTCCGCCTCTGAAAATGATTCAGAAAGTGTATATTCTGTTCCGTTCACAGTTACTTTCACATCAGTTGTTGAGCCTTCTGTTGTATCTGTCGGTGTTGTGCCATCTCCTGCTGCAATTGTAACCGCAGATGAACCTTCAGTACAGTTCAAAGTCTCATCTGAGTAAAGCCATGCTTTATAACTGCTGACTTCAATCTTTGCAGTTCCTTCTTTCAATACATCAAACTGCATGTTAAATCTTAATTCAGTCTCGCTTCCTGTTCCTTTGCCGGAATAGACTAACTGTCCACTTCCGGATTCCGTGACATTATCACCACTTTTGAATTTTAAATATTCTGTATTGTAAGTCAGATTCAAGTCTGCATCACCGATTGCCGCTCCCGCTCTGACTACTCCGGTAACTTCTACCGTCTCTCCTACTTTTGTGGATGGATCACTGAATACAATCTGTCCATCTGCTGCATATGTCAGCATTCCAAAGCATGGTACTATCAGACATACCGACAATATAAATGTGGCTATTTTTTTCATTACTTTCATGCGTTCTTCCTCTTTCTTTCGTTTCGTAACAATTATTGCATGCCAGTTTCTGACATTCTTCATACATATTACACTGTTTTCATCAAATTGTCTAGTTATTTGACATTATTCCTGATTTTCCGTATCTTGTGCGCTCTCCGTATAATCAGCCCTTGTATATCCTGTGAGTGTCTCGATTTCACTCGCAATCTCTTTCACTTTTTCAGACACTGTATACTCGTCCTTCGGGTACAAAAACTCATGCAGTTCCTGAACATTCTCTGCAAGTCCAAGCGGTATAACCGAACTTCCGACACCATCCACATTGCCATCTGTCAGCTCAAATGGAAATCCCTTCGCCTCGCCAAGCTGATACTGAGTCGCATCCGCTGCCAATCCAATCAAATTTTTCAGCGAAAAGCTTGTCGACACCTGTGGAAAGACTTCATCAATAATCTTATTGATTGTTCCAAGCTTTGTATGCAGCACTTTGTCAAAGATTTTTTCCAAAACCAGCCTCTGCCGCTCCGTTCTCGTATAGTCTCCGCCTGCCGTGGAGCGAATTCTTGCATAGGTAACCGCCTGACTTCCGTCAAGGAGCTGATTACCGGAATGCTCAATGAAGTTCGCTTCTTTACCAGCCACCTGCGCTGTCTCTTCCAAAAACTCATTCATGTACTGGACTTCCTCTTCCTTAATGTCAACCTCGATTCCGCCAAGCAGATCAACCGTATCCGCCAACGCTTTAAAGTCAACTGTTACATAATTTTGAATATCCAAATCCAGATTTTTATTCAGCATATTGATAGCATCCTGCGGACCGCCTGTAAAATATGCATTGTTGGCCTTTTTGATTTCTCCATTCATCTGCTCCGTCAACGTATCACGATAGACAGACACCATCTTTACTTCCTTCGTCTGATTATCAATTGTTGCTACAATGATGCAGTCCGCATGTGTTCCCTCTTCCAGCTGTCCTTCTCTGGAATCTCCTCCAAACAGCGCAACCGTTGTATATCCTTCCTGATTTGCTCCCTCATTCACTTTGATGTCTCCCTCATCAAATGATGTGACCTGAAACTTATCATACTTTAAAATCACATAGCCCACTGCCAGTAATACTGCAAGAATCACAATCTCTGCCAGCAAAAAAAGAACTCTCTTTTTTCTCCTCGATTTTTTTCTCTTCTTTTTCATCAAACCAATTCCCTTCTTAATATTTATCATCCCCTATTGAAATAAGCATCCCCAGCCTATCTATGTTTCTCTTTGGGAATGCTTATACTCTCAATATCCGTTGGCGGATCTGTTGGCTCCGTCGGTGGATCCGTCGGCTCTGCAGGCGGATCTGTTGGTTCCGTCGGCGGGTCCGTCGGCTCTGTAGGCGGGTCCGTCGGCTCCGTCGGCGGACTTTCCGGTTCTACTGGCTGCTGCGGCTCCTGCGGAGTTACCGGTTCTTCCGGCGCGACCTGCTCGCCTGTACTTTCCTCACTGCTATCATTGCCATTGCTGTTATTATTATAACTATTATTATAATTCTGATTCTCCTGTGTCTCACCAGACGCTCCCCCTGATTGCTCTGCGCTGCTGTCTGACTGGCTTGTCCCAAGCTCTGCCTTGATCGCACTGTCAATACTCTGTACTTTTGCCGAAGGCTGATAATCAACCGTTCCATATAGGAATTCATGAAGCATTTTCACATTTGTAAGTAGATCTGTGGGAATCACAATACTTCCTTTTCCTGGAATGGTATCCGTTGTCTTTTCCATCGGAAATCCTGTTGTCTCCGCGATCTTATATTTCGCAAACGACTTTGCGTAATTTAAGATTTCCGTAATACTCAGGCTTGTCTTTATTTTCGGAAATACCTGATCGATAATTTTATTGATTGTCACCAAATCACTTTTTACGGCTTTTTCAGCAATTTTCTCAATTACTCTTCTTTGTCGCTCTGTTCTTGTGAAATCACTTCCCGCCGTAGATCGGATACGCGCATAAGTTGTAGCCTGAACTCCATCCAATGTCTGTAATCCGGCCGTCGTGATATGGTTCGCAGCCTTGCCTGCAACTGCACCTGTCTCATCAATAAACTCGTTGATATACTGAACTTCCTCTTCCTGAATCTCAATCTCAATGCCGCCAAGCAAATCTACAACATCTGAAACAGCAGTAAAATCGACGGTCACAAAATCCTGTATATCCAAATCAAGATTCATATTCAGCATATTGATTGCCTGCTCGGCACCACCATAACTGTACGCCGCATTGCATTTCTGAAGTGTTCCGTCTGAAAGATCTAAAAAACTGTCACGATACACAGACACAAGCCTGACTTCTTTTGTCTCATTGTTCAAGCTGGCAACAATCAGACAATCTGTTCTCGTTCCCTTTTCCATCTCTCCTTCTCTCGAATCCACTCCAAAAACAGCAAAATTCGTATATCCCACACCCACATCTTCTTCCAGATCATTGACTACAATCTTTTCCTTCGGAATCACTTCTCGCTTTACCTTTCCAAGTTTTGCAGTCACATAGAATCCCGCTGATGCTGCAAGGCAAATAATAACGCCGCTGATGCACAAAGCAATCTTCTTTCCCCTGCTCAGGCGTGTGAACCAGTTAGTTAATCTCCCCTTCTTTCCTTCCATATGAGTTTCCCCTTTTCTTTTGCTCAAAATCAGTTGATATTATCATACACTAAAATCTTTTTATCAGCAAGTATGAGGTGCTTTTTACTGCATCCTATCGCAATAAAAAACGGAACTGTAACTACAACTGCATATGCATATCGGAACTCCGCAAACACCGGTGTCGCAATCATAAGTGAAGCCACGATTGCAAGCACAGGGAAAAACACTAAAATTTTCTGTTTTTTGAAAATGCTGATCCAAAACATCGCAATTGCGATCCATGTATAAATCCCAATTCCCCAAAACCATGCTATTACCGGCATCGCATAAAAGAAACCTTCCACTTTTTCCAATCCAGCCTGAAATACTGATGGTAATTTTGAATCTCTTACCATTCCAAATGTATTATCTTTAACCTCTGTCGACACAGCCCAGTATTCCACTCCGGGACACCAAAATCCTCTCGTCTGATCGATCTGTGCTTTCAGATATGTTCCTGGATATTTCATTCCAAGCTCCAGCCATAATTTCAAATACTCTTTTGCATGTTCCTTAATATAATCCTGATTTCCTTTTTCTCGCACCAACGTTTTAATCGGATCTGAGATTGTACTGTCATACTCTTTTGGCACCCGTTCCAAATCTACAACTTTACTCAATAATTCTTCCTGTTCCTGGGTCAGTTCTCCTCCATCTGTAATAACACGTGCAATGTGCTGTGCAGGAATGGATAGCGCTTCAATCGTATCCGGTTGTACCACTTTATAGTGCTCCATAACAGGCCCCTTCACAAACATTACAAGAAACACAGTCGCAATACAGATGAGTCCCGTCTGAACTCTTTTTTTCTTCATGAAAAATATAATAAACGGAATACACAGCACATATGCATAAAATCCGTTGCTTCTTAAAAGACTTATAAGAATGCCTGTTATGAAGAATAAAATCCAGTCCACTTTTGTCTGTTCATTGCACTCCATTTTCCACAAAATCACAGAAAACAAAAGGACTATTGCTCCCATAAGCACGTCTTTCCACATTGTCACAGCATAAAACGCATTGATTGGAAAAACTGCATAGAAAATCAGACAGCCAATCAGATATATTCTTCTTGTCCCTTTCTGATACAGATAATAAATGACATAGGCATAAATCAGTGCTAAGACACACATTTGAAACATCACATAAATGGCAACACCTGTATTTATGCTGTCACTGATTAGTTTTCCCAAAAAGCAGCAAAATTTAATCATCAACGTCTGAATCCATGGCTGATGATTGCTGTAACTGCTAACTCCGATTGCCTGCTCTACCTGCCATTCTGAATCCCACGTCACTACCCCCGGATATAATGTCAAAAAATATGGCAGCCAGCATATCAGACAGATTCCAACGATTCCCCAATATAACTTTTTCGACTTTTTTCGCTCTTCTTTACTATCCATCATTTCAAAAGCTAAAATCTTATCCCAAATAATTCCCAGTAAAATATATAAAATGATACTATAAAGAATGACACGTGCTGTACAAACACAAATCAAAGATAATCCTGAAAACCCAAGCACCTCATAATTTCCTAAAACCCAAAACACCGCAAATACAATTGATAACACTATTAAAAAATTGCGTTCCTTTTTTTCCCTTTTCCACTTTACTTCAAACTTCATCTTACCCTCAACTATCCTTTTTCTCCAAAAACAGTTTTCTCGTAACAAAATTATAGACCATTACAACGATTGTAGCACCAATTTTAGATATCATATAAAAAACTCTGAATTTTTCCACCGCAAGCCACATAATCAGCTGATTGATCCCCAAACCTATGATACTAAGTACAACAAACAGCGCAAACTCTTGCTTTTTATCTCTGTTTTCTTCTACCTCAAATACCCATTTCACGCTCATGACATAATTAAAAATAACAGACACCGCAAAAGAAATCCCACTGGAAATCAAATAATTGATGTGAAATACTTCTGTCAAAAAGATCATGATACCATAATCAATGACAAACGCGCTTCCCCCTACAACACCAAACTTCATAATCTGCTTTATTAATTTTTCCATCTCTTCACTTCCTGTTTTTATTTCATCTGATTCAGTATCAGCTCATATAATTGTCTGTGTTTCTTTACAATTACATCTAAAATAATACCGCAGACCCAAAGCAACATTCCCAAAACTGCTATCACACCGGACACAATTAAAGTTGGAAATCTCGGAACCAGTCCTGTTTGAATATAATCCACAAATACCGGGACAAACAAAATCAAGGTGATTGTCCATAGCACTGCCGCTATCAGAGAGAAAAACGCAAACGGGCGATATTCTCGAAACAACGTCGCAATTGTCTTTAACACTTTCATTCCATCAGAAAACGTATTCAGTTTCGAATCACTTCCCTCCGGTCTGTCTCTATAAACAACTGGAATTTCCTCAAGCAAGAAGTTCTTGTCCACTGCATGAATAGTCATCTCCGTTTCTATCTCGAACCCTTTTGACAATACCGGGAACGACTTTACAAACATCCTGCTGAATGCCCTGTATCCCGTCATGATATCTTTGACCTCATTTCCGAATAGCTTGTTGATAAAAAAACGCACTGTCCGGTTTCCCATATTATGAAATGGTCTCTTATTTTCTGTAAAATAGGTAGATGAGAGACGGTCGCCGATTACCATATCCACACCTTTGTTCAATACTTTGTCCACCATCTCTCTCGCGTGCTCTGCCGGATATGTATCATCTCCGTCAATCATCAGATAGCAGTCCGCATCAATCTCACGGAACATACTCCTGATGACATTTCCCTTTCCCTGACGATATTCATATCTGACTACCGCACCTGCTGCTCTTGCAATTTCATCCGTGCCATCTGTTGAATTATTGTCATACACATAAATTGTGGCCTCTGGCAATGCCTTCTTATAGTCTTCAATTACTTTTTTAATTGTGATACTTTCATTGTAACATGGTATTAATACTGCTATCTCACTCATAATTTTTCCCCTTCTCAACTTATTTACGTATAATTCCAGTCACCCGTTTTATCAGTGCCTTGAATTCCTTCGGTTCAAATCCCATATTCACTACTACTATTGCCACAGCACTCACAACTCCGGCAGCCAGTGCATATACAAACCAAATAATAAAAGAATCCATCTGCTGTGGTACAAATTTGATTCCTGCAAAAATCAAAAGAATACTCATCACAAGATTTCTCAACACTCTTGCTAATGATTTCCCACCAGAACCTTTAACCAGTTTCTTATGGTTATAAATCATAACTTCAACAGAGCGGTATGCATACGAGCACGCTGTTCCAAACAGAACTCCCGCCATTCCAAATTTATGAATACATAAAACAGATACAATAATATTGATTACTGCTTCCAAAATTGCCTGATACTGTGTCTCTTTATAATGTCCCGCTGCACAGATGATCGTAAGTCCCGGGATTCTTATATTCTGCAAAAGTACAATCACCGTAAACAGTCCTGCGATAACCGGTCTCATATAATTCGTGTCGGTCATATTCATTGTATAGACAGACACAAAAGGTAAAATCAACACTCCCATGCAGACCGTTACTATAAACAAAATAATGATATACATGTATTCATAGGTTGAATAACTTTTTCTCAGTGTCTCACTTTCCCCTTTTGAGATCACCTCTCCAAAACCTGCCGTCAATCCGTTTGAGAAAGATGTCAAAAGCATGTTAACTGCATATACAATTAAATTGTACACACCATATACACTCACTTCTAACAAGGAACCTTTGCCAAGGAGAATCGTCAGCAAAACAACATCTGTATTGTTTACGATAATTCCAACAACTTGGTGGAGAAGTGCAGCCCCTCTCTGAGTCAAAGCAGAAGTAGACGGTTCTACATGAAAATCAAGTTCTGGATAGCGTTTCTTTGCATAGCGCTTTACCAAGAAAAGTCGCAGCATATACACCCCTGTGGCAACTGCCTTTACCCATAATACATTTGCCCCCTGATAAATCAGTGCAATGGATAAAACCATATTCACAAGCGTTCCTGCTGACTGAATCAGAGCCACTATATAGCCCTCTTGGTTTGCTGTCAGCAATACTCTGTATTTTCCCAAAAAGAAATAATCCACAAGTGTACTGCTCGCCAGCACTAAGATCATACTTCTTACAAGTGTGTTATCAAGCTGTCCGGAAATCATAAATGGATACACTACTGTAAGCACTCCTACCAGTCCGAGAAACAGCATCCCCGAACGGTTATAGAAACGTCTTGCAGCAGACAAGACTCCATTTACTTCTTTTGTATTGTTATTTGCAAGCGGTGCATACAAGGCAACTACAGACGCCGTTCCAACCCCAGCCTCCGCAAGTCCCAAATATGCTAAAAACTGATTGATCGAAGTAATCATTCCATTTATGTTTGAGCCATACGCTTCCAGAAAAAATCTTGGCAATATAATTCCGGATGCAAATACGATGACCTGCAAAAATAGATTTGCGACCATATTCTTAAATGCCTGTTCACTTCTCATATGATTTACCTTTCCTTTGTCTATCCATAATCGTATTAAAAACTTTCTCTATAACAGCAGCATCCACTGTCTCATCAAATTTACGCGCAAACAAATGTGGTGCTTGCATCAGTTCCTCATAATCATTCTCTCTCCATACATATGGATTCCCTCGTTTCCAATCAATCAGACGCAGGCTGGCAAAATAGTCATCTTCCAGCGAAAAGACTTTTTTTCTGTATTTACCTGAATTCCAGACAAGTGTCTGTATAAAAAACTCATCTGCGCAAAGTGTCGCATGAAACATCTTATAGATAAGTTCCTTATTTTCTAAAATAAATCCCACTAATTCATGTGTAATGCTCACCCAATTTGCCCCAAGACAGTACTCCATGCTCTCCATATGACGCTTTATGCCAATTCTCCTCTGCAAAAACAGTGATACTTTTTCTACAAACCGAAGAAATCCATGTCCTTCTCGTCCAATTTTCTCCTGCAGCCAGTAATATTGTTCATATTTATATCTGGATTCCTCCCAAAACGTTTTGGGACAAAAATAGATAAATTCTTTTCCGTAGTGCTCACGGAAAAATTCATGTATCTCATCCTGCGTCTTAATCGGTAAATCCACACCACTTATCAAATGATAATATTCATAGCCATGCTCCCACGCTGACTGAAATAAAATCAACTCGCTTCGAATCTGACTATATCCTCCCCACTGTTCACGCACGCTCTCCACAAAATGCAAAGCAGATTTTTTCACCACACCCTTAAACTCTTCTCGTTCAAACTTTACATCCATTCCTATATGAATATAAATGTCATTTCTCTCATCATCAAGCAACATCAGCAATTTTCTTAATAATGCAAACTGATGATGCGCTTTGATCAAATACGCATGTTTTTTCATCATTTACTTTTTCTTTTCCTCACTGATAAAGACTAATTTGCGATACAATTCCAGATTTAAAAATAATATCATTGCCGATATTTTTCGATTACGATTAAAATACTTATTTTTTAGGATTCGAATCATATGCCTTCGTATGAATAAAACCAACTCTTTTCTGCCCTCAATGGTTCGATAGTTTTCTTCCAAAAGCATCTTATCAAGTACAATAAAGCGCGACCATAACCAAAGGCACTCTGCTTCTTCCGTCAATGACGGAAATGCTTTCTGCACTACTTTGTAATTTTTCGTATATCCGTCTATAATATCATATAATTGTGGTCGATATGGCTTTCCTGTGATACTGTCCTCTCTGTGTAGATAATAATATTTCGGTTTCGTTCCCACCGCAACTTTCTTGATTCTCTGCATCATATCCACAGTAAAGTAAATATCTTCATATAGCTTTCCTTTTGGAAAGCGCAGATCTTCAATGCAGCTTCTGCGAATCAGTTTATTCCAAATTTCTCCGCGAATTGTGTGCCCCTGCAGAATACATCGAAATGCCTCTTCCCCACTACACACAAAATCTTTTTCCTCTTTCTGTTGTTCAATACGGTCACTGTAAACCTCGTAGAGTCCACACGTCGCCATATCAGCTCCTGCCTCTGTCAGCCGGGTATACATATATTCTAGCATATCTGACTCAATATAATCATCACTGTCTATAAAAATGATATATTCCCCTGACGCATGTGGCATTCCTGCATTCCTTGCATCACTCAATCCACCATTTTCCTTGTGTATCACTTTTACCCTCGAATCCTGTTCTCCGTATGCATCACAGATTTCTCCGCATCTGTCCGGAGTTCCGTCATCTACCAGAATAACTTCAATATCCGAAAACGTCTGATTTAAAATAGAATCCACACACTTATGAATATATTTTTCTACTTTATATACCGGCACTATCACACTGATTTTTGGCATAATTTTCCTCCATCACTTTTATTTCTTATAATATTCCAATAGCTGTTTTCCCGCTGTCATAATATCATATCCAGCACCTTGAAACTGTTCCTTTATAATAGTATTTTGAACTTCCGTTCTCCCAGCATCTCCCGGTTCCAAAATGCACTCTTTCCATTCTTTTTCATTATGAGCCAATGGCAAAAATGTTACTGCATCTGTAATTTTTACTTCTTTGCTGATCGTATCCGCCATCACACTGTAAACTCCGGATGCCTGCGCTTCCAATGCAACTAACGGCAGGCCTTCAAAGAGCGATGGAAACACAAATACATCCATCGCATTCCATAACTGCGGAATGTCTTTTCTGACCCCCAAAAACTGTACCTGATTTTCTATTGCATATTCCTGCACTTTCGCAGTAATTTGTTCTTTTAACTCTCCATCCCCTATAAGCAGCAAAACTGCATCTTCACGCTCTTTCGCAATCTCATTAAATATATCAATCAGAAATTCATGATTTTTCTGTTCTTCAAACCTACCCACATGTCCAACTACAAACCGATTCTCCACACCAAGCTCTTCTCTGATCTTTTGTCTGGTAGTTTCATTATAAAAAAATTTTTCTACATGCAGTGCATTGTGGATGATATGAAATCGGTCACTTTGCATAGTTTTCTCATCAAACAACCATTTCCCCGCAACTTTACTGCATGCAAAAAAATCAGTGGCATAATGTAAAATCCGCGGCTTGTTCAAACGGTGCAGTATATTTCTCAGCAACCCTGGTGTAGAAGAATTGTGGGAATGTGCGATCACTTTTGGCACCCCTGCTTTTTTCCCAATTTCCAGTGGTACAATGTTTGCAGCAGACAGCATATTCACATGAATTGCAGCATATTTTTCCTCTTTCAATATCTTTAAAAGTTCTCTTCGAAAACGAATCGGATGCCTTTTCACATTGGAAATATAGAAAACTGTTCCTCCCAAAGACTTTATCTCATCCTCATACGCAAGACTGTCATACATGCTGATAAAATCAAACTGCACGCCATATTTCACAAGTTCTCTATAATAATTCATTACGAAGCTTTCTACTCCGCCCGGATTATGGGATAATCCAATTTGTAAGATTCGCATAATTATTTCCTTCCTATTCTCTTCTACTTATTTATCTTTTTCTCTCTTTTCTTTCAGTTTTGATGTAACTCTTCCCACACAATAAAAAACAAATTTACTAATATAATCTAAAATTCCTGAGAGAAATAGAGAACAGATAAACACCACGGGAACAATAATAATATACCATTCCATTCTTTTAGGCATCTCTATAATTCTAGCATTCAATTTTGGATAAATCAAATTATCAAAAATAAACGAAACTAAATATATTCCTAATGACAATTCTGAAATTTTCGTTATAATACTTTTCAAAATATTCGGAATATTATCTAAATTCAAATGCAAAATAAATAAAAACAGAAGAACAGCTAAAATAGCTGGCTGTATACCTTGAAAATAATTGTAATCACTTACTTCGTATGTATTTTGATAACTCCTCATATAGTTAAATACTCCAAATAAAAACAAACTTACAACTAATAATATAAAATTGTTTCTCTTTCGAATTTTAATATCATACTCACTGATATAAGCACCAATAAAATAATATGTCAAGGGCCACAGTGTTGTCCAATAATTAGGAATGATTTTGACCCAATTTTCACTTCCTCCTGGCAATAGTATTCCCTGAATTTTCCTTGAAATTCCCCAAATATTCATCACACTTGGCAATACTGTTAAACTTAACATTGTAATAATTAATCCTATTTTTTGTTTTTTTGATTTCAATCCATTATATAATATATTTATAAAAGGAATCAAAAGGAACAGTCCAATATACATCTCTATATACCACGAATACGGTGCCGCACTAAAGTTTAAAATCATTTTAATGCTTTCTATAATTCCAAATGATCTTTGTGTCGAAATGCTAAAATATACTAGACACGCTATACTAGCCAAAACATATGTTATATATGTCTTTTTTAATCCACTATAATATTTTCTACTCACTACTTTTTTATTCATCAAAAAACCCGTCAAAATTAAAAATAAAGGAACACAAATCATAAAGAAGTTTCTCATCGTTCCCATGAAAAACAATCGTTTTCCGACAACTATCTCTTCATAAAATCCATTGTGTAAAAAAAAATGAACAGATAGTACAGAAAAAACTGCTATAACGCGTATCATATCTAAATTTATATTTCTTTTTTTAGTACTGATTACTCTTCTCCTCCACATAATGTTTCAATTAATTCCTCCCATTCAGAATATATTCTTCTTTTACAAAATTTTTCAATTCCTTTTTCCGTATTCTTTGAAAACAATATTCGTTGTTTTTCATCTATTATTAATGTTTCTATTTTTGCCGCCATCTCCTCAATATGGTACGGTGGAATCAAGTATCCATCTTCTCCCTCATTAATGATTTCCCTCGGACCGGTGGTAATATCGAAGCTTATCATCGGAAGGCCCAACGCTTTTGCCTCTAAGAGTACAAGGGGAAGTCCCTCCCGATAAGACGGCAGCACAAGAAATGCATAGTCTCCATATACCTGATATACATCCTTTACATTGCCCTTTAGAATCAATTGCTTCTCCAATCCATATTCTTCTATCTTCTTCCGAATCTCATCAAGTGTATCTCCTGTTCCATAAAGATCCCACTGCCAGTCCGGATATTTCGGCAACACAAGCTTCGCTGCTTCTACCAACATATCATGTCCTTTTTCCTCGCTGAATCTTCCAACTGTAATAATCTTTTTTGATGTGCTGTCATACGGTCTTCTTGCCTTTAATACTTCTTCCGGTATCCAATTATAGATGCTCTGAATTTTTTTCGGATTTGTCTTGAACCTTTTGATATAATCCTGACGTGTCTGTTCTGTCAATGTCACAATCTTATGAGAAATCAAACCATCCCAAAAGCGAAATGCTGTAATATCTTTCTTCTCCCACTCATTCATCAAGGCACCATGGTCACAAAATACATATTTTGCCTTTGTAAAAAATCGAACCGGTGATACGGTAATTGCCGGATGATTCTCCATTAGGAATACTACATCAATCTCATTTTCTTTTATATACTCCTTAAATGGTTTAAATACACTTGTGATCCGTTTTCGGATTCTGCAGTCTTCTGCCAGTTCCGCTCGATAGTGAATTCTCGGATCCAGATCGTACGGAACATGTTTCCCTTTTCCAAAAATGCCATATATATATACCTCATATGCATCACAAAAAGCGTTGGCAAGTGATGTCGTCACTTGCTCAACGCCTCCTGTTACTGTCATATCATATTCTACAAAACATAATCTCTTCATAATCCACTCCAGTTTGGTCAAACAATACTCATCTATCTCAAAATAAGTTTATACCATAAATCAGAGGGTTTCTCAAGGGGTGTAAGAGATTCTTAAGTTTTTAGAAGTTCTTTTAATAGTATGAACTTGGTAATTGTTCTGTTTTTACAACTTGGCCATTTTTAATATATTTTCTATATGCGACTGCACTTCTGCTTCCACTCCACCAAGATTCTATCGATACGTAATCGTACCAGCTTGGCTGTGTCCCCCATACTTCTGCATATAATGTTTTTCCCTTTGTATAGGTAACGAGTTTCACCGGAAAATTAAAATCATTTCTGATTTTCAAATCTGAGCTCCCATAGTTGACCATTGCATCCTGTCCTATCGGAACATAAGTTGATGGAACAGAGTGATTTCTTCTTTCTACAATTGTAAGACCTGCTCTAAGAGCTGCCCCATACAGTGTTGTACTTGCTTGACAAATTCCTCCGCCATATCCAATGCCGCCAACTACACCAGCTGGTAAATATCCTTCTGCTTTTCCACATGGACCTGCAATATCAAAAAATGAAATAGTCTGTCCCGGCTGAATGACAACTTGGTTAAAACTCTTTAATGCTTTGCTCATATTGTATGTACCGTTAGAATTATTAGTTGAAACAGTAGTAAACTGTGACATACGAGTTCCAAATGCTACCACTCGCCCATCATCACCAATAGAAAGCCCCTCTATAATTACATTTCTAGCCATATATTTTGTATCTGAATAGAAATAATACTTATATCCACCTATCGTTTGCCATCCACTTACCATAAAACCTTGCGAATTTGCGTAATACCATGTTCTTCCGAACGTAACCCACTGATTTTTGTATGGAAAACCGGTTGCCGGATTTTTATAATACTTGTTTCCATTATATTCTCCCCAGCCACCTTCTTTAATCATAATACCATTACCATCAAATCGATATAACACACCTGAAACCACCTGCGTGCTATTTTTTACAATTGCTGCATCATTTCCGCAGTAATAATATGTATCACCAAAACTTATAAATTGGTTTTGATATAAGCTTCCATCTGCTTTTGAAAAATAACGTTTTCCACTTGTTTCTATCCAACCAGTCTTTTTTATTAGGATTCCTGTGTTTTCATCTGTATAATAATATTTATTACCTGCTTTAGCAATTCCATACTGAACACTAGCATCTTCTCCCATACAATATCCTACATCTCCAAAAGTAATTACCTGATTTTGGTACAACATTCCTTCTACATTACTGAAATAACGTTTCCCATCAAAATCAATCCATTGTGCTTTCTTTTGGATAATTCCATTCTCTCCTGAATAATAACTCCTTCCATTGTTTGCCTTGACAATTCCATTTTGAATACTTCCATCGCTTCCCATGTAATAACTTGTATCTCCAAAGCTTATTATCTGATTCTGATACAGTATTCCTTCTACATTACTAAAATACTTTTTTTCTCCCTCCTCTATCCACTGGGCTTTCTTTTGGATCACGCCATCTTTCCCTGCATAATATAGTTTTCCATTACTCGCTTCGACAATTCCACTCTGAACACTTCCATCGTTTCCCATGTAGTAGCATGTATTTCCAAAACTGATCATCTGATTTTGATATAATACTCCTTCAGCATTGCT